>Ga0208379_1000054_pt1 | contig 56134 bp, 69 predicted proteins | sample CryBogCBE02Aug07_FD_184559 | JGI IMG/M metagenome (GOLD analysis project Ga0208379, IMG submission 184559) | Freshwater microbial communities from Crystal Bog, Wisconsin, USA - CBE02Aug07 (SPAdes) | ecosystem: Environmental > Aquatic > Freshwater > Lake | place: Crystal Bog, Wisconsin, USA... | reverse complement strand
TGCCTCCGATAAATTCAGCACGTTCGAGCGCTTCATCAAAATCCACCCGGAACAATCTGCGACCAAGTCGGTTTGCGACCTGGGCCACGAACTCAGTCTTACCAGTGCCACGCTCACCGGCTAACCATAAATTGTCCGGCAGTGGGTCATCGAGGGCGATGAGCGTTTGGTGCAAGTGCTGAGGGTTAAAGTTGTAGTCATCAACCAGGGCGGGAGCGCCTGGGTCGTTCCACACGTCCACTGAAAGATTTGAGAAGTCCACGTACTCACCCTTGGAATGGTAGTGACAGATATCGCCGAATACATCAATCGCAAGTTGAGAAGTTGTGCTAGGAATAATCTTAGCTACCTCGACCAATTGCTCAGGGGTTGCGACGGTCCTGAATTCGTCAAACAGTTTGGATACCTCAGTATTGATGGCGCTCTTAACCACGTCGTAGTCAACGCCCTGAATCGCATTAACCTGGGCGTTTAAACGGCGAGACAAAGAATTAAAGTCGGCATGCAAAGTTTGATTTTTAGAGACCGCATCATCGACCAGGCGCTCGACAACTTCCTTGACTTTGTGAACATTCGATATAGCAGTCGAGACCTGCTTCGTCGCAGTGACTATCTGAGAGCGAATGTCATCAGGTATCTGAGCGGTGAGGTCCATTGTTGCCCGAGTGGCCTTGACACTGTCAAGGGATATCTTGTTGGTATGGATTAAGATGCCGACTTGTTCAACCACTTTTTCTTTGTCCCTAAAGGGACCCAGGTTGTGGCAGGATAGCACTGCGTTGAGTTGATTGATAGGGATGAGAGAGAGTTGACGTTCGATATTCATATAAGCCTCCGAAAAAGTAAATTAAGATAAAGTAAAAAGTGCACCGCAGTGGCAAGTTGGTAAACCAAACCCGGCCCACTTGGCGGAGAGCCGAATTGTGTAACCGCATTCACAAACCGCTTTAAGCATGCGTGTTGATTGGGTTTTTTTGTTTGAATTGACATTCAACCTGGCATGCGGATAAGCGCCCATGCCGTCTACCAAAGCGCCAAAGTTGTCGGTAAACCGCTTGCCCACGACCGTGGCAGTCGGCTTACCCTCTAGCCACAGATTTTTAACGCAAGCGGGGAACCGGCCTTTGTGCCCATCGCCGTCTGTCGCACAATGAGCGAGTTCATGCACAAGCACACCGAATACCTGGATGGGGTCATCCATCACCGGGGAGATAAGGACTTCGTGAAAATTGTCATCCGATGCCTTAGAGGACCAGTGCTCACCGATTGCCCTGTTTAAACTGCGAGCGTGCCTTGAGGGGAAACCGCAAGTCACTCGAATGCTATCCGGCAAGGGGAACCCGACTGACTTAAAGATGGGCCTAAGCTCAACGACTGCTTTGTTGAGCCAGTCTTCACGTGTAGTAGACATTATTTTTCTCCTCTGATTAAGTGTTTTAAAGTGATTCGGCCCAGGCATTCACCTAAATGTTGAGAGCCGTTCGAATAGGTGTAGGTTTCACCGCACCCGCCAAGCCAGTCAAGCATAAGCACGACGGCCCCGACTGCAAAAATTATTGAGAGTATTAAAGTGATGAGTGCTTTAAGCATTGAGCCACTCCTCAAATGTAAGTAAGGGAGCGCCTCCCCTGGTAATGTCCCCGCCCTTGCCGTCATCGGCGCAAGCCAAATAGATGTTGTATCTCTGTAATAGTGTTCCCATATCTAAACCCCTTAATTGATTTATACCTATATCGATGCAAAATTACATCGCATAAGCACACTAAAAAGAATGCGCTTATGTGATGTAATCACACCCTACTTATTCACGAATAGGGTCATGAGGGAGTTGTTAGAATCTCTAGGCTCCCGGAGTGATAAGGACTGGAACCTTACCGGCTTTTGGCGCGCCCTCTTACAGTTGTTAGGTGTAGTCTTAGGGGTCAATTTCAGTCAGTGCTTTCACTGAATGAGCCTCAATGATAGCACACGTTTAAACGTTCGTGCAACTATTTTTAAAATATTTTTAGATTATTTTGGGGTTGTTGTGAACATGCATGTATTTTTTATTAGTTGTTCGATTTGAACTCTTAAGTATTCAGTGAGTACTTTCGTCTATTTGACCGATTTAAACGGCTTTAGAGCGATTATTTGGGGTGATAGCACCTACCCCCTTGGGATGCTATCGTTCGACGCTCCTGGACGGTTTTCACTATTTTGGTGCATTTATTATCCACAGTTTGCGGTGGATAACTTTACTTGTCAACAGGGTGTGGATAAGTTTAGAATGGGGTCTGTGGATAACTTTCCGCATGCAGTTTAAACGGTCCAGGTGAGTGGCTCATGTGTTGAGCCTGCTGAAATCGAGGGGCGAGTGCGAAGCACAAAGGACCCTTAAAGCGAACCTAATGAGAACAGGCGTTTAAACATGTGGTGTAAATGCATGAGGGATGATGTATTGATGGATAGGGTTTATTAAAAATAATGGGAGATAGAGACATGGGCATTGAAAACGACATAAAAGAGACCGCATTAAATAATAGTGCTGAGGATGGCGAACGCACAAGCAGGAACGCTGAGGGCGAGAGCCTGAGCGAAGCTATACAGTCAGCGGTGAAAAGAACTGTAGATAAAAGAACAAAGGACGGAAGAGTTATAGGAGTAAATAAAGGAGAGGCGAGAATGACTGCAAAGATGAGATGCTTTGCAAGTGGAGTGGCTCAAGGACTCTCACCAAGAGAGGCCTATACAAAGGCTTACGACACCAGGAGAATGGGAGATGCAACAATCATTAGTGAAGCGAATCGATTAATGAGAGACCATCGCATAAATACTCTACTAGAGCACGTCTGGGAGAGCGTGGAACAAAACATTATTGATGATGCAATAGCCACTCGAAGAAAGATTATGGGAGAGCTTTTAAAGCATGCAGACGATGACAAAGCTCGACTGGGAGATAGACTCAAGTCACTCGAATTAATGGGTAGAGCGATAGGCATGTTCACCGATAAGAGTGAAGTAAAGACTGAGGCGGTTGACACCGAGCAACTCAAACGTGAACTCGATGAGCACTTGCATAAGTTTGGCAAGCCTGTGCATTGATTATAAATTTATAAACTAATGTCACGCCGTATGTGATGCCTGCCCCGCCCGACCCCCACCACCCCCCACCCCGCCGGATGGGCCGTACAGCCCTCCCCAGCCATACGCTCTATTTTCCACATCCCACCACATACCCCTATGCAAACACGAACGTTCACCCCCTACCCCCTTATCAATAAAAGTGCTTGACAGTTTAAACGGTGAATATAGAATACCCCCTAGAACGTTTCTATTTTGTTCACCCGGGGGTATATATGGAAAAAATAAAAATTGAAGATGTCGTGAACCTTGCAAACAATCTTGACCCTGATGAGATTCAAGTTTTGATTGCTATCTTGATACAACTTCATGACTCTAAGGCGTTAGCAAGCAGAAGTACTGGATGGCATAAAAAACAGATTGAAGAGCAAGCCATGCAAAAACGTAGTTTCTTAAAAACGTTTGATAGAAAGGAAATAAATGAGTCCAAGACAAAAGCAGGTATTTGATTTTATACAGGCGTACATAAAGCTTAAGGGTTACGCTCCGTCGTACATGAACATTGCTCAGGGTTTAGAGTTAAAGAGTAAATCCAATATACATAGGCTTGTGCATAAGCTTAAGGAAGAGGGATTGCTTCACGTGAAACCTCATGAGTTTCGTTCGCTTAAGGTGATAGATAAGACCGTTGGTCAAATGGTTAAGCTGTAATGCCAATCCTGACTAAGACTGAAATACGCAACTATCGCAAGATGTTAGAGACCTTGCCGGAGGGTCATGTCAACATTAAGAAGATTCATCAAGTATTAAGGGCTGACCAACATGAACGATGTAAAGAGAATTTCTTACCATTTGTACATTCAATGTGGTCCGCTTTTATCGGTGGTGAGCACCACTCAATCATGGCGAATGCATTTGAGAGAGTTGCTGAGGGTAGTCTTAAGCGTCTTATTATCAACATGCCGCCAAGACACACCAAGTCTGAGTTTGCATCTTTCTTGTTTCCGGCGTGGTATCTGGGTAAATTCCCTGACCGCAAAATTATACAAACCGCACACACTGCTGAGTTGGCGGTTGGTTTCGGTCGTAAGGTTCGCAATCTTGTTAATACGCCTGACTATCAGCAGATATTTCCTACCAAGCTATCCTCTGATTCAAAGGCGGCAGGACGATGGAACACACACAAAGGAGGCGATTATTTTGCGATTGGTGTGGGCGGTGCAGTAACTGGTAAAGGCGCTGACGTTCTCATTATTGATGACCCGCATTCCGAACAAGAGGCTATGCTTAACAACCCCTCTGTCTATGACAGAGTTTATGAATGGTACAACTCAGGTCCTCGTCAGCGTCTGCAACCAGGGGGAGCCATTATCATTGTCATGTGTATGGTTGGCGATACAAACGTATTAATGGCTGACGGAACAAACACTTTATTAAAAAATATAAAAAAAGACGATGTAGTTGCCACCTTTGATAATGGAAAACTATCTACTAGCAAAGTAAACAACTGGAAGTCAAATGGTTTTGATTCCATATATACAGTACAAACACAATCTGGTAAAATACTTCAGGCAAATGAGAGACATCCGTTTCTTGTAATGAATGAAGGAGTATTAGAGTGGACCAGATTAAAACATTTACAAGCGGGAGATTTACTTGTATCACTGAAGGATGTAACAGACCTTCAAGGGCAAAAACAAAAGCTGGAAAATGTGGACCATGCCAAGCAAGCGACAGCTACCACCGAAAAAATCCAGACGCACCACGAAAACCATTGGGGCATCATGGAAAGTGGAAAGGTATTACTTGCGAAATGGAAGGATGTAATAGAAAAATTGCAAGCCGTGGTTTATGCGCTACACATTACGGCAAACAATATACTCCCAAAAAATCATCAGAAGAAGCCCGTAAACACCGCATCAAACACCGTTATGGTATTACCGTTGAACAGTATGAAGCAATGGTTAAGGGGTGTCATAACCAATGTGATATATGCGGTAACCCACCAACAACAAAAAATACTCGTGCCCATTGGAATGGTAAATTGTGCATCGACCACTGCCATGAGACAGGAAAAGTCAGAGGATTACTCTGCAATGACTGCAACCTTGCAGTTGGATACGGAAAGACAGCAAGCATACTTGAACGAGCTGCATCGTATCTCAGACTTCACAGTAGACCCAATAGTTAGTATTGTTTTTTCAGGGCAAAAAGAGGTATTTGATGTTGAAATAGACCGCACTGAAAATTTTATAGCTAATGGTATTGTTTCCCATAACACCCGGTGGTCAAAAAAAGATTTAACCGGTCAAATCGTCGATGCATCGTTTAAACGAGATGGAAGTAGCGAATGGGAAATCATAGAATTCCCTGCCCTGTATCCTTCGGGTAAACCCCTATGGCCTGAGTTCTGGTCACAAAGCGAACTAGAAGCGATTCGTTCTGAATTGCCTGTCAGCAAATGGGAAGCGCAGTATCAGCAAAACCCAACATCAGAAGAAGGCGCTATCATCAAAAGAGACATGTGGAAGCTCTGGGAAAAAGACAATCCACCGTCTTGCGAATACCTTATACAGTCATGGGATACCGCCTTTGAAAAATCATCAAGGGCGGATTATTCGGCTTGTACAACCTGGGGCGTTTTCTACAGCCCCAATGAGCAAGGCAAAGAAATCGCCAATATTATTTTGCTTGATGCGTTTAAACAACGCATGGAATTCCCGGCGTTAAAAGCCAAAGCCCAACAAATGTACAAAGAATGGAATCCAGATTCTTTAATCATTGAGAAAAAAGCCGCAGGCGCTCCTCTTATTTATGAACTCAGGGCGATGGGAATCCCGCTATCGGAATATACACCGAGTAAAGGAAATGATAAGATAGCCCGTGTAAACGCTATATCAGACCTCTTTGCGTCTGGTCTAGTGTGGTGTCCGGGTACAAGATGGGCTGAAGAACTGGTAGAAGAACTGGCATCTTTTCCAAACGGCGACCATGATGACTTAGTCGATTCGACCAGTCAAGCGTTGCTGAGGTTTCGTCAAGGTGGTTTTATTCGGCTCGACTCTGATATGCCTGATGAAGAAAAATACTCCAGACGTAAAGTCGCTTACTATTAGGAAACAACATGATTGACAAAGGTCTTTATCAAGCGCCCCAAGGCATCCAAGGTTTAAACGACCCCATTGAGATTGAGATAGAAGACCCAGAGGCAGTCCATATCAGCATGGATGGCATGGAGCTTCATATAGAAAAAGAAGAATCCGTTGATTTTGATGCAAACCTTGCCGAGTACATTGATGAATCCACCCTTCAGTCTATTGTGGGCGACCTCATCGGTGACTATGAGGATGACATCGCATCCAGAAGAGATTGGATTAGAGCCTATGTCGATGGACTGGAACTGCTAGGCTTAAAGATAGAAGAAAGAACAGACCCCTGGCCTGGCGCTTGCGGTGTGTACCATCCCCTGCTTTCAGAGGCGTTGGTTAAGTTCCAAGCCGAAACCATCATGGAAATTTTCCCTGCATCTGGTCCTGCAAGAACTGAGATTGTTGGAAAAGAAACCACAGAGAAAAAACAATCCGCAGAGCGTGTCGAAAACGACATGAACTACATGCTCACAGATGTCATGACCGAGTACCGCCCTGAAATGGAAAGAACCATTTGGGGATTGGGACTGTCAGGCAATGCGTTTAAGAAGGTGTATTACGACCCGCATACCGAGAGACCAGCGGCGATATTTGTCCCCGCAGAGGACGTAGTTGTTCCTTACGGCGCAAGCAATTTAGAAACTGCCCCACGTGTAACCCATGTCATGCGTAAGACCGAGAATGAACTCAGGCGCTTACAGGTCATGGGATTTTACAAAGACATAGACCTGGGTGAACCCAATAACACACTTGATGAAGTAGAAAAAAAGATAGCCGAGAAGATGGGCTTTAGAGCCACATCGGATTTTCGTTACAAGCTACTTGAGATGCAAGTGGACTTGGATTTGATTGGATTTGAACATGAGGACAAAGATGGAAAAACCGGTATTGCCTTGCCTTATCTCATCACCCTTGAGCACGGAAGCAACAAAGTCCTTGCCATTAGAAGAAACTGGAAAGAAGGAGATAAAACCCATCAAAAGCGACAGCATTTTGTCCATTATGGCTATGTGCCGGGCTTTGGTTTTTATTATTTTGGTCTTATCCATCTTATTGGTGCTTTTGCTAAATCAGGGACTTCGCTCTTGCGCCAACTCGTTGATGCAGGAACACTTTCCAATCTTCCAGGTGGGTTTAAAACCCGGGGCATGCGTGTCAAAGGAGATGACACCCCAATAGCTCCCGCAGAATTCAGAGATGTGGATGTGGCATCAGGAACAATCAAAGACAACTTGATGCTTCTTCCGTACAAAGAGCCAAGTCAAGTCCTGATGTCCTTGCTCAACCAAATTGTGGAGGACGGTAGACGGTTTGCCAACACCGCTGATTTAACAACGGCGGACATGAGCGCCAATGCGCCCGTTGGAACAACGCTTGCAATCTTAGAAAGAACCATGAAGGTAATGACGGCGATTCAAGCTCGCATTCATTATTCTCTTAAACAAGAACTAAGATTGCTCAAAACAATCATTGCCGACTATACGCCCGAGGAATATGAATACGACCCAGACAGTGGTGGTCGTCAAGCCAAGCGCAGTGATTACAGCAACGTCGATATCATTCCAGTATCAGACCCCAATGCGGCAACGATGTCGCAAAAGGTTGTGCAGTGGCAAGCTATCATGCAGTTGGCACAACAAGCGCCTCAGCTTTATGACTTGGCCTATTTGCATAGACAAATGATTGAAACTCTGGGTATCCAGAATGCGGCAAAGCTAGTTCCGCTTGAAGAAGACGCAACTCCAAAAGACCCCATATCCGAGAACATGGATGTTCTTAATGGTAAACCCTTAAAAGCATTTATCTATCAAGACCAAGATGCTCACATTGCGGCCCATCAATCTTTCTTAGGAGACCCCAATGTTCAACAAACTATTGGTCAAAATCCGCAAGCCAATCAGATTTCTGCGGCGATGCAAGCGCATATTGCGGAGCATTTGGGATTCCAGTACAGGTCGCAAATAGAAAAACAAATGGGCGTGGTATTGCCTGTGCCGGGCGAAAAGTTACCAGAAGAGGTAGAAGTTCAATTGTCCAGACTGGTTGCTCAGGCATCGGTCCAACTCAAACAAATGAACGACCAAAAAGCGGCGCAACAAAAAGTCCAACAGCAAGCCCAAGACCCACTTGTGCAATTGCAACAAGCAGAACTTCAACTCAAGCAACAGGCGCAACAAGCCAAAACACAAAAAGACCAGGCAGATATCCAGGCAAGAATGGCTCAGGTCCAAGTGGAAAGAGAGCGAATCCAAGCCCAACAGGACACAGAAAAACTGCGTATTGCGGCAGATTTACAAAAGAGCCAAGCCAATGCAGGAAACGAAATGCAAAAAGAAAGGCTTAGGCTTGGTATTCAAACCGCAATCAAGGACGCTGAACTGAACAAAGGAAATCAATGATAGATAAATACCTAGACGCTCTAATCAAACAGTTAGACGACAAAATAAATCAAATTCAAGAAGCTCTTGGCAATGGTTCTGCCAAGGATTTTTTTGAATACAGAGCAATGTGCGGTGAGATAAAAGGTCTTCTTACTGCCCGTTTAAACATGAAAGACCTACAACAACGTGCAAAGGAATACGATGAGTGAAATTTTACTGGCAACCAATCCAGACAACCCGCAAATTATTGGTTCCATCAAAAAAACAGCAGATGAAAAAGCCAAACAACTCCCAAAACCCAGTGGATATCACATTCTTTGTGCCATTCCAGAACAGGAAAAAGAGTTTGACAGTGGATTAGTGAAGGCAGATGAGACCATTCGCAATGAAGAAACGCTGACCACAGTGTTATTTGTTGTGGCACTGGGACCAGACTGCTACAAAGACACCCATAAATTCCCGACAGGGCCTTGGTGCAAGGTAGGAGACTTCATTTTAGTCCGACCACACGCCGGTTCTCGCCTTGTAATACATGGCAAAGAGTTCCGAATGATAAACGATGACACCGTCGAGGGTACTGTTGAAGACCCACGTGGTATTAAACGCAAATAAGGAGCGTACAAATGGCTGAATTAGACAAACCAGACTTTAAATTCCCGGATGAGAAAGATTCCGAGGAGCATGATGACAAAATTTTGATTGAAATCGAGGACGATGCCCCCGAGCAAGACAAAAATAAAGACCCTTTACCCGAAAGCATCAAAGAAGAACTGTACAGCGACGAGCTGACAGACTATTCCTCTAAGGTAAAGAAAAAACTATTGCAAATGAAACGCCTGGCGCATGATGAGCGACGGGAAAAAGAGCGTGTTTACCGTGAAAACCAAGAGGCGATTAACTTAGCCAATCGTTTGGTTGAAGAAAACAAACGCTTAAAACAAAACCTGCATGAGAATCAGAGTACGTCTTTGCAAACCATTTCCAAAAATGTGGAGATGGAAATTGAAAAGGCAAAAAACGATTACAAGTCGGCATATGAGACCGGAGATACCGACAAAATCATAGAGGCGCAACAAAAATTAACAGATTTATCGCTAAAACACGATAAAGTTAAGAATTTTAGACCTGCACCGTTGCAAAACGACCAAACTTATGCTCCAATCCAACAACAACCAGCGTTTAAACCTCCACCTGTTGACCCAACTGCTGTAAGATGGCAGAAAAGCAACACTTGGTTTGGTAAGGACAAGCAAATGACAAGCATGGCGCTTGGTTTGCACGAAGAGCTGAGGGAGGAAGGTGTAATCATCGCCTCCGAAGAGTACTACAAACGCATCGATGACACGATGCGACAACGATTCCCAGAGAAATTTGAGAATGAAGAAAAGGACGAACGTCCTACAAGACCAAGCACGATAGTCGCCCCGGCTACTCGTAGCACATCACCCAAGAAGATTCGTTTAAACACATCGCAAATTGCGATAGCGAAGAAACTTGGATTAACGCCCGAGCAATATGCTCAAGCCGTACTTAAATTGGAGTCTTAACATGACCGAACAAAACAGAACACAACGTGAATTGACAAGCCGTGCTTTGACAGAGCGCCCCAAGCAGTGGACTCCGCCAGAACTTTTGCCTGAACCAGACAAAGAAGCAGGAATGTCATACAGATGGATTCGAGTTTCCATGCTTAACCAAGCTGACCCCCGAAATACCTCTTCTCGTTTTAGAGAAGGTTGGGAGCCAGTGAAGTTAGAAGAACAACCGAAGTTTAAACTGCTAGTCAATCCCGATAGTCGTTTCAAAGACAACATCGAGGTTGGCGGATTATTGTTATGCAAGACTCCTACTGAATTGGTCGAACAGCAACAAGCGTATTACGCAAATTTGACTCGACAAAATGAAGAAGCTGTTAACAATAGTTTAATGCGCCAAAGCGATGCAAGGATGCCCCTCTTTAACGAGAGAAAATCTGCGGTGAGCTTTGGTAAAGGAAATTAATTTTTAATGGAGATTTAAATGGCATATCCAATCGTACCCGCACCATACGGGTTGAAGCCGATTAATCTTATTGGCGGTCAAGTGTTTGCTGGGTCAACTCGCAAGTTGCCTATCCAGTATTCATATGCAACCAATATCTTTTACGGCGACACCGTTGTTCTATCTCGTGGTTATATCACTCGTGCATCGGTCACAACCGGCACGACTACTGACCAAGTAACAGGCGTTTTCTTGGGTGTTTCTTACACCAACCCATCAAACAAGCAACCTATTTACGCTCAAAACTACATTGCCAATACATTGGCAGGTGATGCTTTTGCAATCGTAACGGATGACCCAGACACTGTGTTCAAAGCAGTTATGGTGACAACCCAAGGTGGAACAATCATAGGTTCAGCCAATACTTCATTGATTGGTCAAAACGTATCTGGTTCTAACTTAGCAGGTAACTTGAATACTGGTGACTCAAGCAACGGTATTTTGACTCCTTACGCTACACCTGTAACAACAACCTTACCTTTCCGTGTGATTGATTTGGTTCGTGATACAGCGGTTCCCCTGGGAACAGCAACTTACTCATCAATTTCTACTGCAACCATTACGACTGCCGCCGGTATTCCTAATGCATTACCAGTTGGAACTGAAGTAGGTTCACTCGCCTCCAATGGTCAATACATTGGCTCTGGTTCATTCGTGATTGGTAATGCTGACGGTACATCAACCGCCGCAGGTTCTACCACAATAATTTTGAACCAAGCGCCAAGTACTGCATTTGCTTCAAGTGCAACATTGGTATTTACCCAGTATCCGGAAGTTTTAGTTAAGTTCAACCAAGCGTTGCACGGCTATTACTCACCCACTTCAATCGCTTAAGGAGTAATCTAAAATGGCTATTTCACGTGCACAACTGCTTAAAGAATTACTCCCCGGATTGAATGCATTGTTCGGATTAGAGTACGCCCGCTACGGAGAAGAGCATAAAGAAATTTATGAAATCGAAACTTCTGAGCGTTCATTTGAAGAAGAGACAAAACTGTCCGGCTTCTCTGCCGCACCAGTCAAGGCCGAGGGCAATGCCATCGCTTATGACAATGCACAAGAAGCATGGACCGCTCGTTACCAACACGAAACCATCGCCCTTGGATTCTCCTTAACAGAAGAAGCCATCGAAGATAACTTGTATGACTCCTTGTCTGCACGTTATACAAAGGGTCTGGCTCGTGCTATGGCTTACACAAAACAGGTCAAGGCCGCCGCTATTTTGAATAACGGCTTCTCTGCTCAGTTCGTAGGCGGTGACGGACAACCTTTGTTCTCCACTTCGCATCCATTGGTCAACGGCGGTGTTAACGCCAACACACCTTCTACTCCTGCTGACTTGAACGAAACCGCATTGGAAAATGCTGTTATCGGAATTGCCGCATGGACAGATGAGCGTGGACTTTTGATTGCCGCTAAACCCCGTAAGTTGATTGTTCCACCTCCATTACAGTTCGTTGCAACTCGTTTGCTCGAAACTAAATTGCGTGTTGGTACAAACAACAACGATATTAACGCCATCGAAAACAACGGTTCCATTCCAGAAGGTTACACAATTAACCACTTCTTGACTGCAACCAATGCATGGTTCCTGACAACTGATGTGCCTAACGGTTTCAAAATGTTCGTTCGTACACCGCTACAAAATAGCATGGACGGCGACTTTGATACCGGTAACGTGCGCTATAAGTCACGTGAGCGTTATAGCTTTGGCTATTCCGACCCACTAGGCGGATACGCATCCTACTAAAGAAACCCCCGCCGTAAAAAGCGGGGTTTTTTTTAAAAAATTGTTTGCACAAACGTTTAAACGTAGTAAACTTAAACCATCTGGGACTTCAACCTTGTTGCCACTGGCCCAGCAGACGATGCAACGATTAACAAGGTAACTTTTGCATAAGGAATTATTATGGGACGTAGTACATTTGAAGGTCCAATTCTCTCTGGTGATAACCGATTTGGGCCGTTAAGAGACATTGGATACACAGATTTAGTTCAGGCAACAGATATTAATTTTGCAGTTACTACTTTGGGTTCTGCTGGTTATTCGGGAGGCTCTGGACAGTTTGTTTGGGGTAATTCAATACCTAACCTAAACGGACAACTATATACACCTAGTTCTACGTTTAGTACAAGTGGCCCAACCACAACAACGCCTACTGCCGACCCAACAGGTACAAGCGGTACTATTTACCGTGGTGTTGTTATGTATTTACCGGCCGGGTGTGCTATCAATGATTTGTTTATTGATTGCGGAGTTGTTCCAACATTGTCAGCAGGAACTATTGGTAACGTATCCGTTGTTGTTGGTAACGCATTTAACACATCCACATACGCATCAACAGGAACTATTTCTGCTGTGGGTAGACAATCTTTATCAACATTCACAGATGCACAATTTATAGCACAGGCATCTACAAGTTCTGATATACAGAACCCACAAGTTGGAACACAACCAAGCTTTTTCTCACAAGTTGTATTTACTGTATTGATTCCGTTTACGGTAGCAACAGGTGTATTGTCAACGGGTAAGTTTTATTTTACTCTGCGTTATACACAGCCTGATAACAACATTGGTACATTGACAACTTACCCTTATGGTAATTTTGATTAATTAATCTCGGAGAGCTTCGGCTCTCCTGTTTAAACATTTAGGAGATTAATTATGGCAAACGTTGTTAATACAAACAATTCGGTCAATTCAATTACTCGTAAAGCTCGTTATGAGCCATTTGACCTACAGGTTTCTCGTGGTCAAATTTCTGGTCATCAAACATTAAGTTTGTTTGGATATCAATCTGCGGTTGGGAATACAAAAATTCCCGTGTGGGAAAACGCAACTACTTATACTTATATTACAACGGCTTCAACGCTTACATTGGTAAGTAGTTCAGCTTCCGATGATAGCCTTGCAAGAATTTTAATCAATGGGTTGGATTCTAACTTTAGTCCAATCTCTGAGATATTAACGATGAACGGGACTACAGGTGTAACGACTGTTAATAGCTATTATAGAGTTAACAGTATGATAATGGTTTTGCCTGGAACCAGTCAAAACACTAACGTAGGCACAATCACATTAAAGCAATCTTCAAATATTATTGCACAAATTAATGCAGGAATTGGTAAGACACAAAGTACCATTTACACAGTGCCCGCAGGGTATTCATTTTATTTGGACTTTGCTGAAGTAAATACATCCAACAGTTATACATCATCCAATATTGTTACTTATTCTGTCCAAGCAATTAACAACGCTAACGGTGTGAAACTAAATGTGTTACAACAACCGTTTGTTTCCATTTATACAGCAAATAGAAGCTCTGACCCATTTTTGTATTCAGAAAAAACTGATGTTCAGTGGCAATTGGTTACAAGTACAGCTACAACAATTGCGGCTGGAGTTATTATTGCCGGAAAATTAATTTCAAACGGAACTTAATATGGCTGGAGCATGGACTCGCAAAGAAGGCAAAAACCCAAATGGCGGTTTAAACGCCAAGGGACGAGCCAGTTTGAAAGCTGAGGGTCATAACATCAAGCCTCCTCAGCCTGAAGGCGGAAGTAGAAAAGATAATTTTTGCGCTCGAATGGAAGGCATGAAGAAAAAGCTAACTAGTGTCAAAACCGCTAGTGACCCTAATTCAAGGATTAACAAATCACTTAAAGCTTGGAATTGTTAAATGGACCCGATGATTGTTTGGAATGCAGTTTTATCTTTGGTGATTGGAATAATTAGTTTCTTTTTAAAAGATAAGTTTGCAGAATTAAAAAGACTTGAAATTCTGTTGAACAAAACAAGAGAGGAGGTTGCTCGTGAATACGTCACCAGTGCAGAGGTTAATCGAATTACAGACCACATTGACCAACGCTTTAACAGGCTTGAAGAAAAGATTGACCAACTTATTCGTCAAAAAGGTTGATAAAGATGCCAAGCAGTAGTAAAAAGCAACATGATTTCATGGAAGCGGTGGCCCACAATCCATCGTTCGCCAAGAAAGCCGGGGTCTCACAGTCCGTGGGACGAGATTTTAGTGAGGCCGATAAAGGCAAAAAATTTAAACAAGGTGGAATTATGAAACATGAAAAAGAACATGAGATGAAGCAAGCGAAAGAACTTCGTAAGATTGCAATGGAAGAAGAAAAAGAAGCCAAAGAAATGAAACATGGTGGTCATACTGGTCATCATGTTAAGAAAATGGCTATGGGTGGTCGTGGTATGAATCCTAAACTTGCGGCAATGATTGCGGCAGGTCGTCCTGCAATGCGTCCTCCGATGGGTCCTGTTGGAATGCCTCCCGGCGGTGGAATGCCTCCTCCTCCAATGGGTGCTCCCGGCATGAAGCATGGCGGATTAAGCAAGGCTCATCACAAGCATTTGGCAGAGCATCACCTGGCAATGGCAGAGCACCATCATTCAATGCATGAAGGCGGCAAAACCAAGAAGTACGCCAAGGGCGGAGCAATTGAGACTATGGGTCCTCGCTCCATGAAGGAAGATGTTGAAGCAGGTTCTAACAAGCACGGTAGGTTTGGCGAGTCTAAATTACAAAAGACGGGTCATACACGTGGTAAAAATACGGGCGATAGCGGAAAAGTTGAGCCTATCGAATCTGAAAAGAACATGAGAGCTTTTGAAAAAGAAGGCATGAAAAAAGGCGGTAAGGTCCATAAGTTTGCCGAAGGCGGACACATTGGTTCTAAAGTTCATTCACGTGCGGATGGTATAGCTAAAAAAGGCCATACCCGCACAAAAATTTGCTAAGGAAAAATCATGAAAAAAGAATTCGATATGATTGAACATGGCGGTGAGCCAGAAGTTCATGGCTCGTTTAAACATCAAGTGCACCACATGAAAGAGCATCATGAAGGTAGCCACATGCATCATTCGCATCACTATGGTAAACACAAAGAAGACCATAAGATGCATCATGAGCATGTAGAAAAAATGTGTCACGGCGGAAAAGCCTAGTCATGATGCCTTCCCGTGGAATGGGTGCGGTAGAACCATCCAAAATGCCTAAAGGTACTCGTAAAGCTCGTCGAGATGACACGGACTTTACTGAGTACAAGAAGGGCGGGAAGGTAAATGCCGCAGGCAATTACACCAAGCCAACTTTAAGGAAACGAATTGTTTCTCAAATAAAGTCAGAGGCGGTACAAGGAACTGGCGCAGGTCAGTGGTCTGCTAGAAAAAGTCAATTAGTAGCAAAGAAATACAAAGCCGCAGGTGGCGGATACAAATGACAGCGCTTGCTAAATCACAACTTTCTTTAAAGAATTGGGGCGACCAGAAATGGACGACTAAATCTGGTAAGAAATCTTCTGAGACTGGGGAAAGGTATTTACCTGAGAAAGCGATTAAATCTTTAAGTTCAAAAGAGTATGCGGCAACCACCAAGGCTAAGAGAGAAGGCAAGAAGTCAGGCAAGCAATTTGTAGCACAACCCAAGGCAATAGCTAAAAAAACAGCGAAGTACAGATAAATGTCTACAAGTGGAACAACTCTATTTAATCTACCGTTCAATGAAATAGCGGAAGAATGCTATGAGCGTTGCGGCGTAGAGATGCGTACTGGTTATCAGTTACGCACTGCTCGCCGGAGTATGAATTTACTCACGATTGAATGGGCAAACCGAGGCATTAATCTTTGGACTATAGAGCAGGGAGAGATTCCTCTTGTTACAGGTCAGGTCTCTTACATCATCCCAGATGACACAATTGATTTGCTTGACCATGTGATTCGTCAAAACGAGGGTACAAACAATCAGCAGGACATCAACATTACTCGCATATCCGAGACAATGTATTCCACGATTCCCAATAAGTTAGCGCAGGGTCGTCCCATTCAAGTGTGGGTAAACAGACAGAACGCCCAGACCAACCCAACGACAGTACAGACCACAAGTGCAATAACTGCAACGGCAACATCTATCCCTGTTAATAATGCATCAACTTTGGCATCTGCCGGATATATCATTATCAATGGCGAACAGATTTACTATAATAATGTCGAAAACAATGTGCTTAATCTTTGTATAAGAGGTTTAAACGGCACAACAGCATCTACTCAAGCCTCGGGTTCTTTCCTCACGGTATACAACCCAAATAACATCAATGTGTGGCCTACCCCCAATGCGGGGGGAGGTGGATATACATTTGTGTACTGGAGACTTAGAAGGATTCAAGATTCAACAAGTGGTGCTCCTAATGAGGATATTCCTTTTAGAGCGTTACCGGCAATTATTGCAGGATTGACGTATTACTTATCGGTTAAAGTTCCAGAAGCAATGGCGAGAAGCCAAGACTTGAAGGCGCAATACGAAGAACAATTTAACATGATGGGAGGTGAGGATAGAGAGAAAGCCTCACTAAGGTTAGTACCTAGACAAATGTTCTACTGATGGCAACGCAATACGCATCAGGCAAATATTCAATTGCGGAGTGTGACCGTTGCGGACAGCGGTACATGCTCAAAGAGTTGAAGAAAGAGATTATCAAGACAAAACTTTTCCAAATAAAGGTTTGTCCTGAGTGTTGGGACCCTGACCAACCGCAGTTATCATTGGGTTTATATCCAGTGTATGACCCGCAAGCGGTTAGAGAACCAAGACCTGATGTGAGTTATTATGCGTCTGGACAGAGTGGATTGGTGACTTCAGCAACGCCTGGACCAGGTGTAACGCAAAACGGCTATCCAGAAGAGGGAAGTAGAGTGATTCAGTGGGGATGGAACCCCATTGGGGGTTCAAGCAATAACGATGCAGGTTTAACGCCAAACTATTTGACGATAAACTTTCAGATTGGAACATGCACAATTTCATCAAATTAGGAGCAAACATGGAAAAGAAAACAGTTAAAAAAATTGCAGACCAAGAAATTCATAAACATGAAAGCCATATGCACAAGGGTCAAAAGATGACTAAGTTTGCAAAAGGCGGAGTTACAGGCCAAGCCGAAAAGGAAATGGGTCGTAATTTAGCTCGTGTTGCTAACCAAGGGAGCAAGAAATGAGTAAATTTTCAATGAAACAAGGCGGTAAAGAGGTTGGTTATGCCGATGTTTACGCCGCACCGCATAACATGAAAGGCCAAGAGATTGATGGCACTGAGGTTATGGAGCAAGGTGAATGGCAAAGACGTAAATCAGCCAGAGAAGCCAATATCAAAGACCCGCTAATCAGTGGCGTAAGCTATGGTATTGGATATGAAAAAACCGATGGCATAGAAATGCGTGGCGCAGGAGCGGCTACCAAGGGTAAAATGTCAAGAGGACCAATGGCATAATGTATTATGTAGACCTAGTTACATCGATTAACGATTACGCAGAGAATAACTTTCCTGTTGAAGTCGTTAATCGATTTATTGAGCAAGCCGAGCAGAGGATTTATAACTCTGTTCAGATTCCTTCGCTTCGTAAAAATGTAACAGGTGCGGTTAGTCCAACCAATCCATACCTTGCATGCCCAACGGATTGGTTATCTACATTTTCTTTGGCGGCTTATACATACGCCTCTGGCACTATTTCTACAACATCGGGTAGCAATACCATTACCTATACCGGTTTAAACGCCCAGGTAGGCCAATTGGTGACCGCCACAGGCATTCCTCCCAACACTTACGTACAGATTGTTGGAACCAATTCATGTTTGCTTACAAACAATGCAACCGCAACGGGTTCTGTGACTGCATCGTTTCAAGGACCTTATCAGTATTTGTTAAACAAAGATGTGAGCTTTATTAGAGAAGCCTTTGCAACACCTCAGTATTCTGGGTTGCCTTTGTATTATTCTTTGTTTGGACCACAGACATCCAACATATACGACATGACATTCTTGTTAGGTCCAACGCCTGACCAGGTGTATAGCATGGAGTTGCATTACAACTCTTATGCGACCTCTATTATTCAATCGACCATTGCCACGCTTGGAACAATTACATCCACTGGGATATTTACTGCCGGTACGTATTACAACACTGCACTGACGGGCGGAACAGGCTCTAGTGCAACTGCTACTATTGTAGTAAATAGCAGTGGTGTGGTGACTTCTGTGTCTTTGGTGGACGCAGGAACTGGATATGTCGTGGGTGACAAGTTAAGCGCATCGTTACCGTTCCCGAGTGGAACTCCTGTTTTTACAGTTGCGGTTGCAAGCATCAATAATCCTACAGGTCAATCATGGCTTGGTGAGAACTTTGATACCGCCTTGTTGAATTATTCATTGATGGAAGCCATTACCTATACCAAGGGCGAACAAGACCTGGTTGCTTTGTATCAAAAACGTGCGGATGATGCTCTTGCAATTCTTAAACAACTTGGAGATGCCAAGGAGAAGGGCGATTCTTACCGTGATGGCGCACCTAAATATAAAGTTGTATGATAGTCCAGACCATCACCAATTCTTTCAAATCTGACATCCTACAGGGATATCAGAATTTGTTGACCGACAATCTTTATTTAGCGCTTTACAACGCCAATGCGTTGCTTAATGCCAATACTCCGGCTTATACAAGCGCTAACGAGGTATCCGGGGGAACTTACGCCGCAGGCGGACAGTTGGTCACCGGGGTAAGCATCAATATAGATTCAATCAGCAACGTGGTTTATGTCAGCTTTAACAATGTGACTTGGACCAATGTTTCATTTGTATGCCGAGGAGCATTGCTTTACAATGCGAGTAAAACCAACAATTCTATCTGCCTATTGAACTGGGGTTCAGATAAGAATGCAGGACCAAATTTCACGGTATCTTTACCGGCGAACACACCAACAAACGCTTTAATCAGACTGTAAGGAATAACAATGATTACAACTACTAAAGGCGACATGGATGAATCTCTTCTTGTTAAAAAAGAAGGTTCAATTGACAATGAAAATGAATACACGACTTGGGTCGAGTACTATTTAGAAGATGAATTGGTACATCGTTCTGCTCATGTCACTCTCAAGAAATCACCGTGGTTAGATTTAGTCGCCGCATCAATGGCATAAGGAGAATAAAATGGCAAACCAACAGTCAATGTGCACTTCATTTCTTGGTCAATTAATGACTGCAACCCATAACTTTGGTGTTGCGCCTACCCGTGGAACATCTGCGGCGGATACATTCAAGGCGGCTCTTTACACAGCAACGTCTGGTTCTACCACAACAACATGTGTATGTGCCAGTGCGACTGCGTATAACGCAACAATCAACGGAGTAGCAGAGGTATCCGGAACAGGATACTCAGCGGGAGGTATTGCTGTTACAAATGCAACAGCGCCTTCGTCAACCAATTCATCGGTAACTGCGGGAGTGGGATATTGGACTCCATCAGCAAGCTTGTCTTATTCAGGAGTTACTTTGACAACTGCATTTGACACAGTGTTAATCTATAACTCAAGTCAATCTAATGCGGCGGTGAGCGTTCACACATTTGGTTCACAGACCATTACCGCCGGAACATTTACATTGACAATGCCATCGAACACGACATCTTCTGCACTTTTGAGATTGTCGACAACCTAAAGGATATGTTATGTCCTTGGGTTGGGGTAATGGCACGTGGGGGCAAAACGGGTGGGGAGGAACTCTTTCTCTAACTGGCGTTGCTTCCGCAGGGAATGTCGGAACAGTAGCCCAGAGTAGAACCTCTGCGCTATCAGGAGTTTTTGCGGCAGGGGCGGTTGGAACCGTTATTGAGAGCGATGCGGACCCGATAATCAGTGTAAACGGTCAGGGTAACACTGGATTGGTTGGGCCAAATCTAACGGTTGCACTCAGTGGAGTTGTTGCAAGTGGTAATGTAGGAACGATATCGTTTGGTGGAACGGTTGTTAACTTAAGCGGGGACAATGCATCCGGGTTAGCAGGAACGGTAACACCAAATATCAGGCAAGCGTTATCGGGTATATTTGCAAGTGGATTGGTGGGTTCGGTAAGTTCTGGGGTAAACCCTAGCTTATCAGGCGTTAACTCTTCGGGTAATGTTGGAATGGTATCGCCGTCCAACACAGGCAGTTTAAACGGTGTTAATGCGAATGGATTTGTAGGTTCTGTACTTGCGGCATTGATTGGGGTAAGGGCTGATGGAACTGTTGGAGCGCTTGGTCCCAATGTTGTGTTGGCATTGAGCGGAGTTGGAGCAACAGGCTCAGTTGGTTCTGTATCGATTGGAGAAAGAGCGATACAACTAACAGGTGTGAATGCAAACGGTTCAGTGGGTAGTTTGGGATATAACTACTGGGGCTTGGTTGTAGATAATCAAACGCCAAATTGGAATGCCATTAGTGATAATGAGACTGCAAATTGGGGTGCGATTAATACAAATGAGACTGCAAATTGGGTGAAAATAACTACATTGTAGGAAGATTATGGCAACGTATACAACAAACCTTGTAATTGAATTAATTGGCACTGGCGAGTTAGCCGGTACATGGGGTACAACAACCAATCAAAACTTTCAATATGTATTTGAAGAGGCAATTGTTGGTCGTGCAGGTGTTGCATTCTCTGATGCAAACGTTACTTTAACAACAACACAAGCGACAACTGACCAGACATTTCGTAACGTTTATTTAAACTGTACCGGTACAAATACAGCGCAGAGAAGTTTAATTGTTCCAACAATCAATAAGAACTACATTGTAGAAAATAACACCACAGGCGGATTTGCTATCTTGGTAACCACATCCGGCGGAACAGGTCTTGTGGTTCCTAATGGATACAAGGCCGCTCTTTATGTGGACGGAACCAACGTAGTTACAGCGTTTAATTATCTTTCAAGCTTAACAGTTGCAGGTTCTTTAACAACTGGTTCTTATGTTGCAAACGGTTCTATTACTTCATCTGCTTATATAGGCGCATACAGTTATGGAACGCTCACTTATTTAGATACCAATAACTTTGCGACATATCAAACAAGCGCAAACAGTTACGCTCAGGTTGTATTGCAAAATACAAGCACTGGAACCGCCGCATCAGCGGATGTTATTGTGAGCAATAACTTAGGTACGGCATCCAATTACTATGGTGACTTTGGTATCAATGGCTCTGGGTTTAGTGGTTCTGGTAATTTCCAAGCGCCGAATAATGTGTATTTGTATTCAATAGGTTCAGACCTAGCGATTGGTACTCAGTCATCGAATGCAATTCATTTTATTGTTGGCGGAGCAACGGCGGCAGATGCATTGATTTTAGATTCCAATCAGAATCTAGGACTTGGAGTGACACCGCCATCAAATTCTCAATCAAATGGCGGTTTGTATATTGGTAGCTATGCTTCTTATGCGGCAAACACAAGTACCAACGCAACAATAGTCGGACAGAACGTTTATTACCTAAGCACAACCCCTGTTTATAGAAATACAGGTTATGCGTCCTTGTATCAGCAAACCACATCAGGCGTTCATTCCTGGCTTGTAGCTCCATCAGGAACCGCTAATTCATCAAGTGTTACATCAGGATTGGCATATATTGTTGCTTCATTAGGAACAACAACGCTTGCTCAGTGGCAAGCTTATTTCAGCGGATTAAGTACCATACCGACCGTAGGTCAAGCGATTACAGCAACCGCAACGGGTAGCATTGCAGGCGGAGCTACAGTCACCGCTCAGGTTGTATTCACCACCGCAGTCAATATTACCAACGCAGGAACATTATCAACAACCTATGACGCATCTATACACGGACTAACAGTAGGTCAAGGTGCGGGTTCTGTATCAAATAATACAGCAGTTGGTAGTGGAGCGTTAGGAACTGTAAACACAGGTGCATTTAATGATTCATTTGGTTTTAATTCTTTAAACTCAAATACTTCTGGAACAACTAATACGGCAATAGGTTCTGGTACTTTATTTGCAAATTTAACTGGCTCTTATAATGTAGCTATTGGTAGGACAGCTCTTTCATCAAACATCTCATCAAATAACAATACAGCAGTAGGTTCTACAGCGGGTTATAATAGTACAGGCGCAAACAATGCTTTTTTTGGAGCTAGTTCTGGTTATACATCAACGGGAAGTCACAACACATATTTAGGGTCGGGTTCTGGCCCAAATGTGTCAGCATCATCTGGTTCATATAATGTGGGAATAGGAGATTCTCCTCTTACATATCTTACTACTGGTGCTAACAATACAGCAGTAGGGTATAGAGCAGGTTATTCTTATACAACAGGAACGCAAAATACTTTGATGGGGGATAATGCGGGTTTCAGTGACCAAACAGGAACACAAAATACATTTTTAGGTGGTTATTCTGGGTATACAAATACTGGTTCATATAACACAGGTGTAGGATTTAACGCATTAAATGCTCAAAATAATAATTCATCTGGTCAATACAATACGGCAGTTGGTAATGCGGCATTAACAAACAACACCTCAGCATCTTACAATACCGCAGTAGGGTATCAAGCGGGATATGCAAATACATCAGGACAAGCTAATACAATAGTTGGTCAACAAGCGTTTTATAACAACACATCAGGTTCGTACAATGTAGCAATTGGTTCTGGTGTACCTGGAAGTTCATACTCTGCACTTCAATCAAATACAACTGGTGGAAACAATGTAGCTATGGGTGTTGGTGCTTTAGGTGCCAACACCACAGCATCTAACAATACAGCAGTAGGTTATCAATCTTTATATTCTAACCAAATAGGTAACTCACTTGTTGCTGTTGGTTATGGTGCTTTATATAGCAATACAACTTCAGGTAATACTGCTGTTGGATATAATTCATTAAATGCAACAACAACTGGTGCAAACAATGTGGCAATGGGACAACAATCTTTATTGTCAAACCTTACTGGTGCATCAAATGTAGGTTTAGGTTTTCAATCATTATTAAATAACACCACAGCATCTTACAACACTGCAGTAGGTTATCAAGCAGGGTATAGTAATACTACTGGTATAAATAATGCTTTTTTGGGTAAAGGTGCAGGATATGGAAATTCAGCTACTGGAAATTATAATAGCGCATTAGGTTCGGGTTCTCTGAGTTCTTATACATCGGGGACAAATAATAGTTGCATTGGTATTAACGCAGGTTCATCAATTACATCTGGAAGTTACAACGTAATTATTGGCTCAAATTGCAATGTTAATGCAAGTACAGATAGTAATGAAATTGTTATTGGTTCTGATGGCATAACAGGTAAAGGCTCAAATACTGGTTTTATTAACCCTGGTGGTGGTGGCGTATATCAAGGTAACAACTCAACTCTTTGGTCTGTTACTTCTGATGAGCGTTTAAAGAAAAATATTGTTGATAACACAGTTGGTCTTAGTGCAATAACGCAAATTAAGGTTAGAAACTTTGAGTACCGTTTACCCAAAGAAGTAACAGAGCTTGACCAACATTGCGCAGTAGCTATTACTGGCGTTCAATTAGGGCCAATAGCTCAAGAACTTCAACAAGTATTACCAGACTGCGTAAAAACAGAATCAACAGGGGTTATGTCCGTAGACTCTAGTGATGTAATGTGGCACATGGTTAACGCAATCAAAGAGTTAAACGCAGAAGTTCAATCTTTAAAATCTAAACTAGGAGTATAAAATGGCAACAGTAAACACATGGGTATGGACAATCACATCAATGCAACAATGGCCTAGCGGTACAAACGCAGGATATGTAGTAAATGTTAACTGGTTATTAACTGGTACTGACGGAACACAAACCGCTAGTATCCAAGGAAATACTCAGTACCCCGTAACTGAAGCACAAGCAGGTTTCACGCCCTACGCATCTTTAACTCAAGCAACAGTCATTGGTTGGGTACAGGAATCCTTGGGCGCAACAGGCATATCTAATTATGAAGCAAATGTGCAAGGACAAATTAACAGTTTGGAAAACCCACCTGTTAGCCCAGTCACACAACCGTTACCTTGGGCGGCATGAACACAATCATTACAACCCTAAAGTCAAAACAAGTCCTTTGGGCACTCGTTATTGCTATCCTATCGGTTTTACAAGGTTTCCTATTTGAGCTATCCCTAACTCCTATCCATCAAATGATAGTGGGTTGTATAATTTCTGTGGTCGTAGTGTTACTACGATTTATTGAAACCCCACAAGGGTAACCGGCTTCCCTATCTTAAGCCGAACAAATGGAGTTATTCATGGAAAAACTATCTTTATCAGTTCAATTGGTCAATGCAGTTGCAGGTTATCTTGCGACTAAGCCTTATCAAGAGGTATTTCAGTTGCTTCAAGGTCTTCAACAAGAATCTAAAGGACAATTGAAAACAGGTGTTGAACAAGCGGCTGAACCCGCTCAAACCACAGTGCAGTAATGGACCCATTTACCCTTGCTATGATGGCTATTTCCGCCGTAAAAAGCGGTGTAGCCATGTACAAGGAGGCTAAGTCAGTTGGCAAAGAGGCTATTGGGGTAATTACAGAAATCTCCGATGGCCTTTCTTCTTTTTTTGAACATCAAGAAAAGGCAATTGAACATGTTAAAGAAATGGAAAAGAATCCGCCTAAAGGTAAAAGTTTACAAGCCATTGCGCTTGACAACGTACTAAGACGTAAGAAACTGGAACAGGCAGAAGCGGATTTAAGAACGATGCTAACCTGGGAAGCACCGCCAGAGCTAGGCGCTTTATGGTCTGAATTCGAGAAAGAACGTGCAAGGCTCATGGCAAAGAAAGATAGCTTTGATAAAGCTCAAAAAAAAAGGATGCAAGAGAGGCCAGAGAACGGAAAGAATCAAGAGATGTATTTCAATTTAGACTTGTTGTATGCTCTGCCGTGCTTATCTTTGCACTCGCTTGCGTAGGATTGATGTTCTATATAAGACAAGATTATTTGAAAAAAAGAGAACAGGAAAGTTGGCACATAGAATTTAAAAAGAATTTCTTAGAAGATGATAAGTTAATAGAATGTTATGTGATGTTTAAACAGACAGGGTATCTTCCAAAGTATTGCAAGGAGTGATTATGGATTGGATTAAAACAATAGCACCTACGATATTTAGTGCAATTGGAGGACCACTGGGTGGTTTGGCGTATGAAATGGTATCAAAGGTTCTTGGTGTATCCCAGGACGATGCTAAAAAAATGCTAGATGATGGTAAATTATCTTCAGACCAGATTGCCGCAGTGCAACAAGCCGAGATAGCTTTAAAAGCCAAAGCACAAGAATTAAACCTAGATTTTGAGCAATTAGCCGTTCAAGACAGAAGTTCTGCTAGAACGATGCAGATTGCTACTCAGTCTTGGATACCTCCTGTTCTTGCTATAGGAATCACAGGCGGTTTCTTTGGAATACTCTTTGGTCTGATGTATGGTCAAGTTCAGCATACACCTCAGATTGACATTATGTTGGGTTCGCTAGGTACTGCTTGGACAGGCGTAGTTGCTTTTTATTTTGGTTCATCAGCGGGTAGTCAGAAAAAAGACGAACTTTTACATCAATCAACACCAGTTTCAAAATGATTAATTCAAGAAATTTAAATGATTTACTTCCAGAAGTTAAAGCAAGGGTTGATAAGTTTATTGAAGCTTGCAATCATAATGGGATTGACCTACTCGTTACATCTACATATAGGGATAATGAGAGCCAAGCTCAACTTTACGCACAAGGTAGAACTGCTCCGGGTAAAATTGTTACAAATGCGGGACCCGGTGATAGCTACCACAATTACCGTTGCGCTATCGATGTTGTACCATTACTTAATGGTAAACCAGACTGGGATGGTAGCCATCCAGTATGGGCAGAAATAGGTAGAATTGGAAAAGAATCCGGCTTAGAGTGGGCCGGAGATTGGAAATCATTTAAAGAATTGGCTCACTTCCAATACACGAACGGACTAACTTTAGCTCAACTCAAAGAGGGCACAGTCATTGTGTGATGGTTAATGCCTCAAAAGAAGATAACGTTTAAACCAGGAATCAACCAAGAAAATACTCGCTATGTAACCGAGGGAGGATGGTACGACGGCGATAAGGTTAGGTTTCGCCAGGGATTCCCGGAGAAGATTGGCGGATGGACTCAATGGACATCGGCTACATTTCTAGGTGTATGTCGTTCGCTATGGAACTGGGTAACCCTAGCCGGTTTAAACCTTCTGGGATTTGGAACCAATTTTAAATATTACATTGAGCAAGGCGGTACGTTCTACGACATTACACCGCTTAGATACACATCGGCATCGCTCATACTATCCAGTCCATTTACAACGACCAATGCATCGCCCACGGTTCAAGTTACTTCACCTGGGATTAATTTATTTACAGGCGATATCGTTAACATCAGCAATGTGGCGATAACGGTTAATGGTATACCCGCATCTTACTTAAACAATCAATTTAAAGTTACCCGGGTTGATGCAAATAACTTCACCATCAACGCAGGATACAACGCCACAAGTGGAAGCTCAGGCGTTGGAGGCTCGGTAACGGTACAGTATTTTACGTATTACTTTATTATTCAAAGCATTCAAACCGTGTCAGGCTCTGCAACGGTTACAGTTAACGCCACAGCCAATGGTTGTGTAAACGGCGACTTCGTTTATTTTGGTACTCCAATTACTTACAACGGAGTCACGATATCCGGTTGGTATCAAATCATGTTGGCGCTTACCAATTCTTATACGATTCTTGCGTCCAATAACGCATCAGGAACAGGTACAGATACACTCAGTTCTTATTATGTTCAGTACCAAATCAATACTGGAACGGCGATAAGTGTTCCTCAAACCGGATGGGGCGCAGGAGGTTGGGGACTGGGAACCTGGGGCAATGGCGTATCAAGCACACAACAGTTACAGATATGGTCACAGGGCAACTTTGGTGAGAACTTGATTTACGGTCCACGTGGCGGTGGCATATATTACTGGGTTGCATCTAGCGGAGCTACAGTTCCTGGATACAACTTAGCTCAGTCTTATGGCGCTTCAGATGTTCCAACCATTCAAAACGGAATCATTATTTCTGATGCATCCCGATTTGTTCTTGCTTTGGGATGCAACGACTATGGAGAGTCCTCCATAAATCCCATGCTGATTCGTTGGTCTGACCAACAAACAACCATTAATTGGACACCAAGCCCTGCCAATCAGGCAGGTAGTTTGACCCTATCGCATGGTTCTACGATAGTTGGAGCGATTCAATCTCGTCAAGAGATAGTGGTTTTTACTGATTCTGCGGTTTATTCTTTGCAATATGTGGGCTTACCGGCGGTATGGAGTTCTCAGTTGATGATGGAGAACACATCCATACTGGGTCCTAACGCCATTTCTTTGGCATCGGGAACCGTTTACTGGATGGGTAATGGTAAATTCTATGCGTACAACGGTACAGTACAAACCCTTAATTGCGATTTGCGTGAATTTGTCTTTAGTAACATCAACTTAACTCAGAATTATCAAGTTTATTCTGGGACTGTAGAAGCATTTAATGAGGTGTGGTGGTTTTATTGTTCTGCAAATTCCACCCAAATTGATACTTATGTTATATATAACTACGTAGATAACGCCTGGTATTACGGATATTTGGGTCGCACGGCATGGCTTGACAGGGGCGTTCGTTCTTATCCTATTGCCGCAACGTACAACAATAACCTGGTTTATCAAGAAAACGGCACGGATGACAATACAACCGGTACGCCTGCTTCAATTTATTCATTTATTCAATCATCCGAATTTGATATTGATGAGGGCGATAGATTCTCATTCGTATGGCAGTTATTGCCGGACGTAAGATTCAATGGTTCTAGCTCAACGTCACCGCAAGTCACGATGACGTTGTATGGATTACAAAACTCAGGCTCAGGGTACAACCTTTCTCAAGGCGGTAACCCTGGAGGAGCCGTAGTGGCTTCTAATTACATTCAATATCCGCCCTCTAGTACAGTGCTTGTAGAACAATTCACAGGAACTGTTCCTGTTAGATTGCGTGGTCGCCAAATAGTCTTTAGAATAGAGGGCAATCAGCTTGGACTTCAGTGGCAACTTGGTGCGCCAAGAATTAACATTCGTCAAGACGGAAGAAGGGGTAACACATGAGCAATAATCTTGTACCAGTGGCTCCCAATCTACCACTGCCACAGGCCACGTTCAGTTCTCAATATTTAAACGTGCTGAACAATGTCTTTCGTCTTTTCTTTAATTTACTTGTAAATTCTGTAAGAACGAGCGCTGACGATATTTCATCGCTTACAACTCAATATTGGCTAGGTATATGAATTATCAAAATGTTATTCCAAATCAGTTGGGACAAACGGCGATTACAACATCGGTAGCTGTTTTGTATACAGTGCCTTCGTCCACAAGAACTTATTTAAAGGATATTAACATTTGCAATACCGCCGGTTCATCCACCAATGTAAGCGTATATATTGTTCCAAGCAGTGGAACAGCAAGCACAAGCAACGCTCTTTTATATTCTCAAGCGATTGCATCTAACTCGGCTTACCGCTGGACAGGCGTTCAGGTGTTGCTACCCAATGAGACCATTCAGGTATCTGCAAGCGCAACCGGTTGCTCCATTATTGCAAGCGGGGGAGAAGCAACATGATGGTTTGCTTTAATACCCTAGAAAACTCTTTTAGATTGGGAGCGTTGTAATGGCTTTAGATACCAGTATTCAAGCCGGAATACCTACAGGATGGTTTAGGGGTCAAACAACTTATGCCGCCGCCCCTGATACAACTTATGGATATTTAAATTCCACTATTGATGCTATACCTGGATTAAGAGACGTTGTTAATGCTGGTGGAAGAGACATGTATACAAAGTTGCAAAATGCAATGTCTGACCCAGCTCAATTTGCTGAGAGAAACCTTTTGGGGGGTTTAGCTGATAATAACCAATCTAAAATTTCCGACAATGTACAATTTTTACAAAGTCAATTTAAAAAAGATGTACCAACAATAGAAAATGATTTAAATGTTCTTAATCAAGAAAGTCAAACTGGTTCTGGTGGATTTCTTGGTCAGGTAACTTCAATATTAACCAATCCCACAGCACTTGCATCATTAGCCGCCGCTTATTTTATTCCTGGTGCGGCAGAAGCTTTAGCGCCTACAATAGCAGGCGCATTGGGTACGTCTGTCGCCGCCGGTCAACTTATTGCCGCCGGAACTCTTAGTGCCGCAACACAAGTTGCTAGTGGTGTTCCCGTTGACAAAGCCATTGAAAATGCAGGTATTTCAACTCTTGCGCCCGTAGTTGGAAATGCAGTTGGTAATGCGGCAGGAATACCGTCCGTTCTCAATTCCACCAATGGAGCTGTGGGAAGTACGCTTACTGATTTAGGTTTAAACGCTCCATCAGCTACAGCAGTAAATAATGCAGTAGGTTCAACTCTTCTAAACACTGGAGTTGCTTTAGCCACAAATCAAGACCCAACCAAGATATTAAACGCAGGAGTCGGTTCTTTAGTAGGTTCTACGGTTGGAGCTAACGTAGGAACGGATAGCAATCTTATAAATAATGCCGTAGGTTCTGCTACAGGAGCGGCAACAACAGCAGGTTTAAACAACACAAACGCAACCACGGCTGTAGAAAATTCTTTAATTTCAAGCACTTTAAACGCCGCAGGTCAAGCCATAAAAGGTGCAGTATCTTCGGGTTCAACAACCGATACAACTCCTTCTACAAATACAGCGACTACATCTCCTGTTACAACTTCATCTAGCGGAAACCCTACCCCTCTTCCTCCATTAAGCGTTGATACAACTCCCCCTGTTGATAATCCTGTTGTTACAGCTCCTCCTGTTGATACAAAACCTCCTATCGATACTTCTGTTGTTACAGCTCCTATTGTTTCATATGTAGAAAATGGAAATGGTTTTGATGCTCAGGGTAATAATTTAGGAACAGTATCAACACTGGGATTGATTCCCGGAACAGATTCAAATAACAACACGGTTTATGTTGATGCGGGTGGTAATACCATTCCTACTGTTCAAACCAATGCAGTGCAAGCGCCAGGAAGCACTCAAGCTACAAATCTTCCTCCAGATTCATCTGGAACCCCTACAACAACTACCGGAACTCCTGCTACGACAGGAAATACAACCGAAACTAATATAGCTCCTATTACAACCGGAACAACAACTGGAACAACAACTGGAACAACAACCGAAACCAACACAGCTCCTGTTACAACTGGAGGTACAACTGAAACCAATACAACTGGGATACCTGGTGCGACTTCCACAACGCCATCAATAGATGCGGCGGTTGATAATACGGGCATGGCTACATTCAAAGGCGATGGTCAGCCTGGAGATTATCCAACTCAAATCATCACCAATAGCGATGGCTCAGTCACTACCGTTGAAAACAATGGAACCTCCTTAACGTTTAATACAGATGGAACCATTGTTCAGTCTCATGAAGATGGTTCAACAAGCAATCCATTAAGTACGGAATTACCGCCAGGTGTTTACCCTGATGGAAACGGTGGGTTTACAAATATTCTTGGGTATCCTGTAACGTCAACAGGTGAGTCTTTGACCTATGATGCAAATGGAAATCTGTTAGATTCAAACGGCAATGTATATCAATACACTCCTTCATATGTAAATAACACAGACACCATAATTAAACCCAGTGGCTCCGGCACGATTGGAGGAATTGGAACAATTGGTACTAAAGGCGGTGGAGGAGGAGGTAGTGGCGGTGGAAGCGGAGGAAGCGGTGGAGCAGGTGCTGTCACTGGATTGGGAGCGCTTGCCGCAGGATTGCTCGGCTCGAAAACAGGCGGTGCTCCAGACTTTGGATTACAAAGTATAGGCCAAGGCAATTTCTCATGGAATGCTAACGCTGTGAATGCACCTGAGAATGGTGTTGCATATGGTCAGCAAATACTCAATCCAACATACACACCCAGTGCAAAAGAAGGAGGCATGGTTAAACATTTGGACTCTGGCGGACAAGTAATAATTGGAGCAAAGAGTAATTTTACTCAGTTACCTACAATTGGACCTAATGGCTTATTGCCTGCATCTTATGGCGTAAGTCCTTACACAAGCACAGTTGCTCAAAACGGAATTAATGTAGCACCAGCGCCTAATGCGTTTAAACAAGGAGGAGCTGTGCATCGTGAAATATACAATGCGCTTAAACAAGCGGGTCATCCAATCGATGGCGATACAATTTCTAAGATAGCCCATTTAAACGAAATAGGAGCGCCTGCTCATCATATTGTGGGGTTCTTAAATCATCAAAGAATGTCATCAGGCGGACCGCTTGGTGCATATTCAGATGGCGGTCATTTCTTAAAAGGTCCTGGGGACGGTATGTCAGATGATATACCTGCTCGTATTGGTGGACATCAAGAGGCAAGACTTGCCAATGAAGAGTTCGTTATACCGGCAGATGTGGTATCTCATCTGGGTAATGGTTCATCGGAAGCCGGAGCAAAAGTTTTATATAAGATGATGGATAAGATTCGTCATGCACGTACTGGTACAACCAAGCAGGGTAAGCAAATCAACCCTGATAAGTTCATGCCCACATAAGGAAAAAAAATGTCTTCTGTTAGTACAACCCCAACAAGTACCGTGACCACAAGCGTTGCGCCGTATCTGCAACCCTATGTCAGTAATTTATTATCAGAGACGCAAGCGGCAACCTCCAATTTGCAAATGCCCGCTTATACGGGTCAATTGACTGCGGGTCCATCTAGCCTCCAAAGTGAATCATGGCAAGGTCTTGCTAACTTATCGTTGCCATCTGATTTAACCAATGCAGGACAGAATTTAGGAGCAATTGCAGGCCAAGCGGCTAATGCAGGTTCAACGTTTACACCAACCAACTTTACCAATACATACAGTTCTCCTGGGGCTTATAACGGCATTCAATCCACAAATCAATATACACCCACTGGCGCATACAACGGTACGCAAGCATCAACTCAGAATTTCACAGGCAATGACCCAAACACGGGTCAGTCCTATGCATCTGAGTACATGAATCCTTATTTAGCTCAATCTCTTTCGCCTCAGCTTCAATTATTGCAACAACAATTAGGCAAGCAAAACGCACAGAGTGGCGCTCAATTGGCACAAGCCGGTGCATTTGGTGGCGGTCGTTCCGCCATAGAGAATTCTCAAAATGCATTAAATACCAATCTTGCAACCAATCAATTAATTAGCCAAGGCTATAACACTGCGTTTAACAATGCTCAACAAGCATTTACGGCAGACCAGGCCAGGCAATTACAAGCTCAACAAGCAAACATCAATCAACAACAGTTTGGTGCTAATCTTGGCCTATCCAACGCTCAGAACACAGCTCAGTACGGTCAACAGGCGCAAGCGGCTAATGTCAACCAACAACAATTTGGTGCGAACCAAGCGCTTACAGAAGCTCAACAAACATCACAGGCATTGCAAGCGCAACAAGCGGCTCAAGAGGCCGCTAAACAATATGGTTCTACGCTTGGATTACAAGGATTGCAAGCGGCAACAACTGCTGAACAAGCACAAGCCAATGCAGGCACAAATGAAGCTCAGTACGGCCTAGCTAATTTACAAGCTCTAAGCACCGCCGGTAATACTCAGCAAGCTGAAAACCAAGCCGCTTTGACTGCTCAGTACAATCAGTATCTTGCACAACTCCAGTACCCACAAACCATGCTCAAGCTTCAATCAAGCATGTTGCAAGGATTACCCGGACAAACTACAGCCACATACGGCGCAAATCCAACTGCATTCCAAAGTCTTGTTGGTGCGGCAGGCGGAGCCGCATCTCTTATTAAGAGCTTGCAGGATTCAGGGCTTAATGCAAAAGCCATCAATGATTTCATTAGCGGAATTAAAGGCTCTACACCTGATAGCAATAAAACTCCGATTGATACAAGTCAAGGTACTAATGTGGGTGGGCAAATTATGCAATATACACCCGCAACAGGAACTGGGCCAAATGGAGGGCCTGGAGTTGGTCAAGTTCTTGGCACTGATGGCAAGGTTTATGATGACCCAAGTTATGCGGCAGAAATTAAATCAATTGTTCCAACTGGCGTAACAATTGATGCAAATGGTATAGGAAGTGATGGTATAGATTACGGTAGTCTATTTGAGTAATAAATTATGACAACAATGAATTTAATCCAAATGCAACAAGCGTTACAAACATTGCCTATGCAAAATGTAATGCAGTATGCCAACGGTAGTGACCCAACTGTTCCTGCTTATTTAGCTTTAACAGAGTTAAATAGAAGAAAACAAATTCAAGAAACTGCCGCCGCATCTCAGCAAGTACCTCAGCAAACGGTTAAACAAAGCGTTGAGAGCGCCCTGACAAGTCCTAAGACAGACATGACCCAGGCTCCTCAGCAGACTGACATGACTCAAGCGCCTCAGCAGACTGATTTAACCCAGGCTCCTACTGGACAAATCAATCCAGCCGCTCCGGTTAATCCTGCCGCTTCGCAGTTTAAACATGGAGGATTGACAGCTTTACCTATTAACATGTTCAAAGAAAAGAACTTTGCTCATGGCGGTATTGTTGCTTTTGATGATGGTGGATTTACAAGCACAAGACAACAAGCTCTAGATGCTTTAAATCAAGCTATGCCTGATAAATTTCAACAAGGCAATCAGCCGATGAGTGCATATTTGTCTAATCCGGAAAACGCTCAATATTTGAGCGATAGAACAACTGCTTACAATGCTATTATCAATAATACATTAAATCCAATGTCGCCTGATGCGGTAAAAGCATATCAGGCAACATACCATCGAGCGCCGTCTGATGTTGAAATTATGCAACCGATTGCCAGTCAAAATACCAGTAACTCAACATCTTCAACCCCTCAGCAATGGACATCTGGCGATGCAAATAATAGCGAAGACATGGCGATGGTTCCTCCTAATGCAGGAATTGCTAGTATTAACCCCAATACAACAGCTAAACCTAATACACAAGCTAAACCCAACATACAAGTCAACCCTAATACACAGTTATCCAATACACCAAGCGGAACTATTCCTACTGCGGGCTTGCAACAAATGATTCAGCAAGCTCAAAATAAAGTAAGTGATTTGTATTCTTCAACACCTAGTTATCTTCAGCAACAACCTGTTCAGTCATTGGCAGAAATTCAAGCCAATCAAAGAGAAGCAGAACGTTTAGCGGGTGTATCTGAAGACCCATTAAAAGCTACCAGAGAGCGGTATCAGGCCATAGAAGCAAAGCAAAAAGAAGGCGCTAGTGGAGATGCACTAGACCGTTTAATCGCTCAGGCAAGTGCATTTGCAACTGCTGACCCAACCAAAGGATTTGGCTATGCCGCCGGAGTAAGTGCAACTGCAAGCCAAAACTTGAAGAAAGAACAAAATGCACTGCGTGAACAACAATCCATGACAATGGCTAAACTCTATTCAGAGTTTGATAAAGAGGATGAAGCACGTAAGCGTGGGGATTCTAAAGGAATGCTTGATGCACAACAAAAGATAAAAGACCACAACGATAAGTTGGCAGAGCTAGAAAATCAACATATGCAAGTTCTAGCACTTCAAGCAAATGCTCTGACAAATGCAGGGAATTTAGCTGTTACACAACATCTCGCCGGATTTAAGCCTGATGAAATTAAGGCTTTGATGGCTCATGCACGTGCGTCGCTGATATCAGCCACTAAAGACCCTGAGCAAATTGCTTTTGCCAAGCTTTATAGTTCAAACCCAGACTTTGCCGCCGCTGTTGATGCTATAGCAATGGGTAAAAGTAATGCTCTAGATGAACGTACATTGAAGCATGATTACATTACTAAAATTGAATCTAATCCAATTGAAAAAGAAAAATTTCCAACATTTCAAGACTATAAAAACTTTCTTAATAATAAATCTAGCGGAGCATCTAATGTAACTGGAACCGATAGCCAAGGAAATCCAACTGTTAGGGGTAAAGATGGAAAATTTTATCTTCAAAAATCTGTAGACGAAAAAGGCAATCCTGTATATTATGATACTGAATATGATGGATATAGGAGATAATTATGCCAATGATTTATTCACCTGAATCACTTGGGATAAAACCCATAAATGAAAATGAAATTACGCCTATAAAAATATACTCTCCAGAAGAGTTAGGTATTAAGCCTATTGAAGAACCAACAGGAAAGATTCAATCTGGTCTTAGAAGTTTAGCTCATGAATTTTTACCTGCCACTATCGGAGGTGGAATAGGAGCAGGAGCGGGTCAACCAATTGGTAGGGCAATAGGAATGGGACTGGGAGCTATTGCTACTCCATTTTTAGGCCCAGAAATGATACCGCTTGGCGGTACGGTTGGTCAAATCCTTGGTGGATTTGGCGGAGCTATGTACGGTACTGGCAAGGCTGAAGAATTAGAAAATGCGGCTCTAAGGCAAGTGCCTGAGTTTGCCAAAAGGATAGGTCAATCCGAAGAACAATTAGCACAATCAAGAGAAGAAAATCCTTATAGTTCAGCAATTGGAGCCGCTGTAGCAGGATTTGGAGCAGTTAGACCTAATTTATCTAACTTCTCAAGCATGGGTAAGTTTTTAGGGTCAACTGCCCCGCAAGGCGCTTCAGCATTAGAGAGAGTCGCATCTATTCCCGCCGTTAGTTCTGGAATTGGAGCGGGTATTGGCATTGGCGGAGAGGCATATAACCAATATGCAGAAGGTAAGTTTGACCCTGGTATGCTTGCGATACAAGGTCTTGCAGGAGGATTGGGCACAGAAGAAACATCGATGTTTAAACGGTTTGCAAATCCAGCGAAAAATGTTGCTGAGTTTGCAACATCTCCTGCTACCAAACGTTTTGATGCTTTGTATGAAGGCAAAAAACCAAAAATAGAAACAGATTTACCGGAAACAGAAAAAGAGGTTGCACCCCCCGGGATGTTGCTATTGCCTGCTCCGGATAAACCCGTATTAAATATTGCTGAGCGTGACCCACTGCTTAATCCAGTTGGGCGTTTTACAGAAAATGAATTAACCCCTGACCTATTGAAGTACATCAATGATGTAAGGGATGACCAGGGTAAACCCCCACTTAAGAATCCATCCCTAGAGGATGTTGTTGAGGCCGGTGCTCCTCAGCAAGAAATTGACAGATTGCTTGCCTATAAGAACGATTACATAGGCGATATCAAACACACGCCAGAACAAGTTCTACAGGTAGCCAGTCTTAAGAATGTAGATACAACCACGCAAGGATTTACAGATTTCTTGCGTAGAGCTACAGGCTCAGAAGATTTAAACGCCATGTCTCAGCCGCAGTTAAATTCTGCATTGAATGCGTTGTCTCAAATTCCTAAATCGCCTGAGTTAATGATTTTGCCTCAAGGCACAAACGCAAGCCGGTTTACAACCAAGCAATATGACACGGCATTAAAAGGTCTAGGCGCAGTTTTAGATGCAGACCAAAAGCCCTACATGGGCAAAACTAGTGTCATTCAAGAGGTCAAAGATTTCACAGGCTTGACAAACGACAACGATGCCAAGTCTTTAATTGATACCGCAATACGCAATGGCGACCTAGAATCTAAAATCTCACCACGCTTTGAAGTTATCAATAACGATGGCACGGTTTATTTTCATACGCAAAATAAATCAATGGCGAACTCCGCCGCTAAAAAGCTTGGTTTAAACGTTCGAGAAGGTCACGTAGAGGAAATTGGTTTTGCTGGAGAAGCCACTCAGCTACCTGGTGGTCCAGACATCAGAGTTGGAACATTTAAACAGGGTGAGACACCCGCAGGCTTTCAAGTCACAAGAGGCGACCATACCTATCCTAGCGTTCACCCTACAGCAGAATCTGCCCTAGCTCATGTAGACCGTTTAAACGTTGAGAATCAAAGAATGGCGGCAACGGCATTGGGTGGTATTACCAAGGCTAAGAATCAGATAGAAAGAAATCTACAGACTGCGGCGGGAGTAGAAGCAAAAGCAACCAATCAATTGCAAGTTGATGCCGTCAATGCCAAGGCACAAGCAGATAATAAATTATTGCAAGACAGAATTGACAAGCTGACGGCAGACCATGCAGAGCTAACCAAACCACTAGAAATTAAACCTAGCGGTATGAAGCCTGTCACTCGTCAAGGCTATACCTATTTTGAGAATGACCAACCCCATGCTACGTTCCCATCACAGGTTGATGCGGAGCAGTATGCATTGAGTCGTCTACCCGTAGAAACCCTTAATCAGATTATTGAATCAGCTCCATCCCAAAAGGGATTGATGCCTAAGCGTTTATCTGCGATGGCGCAAGAGGAATTGCGTACTCGTCAAGGCACAGGCGGTATAGAGATAAAGACCAACAATCCTCAGCAAGCCTCAAAGAACTTAGCCAATCTGGGTATTTACACGCCTGAAGTCAGACAACAAATTGAAGCTTTAAGGCAAACCCTTGTTCCAACTTTGAATAAGCTAGGACTTGAAAAGGTTGCACTGCGTATTCTTCATAGCATTGAGAACGGTTCGGCGGATGGAGAATATGTAAGAGGATTAATTACCATTGCCTTGGATTCTAAGAATCCCTTGGGAACCCTTCGCCATGAATCCATACATGCGCTGAAAGAGCTTGGAGCGTTTACAGATAAAGAATGGTCTGTGCTTACAGAAAAAGCCAAGGGCGAATGGCTTAATCAATTTATTAAGAAGCCAGGTCTTTATGACCTGTACAAAAAGCAATACGAAAAAGCATACGGAAACCTTGATGGATTTAATGATTACATCCATGAAGAAGCGATTGCTGAGGCGTTTAAACATTTTGACAAAAAGAAACCCGCTGGTCTGCTGGGCAATTTAACCTATCGTTTAAACGAATTGTTTACACGCCTTGGTAATGTGTTCCGTGGTCATGGATTTGAATCTGCTGATAGTATCTTTAATAAGATAGAAGAGGGAGGCTATGCCCCTAACGGAGAGCCAACTCGGGTAGAGCCAAGATTTAATTTAAGACAAGAAGAGCCACGTAAGATTGGTAGCAATATAGTTGGTGCACCGCCAGAGCTTCGTACAGAACAAGATAGAACTAATTTGGTGAATAGTATGACCAAATTACTATCTCATCCTTATGCAATGGCTAATAAATCAAAAGAGTGGTATGAGAGAAGTGGTAAGACTATTAGTGATATAACACGAGGCGATAAGAATTTAACAGAAAAAGTTCTTCGTCTTACGGCGTTATATTCTCAAGCCAATTCGCTTGGAGGAAATATAACTGCGGTTATCAAAACAATGGCGCAAATTGCCAAAGGGGAATTAAATCCAAAAGCCGGTAGGTTCCCAAATACAACCGCAGAATTAATTCCTGGTATTTTATCTGCAAAAGAATTTAACACAAATATTCCAGGCGTTGAAGACAAGTTAATGAATTTTTATAGAAACTTGCATGATGCCGCATACGGAACAAATTTATATGATAGCGCATCCACTATTGATAGATGGATGATGCGTTTGTTTGGTTATCCTCATGCGGAGGACAGAGAAGTTGGTGGCGCAAATTCTGTATCGGCAACGCAATACAAATATGCAAAAGATTTAATTAATCGAATTTCAGATAAATACAAAATAGAAACTGGCGAAAAACTTTTGCCTAGACAAATTCAATCTGTATTATGGACATATGTAAAGAATATGTCTGAATTTGAAAAAGCAAAAGCATCAGGAAAAGAAAAAAGCTTTGAGCCAACAACTTCTGATTTTTCAGATTATTTAAATCGTGCTACTGCTAACATCACATGGGAATCAAGACCATCTACATCTATTGATTTGTTACCTGGAATACATGATGCACCACGTGCACAACAAGAAGAATTCAATCGTGCAGTGCGTGGTATATTTGAAGAAAAGAATGGCGAAAATAAAATATTTAAATTATTGAACGAAGGCATTCTTCATTCAAGTCAAAATTCTATTGGCGGTTATGAAAATAAAATTGCGCCCAATGTTGTTACCAAAGTAGTTCTTGAGAAAAATGACAAGACTCATGCCGTTGAAGTTGCTAATAAAGCCGCATCAATCATTGGCTACGTCACTAAACAAGATGCCGTACCTTGGTATCGTGCTGACCATACCGCATCTGGTAAAAATGCAAGCGTTGGTTTTAAGGTAAATGTTGATGCTTCTTTAACGCCTGAGCTGGAAGAGAACCTGTTTAAACATCTTGACAAAATAATGCCAGGTGTTGGCTTCACAAAGGTAGACAATTCTTTAGATTTTATAAACTTCAGAGGAGAGGATGGCAAACCTTTCTTTATGAAAGATAAACAATTTGAAGCTAAATTAAAAGAAGCGTTACAAAGTTTTAAATCTAAAGTAAAATTTGATGTCACGCCTTTTCGCACAGAAAGCAATTACATATCGAATAATTGGAAGGAGAATAAAAATGGCTCAGGTTACTTGGAACGATTTAGCCCCGAAGAACTCGCCCATATACAACCAACCATTGATGGTTGGAGGTCGCAGTACGATGCCATTGCCAATGAATTCGGAAAGCGATATGGATGGGACAAACCAAAATCAAAGTTCTCCCTTAGACCTGATGAACTTACCAATAGACCCGGTGGACGCACTGAAGAACCAATTAGCCTCGGAGAGCGACAAGAAGACTCCGTAACCCATCAAGGCATTCATTACGGGAAAGTCCAAACAAATACGTTAAGCGCTGATAAGTACGGTACAGGACTTAGGGGCGCTGAAGGAAGAAGACTAGATGATGCGTGGGATGATAGGATAAAGCGCAGGGTTTACTTCTATATTCCAAAAGAAGATGGTTCAATGCCAAACGTAGAATCTGGTGTTGGACACCATGTTCATACGCAGACATTTGAGAACTTAGCGCCTATGAAAGTTCTCAGCAAGCTAATGTCTGAGGCTCGTGGCGATTCAAATACGTTTGAAAGTTTAGTGGTAGAGGCGGGTTATGATGGCTATGCAGTTCCAAATATGGGAATGATGGTTATATTAAATCATGACGTACCAACTAACTATCATGGCACTGTTGCTGATTTACAAAACCGTAAATTCAGCTTGCGTGCTCCAGACACTAAAGAGTTTAAACAGTTCTTTGGCGACAGCGAAGTTGTTGACAGCGAAGGCAACCCCAAGGTTATGTATCATGGAACCGCCAGGGATATATCCACGTTTAAACCTAAACAAGCCAGAGCTATATTTGTAACTGAAAATCCAAAGTTTGCTGAAAACTTTTCTGAGATATCAGAGGATTACATTAAAAAAGAAATCCTTGCAAACTTAAGCAACGCAGAAAAAGAAAAACTTGTAAAGGGTGCAATTAATCAAGCGCTCAAAGATAAAGATATTAATCCGCAAGGCGCAAAAGCTTTGAGAGAAATGTCAATCGAGCAGGCAATTACATCAGCCGCCATTGGCAACAAAATCAGAAAAGAAATTGCAAACAAAATGGAGACAGGTCAGAACATCATGCCTGTTTTTGTTCGAGCTGAAAAACCTTTTGACTATGAGAACTTAGAACATTTAAGCGATTTAAAAGATAAGCTAAATGAAAAGTTTGATTCTTTTGGTCAGAGGTTAGGCGATAAATATATTGGATTTATATCTCGTGGAGGTTGGGATGTCATTGAAAAGAGTCCAGTACAAGCGGCGATTAGAGATTTGGGTCATGATGGTTTCTATGTAAAAGAAGGTAATCAAAAGAATCTAGCGGTGTATGACCCTGCACAAATTAAATCTGCCACAGGTAATATAGGTACATATGACAGAGCAAATCCTGATATTCGCTATTCATTACGCAATCGCATGCCCGATGAAATCAATGAGATGGCTGACCGCATTACCACTAAACGAGAGGAGAAAGGATTTGTTGAGCGATTCCTAAGCGCCATTAGTCCTGATGCCGAGGCTTATAGAAAAGAATTAGGGCGTAAGGTCAGGCAAGGATTGATATTCCAATTCGACCCCATCGAAGAACAGTCTTTAAAGATTGCAGAGATGGAAGGTAAGGATTCATTGCTTGCTCATACATCTGCGATTGCATCTGTCATGCAATCCATGACCGGTGCGAAGGTTACATCTTCGTCATTCTTACATGGTATACCCGAGTTCAGAGATGGATTCACAACCATTAAGAAAGACACCAAAGGGTTAATACCTATCCTTGAACCTCTCATGGAAATTGGAAAGGGAGACCCTTACATATTTCAGTTGTTCCAGTTGTACGCAGGAGCTAAACGAGCAAAGCGTTTAAACGCAGAGGGAAGAGAACAAACGTTTACACCAGAAGACATTAAGCGAGCGGCTGAATTAGAAAAAGAGTTCCCAGAGTTTAAACAAGTATTCGATGAGTACCAGGTTTACAACAATGGATTGGTTAAGTTCATGAAAGACACAGGCGTTCTATCCGCAAAGGATGAGCAGAAGTGGACAGAGAACTGGGACTACATTCCGTTCTTCAGACAAATAGATGATGAGCATACCGTTGGACCCAAGATATTTGGAAGTATCTCAGGCGTAGCCAAGCCCAAGAAACTAAAGGGCGGTGAGGCTCCGCTTGCTGATTTCCTTGAGACCGTAACTCGCAATGCTCGTGCCGCCATTGAATCTGGAATGAAGAACGAAGCGGCGAACAGGGTGGTTAGAGATTCAATTAAGCTTGGCACTGCCGAAGAAATGTTTGATATCAAATCAGGTCCAGACATTGTCAACGTCAAGGTCAACGGAGAAACAAAATATTACCGAGTTGCTGACCCGCTGATGACAGAAGCCTTAAAAGGTTTAAACGTCCCGCAGATGCCGCTCTTGGCTTTATTATCCAAGCCATCGCAGTTGCTCAGGAACATGGTTACAAAAGACCCAGGGTTTATACTAGCCAACCTGTCTAGAGATTCTTTGTCCGCTTACATCACAAGCGGTACAGACATGATGCCTATCGTTGACTCGTTTAAACAGTTTGGAAAGATACTTGCCAATAAATCCCCAGAGGCGCATGAGCTTGTACTTGCCGGATTAGGTGGAAATGATTACTCAGGCGATATTCAAACAACGGCTAAAGAAGTTTCTAAAGCATTGAGAGAGCGCACAGGCAATAGAACCATAACCGAGAAGGGATTGTTACCTGCATCCAAGCTATGGGATATGCTTGAGCATGCATCCCAATCCTCAGAGCTTGCAACTCGTGCTGAGGTTTATAAACAAACCTTAGAGAGAACGGGTAGCGAAGCCGAAGCCGTCTATCAGGCTCATGAGCTGATGAACTTTGACCGCCGTGGTGGATGGGCCATGACCCGAATTATTTCTTCATTGGTTCCTTTCTTGAATGCCAGGGTGCAAGGTCTTGATTTACTGTACCGGGCCGGGTATGGAAAGATGGCGACAGAGAACTCTGAGGTTATGAAGAAGGCATTCATTAGTCGTTCCTTGCAGTTGCTAGGTATGACCGCCATGTATTGGTACATGGTCCATGACACGCCTGAGTACAAGAAGTTATCGCAAAGCGATAAGGATAACTACTGGATTATTCCTGGCCTTGAATCAAACGGTAAGCCGTTTAAATTCCCTATCCCGTTTGAGCTTGGAAGTTTATTTAAAGTTCTTCCTGAGCGGATTATGGAACTCACAATGGGCAATGACACAGGTAAGGATTTTGCAAAGGCGATGGGTAGACAGGTTACCTCCACGCTCTCGTTCAATCTTCCACAGTTCATGCTACCGGCGTTAGAGAATGAAATTGATTATTCTTTCTTTACCGGTCAGCCGATTGTGCCCAGAGGAAAGCAAGACCTGGAACCACAGTTCCAGTACAACGAAGGCACATCAGCGTTTGCGAAAAAGCTTGGTGCTGAACTGGGTTATTCGCCTTTGAAGATTGACCATTTGATTCAGGGCTACACAGGAACAATGGGCTTGTATGCCACGCAAATGATTGACTCAGCCTTTACAACGCAGGGCGAACCGGTCAAGGCAACAACAAGGTTTGAGCAATTGCCAGTGGTCAAGAGATTCTTTGCTCAGGACTCCGGTACGCTTGAGGCGTACCATGAACTAGCCAACGAAGTTAAAACCACTGTGAATACCTTGAACTTCCTGGAGCGCTCAAACGACATCAAGGAATACAAGGAGTATGAGAAATCTCACAGAGGACTTCTTGGATTACAAGGATTTGTAAATAGCACCAACACTCAGCTCAAACAAATAAGAGAGTACAGGATGTACATTGAGAAAAGCAAAATGAGCGCAGATGAGAAGAGAGCCAAGCTAGATAGGCTCCATGAGATGGAAGTGAATATGACTAAGAACGTTCAGAGTTACAAGAAGAAATATACTGAATAACTTGTTCGTATAGGTCCCATTCAGAGCCATAACGTTTCTCGAACTCCTTTTTCCAAGGATGCCGAGAAACGCATTGCTCGTTGTTTAAACCGAGTCGATGATGATTCGGGCACAGAGGGATGGTATGAAAGTCATCAACTCTGCGACTGTTGCGGTGAATATGATGAATATCGGGAGGACTATAAACTTGCATTTCGTTACGGCAAACAATGCACCCCATATCCACCAAAGCATTAAACCATTCATTTTTCTTAGACATATTTGGGAAACTTAACAAACAAGAACAACAAGAACGCTATCAAGATAATGAACCTGATGGGGTCACTGTTTATTTTTATACCACATAAATATAAAACACAGAACGATAAAAAGAGAAATGTCATTTCACTCATCTTCTTCCTCGTTTAAATCTTTTGGCGTAGGTCTTTCGTTTGGATTTGTGCAAATACCGGATTCGCAAAACCTTACTCTCTCATGAATGTCAGGCCATTCATAACCGCAATCGCAATCTTTATTCATTTTTTTCTTTTAATTTAGCTTCAATTTGGTCAAACAGTTTGCGGGTATAACCCTTGATGGGTGTATCGCCATATGGCCCAATAATTTCTCTTATCTCATCATCTGTTAAACCCACCCATGTGCGTTGTGGCAGTTCACTAATTGCAGATTCAATTTCGCCATTAAGTTCAACGGCGACTCGCACTGATTTGTTTGAAAAAGATATGTTGATGGTCATGTGTTCTTCTCCTTTAGTTTGGCTTCTATTGTTTGAACAAATAAAAATAATCTATCAATATCTTGAACATAAGAATGACGAAAGAAAAACTCAATTTCATTTTTTACTTCTTCTTTAGTCAACCCTATCCATTCTTTAGTTTGTGGTGTGGTGTAGAGAGGTTTACAAGATTCATTTATTTTTGTGCAAATCATGTTTCCTTTATTGTCTATCCATCCCACAGGCTCACCTTGCTCTTGCTTTTCTGATTCTGTAGTCGAAGGTACATAATGTGGATAGGGTTCATTTACTAACTCAACGCCTTGCCCAGTCTCATATGCCTTTACAGCTTCTACATTCCATTTTGTCTTAATCATTTTTGTCCTTTTGATGTTCTATAAATGCTCTCTTAATAATTTCTATGGCATTATGATATACATCAGCAACTGTAACCATGCACATCACGCCTGTATTTTTATAAGTCATTCTTGTCCTCATGGATAGCTTTTATATTCAAAGACAACTTCAACTGGCTCGTAGGTTGCCTCAAAGATGTCAGGCTTGCACGGGTAGTGTTCACCCTTTACGCCAGTGATAATCCAGTCGCCAGGTGTGACTATATGCCCACCTTCAAGCGTTTCAATCCAACCCCATCCATGTTTTTCTGGGTCGTGATTAAAAAATTTTTTGACACAATCATGGTCGCCGTCTTTAAACCATTGTTTTGCCTCTATCACCACGGGTTTTTTTCTAAACTTCATGCTTGCCCCCTGTTAGCAATAATTATTTCCATAGTTTTTCTTTGTGCTTCGTACAAAGGCTTTGCACAATCTTTGCATAGTTGGGCATTTAATCCTTGCCAATGAAATGAAAACATTCTGTGTGTTTTTGGAAATTCCGTACTTGGGTAATCACTACATTCATAAACTTCTGTATCAAGCGTTTTATTACACCCGTCACAAATGTGTTCGTAGGTTAACTTAATCATTCTTACCCCCTTGCTTTTATCATTGCGTCTGCCATTGCATAACAAACTCTTGCGTTATTTTCATAATCCCATCCGTTTCTATCTGAATATTCACATATCAACGGAATAAATTGACCTGCAAACCAATCTCTCAAATCCATACCTGTATTAGTGCAGGTAGCAATATGACCATCTATTGTTTTTTCATATGTATGTGGGAATGCTTTCATTCTTGCCCCCTTGCACGAATAGATTCAGCGCACAAATCTGCGGCATTTGAATATCTACCGTTCTCGTAAGCATCACAAATCTTTGCACATGCTTCACGTTCATGCGCCACTAGATTATCAATAATGGTACGCACCATACCTTCGGTAAAATATTCGCTCAGTAATTCAATTACTTCATCTTTAGTCATGCTTTTCCTCCTTGTTATCCTTCTCAAGATATTTAATTAAGTTGTCTATTACCCTGCGCTCTTTGCTAGAGTGATGAAACTTTAATCTATAGATTTTAATTTCACGCACAATGTAATCGCAACCTTCGCTAAATGCAATTGGATAACTTACTTCGTCAGTGTACATTTTGTTTCTCCATTGCTTTTCTAACCGCCTTTATTCGGCGGTAGGATTGACCTAAAGATTTTGTAAAAGAATAAATAGCTTTCTCTTCTTCAACATCCATCTCTGCCAGTAACGTTGTAAGAACCATTGAGATTCCAGATATAACGTCCAAGCTTTCACGCTGTTTAAACTGCTCAAGCGTTGTCAAGATTGCTTGTGCTACCTCTTCGACCGGGTGCTTTTCCATAATCATCCTTATTGGGCATTAGCCCAGTTGTACCAACCTGTTATGAAATTTTTTAATTGGTCAAACGTATAACCAATCGGTATGTACTCACCATTCTTGTCGATAAGCTCAAACTTAGTCACGTTGGTTTCTTTGTCTGTATCGCCATGAATGATGAGCACAATGAACTGTGGTTGCTTTGCCAAGTTCTTTAGCAAAATTTCCTGCCCCAGATTCATCCCCTCGTTTAAACGCTTCCATTCGCCCACCAAAAACTTGCAATTGCGTTCGAACATCATGTCCACATTACAAGGGCAAGCGTTTGGATTGCTACTTATCATTCCTTTGAATTGAAAGAAATCGATATGCGTAGCGTAGGGGTTCTTCATTAACTTCATTACTTCGGTTCGATGGCGTTCAAAATATCCGATGACATGATTAGGGCTTCTTGTACGAGACATTGAAGTCTCAGTGCTTGTGCTCGCAGTGTTTGATTCTCGAGCCTTGCGTCAAGCAGTTGTTGCTTTGTCAGTTTAAGTTCGTCTAAGGCTTCAGCCAGTTGTAAATCCAATTCTCTTGCATCCATCATTTGCCACCCCTGTAGTTGTTAAAAAAAATAATAAAAATCAAAAACAAAAATACCGCACAGATAAAACCAAACAAAGCGAATGCCATGACGATTATGGAAAACCAGTCCATCAGTTTCTCCTTGTGTATTTACGCTTGGGCTTAATCGCCATGATGCCAACCGGCTCGCTCTCGCCTACTTGAATGACTTGCTCAATAAACTCCCATACATCCTCAATATCAATCTCATCGGGATTGAGGCGTGATAGAAGTCCATTGAAAACAAACATGCCAAATAACATACGCAGATGCTCTCGGTCTTCGTTCATGATTTTTCTCTCATGTGCTTTTGAATGTCTTCGCATACATATTCGGCAAACGATTTCCCAGATGGGAATTTCATCTGCGCTCCGTGGTTTGCATTTGTAATTTTCATCGCCTCGTTTAAACCATCATTAAATCCTTTGTTGTATGCGTTGTCGTCGCCTTGTAATCTCATATAGATTCCCTCTCTTGCAATTTGCGTTGAGGCAATCTTGTTCTTAAGCGCATACTCATTGAGTTTTCTTTTATCATCAGGCGATAAATAAATCATCACCGGAGTGACAGTTTTAAAACGGCTCTTGTTGGGTTTTCCATTCTTCATATTCGTTAACCATTTTGTCGAATTGTTTTCGGGCTTTGGCATTTCCATTTAATTCAGTGCGAGATTCAATAGAGCATTGTTCATAAATGAATTCAATTGCTCGTTCTTCGTGAACTAAAGCATGCAAAGTGTTGATAGCTCCTATGGAAATAAGCCATTCATGGAACTGAGGGTTCTTGCACAACATACCGGCTCTCTTGACCCGGTTGTCATAAGACATTGCAGTCTCATCGTCGTTTACTCTTGCCAGTGCACACATGTAACGTGTCCCAACAAAATCCCGAATAAGCTCCTCCGGGATTTCGTCAGGATGAACACTAAGAGTAAGAATGAATCCAGTACGGTCTTGCTTAAGCGCAACCTTGACACATTCAAATCCCAGTGCGTTAATCATTGTGATGACTCCAGTTTCAAATGACTTTCCAAATAAGATATGACGGCTCTAAAGCCTATTATCTGATGATTCAATTTGGAGATTTGTTCTTCCAACAAGAAGTTCTTGCTGACAAGTCTTAAGTTGTCATCCAACAATTTCTTATTAATGTCTTCTGGTTTTTCAGCCTTACGTGGTCTACCACGCTTCTTAGAAGGGTACGTCTTCATCTTCATTCTCCTGGGGTTTTTGCTCTTTGGGTTTATAGGTATCCACTGCAATGGATAAGAACATGATTCCGCTTGCGGATTGTTTCTTCCAACCTGCAAGTTTGATTTTCATCATGCCGTTGTTGACTTCCATTTGATTCACATCGATGAGTAAATCGCCCTGGTAGTCAGGTGCTTTTGGATGTTTTTTTACTTTGTTCGCAAACAAAGCGCCGGTTTGTGGTTTGGTTTCGAATGCCATTTAATCCTCGTTAAAGTTTTCTTTTAATAATGCAAACTCAGTTTGCAGTCTGGTGTACACAGGCTTGTGATTCTTTTTCAAATCATCAATCTGGGTTTGGTTGGCCTTCCAAAGCGATGTCAATTCGGAAAGCGTGGTCATCTGAGCGCCCAGTCCTATCAGTCCATCGACAAATAAAACTCTGCTCTCATCGGGTTTAACTTCAACCTTGGCCTCAACCTTAACTTCAGTTTTGGGTTCTGGCTTGGCTTCTGTCTTCAAAGCGTTTAAACGGCCTTGCTCATGGGGGTCTGTGATTGCATCGACGGTATCGTTCTCAGTTAACTCTAAGGCCATTAACCAAAGATACCGGCGAAGGTAGGTTAAGGTACTGCCCAGGTCTTGAATGGCTTGTCCTTTCGGGTTGTGAGCCATCACGCAAGGGGCCTGGAAGCTTATAGATGCACCCGTGGTGCTCTCAAAAACTTGCAGGGATGCTACGCCATCAAATATGGAGAAAACCCCGCATAGGCCCACCTTGTAAAAGACATCGTGAGCGATGGGAATGAAGTCTCCCAGTTCAAAATATTCATAACCGGCGAACTTGTTCTTACCGGATTTCTTCATCGGCCTGCGGAGCATTTCCGTCCTGGCCTCTTGCAACTTAAAGTACACACTTGTGGGTTCATTCATTTTCTTCCTCCGTTTTTTTGTATTGACTGCACCATTGATTCACTCCGCAAAAATTGTTCACGCATCGTATGGGTTCTCCTTTTCTATGTTCAATAAAATGCTTGTCCTTGTCTTTTAAATCAGCTAAAAATACACTTGCCGTTTGAATGTCATCAAACAGTTTGACCGCCGTTTTTCTTCCCTCCTTCTTCAGGGCGAACTTCTCCTCCCTAATCCAACGCTCCTCGCTTGTGCACTCAGGTAATTCTTCGTCCCAGTCTGCGGTTACCTTGGAGTTTCTATGCGCCTCGATTCGCTCCTTGATGTATTTTTCTGTCTCATCAATGGTCCATAGTGGGATTTCAACAATTTGAATAGGCGCTTGCGGATACTCAGGGTTCCTCTGCGCCTCTCGTCTTGCCCAGTCCCGAACAAACGCACAAATCCTCAGAGAAGTGACATTCAAACCTTTGAGCTTGTGGACCATGTATCCGTAGATATTTTGTTGTTGCGCCCAGTCAATCTTGTCCGCACGCAAAGCCCATGCACTGGTGAACTTGTAGTCCGTTATCTGAACATTCGTTCCGTCAATGTGTTGTAAATCAATCGCCCCTGAGAGAGTGACTCCGTCAACCTCTAGGAACAATCTTTCCTCATTGATGTGATTGGGTATCTCAGAACGTTCTGCAACCACATGCAAGGCAGAGCCTAGCAAAGACCACAACATGTCCGATACATCCTGCTCCATCTCGCCGTAATGCTTGGCCCTCAAGCGTTGTATCCGGGGGGGAGAAATAATCTCAGTGACTGAGAAATCAGCCTTGCCCTTCGTGTAATACTGCTTGTTAGCCAATGCCATTAACGTCTCGGGAACGTTATACTTGTTTGTAATTTTCATTGAACCTCCTGTTAAAGAAACGATATGCTATCACAACTTTTAACATCATGCAAACACTATCATTAAAAATATTTGGAGAGCCTTGCTCAAAAGCAAACAGTCGCAGGATTGTTAAGTTTGGGAGTAGGATTGCATCTATAAAATCGGATAAGGCGCTGTCTTATGCTGAGTCGTTTAAACGTCAATGCGTTACAGCACCAAGCACTATATTTTTAGACGATGTCATGGTAACGATTCGCATTTGGTACGCATCGAGAAGACCGGACCTGGATGAATCTCTTATATTAGACCTATTGCAGGATGTTGCGTATAAGAACGATAGACAGGTCAAAGAAAAACATATTTATTGGATGGGCGTAGATAAAGAAAACCCCAGGTGCGAGATAGAAGTATCTATAATTTAATGGTTGGTGTGCATTGGGTTAGCGCCGATGCTTTTCTGTTGTAAATCAGGAAAATGGAATCCGGGTTAAAAAAACACTGCTTTATGTGAACACCAACACCTTAAGAAAAAAGCCTCCGCATAGGGAGGCTTTGTTCCGACCGGAGTCTCTTTAACAGGAGGCTTAATCATGTTGAAGTGATTGGATTATACCGTTCTTGCTTGCATAATTCAAGCTTGTGGTAAAATACTTTCATGGTTAGTTGCCATACTTTCGGAGCGTTTAAACAACGCTCCCTTTTTTTTGAGACGCTGGTAATGCAGAGTAAATGCATAAGCCGTTTAAACGTCCATTGGTTTTAGGACTACAAATATTTTTACTTGGGGTTGACACGAACGAAAATTATTTGCTATACTGATTTCGTTGTCGTTACGGGCAATAGCTAGTTTAAGCCGTTTAATCATACATTCTGCTATATCCTATGAATCGTTGTTATTTATAGGATATAGACCGTAACCAGAGTGTATGGCTAAACGGCTTTTTTATTATCTATACACCCCCACGTCAGCCGTACTCCACACGATAGCAAGAGTTCAACCTGACTGCGTGGAACAAAAGGGTTATACGGTATGCGTAAGCTAGGGTGCAACTCCCGAACAATCCGTAGGACTAGCCGAATCTACAAGTCCGGGGGTTAAGAAATTAACATGTAGATGCCCTTACCGGGCGGTGAAACCTCTCTCAACCCTTATGGGGTAGGGGGAGCCTTTGGGTGAAATCCCCTGCATTTCAATTTGCGGGCGGTATAGAATAATAGCAAAAGGAGTATTCATGGCAACTAAACGAGATTATAAAAACGAGTATCAAACTCAATTAAAAAGAGGCGATGACAAAGGTCAAATAGAACGACAACGTGCAAGGCGTTTGTATGATAAGGAAGGCATAGACCGCAGTGGTAAAAACATAGACCATATCAAGCCCATTAAAGAGGGCGGGATGTCCAGTAAAACCAATCTTAGACTGCGCTCACCCAAGGCGAATAAATCAGACAACAAGCGCTGAACGGAGGCTTTTATGATTGAAGAGTACATCTCTTCACTTGATGTGCATTCACATGCACGTGTTAAGTGTCCCAACTGCTCTGAGGAGCGTAAGAAATCCCATCTTCAAGAACTCAACATCGACCGCAAGGATAACTGTTGGGTGTATCACTGTCATCACTGCTCGATTAGCGGAGCGGTGCATATCAAACAACCTAAGATAAAGGAACCCATCATGCAGATTACTGAAGACTTGGAACCCCGGCATTATGATTTTTTGCAGACCAGAGGCATATCTAAAAAGATTGCGGACGACATGCAACTCTTCTCGGCTGAGAAATTCTTTAAGCGTTTAAACATGACGACAGAGGCGATAGGTTTCCCGTATTTCAAAAACGGAAAATTGGTATCTGCCAAATATCGAAGTATCGTTGGCAAAGACTTCACGCAAGAAGTCGGAGGCGCTCAAGAATTTTTCGGACTCGATAAAGTCGTTAAAGATTCACCCATTGTGATTGTCGAGGGCGAAATCGATGCGTTGTCACTCATGGAATGCGGAATACCCAACGTCCTATCTGTGCCAAGCGGAGCGCCGATAAAGGTCAGCGATGGAAAGATAGATGCAAGCGAAGACAAAAAATTCAGCTACATTTGGAGCGCCTTTGAGACATTGTCATCGGTTCCTTATATTGTCATTGCAACCGATACCGATACACCGGGCCAAGCCCTAGCAGAAGAATTAGCGAGGCGAATAGGCAAGGACCGTTGCCGGGTTGCCAAGTTTGGTAGGAAAGACCTCAACGAAGTTCTTTTAAACGACGGCGCTCAGGCGGTTATCGATATCATTAAAGATGCAGAGCCTTACCCAGTCGCCGGATTATCCTCCGCCTCTAAGTTTGCAGAGCGTTTAAACGACCTGTACTCGAAGGGCACGGGAAGCGGAACCTCAACCGGGTTTTCGAACGTCGATGAAATTTACACTGTGGCTGAGGGGCAGTTGACCATCGTCACTGGGTATCCCTCATCGGGCAAGTCAAACTTTGTTGACCAACTGATGGTGAACCTGGGCAAAGCGAACGACTGGAAGTTTGCGATTTGCTCATTCGAGAATCAGCCGGAGATTCACATTTCTAGATTAATGGAGATATACAAAGAAAAAAGATTCTTTGACGGCAGTAATCGCATGACCGAAAAGGATAAGAACGAAGCGTTTAAATGGGTTGAAGACCATTTTATGTTTTTAGATTCGGAGAGCGTGGAACCGGCAACCATTGAGTCTGTTTTAAACAGGGCGAAGGTAGCAGTAGCCAGGACAGGCATTCGAGGATTGGTAATCGACCCTTACAACTACATTGATAACAAGGGCGGTCAAGCTGAGACTGAATTCATTAGTTCAATGCTCACAAGGGTACAAGCCTTTGCGAAGTCTTATGGGGTTCACGTGTGGTTTGTAGCGCACCCGGCAAAGATTACCAGGGCGAATATGGACCTCCCCAGGCCGGATGGCATGGCGATATCAGGCTCAATGGCCTGGTGGGCCAAGGCAGATTGTGGAATTACCATTCACCGGGGCAAAGATAATTTTGTTGAAATGGCAGTGTGGAAGTGTAGATACAGATGGATAGGAAGCCAGGGCGAAACCAAGCTTGGATACAACAAAATAACCGGAACTTATTTCGAACCCAGAGATTCTTTCTAGGCCGTTTAAACAGCGTAGCAACGTAGCAAATTTTAGACGCAAAAAAAACCCTCCGATGTTGCCAAGGGAGGGTTTTTGCATTTTTAGATTAATGAACTAGTGTCAAAATAAAAAGCTCGACAAGTCATCATGCAATTGATGCAGGGCCTGGATGGACACGAACCCTTGATATCGAGTTTGTAATGCATCCGGGTCTTTTGAATCCGAATACTTACTCTGCACCTTGACTTCGAACATGTCGAACTCAATCGGCGTTATGGTTAAGTACTCCTCGAATCCCCCGGCGTGGTTGATTAATGTTTTCAATTTAAGCTCCTTTGTTTTAAATTTTTAAGATAGAGCGCCAAGGCGCTCCTTTCCTCGCTATCCAAATAGTCCCAGTCGTTGTGCATGTGATTGATGGCATCATTAAAAGTATCTAGTTCGTTAAGCTCCTGGTAGTTTTTGATTGTTTCGTAGGCTGATTCATTCGTGTGGTGATACATGGTTACCTCAATTCGTTAAGTAATTTGTTGAAGGATGCGCTTGCTAAGTCGTTCGCATTGTGTACGTCATCGCTTGTGGTAAAACATTTTTTAACGTCGGTCCTACCTATTCCGATGGCGATGATTTTGATACCCTGCTTGTCAGCGAAGGATTGAAGGTGTTGCATGTGCTGACTGTCGTAGCCGTCCGCATCGGTCAAGAGGAACATAATTTTTTTGGTCTCGCTCCTGGTCGCAAGCTCTTCAAGCTTGATTCGGATACCTGAGTAGTCCGGTGTTGCACCTCCCGCACATAGACTCATACTGCCAAGTTTAGCGGATGCCTTGGAGAGATTCTCTTTCCAAGTTTTGAAGGGTAAGTAGTTGACCTCTTCAATTCGTATAGCCTGCGGGTTAGTGCCGTTGGCCCCCCCAGTTTCTAAGTCTTTCCATTTGCCCCGCCCGTTGAATCCATTGATGGTGAATTCAACCCCGGCCTTGTCAAGGATTCGAGCCAGTTGGATGGTCAACGACTCAGCGAGTTTGATTCGACTGTAATCCCCCATCGAACCTGAGCAATCGATAAGCACTGATACCGCTGAGGTTTCGGCCTCAGCCATTTGGCGCTTAGAAAATATTGCAGTGGACCCAGTAGCAAAGCGTGTGAAAGCTTTGCGGTCCAAGCGCCCGGACTCCTCATGAGTTGACCAGGAAACCAGGTCCAGTGAGCGCAGTAAACGCAGTAAGTTTGCACGTGTTGCACCCATGCCCTGGGGTTGTTGGTTGTAATGGTAAGAGTAGTTGGTTTCGGATTCAGATTTTTTGAAATACATATTAGCACCAGTTAAAAGTTGAGTAAGTGGGTTTATTTGCGGACGGCCTAGACCTAAAACTATCAGCCGTCGACGAATGAGATTTGAGAATGTCCTTGACAAATTGATTAGGCTCAACGTCCCGGCCTCCCTCGAACGACTTGCCCGCTCCAGGCTCATCACCAGGCTCATCACCAGGCTCATCACCAGGCACGTTAGGAGCGCCCTCAGAGACTTCATTCTCATCAGGTTGAGGCTCACCCTCATCCTCTATTGAATCGACCTCTGAGGGGCTATCCTGGTTGTCCTGCTCGCTCTGCTTGTCCTGCTTTTGCTCGCTCTGTTTTTCCTGTTTGTCCTGCTCGACCAAACGCCTATAAAGTTCGATAGCAATTCGCACAATGGATGCAGTGTCCTTGGCAGTGTTGGCCCGGTTGAGCGCCCACTTCAAATGCTTTGAATAAGGCGATGCATCAACGATACTCTCGAAACCAATTGCATAGCCGTTTAAACGTCGACCCTCGATAGCAAGCATAAACGGGATATTCTTTTTATCGTCCGGCTCCACGTACCCATGCTTATTTAGAATCGCATTCGTCAAATTTTCAAAGAGCACACGTGAGTTGGGAGCGTACCCTGATGCAATCACTTGTTTTTCAATGCGAGGGTCCTCAAGGCCGTTGATAAGATTACCGACAAATTCACCGTACTTTGCACGTGCCCGGTCCCAGGGACCGTTGTCGGTGAACCATGCGTGCCCTAGTTCGTGAATCGAATATCCGATAAGGTTCGAAAACGTGCCATTGTCAACGTTCGAATTCTCATCGAGATTCGGGAGCACAATCACTGCATCAATTTGGTTACCCTGCTTACTGAAATTAATGCCCGCCGTCGTGCCGTTCCAATGAACCTCAAGCTTACCGAATTTGTTATTACTGGATTTGAATACCCGCTCAAGGGTTGTCTCAACCCCCCGCTTTACATGTAGTCCTAACATAATTTACCCCTTTGTTAAAAATGATTTCAGGCTATCGACATCAATAGTCGCACTAAAAATTCCACGCAGTTCGCTTTCGCAATCGCCTGGGAATTTATTGACAATCGAATTCTCGAATGCAATCGACACCGGAACTCCTTTGCGAATCGCTCTCGCCCAGGCAAAGAGTTGTCGCAGTGATGGGGGCTGAGTGAGTAACCCGGCCCTCGCTTTTTCACGTGCCACATTCGCAAAGCGGACCAGGGTCTCGCATGCATCCACTGGTAGGGTTGTGCGCTTGGCGATGAGCGCAACCTCATCGGCGTGGTCCAAATAATTGAACCGCAGGGTGAAACTGAAACGGTCCAGGAACGCAGTATTTTGGTCACGCACACCGGCGAAGTTGCCTGACTGGTCACCATGACCGTTCGAATTATCAGCGCCGAAAAACACGACATGAGATGCGACTGGAATGCGTTGACCGGTTTCGCTGATAACGATAGAGCGGTGAGGTGAACGTTCGCAAAGCGCATGCAGGACCGCTAAATTTTGAGCACGTGCAAAACCGATTTCATCGAGAAGAATAATTGCACCTGGGTGCTGAATCGCCTGGGTGATGATGCCGGGCTTCCAAACCACGTTCGAATTTTCGAGGGTGTTGCCTCCGATAAATTCAGCACGTTCGAGCGCTTCATCAAAATTCACCCGGAACAATCTGCGACCAAGTCGGTTTGCGACCTGGGCCACGAACTCAGTCTTACCAGTGCCACGCTCACCGGCTAACCATAAATTGTCCGGCAGTGGGTCATCGAGGGCGATGAGCGTTTG
>Ga0208379_1000053_pt1 | contig 56149 bp, 85 predicted proteins | sample CryBogCBE02Aug07_FD_184559 | JGI IMG/M metagenome (GOLD analysis project Ga0208379, IMG submission 184559) | Freshwater microbial communities from Crystal Bog, Wisconsin, USA - CBE02Aug07 (SPAdes) | ecosystem: Environmental > Aquatic > Freshwater > Lake | place: Crystal Bog, Wisconsin, USA... | reverse complement strand
CGTCTTCTGCCAAATCACGAATACGCAAACTATCAATATCAAACTCAAGTTCAATCTTTTGACCAACGCCACTACTCGAACGAGTCTTCATTAGCTGTAATTGATATTTGCCGTGTTCGCGCATACTACGACTTGTAAAGATACCAAACAAATTATCTGCGGTGTTAATTTTACTAATACCACCACTAATATGGCTATGATCAAACTCTACTTCTTCAACAGATGCACGGTTTAACTGTGATGCTGTAACGAGTAGAATATCCATTTCTTTTGCAAAGTTACGGATTTCTTCACTTACATATTTGTCTTTAACAAACAAATCACTAGGACTTACACGTGTGCTTACTGGCATGAGCAAATCAAGATAGTCAATCATTACAAAATCAACGCGACGACCGCTGCGTATTTGTAGTTCTTTGATATATGAACGCACATCGTTAATATTGCTTTGTGCTGGCATATACTTAATTTGCAACTTACCACTTTTCTTACCAAGCATTTTAACTTTGACTTCAATATCTTCCATGTTTTTGAAAATATCACGTGATGGTGTATTTGTAAGCATACCATCAATACGCATAGCCGTTAAGTCTTCACTAAGTTCTAGCGTAATATAAACACCATTAAGACCAGCAAGTATCCAATTACATGCTATATTTTGCATGAATAATGATTTACCACTACCACTACCACCAGCAAAGATATTCAATTCACCACGATTAAATCCGCCATATAGTTTCTGATCAAGTGTTTTCCAACCTGTGCTTGTTTGCCCATTATTATCTTTGATACGTGTAAGACGTGATATAGGGTCTTCAAAATAATCTGTGCCTAAATCTTTTGTTAAACTAATTTGCACCGCATCTTTGATAATCTTTTCAACAGGATCAAAATCACCTTTCTCCAACATATCAGCAGCTTTAAGAATAGCACGTTCAAGTTCTTTTTGCTTGGTAAACCCTTCAAACTCTTCTAAAAACCAACTAGTATGGTCATCTGTAATGCCTGGTATAGATTGAAAACTATTATTAGTTGCCGCATTAATTTGTTCATACAGCGGCATGATAGTATGTTTTTCACAGTGTTCTTTAATAAACTTTGCAGCATTCTGTAAACTGCGGTCAAAGTTATTAGGGTTGAATATGTTTTGCACACGCACATAACTTTGTGGATCAGCAAGCATCATTTCAATAAAAAGTTTTTGAACTTGTGCATCGTAATTCTTTGACATCTAGTAATTATACCTCAAATCTTATCACAAAGTCAAAACCATTTTTTTGACATTAACTGTATTTTAAGCGTATTGCTTTGAACGCCGTCTAATATACTACGCATGGTAAACAACTGACCATACTTAGCGACAGAATCTGCGGTGTCTTTTATGCCTGCGCCCCATTCTGGAAATGCTACACTCCAACCGTATTTTAGCGCAGCATTAACCATAGCCATGCCTGCTTTATCACGATCAGGCACAACAATAATATCACGGTCAAGTGTTTCAATAACCTGCGCTTGTTCATCATTTATTTCATTACTACAGATTGCAAGAGCATTAATTGCAACTGCATCTAGTAACCCCTCAACAACAATACAAAACTTTGCATCTGCACGTTGGCGGTCATATCCCCATATCATATTACTTGGATAGTTAGAGAAGTATTTTATCTTTTTCTTACCATCTTCAAATAATCTACCACTGTATCCCATAGATTTATTTTTCCAAGTAAATGGAACTAGCACACGGTTACGCAGTGGCGCATCATCTGTCCAATAAAACTCATGTAACTTATCACCAAAGCCACGAGTATCAAGATAGTTAATAGCGGCTTCCAAACTGTTGTAATCTTCTTCATTAATATATCCATCATTTAGCCAACTTGTAATAGGACGACCAGGACAAGTGTCACGTGGTTCATACGTAGGCAGTTCTCGTGACTCAACTATAACTGGTTGTGTAGTTTCTTGACTTATAGCAAAAAGTGCAAGACGACCTATGACTTCTTCGCTCATACCAAGCCAGTTCATCCAACGGCGCATTTTATAATTCAAACGACGACCTGGTTGCCAACTGCATGTATAATGACAATTAAAGCAGTGATAATTTACACCGCCTTCTGTTGTTGGATGAACGCCACCACGACCACGAGTATCAGCCCCATGTCCTAAATGAACACAACATGGTGCATTAAAACTAATCCATCCACTAGGAGTAGTTTTGCGCTTATATGGCAAATTGTTCAATATTTGGTCAGTAATTTCCATTAAACTAATATAACAGATTTATAACAATCTGTCAAGGACGATAATAGATATAATTAAGCGCACCACTTGTTTGTGTTAATTTAAGTCGTATAGCACGATATTTGCCTTGAAAATTAAAGTAATTAGTTCCAGTAAAATTATTAAGCGTTACCGTATTAACTGTTGTATAACTATTGCTATCAACCGTGCTCTTTACATCTAAACTTGCTTGTAATTCTACATTTCCTGTAAAAGCATTACCTTGATATTGTACAGTTTGATAAACTGCGCTACCGCGAACATAATTAGCAGTTAAAAAACTATTTGTATAACAAACATTCATATAGTTTGTATCACTATTGTTACTATATACAAAACTATTTTGGTTATAACTTGGCGTAAATTGTGGATATACGGCATCTAATATTCTTGCTTGACCTTGTGCATTATAATTGTCATCGCTAAAAACAATTTCTTGATCGCCTTCGCCATTTGTAATTACGATGCTATAATTATAAAGACCGTTATTAATATTGTCTAATAAACTGCCCTCTATAAGACAATTTGCTATACTATCACGAGTATAAATTAAATCTAATTTACGACTAAACACTAATTCTTTTGTAGTCGGATCAATTAAATTAAATAAAACTGTGCTTTGTAAAAGGCTCACTGGTTTTTGGTCGCTGTCTTTGATAACGAACTTGAATCGGTTATCTACACCTTTATAAATTTGAAGTGGCTTTGCGTAAAACAACTGATTCTCCCTGTCAAGCATAAGGTCACTGTTCTTAACAACATTTATTATTTGTGGATATAAATAACCGTAAATTTGTTGCAACTTAATGGACCTTTTTGAATATTTATTATGAGTTTTTCCTTAGAGCAAATGCTAGAGCAATATCCGTTTCTTTCTTATATAAAATACCCAACCGCTGATTATATTGGCATCATACAAAACTTTGATGGTGACATTATTTCCATGTATGCTTTTAATAAACTACGCACAGAAGAAGACAAGCGTGGTTTTTTAGAGGCAGCAGATATATGGTGGTGGGAAAGCAATCGCCTTATACCAATTAATATTTTTTTAAAAAATAGTTGGGACAAGTATCGTTACAGCACGGTAACATTAACCACAAAAGATATTAGAGAACAGTGTGGGCATGTAGTTAGTATTTCTAAACTTGCGGAGCGCAGAACAAAACGCCGTGTTGTTCAGTTAGTGAAGCGTCTCAGTTAATCAATAATAATAATTCCTCAACACTTATTATACTTTTAGAACCTTTACTTGAATTTTTATTTGCTTCTAAAATCTGTAAGTTTGCTGTATGATTTACTACATTTATTGGCAAATTAGCATTCCACGCATCTAAAATACTTAATTTATGATCAACATGATATGTTTGCTGACCCAAATTATATCCTTGTTCCTTTGCCCATATCTGTGCTGCTTTTCTAACTTTTCTTGCATAATGACGATATTCTTTTGCAATTTCTGGTGTTATTAAACCAGATTTTTTTCTTCTAACATTCTTACTTTTTTCAATCGCATCTGGATTGTTTGCACATTTTTTCAAAAATATTTCTTTTGTTTTTTCTTTTCTTTTGTCTGCTCCAATCCAACTATGTTTTGTTCTAACAGATAATTGTTCTATGTATTTTTCACAATCTTGATATTTTTCTGTGCATGTATATTTTCCGCCTGTATTGCGAAAATTTGCCTTTCCTCCGCAAAAATGACAAGTGGCATTTTCTGGAATTGGCTCGTGAGTTTTTTTATGGTATGAAAACATAGCAGGATTATTTGCTACATAATCGCAAGTTGGACATTTTCTTGGATAAGTTATCATACTATTATTTATCATAATAGTTAAAAAAGCACATGCTTATGTTAAATTTTGTTTTCACATAAAATATTCATGTGTATCATTACCAATAACGCATAACTGGTTGCATGACTGCGTTTAAAATAATAACCTTCACTTGGTTTTACCCAAATCTCATCTGCTATCTCACGCCATCGTTTTCCGATGAGATGTCGTTTTGATGGACGAATGATTGCCAGTAACATAGCCAGCATATCCATTGTAGTAGGAAGATGTTGTTGTACGACATCAAAATGATTTGATAGATGAATAAGTTTGGCAACAAAATCCCTTTCTTTTAATAATTCCCACTGAGGCTCACGGCTACAGAGTTCGTCAAGATGCTCGTTACTGCGAACTGAATTATAAACATGAACGTTCAGTAGGTCTAACTTCATATAACCAAGTTCTTCAGCTTCATTATAATCAATATTACTCAATCCTGTTATTGGATTGAATGGAATAGGATTGACATAGACTCCAGTGTTGTGCTTGACAACAGCACCGTCACGGCGTATAGACGCAGGTATATGCTTGATTAGTTTCAAGATATCCTCACGGTTTCCAAAGTCTATGTCAATATCCATTACTTAATACCCCATCTTATTTTCAACCAAATGCGTTCATGAATATAATATAGTACAGTTAGAAAAACATGAATAAGAATTGCATCATTTATACCTGTTATAATTGCAGTTATAATAATTGCCAATAAACGATATACAATACCACGCAATAAAGTTCTTAATTTTGTTTCCATTTATGCCCATCTCATTAAGAATAGATTACGTTCTTCATCATTTACGAACCCTAATATCATACCTTTTTGTGCCCAAGTTGTCAAGGATTGATCACACCATTTTTTAATTTCTGATTCGTTAGTAATGAAATATGATACATCACTAATTACAAGTATGCTTTTGTTAATAATTAAATCTATTCCGTTAATATATTGTGACATTCCACGAATATCTTTTAATTTAGGACTATTACCAACTACAAACCTTTGTTTCATTAAAAACCTGCCTGCGCCAATATATGACGTGTCATTTCTGCATCAGCAGGATAGTCACGCAAATGCTTTTCCCAGAATGGTGGATCAATAAATCCCATTATAAGACCTAGTTGAGTTTCAGTCATGGTGGATAGTTTTTCATTTCCGCTTTCACAGCAATAAATTGCCCAAGCACTAATGCGACCATTTTGAATATGTTGTATAAGTCTATTTGCACTTACTTGCGTAAAATATTCATGCAACTGATATTGTGGAAACTCTTCACTCCATGATTGCATAGTTAATATACTACGCTCAAGCGCATCGGTAGCACTTTCTTGTCGCAAAATATGAAACAAATACTCAGCATATATTGTATCACGGCACCAATTATCAATCTTGTAATTCTTTTTCAAAACCCAATCTATAAATTGATCAACATTAATTGCACTTATATTAACACAGTGTTTTCCAAATTTAACAAATGCACCATATAGTGTGCTTTCACAAAAATTTTCATATGTTTTTAACTTTGCACTGCCTTGTGTAAGTTCATAAAATCTTAGCCAAGCATTAAAACCAATTACTACGCCTTTATCATTTTTTTGTAAATGGCGGCGTTTTGGCTGACACTGATGAACATTTAATGTGCTTTCACGGCTGAACCTTACGCCACAATATTTGCACACATGTTCTGTAGAATTTTTTTGCAACTCATTCATATTATAATTATAACAGTTTTTGTGCTGCAGTGGTAATATAATATTTCCACGATGTCAAATCAAATCCACGAATTATCTCTTCGTGAAGTGGAAGTTCACTTGGATCATATGGCGGTGTAACTGTGTTAATTAGTTGATTATAATAATCAGGATAACTTCCGAACCAAATTTTAGGTATAGTAATAAAACTCGTTACTTTGTGGATGAATATATGATGAGGATGTCCATACTCACCTTTCTCATTATGAGTAAGTATTATATCTACACCATCGCATACAGCACGTATCCACTGTTCTGCATCACCACTATTAAATCCAAGTTCGTTTTTCTTTACACTTTCCCATTTATCAGGCAAACCAGCAAAAATGGTAGGAATATTACGTTGTTTCCAAAATTCTGCGATTTCTGCGCCACGAGGATCGGTTCGTTGATAGGTAAGATAGCAAATTGTCCAATCCCAATCACGATGTTCCATAATGAATTGATAACCAAAAATTGCACAATCATCTGGATGCGCAACCATGCATATGGCTTTCATATTATTCTTTCTTTCACAAAATCATCCCATGCTTTACGTTGGTCAACATCTAAAAGTTTATATGCACGAGGATGCACACTTGCAGTAAGAGCCGTATGATCTTTCTGTAAATTAAAAAACCAGTTATGAAATGTATCTACTTCATAATCAGCAATATGATGCACACCAATTTTTTGTTTGCCACTATACAAATCATCAAACAAGGTATTTTTGCTTATCCAAGCACTATAACATAAAAATTCAGTAATACCATGTGTATTTGGAGTTACCTTGCTTGGAAATTGACAATTACTTTCAAACCATTCTACATAATTTGGTTCGCTTGCAACCATGTCACGCATAGAATGCGTGTGCGCAACAAAAGGAACGCCAGCAGGACTAATCCAGTTAAAATTTGTAATATTATATTTTTGTTTTAAGAACTCTAGTCCACTTTGCCAGTGTGGACTAGTGCAAGGCCAACTAGCAAAATGCGCACGATTATATTGATCAAATACTTCTTCAATCTCAAATGGACGAACAAACCATGTTTTGGCATCAAGTATCATGCACCACTTGCTTTCTGCATGTGCCGTGCCTAATATCTTACATACTTGTTGTGTATACCAACCTGTTAAATGTTCTTTAGGATAGTAACCAAATTCATTACGGTGAAATATACGTAGTTTATCATGATGATAACCCCACCATAAAGTATCTATATCACTATGTGTAAGTGTATCATCGTTCAAGATAACATAAATGTTTTGTATTTCATCAAGAAAATAGTAAGCTATACTGTATGCTTGTGTTTTAAGCAACTCTAATTCATCACGATAAACAACAGTAAGCAAGTCCATTTTATTTTGTAATCTCGTGTAACGTTCGTGCTTGAATAAGTGCATCAATTACACTTGCATCTTTACTTTGGAATACTGGTTTCCATTCTTGCCACCATGTAACTAATTCAATCATATCAGGTGTAAAGTTCAAATATAACGATTGACCACCATATGTTTCACTTACAAGTATTGATGCTACTCTATAATCATTTGTTGTTGCAGTTTTTATGGTCATTTTAGTGCCTCTTTGATTTCTTTATCGCTGTATCCAAGTTCAACTAACATACTTTTATATTGTTCATCTGTCATTTTATAAGAAAGAAGTTCCGCTTCATCGTTTTTAATATGCGGATATAATTCTAACATTTTCTGTGCTCGTTTGTTCTTAGCAATCTTGCTACTGTATGCCATCCATTCATGGCGATGCTTGCCCATGTTAGGGGAGACAGTAGTCAATAGCAGCCATTGTAATTTAGGATGCTTATTGATATCAAAGAAACGCTTGTTTACACGTTCATTCATTGCTTGTAGATAATATTGCTGCAATTCTGGAATACCGTTGACTACACTGCCCCAACGCAACATAAGATATGTAGAGAACTTCTTACGTTCTTCATCGGTGAGTTCATCATAGAAAGCACAGTTCTTAGTATCCAACTGTGCCATTTCAAAGCCAATGTCAAGTTTGTTAACCACCTATAAATTCCCGTTCTTCTTCTTTTTGCTTTTCTTGACTCATCTCATAAATTATATACATTTGATCAGCCAGGTCTTTTAGCGTAGGATTGGTTTCGGTAGCACGAAGAATTGCTAACCATCTAGATTTACGAATGGTTACATCGCTATCGTAATCAAGAGTGCTGATACCACTACCTTGTGTTTTAACGTTTGCCATAGGTTATCGTTTCCAATATTTCATGGTTTATGTGGTCAATCATAGTTACAGTCATAATGTCAGACAACTGTTCTATTGGATCAGGTTGTGCTTCTTCACTCATGTTATACAACACGCGCAACTGATTTGCAGCATCTTTAAGCGTAGGATTGGTTTCTGTTGCTTTAAGTATAGCCATCCATTCAAGATACTCATCAGTATAATAATGTTTTGGTGGTGGTATTGGTCCTAAAATGCTCATGGTAATATTATACTATACTATATTTTGGATGTCAATAGTCTCGCTTGCACGACTAATTTCCTTAACAAAGTATGCACAAACTGGTTTTGGACCTTCACTAATTGGGATACAAAGCAACTGTCCATTCTTTAGTTTAGGAAAATACCAACGCACATCTTGATAAACATCTTCAATTTCTATTGGTAAAAAGTTAGCACGAAAACTACTCAACGGGTTAAATGTAAATGCTTGGAATCCACGATCATTTAATTTTGTAAGTGGTAGTGCTTCTAGATCACCAATTTCTGCTTCACCAATAAGAATACGCCAATTATACGGCATCATAATACGATGTTGTCCTATTTTAAGAACAAGTGCTGGATCATTAAAACTTTCTAAAAATACTAGCGGCAAAAAATAATAATCTGCTTCTGGTGGGTTACTATTGTCTAGCACACAGAATCGCAGGTCATCAACTTGTTCTGGTAAATTATTCATCTCAAATACGGTATTGTCTACTGTTAGTATTCTCACTGTTTTTCCTTAATAAAATTATAATATAATTCAGCAATAGCAACTTGTCCATCTGGATGTGTATGGTAACCAGGGTCTGGACCTGTTAATGGATAACTATCGCAAAATGCACCTAGTGCAAAAGGTGGTGGTGCAAAATATTTGTCCGTAAAATCTCGTGGGAAATCATGATTCCATCCTCTGCCACGAATATATGAGTTCCAACCATTAAAAATAAAAGGTATCTTTAACGCATCAAGTTTCCATAAACCACTGAACAGCACCCAATTGTCTACTTGACGTTTCCAGTGTGCATCATAAAGAAAGGCTGCGTAACTTTCCATAGCCTTGCGAGTATGCCTATCAACTTTAGCAATACGATAATTATGTTCATAATTTTCAATTACGCTAAACATGGTTTCAGAAATCATACGATAAGGATGCGCATCGCCGTAATTAAAGTTTTTTAGTCCATCTTCCCAACGATAACCGTTACGATTTTCTGGTTTTGCACTATGGTTAGGGCTACCATCAATTATCTTTATAAATTTTTCAATCGGAAACTCTAATCTATCTTCGGTGGTGCTAGCAATTAATACCCAATCAGGTTTGATCTTAATTGCTTCATCAATTTGTAACCGTATCACATTATTACCAATACCTTGGCGAGCAAAACTTATAAGTTCTGCACCAAGTTTTGTAGCAAGTATTTCACTCCAGTGTGTGCCACTATATTCAGGAAGATTACTAACTGCGCTAAATGAACAACCACACACTACTATTTTCATTTGTAAACACTCTTTTCTTGAGTGAACGGATATTTTGCATCTTTATAAAATTGTTTGCGTTTTGTAAGATGTCGTTTTGCAAAATTACAATCTGCTGTTATGTCCCATATTTGGACAAAATCTTTATCTTCTGCTTTGCGTATGCCACGACCGATAGACTGAATGACACGAACGAATGACTTGCCAGGTTCAATAAGAACAAGATTAAAAATACGAGGAATATTAATACCAACTGCAGCCACTCCATAAGTTGCGATAATAATTTTATCGCTAACATCTGCAACTTCATCATAGTGTTCTTTGCGTTCATCTACTTTCATATCTCCGTGAACAAAAACGCTGTTAGGTAATCGTGAAACAAGTTCATCACCACATTCACGGCGATCAACTAGCACAAGTGTATTGCCAGTTTTAATAATTTCACCAATCATGTTTGCAAGATAATCCAAACGCTCACTATTGGTAGTGAGATATTTTAGTTCGGCTTGATAATTTTTGAACTGACTGTATTCAACAGTTTGAACTATATTCACATGGCACTGACTTAATACACCACGTTCTTGTAGTTCAGCCGCACTTAATTGATTAAGCACCTGACCAAATGATACAAGCAGCGCAGCACGTTCAAACTGTTCTTTTGGAACTGTTCCTGTTAAGCCCCAACGAATAGGAACATTAGCAAAGTGATCTGTGAGTAGTGTTTTAAGAACTTCTGCTTTTGCTTGATGCACTTCATCAACGATAATAGCAACAACATTTAGCATGGCTGTCCATTCATCGCCATCTTTATTTTTCTTTAGCAGATTGTTTAGGCTTTGCCATGTGCAGATAGTATGTGTGCGACCTAATTCTTTACGGTCACCGAAATAAACACCAACATCTAATCCAAGATTTATATAATCTGCTTCTGTTTGTGTCACAAGACTTTTATTGGGCACGATGATAATAGTGCGACCATACTTTTCAACGCTGTGCGATAGTGCTGCTGTCATAATTGTTTTGCCAGCACCAGTTGCTACTTCTTGTATACCTTGTGGATTGCTTAAAAACTCGTTTACAATTTCAACTTGATAATCACGAAGAACTATTGGTTTGCCTTCTTGTGGATGACCTTTTGGCCAAGTTTTATTACTAAATGTATTTTCATTAATTGCAACAAACTCAAGTTGTTGTCGTGATACACGATGATCTACAACTTCAAAATCCCAATTACGGTCTTGCAACCACTCTATAATTTCTGGTAGTAAATTAATAAACGTAGAACCGCCAAGTTGAAAGTAAGCAACCTTACCATCCCAACGGCCTAACTTAACACTGGGTAAATGACGTGCATAAGGGACTTCATATTTGAATTTCGTCACTAATCTGCGACGAGTATCAACATCAAGTCCCTCTATTTTGCAATTAACTTCATCCCTAATTACAATTTTGCATAACATTCATATAATATAATGTATGTTTATGTTAAATGCAATATTAATCTATAGCGATGCTATCAGTAGTTCTTGCTTTATATAAAAATGCTTCTGTTTCAGAAGTAACAACGCCTGTAAGTAATGCACTTACACGTGGAGTGAAACTGGCATTTGCTGTATAATGCGGTGTATCTTTGTGACTGAATGTATGGAAGTCGCCTGCTTTCCAGTGTGTATAAGTGTAGTTACCATAACCAAACCACATACCTGGTTGCCAGTCATTAAGCATGACCATTACACGCAATACCTTACTTGGATCAACGTCTGCAATAGTATTGCGACGATGGAATACATCGATATGGTAAGGAAACACTTGACCAGTTCTTTGAACATGAACAGTATGCCACTGTGGATTTGCAAAGGCAAAACAATCAATCATCTTTTGAACTTTTGGTCCCCATTCAGCAGTCTTTGTTATAATCTGGTATTTGTCGTAATCAACATCTGTCTTATCAAAGAATTGCTTTTCAAACTCATACTTGCCATTTTTAAGTTGACCATGATCTGCATCTGGACCATTATAACTTTCTTCGTGATATTTTGTTTGTTTTACGTTACCACGAACAGCCATGCTTACAGGCAGTGCTCTTGAAACGATTTCTTCAACTTCATCACTCCAATCACCACTAAAACGTCCTAAACCAATAGCCGCATCAAAACGTGGATCAATTCTATCATTATCAAAGTGATAAGCACTTAGTGATTTTGCTTCTTGAAACCAATCTAAATCATTCATTTGTATTCTCCAAGTTACTACTATTTATTGGCTCACGCCAAGGAATACAAGATAATTGAAGTCCACTAACCAATCCTCTGCCATAGTCTTGTGGATAATACAAAGTTTTAACACCATCCCAGTAATTTTCAGTAGGATCAGCATAGGTAGGAGTTAATCTATCAGTAAAATTAGTTCTAATCCATTCTTTTGTAAGTTGTGATACAGGTAAATTATGCTTACGATTCCAGTGTTTAATTGCATAATGTTGATAGCAAATTTCTTCCCATAACATTTCATAATCATTATGAAAAATATGTTCAGGATATGGGTCATATACATGGTTAAAACCATCACATAATCCCCAATTAGCCAAGCAACGATGTGGATCATTATTAATTGTTATAATTGCTGCTTCTGGAAACTGTTCCATAATTTGATCTAGATGATGCGCAAACTCATGACTTTTGTGAATACGAATTAGTATTTCTTTATCTGGTTGTGGTAAGAATACACTATCAACTACTGATAAGATTTCTTCACGAGTATATTTTCCAAAGTTTAGTATCCAATCACCAAACTCATTACCAACGTTAAAATAAGCACCACGATGCGGTATCTGTCCAGTATCACGTTTCCACTGACGTTTTTCATTCCAATCGCTATTATCTATATCAAGGAATGCCTCACGCAATCTACGGTCACAACCACTCCACATACTGCCAGGCGGACCAGTAAGAAATATTCGTTTTATCACTTGCTTATTCATCATCATCTCCAAAGAACTTAGGTATTTTACTTTTTATTTCATCATTTGTCAAATATCCTGTTTTCCATGGATAACAAGAAACTTCTACGGTAGGTATTAAACCATGACTACCATCACGTGACATATGTAATGTCTCAACTCCATCATATATTCTTTCTTTGCTATTTGCAAACTTAGAATTTAGCGGAACTTTGAAGTTTGACTGAATGAATTTTTTAGTGAACCGTGAAGTTTCTAGTTTCATTTTACGGTTCCACAGTTTAATTGTCCAGTGATGCAAATTTATTTCTTCCCAAATGTGTTCATAATCTAAATTAAAAACTTCATCTGGATATTTGTCATAAGGTGTAGTAAAAGCACCGCTCTTATGCCAATTGTGCAAGCATCGATGTGGGTCATTATTCACAGTAACAATAGCAGCATCAGGAAATTGTTCTACAATCTGATCTAAATGCAAACAAAAATCATGACACTTGTGCAAACGTATAAGAAAAGGTTCTTCTGGTTGTGGGATAAAAACACTATCGAGTGTTTCTATAATCTCCTCACGATTATATTTGTGAAACTTGGTTATCCAATCACCAAACTCATTACCTTTGTTAAAGTATGCGCCATAATGTGTTTTTTCACCGTTTGGTTTGATCCACATGCGCTGTGGTGTAATGTCGGTGTTATCAGCATGCATTAATGCTCGCCGCAATCTTTGATCGACACTACTCCAAAAACTACCAGCAGGTCCAGTTACAAAGATACGTTTAATAATTTGTTTTTTCACGAATTATTTAAGAGTAGACTTAACCTCTTTAATATTTTGGAAGGTAACTTTGCCACCACCAAAACCATACTGCAAATCGACCAGGCGCTTTGCACTCGCCTGGTCGTTAGCATTAACTACTAATGTGAACTGTAGAGTAGGTGTTTTTGGTCTTGTAACAACACCTTTTAGTTCATATGCTTTCACGCACCATTCCTCATAACCGTTACTTCAGCAACACGCTGCCAACGATTGCCAACACTCTTCTTAAGGTCTGCTAACTTAAGAGCCGTGCGAAGTGACATTTCACGGAACTTTTTAGCATTTACCTTCATGAACGCAAGAATTTCTTCTTGTGCGGCATCGTCAAAATCATACTCACGGAACAATTCTCCGCTTTGTGCGATTTGCTGAATACGAAGATATTTATCGTGTTCAGTGTCAAGCGTCAAATCAATATAATGACAACGTGACTGCATGGCTTCAAGATGGTCTTGCAACTTCTTGGAGCGAATATGATCAAACTTCAAGTTGGTAATGAAGATAACGCCGCCCTTGAAGTCAAAATGATTTGGAATACCTTGCTTGTTAAGCAAGTTGCTGTCAGCATTCCAGTGGATGGTGCGTTTTTTACCGCTGTCAAGTGCTGCCTTGAGAATATTGAGTGAGAGTTCATCCATCAACACGCTATCGCAATCGTCAAATACCAGAACGCAACCGCTGTCGCTGTATTCATACAACTTGGCATAAAGACCAAGTGCTGTCATAGCACCCTTAACAACTTGATACTTCTTGCGACCAGCAACTTCATCCAACACCGAAACTTCGTTAAGGCGTTTGTGAACACCGTAAGACTTACCAACGCCAGGCGGTCCAACAACGATCATAGCACGAACGTCACCTTCTTTGACAGCCGTAGTCATGTCTTCAAGGATTTCAAACCGCTCTGCTATACGTGCGATGATTTGCTCATCAGTTTCTTTTACTTTTGGTGTTGCTACGGCGTGTGTCATAGTAGGGGCTTCCTCATTAGTATATTCAATTTGATGTGCGCCGTCAAGAACAATACGGCAACGTTTGCGATTGAAAGCAACGCTACCATCAACGCTGACATAACCACCACGACCAACCTTAGTGAATGGCGTTAGTAGCGGAAATACCATATTTTCAACTGGCATACCATTAAAAGTGCCAGACTTGATACGAACCGTAGAGCCTGCGTAAGTCATCTGTTTTCTCCATCAACAGGTTATATTAAGATAATATCATAGAATTAGGGGTTGTCAAGCATTATTTGCGACAAACATAGCATCATCATACCGCTCATAAGCCGCTGATAAATCATCATAATTTTCATCGCTAGGCTGCGGCTGTGGGTCATTTTGGTGGATACGGGTCCATTCTTCTGCCAAAAACTCGTGGATTTCAGCAACATCTTGGGCAGTTTCACCGTCAAAAAATTGACATTTTTCCATGACTTTCTCCATCGGCTATATTTTTATAATAACACAAATCGTGATAATGTCAACTATAAATATCACCATGGCTGACGATGGTCCAATCAAATATATCAATATAAAAACAGCAGAAATACCTTACTTTGATGAAGATGGACATGTTTCAGACAACGAAAAATATCAGTCTATACTAAATTATTACGAAGATGAAACAGAAAAAATGCTAGATGAAGGTTCAATCCTATCTTATACAAAAGAGTGGAGTAAAGATGGATTATCGCAAACACGAACAATAATTTATGCAAATGCTGCTGCATATATAGCATGGGAACATATGAAAGATTACCAAAATGTTCCTGAATATCATCAAGCCAGATGGGATTATTTTCAAAAAAATAACATAACAATAAAAAAAATATTTGATTTTAGTGGAAACTTTGATGCCAATAAGAAAAATCATTACTAGATATAGTCCAAGACCAAACCTACAATTTAATGATTTTCAAAAAACCGATGAAACAATTTCAGAGGGAAAAAGCAAAGTGCGTCACAAAAGAAATTGTATCAAAGATGGCACCATTTCATCTTTTTCAGAATCACGAAGCAACGATACTAGAACAGTAAGAAGCATTTTTACTTTTTCAGATTCAGAAAATTACAACAAATGGATGTTAGTAAGTGATGTAAAGAGTAAAGAATTTTTTGAAGAAATGGTAAAATTCTATATTAAAAATAAAGTTATTAAAACCACAGAACTTTTCTTTTCGGAAAAATAAATATTTGATTGGAGATATAGATGGCCGACGATGGACCAATAAGAATTACAGAAATAAAAACCAAAGAAGATATAAATCTTGATATGAGTGGTTTTATTGGTGATAACACAGAATGGCGATCACAGTTACTCACTATAAAAGATGCTATAACTGGTATGGTGGCAAATGGGTGGATAGTAAGCAAAACACAAGATTTAAGTGCAAATGGTCTTACCCATACTAGAACAACTACATTTGCCAATTCTTATTGCTATTTGTCCTATGAAACTCTTAAATATGAAGTCAAGACACAAGAATTTCAGATAGCAGAACATGCGTGGCGTATGGATAATAATATATACGTTAAAAAAATTATTGAATACTTAGGATCAGTATAATGCCATTAAAAAAGGTTATTTCACGTTATTCTCCTGTTCCAGATATTGAAAATAATGATTTTGCAACTACAGATGAACATCTTAATCAAATTCAATTGATTAAAACTAATAGAGATGCGCAAATTGAAAGAGGAATTATATCATATAAATCTAATTACTCTAGTGATGATAAATTGACTAGCATTACAGAACTTCATTTTCCAAATGCGCAAGCATATACAACGCATACTTCAGAATTACACGATATAATTGAATCAGCAAGTGCTGAGTATAAAGATGCTAATGCAAAATTTAGACATCAAAATCAATTTGTAAGAACTATAGAATTATTTTATACTAAAGATTAATATAATTCTCTCTAGGATAACGTTCACGATAATGACGTTCGCCTGGTTCTAAACTACGAGCCAATTCTACATAACTTGGATTACCGCTTTGCAACCAAGCCTCATGATCAAAACGCCAGTGAGGATTAGTTGGGTGGCGTGTAAATTGTGTAAAGTTATGATTTAATCTATCCTCTGGATGCGCAATAGGTTGTAGTTTTGCAACATATTCACTACGTGCCCACCAGAAATTGCCAGCAAAATGTGGCCAAGGTGTTGTATTATAATTTGTGCCAACTGCATCGGCACCTTCATCAAGTGCTTCAACATTATCACGCCATTTTTCAATCGTTGCCCAATTCATAAAATCACGCCAATCGCCTACATTAGGATCACCATAACGCAGCAAACCTTTTAGATGAATATAACAAATATAATATGGCTCACTTGCTTCACGTGCTTGCTGTAACATATACATAAGCGTTGGCCATTCGTGATATGCGGCATCTTTATTAATACCTACTAATCTCAACTTTCCTTCTGGATCATTAGTATTTTTAGATTGTAGCCATGTAGTAAAAGTCCATGGTTGACCATTCATACAAATATTAATCTCACTGGCAGCATCTCGTAAACCGCTGCTGTTTATCAAATCCCACTGTTGGTCCATTACGCTGTTCCAACCACCTAACTCATTTACATGCCAGAAAATCTTGATATTTGTCATAATAACCCTTGTTGATTTGGTGGAGAATATCAGAATCGAACTGATGAATCCGCCTTGCAAAGGCGGCGGTTTTCCACTAGCCTAATTCCCCAACTCTTATTAATATATATCCATACATTATATTTGTCAATAAAAACTATTTTGTTATAGACTCAAGAAACTTTGCGAACGATCTATCCATTCAAGAACTAAATCAGTTTCATTAAAATAATCATTAGCATTTAACACAGAATCTAAACAAAAAGGCAAACGGTTTGTTTCTAGCAATTCATACCAACTTTTATAAAGTTTTGGTTCATCTAAAGTTTTATATACAGCAGCACGCAACCAACCATTTTCTTTATCATATTGAAAATGTCCGCCACGACAATCAAAACCAGCACTAGCCAGTTGAACAATCAAACTACCCATAGAATAATTGTGATATATTCCAGAATTGTAAGTGTAGTTGATAGTTTGGCGTTCTGATTTAGAAATGATAGATTTTTTTATTGGAATTTCTACTATCAATAATCCATCTTCACGCAGCAAACTATGCCAGTTAAAAAGTGCATCTAGCGGACTACGTAAGTAATGTAGCGTATTATGACACCATATCAAATCCTGTTGTGGTATTTTAACACTATGTGCATCATCAAAATTCCAAGTCATACGTCCTTCTGTGCGTATTAGACCTGGTGAATTATCTACTGCCGTGACATTATAATTATAGCGACGACCATATGGATCACTAAGAGTTGCAAACCAACAAGCATCAAAACCTAATCCAGCACCCATATCACAAATATTTTCTATACTACTCATATAATCTTCTAAATTTGTAAGATGAGTGAGTGTAATTAAACTATGATTGTGGCTTTCTTCTGGTGACATTTTATTGATTTTATCCGTGTTATAGTATATATAATTAATAAGGATTGATAATGAAAATTGTTATTACTGGTTCAAATGGTTTTATTGGTAGTTATCTAGTAAAATATTATACAGAATTTGGACACAATATTATACCTCTACATCGTGGTGTCTGTGATCTAGAAGATGCACAAAGTGTAAAGAAATTTTTTAATGACAATAGATGTGATGTAGTAATTCATGCTGCTTTATATGGGCGTGAACAAGTTCATAGCGAGGATGCGCAATTATATGAACGCAATATTTTAATGTATGAGAATTTGGTAAGTAATCGTGATAGATTCCAAAAGTTTATTAATTTTGGAACTGGAATGGAATATGACACACAACGAGATATCAAATATGCTGATGAAGATGATATCTTTTATGTTGAACCTGCTGCTTTTTATGCTCGCGCTAAGAACACTATATCTCGTAGCATGGCTAATTATGAAAGTTTTTATAATCTAAGATTGTTTGGAATAGCACATTATAGCGAAGGCAATCGTTTTTTCAATCGTTTGCTAACTGAATCGCAATTTACAATTAGCGAAGACCGTGAATACGATTATTTTAATTTAGAAGACTTGCCACAAGTAATAGATTTGGTATTAGATAACAAAATAAAACATAAAGCCATTAACTGCGTATATGAACAAAAATATAAACTAAGTGAATTAGCAAAATTATTTTGTGACATTAAAGGTTTAGATTATAACAAAGTTAGTATCACCAATAATGGTCAAAAAAATTATACTGGCGATAATGCTAAACTTGCCAGTTATAATTTGCCTCTACTTGGTATAGAATTGGCGATGTTAAGATATTGATGCTTTGAACTCATCAAAGGTCATACGTGGAAAGTCAATATGATCAGCAACAAACCATGTTTCAATATGAATTTCAGGTTGTCTATCATAAACATCAGTTACTGCAACTTTGTAACCACGACTTGTAAGATATTCAGTTCCAAGAATGTTAAAATCTGTATTTGAACAATACAAATCGTGTTCAAAAGTAATGCAATTAAATTTGATTCCACTTTCAATAATGCGTTGTAGCGCAGCAAATGTTTGTGGTGCTGGATCAATATCCATGCTTAAGTATCCAATAGTGTTTGGCAACCCATTTTCACCAATAGCAGATGCATAATCTGTAAGTAGCGCATCTTGCCAATAGATTTTATTTTTTCTTTCGGTGCAATTGTCCCACAAATGCTTATAAGTAGGTAGGTTAAATTCAATACTAAATCCACGCCAACCATGTACAACTTCTAATTGATATGTATTGCTATTTTGGTCTGGATGTGCGCCACCTACTTCAATATAAGTTTTGTTACCACCGTTTGCTCTAAGTGCAAACTCATCTTGAAATGCTTGTGATCTATCTTTGTTAATAATTGGCGCATTAAAAATAGGTTTATCGTAATTCAACTTGTTTCTCCATTATTCGCTGTCAAATATAATTTCTGTAAGTCGTTGAATACAGCGTTCACGACTCCAATCATACTGAATTTGTTTTACATAATCTACGCCATTTTCAATTGTTTCACGCAAACTCATTTCAGGATATGGTTTTTGATATTGTAAAATATGTCTAAAAGTTGGGTTTTGCGATACTGCAATAGGACGACCGCTTGCTACTGCTTGGTCAGGCGCAGCAGCAATACCTTGTATGTGCCGTTGATAAAGAAACACATTTATAGTATTTTGACTGCACCAATCAATCAATTCATCTGTATTATAAAAGTTATGTGTAATTTGAAGTTCTACATTATCACGTGCTGCTGCATGACACTGTTGCAAAACTTGATTTAATAAGTTTTTATTTTGGTCAGCATATGCTGCTTGTGGAAGATTAAAACGTACAATTGATTTTTCAAATTCTGCACTTGCTGCTGCAACAATTAAATCAAATCCTTTATCTACTGTGACATATCCAAAACAACCTATAATAGGAACTTCTGGAATTATCTTTTTACCTTCAATAATTTTAGTTAACACACGAGGATAGTAATGGTAACGTGGGTCTGCAAAACGTTTAGTTGGGTCTAAAATTATATAACCATTAAACACATCAGGCACGTTAGCAATTACAGGGTGTTCTTCGTTGCTTACTTCCTCAACCACCATACAATAATTTATAGTATTCAACTTATGAAAGTGTGTGCAATCAATTTGTTCTAATTCTTTCATAGTATAAGGATGATAATTCCAAATTATAGTATCATACTTTGGCGGAGCCATACCATTTTTAAGAACTATGCGACCATTATAAAGTTGATCACGATCAAGATAATCTACTTCAACATAATCCATATGCCAGTTTTCACTATCTTCATTTATATCAAAAAAGGTAACGCCTTTTTCATAAATGGAACAATTGGCTTCACGTGTATTAACAAATAAAAATCTATATTTCATATTACTTTTCTAAGTGGTATCCACTTGTTTGTTTATTGTTTTTAATATCATCTATTGCACGTTCAATAGTGCGAACAGCAGGACTTGCAAAAGTGGTGCTACTAAAACGGAAATCTGCGCCAATATCTAAACCATATGGCAGCGTATCTTCTGGTTTATGACTAAAGTTTACAAATACTTTACTTTTATCAAGTAAGTTTTCTTTAGTATTGGCATAAGTGAATGGTCCGCTGTTCTTACCAACAATAAGTTTTACTTTGGTTGAAAGTAGTGAAATTTCACAAAGATCACAAGCAGTTACAAACATATCATCAGTAAAGATAATATTTTTACTTTTAGTTTCAAACTTTTCTGTAGCAACAATTGTATCGTTTTTATGATTGTCAGCAACATACTCGATAATTTTTTGCATATTATCCATGCTGCTTTGCTTACTTGCTACTGCGCTGTTGCAGAACAAATACACATTTCCTACTAATTCTTTTTGAATTTCCTTAAGTGGGGTATGATAGTAACTATAATCAATTTGTGGCACATAATCCCACACATCATCACTTAATTGTAATTCAACACCGAATTGCTGACGAATGTTATTGTAGCATTCACCGATAATACGATGATGGCTAATATAAGATGGATGAGTATTTGCCCATAATCCCATATAACTTCCAACCCAAGTGTTAATTAGTATAGTATCGCTATCGCTACCAAAACGATTCCACTGGCTAATACCATTTAGTACTGCATCGTTGTTTTCATCATCTAACTTTTCTGCTAAATCCATCGTAGCACGATTATCTTTTTTATGTGCATAATAAAAAACAGAATCTGGGAGTTGACGTTTAATATCAGCGACCCATCCTCGTGTAGAGAATAGGTCGCCATAATGCCAGTGGTTGAAAAATATTACGTTCTTCATTTTTTATCCAATAACTTGAAATGTTGGGCAAGGAACAACTAACTTACCACCTTTTGCGATAAAATCGCTTTCACGCTTCACAAACTCATCAATAAAGTGCCATGGCAGAACAAGTAGATAATCTGGATTTGCTGCTCGCATTTCTTCTTCACTCACAATAGGAATATTTGAACCAACAGTTAATAAACCAAACTTATATGGTGAACGTTCGGCAATTGCAGTTACCAAATCTGGTGTAATTTCAAATAATTGTAGTAGTGTATTACCTTTAGTGGAGGCACCATATCCATAAACCTTTTTGCCTTCTTCTTTGGCTTTATGTAAAAATGCAAGAACTTGAATCTTTAATTCCCATATATTATCACCAAATTCTTTCCAAAGTTTTTCGCTGGTAATATCCCATTCCTGTGCTTCATAAGAAAGAGTTGAGTTAATGCGGAATTCACATACGTCACGAACTTGCTGCGTAGCAAAAGTCTTTTCATCGCTATCAGCCTTTTGGAATGTAACACGGAATGAACCACCATTAGTATCATTAAGTGAACAATCACGCAACACAAAACCTTCACTTTCAAATAACTTCTTAATACTACGTAGATCATAGTAATATACATGTTCATGACAAATATTGTCAAAAGCCAACTGCTTTAGCATAAGTGGCGTATAACTCATTTGTAGCACAAATACACCATCATCTGCAAGTATTTCGTGAGCATCACGAATAAATGGTCGTGGATCATTCAAGTCATAAAACATAGCGATACAAGTAATAACCTTTGCTTTTTTATCGCTATATCCAAGACTATCATAAGCATCTTTACTAAAAAAATCTTGCACAACTTCTGCAACTTTGCTGCTTTCTTCCAAGTATGAATCATCGGCTGGATCAATACCTAACTTAATCATGTTATTAGGAACTTGACGAAGCAATGTTCCGTCATTACAAGCAATATCTAACCAAACATCATCGTCATTAATTTTTACACGGCTAGTAATTTCAGATACAATTTCACCTAATTGCTTTGTCATGCTTGTATTAATACCACTACGATACCAATACTGTCCATACATCTTATCAAGCGGCGCAACACCGTCGAGACGAACTGCACCAATAGTTTCATCAAGATAAAGGTCAAGTGACCATGGTTTTGTTTCACGCATTTCTGCGCCTGGTTTCATAAAATCACTTACATAATGATCGCCTAATTCTAATATCTTTTTCATAAAATTTTCCTATGTATAACTTTTTTCTTCAACTATTGTGCTGCCACACTTTTCATTTATTGCTTTTTTAATTTGCGCACGACGAGTATTTGCTGCATATGTTTGCATAGCAATTTTTGCAATATCTAGCGCATGTAGTGCTGTGTAATTATCGCTAGGAAACTTTCTTGCGGCATCTTCATTATGCCAAATTACTTCATTTACCTTACGCAATTCTGCCATTTCTTGCACAACATTAACATTTAATTCTGTGGCAAGTTTGTTTAACTCACCTAATTCGTTACGAACATGAGATAACTTAACCTCATCTTCAAACTCATCTTGTTTGATTTGTAGAATTGTTATTTTATCAACTAATTCACCTACGCTAATAGGAGCGTGAACTGTTTTTGTCATAGATAAGCCTTTGCAAGTTTGTAATCTACTTCACACATATCGTGAACAAGGTCTTGCAAACTATATTCTGGCTTCCATCCAAGAACTTCACGAACCTTGGTAGCATCGCCTTGAATGTTAACAACATCTACTGGACGATAAAATTCTGGATTTACACGAATCATTACATCGCCAGTAACGCTATTACGAGCAACCTCATCAATACCGCTGCCTTCCCATAACAATTTAATACCAAAATGGTCAGCAGTTAAGTTACAGAAATCACGAATACTTGCTTGTATGCCAGTTGCAACAACATAATCATCTGGTGTATCATGCTGCAACATCATCCACATCGCACGAACATAATCTTTTGCATGACCCCAATCACGTAGACTATCCATATTACCAAGTTCCAACACTTTTTGCTTACCTAATACCATGTTAGCAAATGCTTTAGTAATCTTACGTGTTACAAACAATTCACCACGACGAGGCGACTCATGGTTGAATAGCAGACCATTACAACCAAAAATCTTGTAACTTTCACGATAGTTTACAGTAATCCAATAAGCATAGAGTTTAGCAGCACTGTAAGGAGAACCAGGATAAAATGGCGTATCTTCTTTTTGTGGATTAAACTTTTGGATGCCAAACATTTCACTAGTAGATGCTTGATAAAATTTAGTATCACTTGTCATTTTTAATGAACGAATGCTGTCAAGAATACGCAGTGGTCCTAGTGCATTAATATCACCAGTAAGTTCAGGCATTTCAAAACTTACTTTTACATGGCTTTGTGCTGCAAGATTGTAAATTTCAGTAGGTTTAATTTTTTCAATTAAATTACGAATACTATTTGCGTCACCTAAGTCACCATGATGAAAACTAATTTTGTCTTTAATATTTGCAATATTTGGATGGTCAAAATTTGCTTGGCGTCGAATAAGACCATGAACTTCATAACCTTTTTCCAATAACAGTTCTGCAAGATAACTTCCGTCCTGACCTGCAATACCTGTGATAAGTGCTTTATTCATCGATAATTCCTTTGTAAATGTATATATTATTGATTATATGCGGATATAAATTTAAGATACGGTAAAATCTTCCATGCCTGCTGTTTTTAACCGAACTAAGTGTCCTAACATAAAGTTTTTACTTTCTAGACCTTTCATTACACCCAACCAACGATTACGCAATAAAGCAACTTCGTTGATAATAGTTTCATAATCAATTACTTCACCTTCGCCATCAACATATTTTTCAGCATCACGGCTCGTAAGCGCACGAGCATAATGCTCAAGATACTTTTGAAAATGTTTGCGGCGTATTTTGCGAAGTTGAATGTTTAGAAAATTCAAAACAGCTTCAATTTCTTGTAGTTGATTAAATCTGTAAGCAGTAATACCAGGCAACTGACTTAAGTTTTTTTCTACAATACCTTTAACATAGATATCATGTTTGGCTACTTCTAGCTCATTTTCATAATGGTCTATGAAATCTGGTATAGAACTGATATCTTGACTTACTTTTGTATACCAACTACTCATTCTTCATCGCTGTCTTCGTCACTATCTTCTACATCAAGATGTTCTGCTATAGCTGCTCTCATGGCACTATCCACGGCTAGTTCTTGTAAATCGTTGTCAGTTATACCAAGATCAACCAATTCATTAATTGCATGGTCGGCTGCAATTTGACGATCTTTTGCTGGAATATATTCTTTAACAGTTTGCCAAAATTGCACAAGTAATTCGCTTGTATCACTCATCTTCTACTTCTTCCTTTTTAGATACAAGAGTATGTTTTTTATACTCTTCCATAATTATATCAAGTTGTTCGTTTGTAAAATTCTTTCTAAACTCCTTGATAATTTCTCCTGTTACAGGACTTGTATATGTGAGACGATTGCCTTCTTTAACAAGAATACCTTCATCTTCAAACATATCAATAAGTCCGCTATATGGGTCCATACCAGTTTCATATGGAATTTTAACTTGAACGCCTTCAAATGGTTTAGAATAGCGTGTCTTCATAACTTTACACGCAGCACGAATACCATTTACTTCCGAGGTCTTGTTGCCATCTTCATCTTCCTTTAATTTTAACTTACGCATCGCTACTACAATAGAAGATGCATAGATAAATCCTTGACCACCACTAATCTTATCGTCGGGGTCAAACATGTCTTGTGAAGCATAGGTATGATTAGTTGCGACCATGCCAACATTATAACTGCCAAACATATTCACACAGTTACGAACAAGTGCGGTAAGTGCTTTTGGTTTACGACCCATATCACCTTTTAAGTCGCCGCTTTCAAATTGATTAACATCAGTCGGTGTAAGTAACATACCAAGACTATCAACTACAAACAAAACCTTTGGGCGTTCGTTTTCTGGCATAGCCTTGATCATTTCCATCGAATTATTGATAAACTTGGCAACATCATCAATCATCGCCATATTAACTTTCATAAGTTTATCTTCGCCAGTATCAACGCCGAGTGCTTTAAGCCAATCTTCATCAAGTGCATTTTCACTATCAATTAAGAATACATAAATGCCTTGCTGTTGAGCGTTGCGCACAATATTGCCGCTACAAATATAACTTTTACCAGCACCGCTTTCACCAGCAAAAACCGTTACTTTACCAAGTGGAATACCTTTTTTGAAATCACCGCTAATACGATAATTTAAAGTATAGTTTCCTGTTGAAATCCAATCAGTTGGGTCATTATACCCAATACTCATACCTGGTATTGCCTTAGTCAAATCCTTACGAAATTTTGATATGTCAAATGGTTTAGCCATAATTTTTTCCCTAACTTTAATTATTATACACTATGTTTTTTCATTAATCAATAAACTTTAGTTGATTATTGATATCTGAGAAATTTCTTATAAACAACTCACGGTAATTTGTTAAATTATCTTCTAAATTCACAAAATTTGCTAAATTGATTCTAATGCCAGTAGGATAAAGTTTATTTGCAGTACACCAATCTGTATATTCTTTGCTTGGATTTAAAGTTTGTGGTCTAAAAAGGTTTATATTCAAATTGCCATGAATTTCAACAAAATCATTATGATCAATATTTTTAAAACTTCTATCGTAGTTATGCCACTTATTATATGTATATCTACCTAAATTTGTATAATTTACAAAAATATTTGATGTATTAAAACTAATAATACTATCACCAAATTTATTTGTAATAGGTGCATATACTTTATTATCAACAGTAATACTAAAGGATTCCTCTAATTGATGAATTTTTGTATTGATATCTTTTATATGAAACTCTGCATTACTTTGTTTTTTTTCAAGTAACTTTCCTATATTTGGATATTTTGCAAATAACATTACCCATTTTTCATGTATTAGGTTAAGATCATTTTGATCTAGCGAAGCCGATAGATTTAAGTCTGTAATGTTAAAGAAATTGATTAATAAATCATTTGTTTTTGCTAAATTATCGTGTAATTCTGAAAGTAAGTTTTTACTTTCAACTTTGGTTAAATTATAAAAATTATTAAGATTATTTGTTTCCCAAGTGCTAACTAAAAAGTTCATTAAATCATGGTTAAGAACTTCTAATTCTATAAAATCACCTGTTTTGAGCCACACGATTTTCATAATTACTCCAATGAAAAAGTGAGCGGTTTTACCCGCTCACTTAGATATCATTACTCTGCTGATTTACGATTGCGAATCATGCTAAGAATTTCAGCAGCGCGAGCATTACTATCAGATTTTGGCGCTGTGCTAATTGGAGCAGTTGCTACTTGCTGATCTTCATCCCAAGGAGCAGTTTCTTCTTTAACACTTGCAACTTGTGGACGAGCAGAAGGAACACTACGAGCAACTGATACGTCTTCTGCATCGACTGCATCACCACGTAGACCAGTTGGCTTGTAGTATTGACCCCAACGTGCTTCATCATATGTTGCACCATCAACGCTAGACTCAAACATTTCTTTAATAACTTTAAGTTCAGCATCGCCAGGTTTTTTAGGAAGGAAACTCTTCAAATCAAACAGACCAAATGCATCAATTGCTGCACGTTCTGATTGAATGAGTGCGGATTCCTTACGCGCCCACTTGCTGGTAGCATAGTCTGCATACTGACCCTTGCTAGTTTTAGTGATACTGAAATCCAACCCACGATCATAATCTGTTGGAATTTCTTCGATATCAGGGTCTTTCAAAGCAGCGATGATCAAAGGATAAATGCTTGGGCTAATTACGAACCTACGAATTGGATTTTCGGGTTCGTTGTCTTCTGCAAGTGGATTTTCACGAACAAATCCTTGGAAGATATAAGAACGCTTCTTCCAATACTTACGACCCATTTCTTCTAGGCTCTTGTCTTTGAACCAAGTGCGAACCTCTGTAAGAATTGGGCATGTTTCATTATACATTTCCATACAAGGAACTTGAACAACAACAGGCTTGCTGCCCATTTGACCCTTAACTCCCGAAAATGGGAGACGGATCATAGCACGTTCAACCCAGAAAAAATCATTTTTTTCATCACCATCAGGTAAGAACCTGATACGTGATGTAGAACCTTCTGGAATGTCCCAATGTGGATAGATTGCGTTATCACGACCGCCGCCGTTAGAACCGCTACTGCGGGTTTCTTGTTGTGCAAGTTTTGCACGGATTTCTGCCAATGAAGCCATAGTTTTTCCCTTTCTGTTTGCCTAAATTGTGCCTTATACACTTGTTACCAAGTGCATAATGTATTTATACACGGAAGCAAGAGTAATAGCAATATATTTTCGGCTCATGATTAAAAATAGTTGATTGCCAAATAAATGTCAATAAGTATTTTGATGCCAAATGAAAAAGTTTTTTGTAATGTTCCTTGGTCCAATCTTCACTTATATTGGGATGGCAGTTTTGGTGCATGTTGTAGTGAACAAGAAAAAATCTATGATGATTCTGAAAGTCAAAAATATAATATAGCAAATATGACAGTTTCAGAATGGTTTAACAGTAAGCCTATGGAAGATTTTAGACAAAAAATTAATAGTGAACAACATGTTTCTGCATGCAGACAGTGTTATAAACAAGAAAGTTTAGGACATGAAAGTCGTAGAATTAAAGAAAATTTTAAGTCAGTTATTTTTACTGAACTTAACTTTCACAAAAGTTATAAACAAAGTCCTTGGTATAAACATTTTGAAGAAAGCAAAAATAAAGAAAAAACAAGTCTTTTGCCTATTGATTGGCATATAGATTTAGGCAACGAATGCAACTTTGCTTGTAAAATGTGTGATGAAAAAGCAAGCAGTAAAATAGCAAGTTATCTAAAAATTCATAAAAAATATAGTGGTCCAACTACTAAAGATTGGTCTAAAAACAAAACTGCCTATGATAATTTTTTGCAAGCAATTGATACTATAAGTGTAAAAAGAATACACTTTATGGGTGGAGAACCCACGTTATCAAAATCTTTTTACAAAATAATTGATTACTTGATTGCAAATAAAAGACATGAAATTAGTTTAAGTTTTGTTACAAATGGTTCTAAAATAGATACAGCATTATTTGAAAAATTAAAATACTTTGAAAGAGTTGATATTGAAATTAGTATCGAGTCATTATACAAGAATAATGATTATATAAGACAAGGATGTGACACAGAAAGTTTAGTTAAAACAATTAAAGATTTTAATGGTTTAGATAATAAAATTAATATTGTGTTAAGAACTGTTCCACAATTATTAAGTGTTAATAATTATTCTAAATTAATTCAATTTGCATCCCAAAACAACTTGATTATTGAATCTATACCATTAATAGAGCCAGATTTTTTACAAGTGAACGTTTTGCCACAAGAAATTAGAATAAAATTTATTAGCGAATTACAAGATTTAAAAAATACTTTATCAAAAAACATTCAATTTAAGACTATACAAAATGGTAGGTCACTAGGGACTATTAATCAGAAACTTATTAGAGAATGTGATACTATAATTAACATGTGCAACGAGAAAACACCAGAAAACGTGAATGAATTAGAAAATAAACTATGTAATCATTTAATGTTTTGGGATAATATATACAATCTTAAAGCCCTAGAAATTTATCCAGAATATGCTTCTTGGTTAAGGTCTATTGGATATGCATAAACTTAAGTTTAAGTTAACTCTTAAAGGATTATATTGTGGTGAATATCCCCACATTCAAGTAGGATTAAATCGTGATATTTTATATGAAGGATTACTAATAGAAAAATTAGATATTAAAAGAAACGATTTGCTTATAAATGATACACATAATTTATGGATAGTATTAAAAAATAAAACTAATGCTAATACAACAAATTTATGTGATCAAGCAGTAATTATTGAAAATATTGAATTTGAAGATATTAGTTTACCTAGATTTATATGGGCTGGTGAATATGAACCAATTTATCCAGAACCATGGGCTTCTCAGCAAATAAAATCTGGTAAAACTTTAGATTCTATAATTAAAAATATTGATTATCTTGGTTTTAATGGTAAGTGGAATTTACAATTTAGCACACCAATTTTTACTTGGATTCATAAACTTGAGAATTTAGGTTGGATTTTTAACTAGTTGGGTTAATATAGACTGTATCGCCATTAATAATTGGACCAGTAAGTTGAACAGAATAACGACCATCTTCTGTTGGACCTATATTAATAGCGTGGTTGGGAAAGTTAGGACAAACCTTACTTAGCACCAACCAACTTGTGTTTCCGCTATCTGTATATACTTGTTTAGATGCCCAATCTTGGAGCCATGCTAAATCATAAGTTGTATCAGCCATTATGCATAGTTGCCTTATGTTGTTCTAAAAACAAAATCACGGCATATAAATCTTCAATAACATCATTTGCAAGCCCATTAGTATTAATATGATTTATTTGCATTTGTTTTGCACTTTGACGTAAATTTGCAAGTGCATTTATAGCATCATCAATAGTTCGCACTGCTGCTTCACTTACAACTTCAGTTTCAAATAATCCAGCAAGTCTTTTAATATCTTCTAAATTACTCATTTGCTTTTAATTCCTGCAACTGCTTGAAGCCAAGTCAAATCAGCACTTTCTTTCATCTTCTTTTTGTCAGCAAGTGCTTTCTTCATAGATTCTTCTTTGTCGCCATCCTTGTCAAAGTCAAGGTAATCTGGCTTTTCTTTCTTTGCTTCTTCAACATGTGCTTCATCTGTATATTCTACATCGTTGCTCTTCATATAATCACGAACGGTGTCAATATAATCAGCAGCCATAGTAATCTTGTCTTGAACCCATTCAGGAAGATTTTCATCATCTTGCAACATTTTTTCAAGTTCAGTTGCTGCGTCCTTGATTGTTGCTAAACGATTCTTGCCCATACGACCTTCTTGATCATATTCTGCCTTGTCGTCAGCACTTGGCTCACCTGCATCTGATTGCTTTTGCATGTCTTCCATGTCGTCTTCTTGTGCATAGACATAGTTTTCCATTAGAGGCAAACCTGCCAACTTACGCATTTCTTCAATATTTTTGTTTTTCATTGGGGTTTCCTTTTTTTCTTTTTTTGCAGTAGTTTCTTTTACTGGATAAGTTTTACCATCTACTTCAAATTCTTTCTTACCACTAGCCTTTGCTGCGGCAAGCGCACCACTAAACTCGTTGCCTTCATTTGGTTCTTCTGTTACAGCATCTTCAAATGGATCAATTTTTGTCTTAGGTTGCATCTTTTGTTTAATCCAAGCATATGCTTGTTCTTTGTCATCAAAATTTACAAGTTCATGTGATGGATTGCGCTTTAACACAACTTCATACCCACCATGTGAACCAGGTTTTACCATATAAGGAACTGCCTTGTCATCTGGCATCATACCAGCAGCAGTAGCACCTAAACCTAATGCAAGTGCACCAGCACCAATTTTTCCACCAAGATTAATACCTGCTTCATCAACACTTTCATTATAATCCATGCTATTAAACTGGTCATGTGCCATTACATGAAGTAAATCACCATGTGTTCTAGCCAAATCATCAAGGTCTTGGTCATCAATTGGTGTGCCATCTGTATATTGGCCCGAAGCAAAATGCGCATCACTGAAATCTGGATAATCTGTTGTATCTGGAATAACAACTTCTAATGAATGAACATCAACTTGCTTACCATTGATTTCAACTGGTGTAGTCATTGGACTTTCGTTAACTGCATCTTCTTTTTTAATATATTTGTCTTTGATTTTACCAAGTTCTTCTTGGCTTGCGCCTTCACGACCTGCTTTTGCAAGTGCAGCCATACCATCTTTACCATACTTCTTTTTACCAGTATAGTATTGTAATCCGCTTTCTTTTACAGCATCTTCACGCATACCAAGTGATTGCATTACTTGTTTAACCATAATGCTAATATCACTAGTGCCAAGTTCCTCTGCACCAACATGATCTTGTGCCACATTATGAATAGCATCTAGAACCTTGTCAAGACCATGCGCACGTAGCATCTTGTTTGCTGCACCACTATTCATAAGACGGTGGCTAATTGCGTCAGTAATATCTTCTACACTAGCACCCATATTATCTTCGCCAATACCCATGATTTCTTCTGCAAAGATTTCACTTTCAGTCTTCTTTCCTTTAATCTTTTCTGGCTTGCGATTAATATCTTTACGATATTGGCTTTCTAATTCTGGTTTTTGCTTAATAAGATTTAACTCTTTTAGATATTTTTGTGCAAGAAGAATAGCAAGTTTCTTATCACTATCGTATTCAGCATCGCCTTTCTTTTGACCAAATGCTTCACCTTCGCTGCTCATTAAGTCACCCATAAGTGCTGCAAAGTTTGCTACATCATCGCTGTCTGGTGCTATGAGGCGGTTAGCGATATCACCTAAAATAGCAACAGCCATAGCCTTACTATCTGTATAACTGCGGCTTGTCATCAATTTGTCAAGACCAGCATCTGCTTTTAGTAGTAACTTAAATTTAGGGTCTAAAATCTTATTTTTAACGCTATCGCTAACTTCATCAAGTTTATTCATAGTATTTTCACGAAGTCTTTTATAAGCACCAGCCGCACTTGCTAGGTAATTGTCTAAATTTTCATTATATGTTTGTTGTGTAAACCATGCTTTAACTTCTGTAACATCATCTACTTGTTCGCCTAAAAATTCAGCAAGTGCTTCTAAACTTTCATTAAAACTACGGCTATTATTGCTTAAACGATTTAGATGTCTTTTAAGATTTTCTTTTACAGTTTGTGCTGCACGTATAACGTTATTAGCCTCTGCTGCTTCAAATGTTCGTGTGCGAGTTGCACTAGCAAAGCGTCCCAGATTACGCATTTCATTAACTGCACGACTAATAATTTGACCATTAGAATCATAAGGATTACCTCCACGTGATACGTGATTTGCCATCGCTTTAGCACCACTTACACTCTTAAATGGTAGTAAGAACTTTTCACCACTTTCATTTACAAGGAAGATACGATCAACTTTTAACAAACGATTGTTTGGGTTTTCTAACATGCGTTCATTATGAACTACATGAATACGAACATTGTTAAGGTTGCCTTCGCTAACCTTGCCTTTACGATGCCACATTACACGGCTTTCTTCTAATGATTCTTTCATTTTTTTCTTCTCTGGGTTTGTTTTTGTTAGAAATTCATAGTCTTTACGGCTAAGCGTATCTTTGTTAATATCACGAACATCAAAGTTTAACATATGTGATTTTGCATAACGTCGTAATTCCTTTAAGAATCGATACCAATAATTTTTATCTTCTGGTAACATACGTTCTGCGATTGCATTATCAAAAAAAACTTTTAATCCATTTCTATCTACAAGACTGCATGTAATACGACCATAATCACGTCCACTTTCTTTATCATGATAGATAAAATTAAAAAATCTTGCGGCTTCAGGATCAATTGTAGCAACGCTCATCTCATCACCCATGGTGATTTTTGGAAAGCGATTACGCAATTTATAAAAAAGGTCTATTGCTGCATTATTAAGGTCGGCCATAGAATTATTTATCCACTTACAGCATAACAAATGGCATAGGTGGGATTATGTCAGCAGCATCCATAGTTAATCCATCGCTAATTCTGCTATCATACATTCGCAGATGTAATATCATTCGCACAGCAAGTAGAGTTGCCATAACAAGATCGTCAGTTTCACCAACTTTTCCTTGATAACTTACACCATGTGCAACAAAAGTTTTTAATTCGCTAATTAAACTTTTGCTACAAAGTTTAATTTTTCCTGTTTCCATCCATAGTTTGAACTTACTACATGCTGCAATTTTGCTCTTTGGTGTAGTATTGAAACCTTTACGAAATCTACGTCCACCACCAGGTTCGCTTAGAAAACTGCCTGGTATATTTTCTTCGCCAATATCTGCTACTGCATGAAGTGCTGCTTCGCCTATTGCGTTATTTTCAACACTATAATAGATATTACCAGGATCATTTGTAACATCTTTAATATACTTGCAAATCTCTGCCATAATAGCAACTTGTTTTTGTATAATAGTCAAATTGTGTTGCCACTCTGCTACTTGGCGCATAGTAGTTGCATCAAAAACTTCAATAGCAGCAGGATCACCACCAGTTCCTAAACTTGGGTCAAGTGCTACAATATAGATATGGTCACGTTGTGGTTTTTCATACCAACGAACTTGACCTTGCTTTTCAATTGGATCAATACCAGTTAAATCTACAAGCACACCTGGCGCAATAAGTGTTTCATCGTAGATAACAAATTCACAATTATGCTCACGGCGGAAACGATCTATGCCAACACTTGCCATTTCACGTTCTGCCCAATCTTTGTTGCGTTCTGGATGACGGTCCCAAGTAGCAAGGAAAGCACTAAATCCATTACGACCTAATTTAGTTTCATTACCGTGTGAGTCAAATTTCTTATTTGCTTCTTTCCAAATATCAGCAAATTGGTCTTCATCACTATTTGGTGTAGAAGTAATGATTGCCTTACCACCAGTTGATAATGTTGGACTAATTGAAGTCCAAAATTCTTTTGCAATAGTTGGACGCACAAACGCCAACTCGTCACAGTATAATAGTGAGATACTCATACCACGACCTGTGGTTTCAGTAGTTGTTGCGCTTACAATACGGCTACCATTATCAAAACCAAGACTTCCTTTGTTGTAATCTACAACTCCAGCACGAATATGATCTGGACAGTTTTCGTAAGCATATCGAATGCGTTGCATAATATCTTGCGCACCAGTATATTTGTTACTTGCTACAAGAATAGTGCTATCGCTTATAAACATAGCATACCACAATAAATAGCCCGCCGCTAGTGTGGATTTACCCATTTGGCGACCTAGCATGTTAATACTAAATCTATTTGTGTGGTAATTTTGTAACAATTCCTCTTGATAATCAAAAGGCGTAAATTTCAATCTGCCACGAGTTGGATGTTGAATATAAAAGAAATTACGTAAGAAATATTCTGGTCCAGTAATTGGATCAGCACACAAACTAAACTCGATCAGTTCTTGTTGTGTCATTTGTATACGTTTATGTGGCTTTTTGATGAGATTATTTTCTATTGGTTTTGGCATGCAAAAATATTTATTGACAGATTTGTATTATGTAGTATTATTAATTTGTCATAAAAGACGGGTAAATAATTTATATGTCAGACACACTGATTCTAAACGCTAACTATCAACCACTTTCTTGGCTACCGCTAAGCGTTATTCCATGGCAACAAAGCGTAAAGTTGCATTTTATGGACCGTATCAAGATTTTGGAATATTATGATGATTGGGAAGTTCATAGTCCAAGCGTGACTATGAAAGTGCCTGCGTTGGCTATAACAAAAGATTACCATAGTTTTCAAAAAGGCATTCGTTTTAGCCGACAAAACTTATATGTTCGTGATTTGTTTCAGTGCCAATACTGTGCTGAAACATTTGATTATCATGAATTAAACATCGACCATGTTATTCCGTTAAGCAAGGGTGGTAAAACCAATTGGGAAAATTGTGTGACTAGTTGTATTCCATGTAACAGTCGCAAAGGTAATCGACTACGTAAACCATTACGTGAGCCATTTAAGCCTGATTATTGGACACTTACTGCTCGTCGCAAGCAATATACCTATGACTTAAAGCATCCTAGTTGGCGTGATTATATTAACTAGGGCGACGAGTAGGCTTGAATTTAGCAATAGGACTTACACGATTAACTTCTGGATTTTCATCGTGATGATTGTATTTGCTTATGCTTTTTGCTGGTTTACCTGTTGCTTTACTTGCAGCCAACATAGTTTCCATACTGCCTTCATCATAAGGCATTACAATCATCTTATCACCTAATGATGTTTGATCATCAAAAGCATCTGGTTGTGGGTCAGGAGCACGAGCCATCATAATTCCATAACGATACATTTGATAGTAATTCATACTAGCAGAAGGAATAATGAAAGCACCAGCCATGCCGCGTTGTTCATAATCAGGATGTTCACCTGCACGACCTTGTTCGTGTTCTGCTTCTGTTTCTTCAAAAATAAATTCACGCGCTCTCATATTGGTTTTTCTCCTGTTAGATAAGGCTTACTAAACCAAAGTTGAAACCATTCTTGTGTGCCAGGTTGAATATTATGCTTTTTTTCTAAATTGCGTTTTTCCATAGCAGTCAAACTTATATTGCTGCCTTCATTTTCAGTAAAGGTATGTTTTTTAATGCCAGCAAGTTTTTGTAATTCGCTTATTTTCATTTTTTACGCTTTCCGCTATTGGCATTTACTGGACTCTTTTGATTTACATAACTTGGTTCATCACTGCCATCTGGTGTTAAACGAACACGAGGTGTACCAAAGTATTGTGCTGTCTTTTGAAGTATTTCTTCTTCTGCTGATGTATAACTAATAGTTACCATCTTTAAACCAGTTGGACCTTCTTTAGCCATTTCATGATCAGGCATACCAGCAAGAGCAACTCCAAAACGATATGCTTTATAACCACTGCTATTATCTAGTTCTGGATATAAGAATGCATTAGGAATAGTTGTAAGAGCCTGCTGTGACATCCCCTTGCTTCCACTATAATCTGCTGCTTCGCTTACAAACTCATGTGCTCTCATTTCTTTTTCCTTTTACCGCTATTATGTGGAACGGGGCTTAACTTATTTGTAGACTGTGGCTCCATGCCTTTTTTATCCGAAATAACTTTGGATTTAAATCCTGTTCCACGAATAGCACCTTTTAACATATCCATTTCTTGCTGTGTATATGCAGCAGCAACAGGATTATCTCTAAAGTGTTCATGGTCATGATCTGCATTGTGATGCGGATGACCAGCGACACGAGTCATAAAACGATAATAATCATAACCCATATCCATATCAGGATAAACTACACTCATAGGCATAGTAGATGCGTGTTCAGGATTAATTTTAGATTTTGCTTCTGCTACAAACTCTGATGCTCTCATAAGATTATTTATGAGAAAATTAACGCTTTACAGGAAGTGACCAGTAATTTGCAGATTCATTTGATATGCTGCAATCAATTCCTTCAAGGAATAAACGATTACGGCTGCTATCTGCTTTCTTGAAAACACATTCAAAAGTAACACGTGCTTCTGTTGCACTCGGATTACGAGCAATTACAGTAACTTCGCTTTCTGGAAGTTGATCTGTTTCAACAAGACTAGCACTTGCATAACGCAACTTGTAACCTTGTTCTTTCATAGTTTCGTTGACTTTATTTGCTGGTGCTATATTACGAACGAAATCTTGAGTAATGCCAGCAGCCTCCATAGGTGGTTGATGTAAGAATTTCTTTTGAATTTTTTCACCATCTTTTTCAAAAGTTAGTACAAATTCAGCCATTTTCTGAGTTGCACCTTCACTTAATAGATTGTGGCGGTCAAGTAAATTCCATGCAGGATTATCTAATGCAATAGTAATACTAGTATCTGTGTGTTCAACAACACTTGCTTGAACACTCTTCATGCTATCAATTTCAATATTAACAATATCGCCGTTAACTGGTGCGTTGTTTGCTCTTTCTACACTTGCTAGATAATCACGGAAATTCATAATCAATCCTTAGTCAAAACTTACTGCTACGTGTGTTGGATTATCGCCACCGGCAACTTTTGGTGCTGTTAATTTTGGTTTAGCAAGATCATTACCACTTGGAACTGCTGCCTTTGGACCTTTGTATACTTCATGTGGACTGTTATTATAACGACGCTCATCAGGATTACCACCCATAGGTGCGTCATCCATAGTAACTTCCATATCAGGTCCAGCACTAATATTTGGAAGATTAGCACCAACACTTGGGAATGATGGTTTTGCAGTCTCACTTGGAACCATAGCATGGTCGTGAGGAATTTCACCACCCATAGGCGCATCACCATGTGCAGCAGCCATATCAGGTGAATTTACACCACCGACCATACCAGCAAGTTTAAGAATTTGTGCTAAGATAGCATCATCACCACTAGTTTTAATTTCAATACCTTCTGCTACATTTGTTCCCATACGACTTGCATTATTAATAGCATGCGCAACTTCAGGACTGCGGTCACTAATTTCTTTAAGTTTAGAAAGAACATCAACCATATAATTGCTATTGTTGCTTTGTGGCATTTCAGTTACTTTTGTTTCTGCAACTTTGTGAACAGGAACTTCTGTGCTGTTAAATTTGTTAAGGGTATTAATAGCACGACCAAGTTCTTCTGGACTGCGGCTTTCAATTTCTTTTAGTTTTGCTAATACATCAATCATTTGCATGGTTATCTTCCTGTTCTTCCACGTTCTGGGAGTTTATTCTTGTTTGTTCCAACAGGACTTGTATTGTACTGTGGAATATCATTTGTAGTTTTACCAACTTCTGGCTTTACTGCAAATGGATGTTCAATAGTTTTAATTTTTAGTGCATTAGCCAAGTCTGCAAGTAATTGAGGTGCTTTTTGTTCTGGATAACTTTTTTCAAGAATTGCCTTACCTAATGCTTCTGGTGCAATTGGTGCAGCAAGAATTTCTTGATTTGGTGTAATCACCATAATGTGGCTAAACGGAATTTGTGTGGCTTCATGGATTGCTGCTTGCATTTCTGCTGGCGTGCAAGGATAATTTACAACCATATCAATAATATTAAGTTCAGTTGCCTTTAGATGACCAAAACCTGTATGATCTTCACTTACTGGCAAACTTTTTGGTTCGCTAATTGCTTCAAGATTCCAACGAGCCAAAACTTTTTGGAGTTTTTCCATAGATTCTTTTGTGATTTCCGTTGCAATCTTTGCTCGGAACCCATACTTCTTTTCATTATCTGTCAAATACTGAATATAGGACTTCATAGTTAATACCTTTATGATATTTATTGTTTTCTTATAGTTTTAAGAAGTTCATTTCTATCAAATACTTGTGCAGATACTATTTCACTTTCTTGGTTACCGCTATCTTTATCGATATCATATTGCAATTTTTTTGCTTTTAGTGCAATTTCTGTTTGTTTTAATTTCTTTTGAACTTTACCAAGTTTTGCAGTAACAGCAGTTGCTAACATCTTTGCACTTGCTTCAAATATTGGAGCAGAAAATCTAGCTTCAACGTTCATGCCCAAACTTTGAAGATTTTCAAAACTTTCTACGGCTTTTTCAGTTAATTCGTCTAACTCTTTATCCATAGCATCTTCTGGCTGCTCTGGCAAACTAGCTTCTAATTGATTGGCCGTATCAAGTGCTTCAACCATTTCTTTACTAGATGTTGGCAAATCAAATAATTCTGCAAGTTTTTGTGTCATATAATAATTTATCTTTTTTTGTTCTTTGTATTTGCAAACATTTCATGTTCAGTCACTACACGAAATTTTATTCCATTTCTATTACAAAATTCTGCTGCTGCTTTCCATTTGGCTTGATTGACAACGGCTTGAATTTGCGCTTTTTGACTACGACCAGCGGCTTCTAATGTAGTTTCTTTATGTGGTTTAATCTCAACCAATTCTCCTTTACGATTTCCACTTGCATCTTCATAAATTATAAAAAAATCAGGTACATAACTTTTTACTTTTTGGACAATAGGATTTTCATACTTAATACTAATAGATTCACTAGCCCACTGCTTAATACTAGGGTGTGTATCAAGAAAATTCATAAATTGCAATTCCCAACCACTTCGATATCTTATGCTACCGCGACCAATATATTTTTCTGGATGTTTGGGCGTAAAAATGCCTTGACTAAACTTCATGCTAAAATATTTTTTGAAACGACTGGCGAAACACTAGATGGTTTTTGGTATCCTAATTTACTAGTAGAACCCTTAATACTATTAAAAAAACTTATTAATAGTGTCTTTACACTATTGCTATTTGGATTCTGTTGAAACTGTTTTATTAAATCTAGTGGATTCAAATTATTATTATAAGTTAATGAAATTACGCTTTGCGCTAACGCATTAGCAGCATCTGCACTATTTGTTAAATTATAAAAATAACCATAGATTTGTTGCCAAACAGCATCACTTACTTGTAATGGTTGATTAAAATATCCATTAAAAAAAACTTGGGTATCTGTAATTTGGGTAGTGGGTGTATTTGCCATAAAAATATTTAGATTAAACTATATTATTTGGAGTATTAGTTTTGCTTGCTTGTATATAACTCTTAGCAAGATTTGTAAGATTTACACCTGGCGCAATATTTAATTTTGATATTTGCGTTGCAGCCAGCGCAATATCATTTTGGCTATAGTTTTCATTTTGCAATTGAATGCGCCAATCATTTCCACTATATGTTGAACTGGGCGGAGTCGTAGGGTCAGTAAAAGATAATGAACTTGGAACTTGATTTGGTTGACCATAATTTACAGAAGCAGATGCGCCTATGTTTGTTGAAGATAATGATGTAGGATTATCAATATATTGTTGTGCAATATATGCTTGGGAAGTAACATTATTACTAAAACCTGTTAAACTTTTCAATTGATTTGTTGGAATTGAAGATACGTATGATTCTGCACTATTAATTCTATCCGTGGTATAATGTTGATTATATAATATATTTTGCCAACTACCTGACAAATATGGGCTTGTGTTATTTTGGGTAACGCCATCTATTTGTGCCGTGCTACTATTCAAATCTGGGGGTCTAGGTGCTACAAGAGGCACAGCAACAGCAACTGTAGAATGAGTGGTATCTGCTGTTGGTGTAATTATACCACCAGATGACTGCACACTCTTTGCGTTTTGACTAATAGCAGCAACTTCTAATGCAGTTAAACCAAGTGCTACTGTAGGATTTAATTGTTGACCTTGTTGTTCAGGACTATAGTATCCTTGACTATTATTATAACCATTACGATTAGAAAATGATGCATTTTGCTGTTCTAATTGACCAGTTATAGGATTTACATAATAACCGCCGCCTAAATTGTTACTTAAAGGACTAAATGTGCTATCATAACTACTTGATTCACTAAATCCTGGTATTCCAGCAACAAATCCTTCTTCATAGGTTACACCATTATATCTGATTTGCATAGTTGCTTCCATTATACCTAATGCTTCGTCATAAGCATGAGTATCATGAGAAAAACTTGTAATAACTGGATTCATAAGTGTAATCTTATTACTTTGACCACCATACATGCTATAGATTTCTATTGAACCAAAAAATGGAACATCACTTCCATTATCTAATCCCCAAGCACTTATATAATTTTGTGATGTATAACGATCATCTACGTTATAGATATTATAATCATATGTTCCATCAGCAAAATAATAGTTGTAGTAGTCTGCCCACAATTGACGCAACCCGTTGTTATTATCATCATGAAATTTAATACTTACGGGTTCATACTTAATTCTGTCTTGAATATAGGTATGTCTATTATACTGGTTCAAATCTTTTACATCTACAGTAAATTTTGGAAGTTCTACACTTTTAACAAGCATACCAATTTCACTTGCACCAATATTTGATGGCACATCTTTGCTGATCACAAAGTTAACATAAAAAAGATATTTGTATTTTGGGCTTCTGGAAAAACCATTAGTTCTAAAGACTTGGGCTGCATGTGCATAATCATGCAGCCCATTATTTCCAGTAAGTCCATTAAGTAAACTGGTTAAAAAACCATATGAACTAGCCATAGTTTATCCTTTAGCCAGTTACTGACGCCCCAAATGTTCTAGTAATTGCCTTGCCAACACCACTATTTGTTGGAACTTCAAGAGCATTATCATAACGTAGAGTCATAGTAATTGTTGCAGGGTCATTTACATTATAATCAAAGTTATTATAATTTACTTCTTGAATATAGCATCCGTATAATTGCCAAGTTTCAAGAACGTTTGGATTGGCTGCACCATTTCCACCGTCAAGTGCTTCAAATTGTGTAATAAATTTATAATCAATACCACTTACTGCACTTGCTTGTTCAGCAAAGTCAAATTGCTTTTGAATTTGTTCGCCAATAAGCAATCTTACGTTACCTTGTGCATCATCACGAAGTTCAACTTGTAATGGTTGCCATTCAGGTTTGCCTTGCAAATACATTCTGCTATTATAAATTGGAATTTCAATACTGTTGAAATTAACGTTTGGGCGAGCAAAACTCATAACTTGTTTTGTTAACTCTGTAGTTGGACTTGAAACGCCAAAATTAATAAAAGTTACTCTAAAACGGTATTTGAGCAAGGGCATCAAAACGCCTTGATTGCCAGCACTTTGGTCACTATTACTTGCAACAGGAACCGTCATGTTTAATAATGATGCAACTGCCATCTGTATCTCCTAATAAAAGTATTTATAACAATTCCAACACTTTTCAAAGGGGGGTAAAAACAAAAAAGCCGCCAGTTAAGGCGGCTTTTGATTATTTGATTATTTTATAGATTATTTTGTGGCTGTAGTTGATAAACTTACACTTGGTGTAATGTTACTTAAACCACTTTGATTAGCGTTTGTTCCACTAATAGCACCTGTGTTAAGAATACGAACTGGAATATATATAAACTCAACTGCCTTAGTAGGTTCAATTGCAATATCAATATGTAATTCGTTTCTATCAATAGTAGAAGGTGTATTATTTGTAGTATCACATACAACTAGGTAATCATAAACACCACGTTGAGTCTTGATATCATTTAGCAAACCACTAACAGCATTAGTTGCTGTATTACGAGTAATTGTATCATTAGGTTCAAATACAAGTGGCTTAGCAATACGTTCAAGATTATAACGTAGATAGTTAATCAGACGTGCAACATTAATACGATCAAGAGCAGTAGCACTTGCTTGACGAGTATGATTTCCGTAGTTAAGAATACCGTCTGTTGGGAATACTGCAACAGGATTGACGTTATTTGCATATAGAAGATCACGCAGACCTTGATTTGTTCCAATACTATAGAATTTACCAGTTACACGATCTACATAACCAATCTTAATAACATTATCAATCTTACCACGTAATGCACCTGCTGGTGCAAACCATGGTGCACTTGCTTGGTCACTCTTAATAATCATGCGTAGGATTGCGTGTGTGATTGGAACAACAACTTGACCAACGCCATCAAGAGCATTAGTATACGCTGCGCCTGGATAGAATACTCCAGTATAACTATCGCTAGTTACAAGACCATCTTCACCAGTATCACTTGCACCTAGTGCATTTGTTACATAATTGTTGACGCTAGTAGTATCACTTGCTAGACCCATAGGAGTATCAACTAGCACAAATCCTGTGTTACGACGATCATTATTAAGTGAAATTAAGTTACTTGTAAGTTCTGGATAGCCAGGGCAAACAAGCAAGTTAAAGTTAATTTGATCTTCACGTAGAACTGTATTAGTATCAACCGCTGTCTTAAGTGCGCTTACTACAACGTTTCTTACCGCCTTGCGTCCCATATATGGAACACCATTACTATTGCTACCACTTACAGTTTGCCAAGTAGCTGCTACTGCTGGTAGTGACATTAATGGATAGTTAGTGCTGTTAAACTTGCTTGCAACGTACTTTTTAACATTATAACTGCTGCGACGAGTATTGAACAGCAAGATACCACGTGGATAAAGTTGTGGATTTGGTGCATCCAAGTCAACATAGTCACTAGTTAGCAAGCTAACAATTGATGGTTTTGCATCAAGCGCAGGATTTGCTGTGCCAGCGCCATCCCAACGAGCGTCAGCAAATAGAACACCATTTTCAGTTGTAGTGTCACTGGTGTTTATTTGCACCCACTGATTAGTTCCTTGATAATTTTGCCAACGATAGATTTGTGGATAATTTTCAAGGTTACTTGTATTAATCCATAAATCACCATATACTAGCGCAGTCCCATCTGTTTGACTGGTTGGAGCACTACTACTAATAATTGGACCGAGTGGGTCTGTCATTGTTAGAGTATAACCACGACTATCTTTTGTTAGTGCAGAACTTTGATAACCACGCCATGCTGTGCCATCGTTAATCATGACATCAACTTCAAGTGGAGTTGAGTAATACCAAAGTGTTCCGTCAGTTGGGGCTTGGACTGGAGCAGTTGGAATTTGATATAGATTTTGTGCTGGACCCCAATAACTAAGACTCAAACTGCCAGAACCAGCCTCGTCATATACGTTAGGCGTTGAAGTTGTAAATCCTGCAGTTGTAATAGGAGTGCCAGTAAGATTCTGGATATTAATATCACCGCCATTAGTTTGAATCAATTGAATTTGATTGGTTGAACTTAGTTGTGCATTAATATAAGGAATATTTGCTGCTAATAAATCACTTACAAAACTTGCAGCAGTTGTACCACTTAGAGTAATTGTATAAGTGCTAGTCCATGCACTTGAGCCAGGTATTGTTGTGCGAATTGTATATTGATCACCAGCATTAAATGTTGGACTAATAGCAGTTCCTGTTACTGTAAGCGGCAAACCATTACCATTCCATTGTAGAATCTTATAGGTGCCAGTTGCACTTGCAAGAATATCAAAATGCACAAATAGTGAACCATTAGTAATACCAAGACCACCTAAAGTGTTATCATAATATGGAATAGCTGAACGTCTGCGTTGTAGAACAGGTGCTACTACTTGATCCCAATTAAGAGTTGAACTGTTCCAACGATAAATGGTCCAATTAGCACCACCATTTACAGCAGTTGTTTTAACCCAAATACTACCACTTGGACGTGGTGTTGCATCACTTGATTTCCATGCTGGATTATTATAGTGTGCGCTTTGTTGTAAAGCAGGCACAGCATAAACGCCGCCAGCAATACCAAGATTTGTTAATGGAGTACCGCTAGAATTAGTGATATTAAGTCTTCCGTCAGGTGGATTATTATAACCAGTGCTTGCTGCCCTAGCATTTGCAAAAATATTAAAATATCCATTAACAAGAGCAGCACTAATGCCTGGCAAACCGCTGCTATTAATTGTGGCTACAAGATTTGCTACTTGTGTATTTGCAATAGTGAATGTGTTACCATTAATAGTTAAACTATTTGTAAGAGTAAGTGCAGTAGCTTGAGCATTACCTGTTACAGTAGGAGTTTTACTCTGCCATGCATTACTTCCAATTAGGTTCCAACTATTATCATAGCCTTTTTGGTATACTGGATTGTTAACATTAGTAGCATTAATCGCATAACTTCCAACTGTGCCAACGTTGCTGTATGGAATACCATTGTTTAGTAGTGTGCTGCTTGTAATGATTATAGGATTTTGTTTATTAAATACTTGGTTTACGGCATCCCATTGGAAAATACCGTAACTAGTTGTTGCTGTATCTTGCCATAGTGTACCACCTGCTGATGGACTATATGGACGTGAACTACTGCCACCTAATTGTCCTAAATCTATATTTGCACGTAAAATATATGCTTGGTTTGTAATTCCTAGTGCACTGTGCGCTGCCATAATACCATATTCTGACAATTCGCTGCCAAATAAACGATTACCGCTTGCATCAGTTGGGAAAGTAGGTAAACCATAATTTGTAAGCAAGTCTTTTTGGCTTGCTACAAGTTGTAATGTGTTAACTGTTGAACTTGTTGTGTATGAAGCAATACCACCAGCGGTGCTAGTTTTATTGCTTGCAGTAGCAACAAGAATGAATGGAACTGTTCCAGGTCCAGTTGGAGCATAATTGCTCTGGTCTACAACGGTCACTGAAACGCCAGGAGATACTAAACTTGCCATTTTATCCTATCCTTTTAGGTTAATAATATTTAGCGGATAAGATTAAAAGCAGCCTCAATAAAACATTATGTGCGTATATTATCTAGTAATTCCGAAACTTTTGTTTTCAAATCACTTATTGTACCATTATTTTCAATTAAAACATCAATATTTTCGGTTACCCAAGACCATTCACTGGGATGAATATCATGCGGTTGCTCACCAAATTTGATTAAGTTTATCATCCAATCAGGGTCTTCACCACGACGAACGCCCCATACTTCACCGCCAAGTTTGCGAATCATTTTAATTTCATTTGGAAAACGTGTATCTGGAATCACAATATTGTTAGTAAGATGGGCAGAACCGCTATAAACAATCTTAGAAAGTTTATTTTCTAAACTTGCAATCCAAATATCTTCATGAAAGTTGGTGCGACAAACATCAGTTCCCCAATATTGTAGCACCCAACGTGGTGTCAAATTTTCAATACCAAGTCGTACCGACCACCATTCATCACGTTGCTCACGCCAATCACGAGATTCTTTTGTGTCTCCTTCAAGCAAATGACGTGGCCAGTTGAATACTTTAGATACCATATCTTTAAGAGGATCAGCAAAACTTACTTTTTGAAAGCCAAATTCACCAACCAAAATATCAGCAACTGTTCCTTTACCGCCGCCAATTAAACCACAAATACCAATTATCTTCATACTTTAATTTATAACAAAATTATGTAATATTGTCAAATTATCCAATCACAAACCACATGGGAGTTTCACCTGTCATACTATTAGTAATTTCAACTTCAAGAGCATCTAATTTGGCTTGACCACGAGTTAATAGGTCTGTTCCATTAAGTGTAGTGCCGCCTTGTGGACCTGGTAATGTTCCAAACTTACTGCGAGCCTCTCCTAAAATCATCATACATTTTGCTAGAGTCCATTCTTTTAACCATGGATAACTGTATTGATCAGTAAGAAGAGTAATATCTGGTTTATAATTTTCAGTCCAAAGCAAAATAGTTTCTTTATCGGCTTGTGGACGACGCATAATTGTAATTTCTTTAGTCACAGTATTAAATTTATAGTTCAAATAACCACCAAATAGTTTTGATGCTTCTTTTAAGAAAGCACTATAAAGATACCATGTTGACAAACCACCAACACGACCACTTTGTATCATATAAAAGTTAACGAAACCTGCTTCAAATGGTTCATATTGTGAGGAAGTTCCGCTATTGGCACCAATATTTCTTTTATATACATTACGAACACTAATAACTTCTTTTGGTAATGTATAAGTGTTTTGATTTTGTAATAATTCTAAAAATGAATAACTTTCTTCTACGCTGTTTGCACTGCGCTGACGATATCTTACTAGTGCTTGTGAAAGAGCAGTTTCAAAATGTATAGGGTCAAGTTCTACATCTATGATACCGTCACCGAGTGAATAACGTACATAATCAAATACTGTAGTCTTAAGTTCTTGTAGTGTAGCCATATGAATATTTATGACTATAGAGTTTCCCAATCACGACTATGACTAATTAACTCATCGCCAAATCTCATCCAAAAATAAATCTCATCTTCGGGTGTAAAATCTGCTTCAATAATTACCGTATAACCAATATAACCATCGGGGCTGTTTATGCCTGTTTTGAAGATGGGAGTTTGTAGTGCGTGTTCCATTACCCATGCACCAGCCTCGCTTTGTTGCCACATGATAATAGGACCAGCAGCATAGAGTTGAGCATCTTCTACATCACCCATGCGGAAACGATGAACTATCATACCGTTATTTACGCTACTTCAAATGCCATAAGATAGTAAGTCAAATCTTCTGGTTCAAATTTTGCGGTAACGGCTACACGATATTCAAGTGATGCAATATCAAAATGGGCATGGAAAGTTACACTATCTTTAATGGCGTTCTCCCATACCCATTTATAATTTGTACTACATTCACGCCATAATATTTTGGCTTCAACTTTTGCATCTACCAATCCTATTTCTTTTGATAGACTTGGTAGCAAACTTGTGCGAAACACTGTGATGGGTTTAGAAGGGCATATCTTCATCTTCTTTACCTTCATACCAATCTGGACCTGGGTCTTTACCATCTACGACTGCTTTTGTCATACGATCCATTTTACGTTTGCTTGCTAACTTTTCTTCACGGTCAGCAACGGTCTTGTCTTTGAAGCCAAGGATATTCATATACTCACGATGCTTCATCCAACCATGCATAAAATGAATACAATCTTCTGCACTGCCGCTGTATATCTCTATACCACGAGAATAAATTGGTAAAACTTCACCACCATCTTTTGGCACAGTGAGTGAGAAATTTACATTATTATTGGTTTCATAAGCATATGAATTGTATGCACCACGGCTTGGTCCAACTTCAAAACCAATTTTGTTGGCAAGACCTGTTAGGTCATTAATAATGCGAAAGTGATTAAAGTTTGTCATACTACATATCCTATTACAAATTGAACTAAATCTTCTTCTTGCAGATACATGTGATAACGTGTATATGTTTCACTTTTTTTGTAAACACGTGGTTTAACATATGGTCCTTCGCTATATATGTTTCCATACTGCGGTACCCAATAATGATAAGGGCTAAAATCAAAATTTTCCCTAAACCAACGTTCAACATTGGCACAATTTGTTCTGTCACGCACAGTAACACGATGGCTGTAATGTTCAACCATCTTGTTACGTTTATCCAACTTTACCCAACGAATACGTGGTGTGATATAGCCACTATCGTACTTCATGAATCACCTTACTTCACAGATTTAAGAAGTATGGTATCACCGTTCAGCCGTCCTGTCAAGGCAATTTCTACGGCACGGATATTGTCAAGGAATTTGCGAAGTGCAACCTTGCCAGCCGTTTGAAACTCCTTGATTTGTTCTTTAGGTTTGCGTAGTGTTTTGGCAACACTCAATTTTTCATCATAGCCAATAATAGTGCTGCCCTTGATGCCAAGCACACCACTAGAACTATCAGCAACATACTTGCCAATTTTACGTGTCTTGATATTATAGACCCACAATTCTGTTGAATTAAGCACATCAACTGGACTAATAGATACAAGGTTCAATTCATCAAACTTTTGCAAGAACTTGACTTTCTTGACAAGTTTTTCCTTAGACACGGGACGTGCTTTACGAACTTTACGCACAGCACTCTTGACGGTTCCATAAGTAGTAAGTGCATCAAACAACGTTTTATACCAAGTATCATAACGCTTGAAAACTGCTTTGGTCATCCAAGCATATGCTTCACGAAGTGCAGCATCGCCTTTCTTGTTTTGACTTTCAAGCAGTTCTGCATACTGTTCTGCATACTTTTCACGAATACGAGAAACAAATGCCTGTGGCATATTCTGCTCACGGAAATAAGCCATAAAGTCAGGAGTTTCAGTTGAGCCTTCTATTAGCGCATCAAACATGACTTCCAAATCACCAATAGTATCAGACAACTTATCACGCATATGATCCTGAACGTTGCGCTTAACAACTTGTTTGGCTACAGTTTGTTTCTTTTCAGCAATACGAGAATTGCCATATGCTAACAGTTCTGCAATCTTTGTGGTAATAAACTCTGCATCATGTGCCATCGGCGCACCACGCAATATCATCTTGGAAACACTACCAATAGTAATTCCAACACGACTGTCTTCACATTCAGCAAATGCAGAAATTTCCGCTTTGCCCCATTTAAGATACTGCTGTCCAAATTCTACAACATATTTGCGCATATCAGCAGCAGTCATATAATAGTTGTAGAAATATAGTGCATGCGTAATCTCCTGACGCAATTTGTCAGGAGACCACTTTTTAGCATCAGTCCACACTGGTTCAGGACCAGTGAACTTTTCGTCCATAAACTTAGGCTGACGGACAACCGTCTTTTTAGGTCTAGTCTTCAACATGAGTGCGGACTTAGCCATTCTTACTTCTCCATATTGCGGTCATAAAAACCATAGCGTTGCGATACATAATCATCATACTTGGCATCTACGCCGTTGTCATAGTCAAACCAACCGCGGTTTTTGTAATAGTCATAACCGTAATCATAGGTTGTGTCAACATATTTCTGCGTAGGTGCGGCTTCAAGTGCTTCTACTAACTGTGCAGTAGGCACACCATGATGCTTATAACCTTCTGTGCACAAATCATAATATGATGTGCTTGGCGTAAATTCATAATCTTGATCAGCCATGCTATAAACCCAAGCAATATATGCTTCGGTCTCAGTTTGAACCAATACACGCTGACGCAAGTAATAAGTTGGGAAACCTTCAAGACGGTCAAGCGCAATCATATCACTTTCGCTGACTTCCCATAACACGCCACTGACAATACTGCCAGGATTAATCTCAACATCGGCATGGTTACGAAACACAAGACGATAGTCGTTCAGATACGCAACACCTACTAGGGTAGCATCAGGGCAACGCTTTACCATCTGATCAGGGTGGGTGTTCATTCCGTATCCGAAATAATAACTGCGATATTCCATAATATTATACTTTCCTTTCTTCGGGCAGTCCTTGCCCACTTGGGCAGTATTGCCCGTAGGTGTAAATTACCATAGTTTAAACTTTTGTCAAGTCCTATTTTTATTTTATATTGATTTGTAAAAATACCTTGACAAATAGTGTAATTATGGTAAATTTATAAGAATGTGGCCCGTTATAATCACTTGCACCCTACTTGCTGCCATCTTCATTTTTAATGTGGCAGAGGCTATCTATGACCTTGATCGTTGGATTGCAGAGCGTGAAAAACGTGAGCGTGAGGGTTATGACTACGAAAATGATAGGTTTCACGAAAAACCGCAGCCAAAAACTGAACCTGTCAAAATTTTGACACCGCAACCTGTCAAAAAACCAACAATTGAATTGGAAAATTTCCCAAAAAGTGCCGAAGATGCCAAGGCAAAAATCGAAAGATTGTTGAAAAATGCCAAAAAATAATGCTTGACACTTTAATAATCTGTGTTATATTAATTATATAAGGTAAAGAGATGGAGAAAACGATGGTTTTTACAGGCAAACCCGCATATACCACCAAAAAATTGCGTGATTTACAGCGCCGTGGTTGGGCAATTAGCCGTAGTCACCGCCATCCTGATGGCACTACTACCTATGTCATGACCTATGTAGGCAAAAAATAACCCTTGAAAATTTTATAATCTATGATAATCTTAGAATATAAGGTCAAGTATTGGAGAGAATTATGGCTAAAGACAGTATGACATTTGCACAATACCTTGAAGAAATCTTTGATCTTAGCGAAATTAGCGAAATTCCTGGCATTAAAGCCAAAATTGATACCCTAATTAAATTAATGTGGGAAAAATATCCTGATGAATGTAAAGCAATAGGTCTTAGAGACGGGTTAAAAAATTAAAAAAAACCCTTGACAACCCCTAATTCTGTGTTATATTAAATTATAGTCAACTGATGGAGAACGGTAATGGCTTATATGTCGCAGGAAAAGAAGTCCAAAATTGCCCCTACGGTTAAGAAAATCCTTGCCAAATATGGCGTCAAGGGTTCGTTGGCGGTTTCAAACCATATGACCCTTGTGCTGAATGTCAAGAGCGGTCCTATTGACTTTATCCAGAATTATAACGAAACGGTTGGCAATCAGCCTGGCGGGTTTCGTCTTGGTTCGCCAGCGGTTGACCATGTTGATGTCAACCCTTACTGGTATCAGGACCAGTTCAGCGGTAAGGCTAAAAATTTCTTGAAGGAAATTTTGACTGCAATGAATGATGGCAATCACGACCGTAGCGATGTCCAATCGGATTACTATGATATTGGATGGTATGTTGATGTCAATATCGGCAAGTGGAACAAACCTTATATTCTTTCCAAGTAGGGATTAATTCAATGGCACAGGCAAATACACGTCAAGGTAAAATCTCTACGGTTCTTCACAACCGTTATTTTACAAAAGGTGTGCAAGACGCACTTGCTGGTCGTCCGTTTGATCCAGATTATGACAAGTGGGATGTAACCACACACAGCAATTCACAATGGTGCTATGAGCGTGGTCGCCAATATGGTATTGCCACAGGCGGCAAAATTCCTACTAAAACTGGCAAACGTATTAACTTTTCTGCGATGGTGGAATTTTCACGTCTTTATCGTGAGGGAATTATACTTTAAAAAAAATAAATTTTTATTACGTAATAAAAAAGGCGGGAAAAATTCCCGCCTTTATTATATCTATTTTAAGTGTATTAGAACTTACGAATATAGTTAAGAGCGAATGTATCCTGAGTAGCATTCCAACTTGTATCGAATGTGCGTTGGAAAACACCCTGAACAGCATTATAAGTGTCTAGGTTGTAAGTTACACCAGTAGCAAGCTGATGTGATTCAAAGTTGTTAATAGTATCAAACGCATTGCGATAACGATAGTTAATCGCATTAAGAGTGATGCTGTCGTTCAACTTGTAATCAGCGCCTGTATATAGTGCATAGTAATCAAAAGCAGCACTGCCGCTATTTTGCTTAGCACCAATACCAACAGCAGCCTTTAGATTAAGACCTGCGAATACTGGCATTGTATAATAAGCATTAGCTTCTGCATTGCCCTTGAATACGTTACCACCATTTGAGGTGTCAGCCATAGCAGCCTTTGCGCCAACAGCAAAACCACCGCCTAACTGATGAACCCAGTTAACTGATGCTTGTGTATCTTGTTGCTTAGCATTGCTGTTAGTAATAGGATCGCTATCATATTGAATACCGATAGTGATTGCATCTGCTGGAGCAGCAGGTGTAGCAACTGGAGCAGGAGTTGGGACTGGAGCCTTAGTCTTGCTTGGTAGATCAGTTGCATTTGCAGCAACAGTAAGTGCCAATAGTGCAATAGTAGTTGTAAGAATGTTCTTCATTATTTTTTTCCTTTCTGATTGTGGTTATATCATAGACAACGAAGTTTGTCTAATTTTTTCTCAAGTAGTAAAAGTTACTAAATGAAGGCAACGTTTGATTTTACTCCCACGGTGTTAAAATTTCGATTTGCATCGCTGCCATGCCCCCCACAATTCGGGAAGCATAGATATTTATCCTAACAAAACTAACATATAATAAAATACACCAATAATCAATAAATATTTTAATGCTACTAAATGAATTATTTGATGAACAATTAAATGAAGGTCCATGGACCGATGCCCTAAAACGTCTTGCAGTGGCTGGAACTGTAGCAACTGGTATAGGAAGTGCAGGAATTAGTGCGTATAATGCACAAAAAACACCAGAACCAGTAAGTGCTGTGGCCCAAATACCACAAACACAACAAACTGACATAAAAACCGAACCAAGCATAACAAAACAAGAAAAAAAAGTTAATCCAAACTTCCCAACTAGTCTTGCATCCGTTGATAAACTTCAACCAGGCGAGCGTGTGGAAACTTTTGTAAAAACTCTATTACCTATGGTTCAAGCAGAAAATAATAAGATACTAACTGATCGCAAACGATTACAAAATGATATTAGAATACTACAACGTGGTGGTAAACTAACAAAAGAAGAAGCCGCATGGGTTAAAAGTATGGTCGACAAATATGATGAAGACAACCTATATGAATTGCTTAAAAAAGTTGATATTATCCCACCAAGTATTGCACTTGCACAGGCTGGTATTGAAAGTAGTTGGGGAACTGATCCCAAAACACAAAGCAGTAATGCGTTTTATGGTCAAAAAAGTTGGGCTAAAAGTGGCGGTGTTGAAGGTCCATATGGCGAGCGTTATCGTGCATTTGACACACCAAATCAAAGTATTGCAACTTATATGACAAACCTTAATACTAATGATGCGTATGATGAGTTTCGTGATGCTCGTGCTGCTATGAGAAAGTCAGGCAAGCCACTTGTGGGACTGCCACTAGTTCTAAAACTTATCTCTTATACGGATACTGGAAAAAAATATCCACTTAAACTAAAACAAATAATTACTGGTAGAAATCTTCAACAATACGATTTACCAAAAAAATAATGCAAAATATAATTGGAATAGTTCCTGCATATCAAGGCGGTCATCATATCGCAAATATGATTAGCACCGATCCTACTTACGCAAACCGCTTTAATGAAGGTGATTATGAGTTAGTAAATTATAATGCACATGTAAATCCTGGCAATTTTGGTCGTTTGCATTTGGATATGATTGAACATATTAGTAATAATTTACAAGTTTATATAAATCAAAATAATGTTTTTACTTCACACTTTGGGGAGTTTATAAATTTCAAATACAGCAAAATTTATGATTTATTCCAAAATAAAAGATTTTATTGTGTGACTTTCCCTAATAATCCTAGCCTTGAAACTTTTTTACGCAAACGAGCATACTATCATAATGACATGGCATATTATGATGCGCTGCATTTTTATGGCGAGTTCAAGTTTCATTATAATCCTGTAATGTTAAGTGATTTATTGAGTGAAAATATTACAGAAATTAGTAGTGAAATTGTTTTTACTAGTGATTGCGCTCATTTTATAGAAGTAGTGAATAATGGTTTAGGTTTAAACTTGCGCTATAATATTGTGCAGCCACTGCATGAAAAATGGTTTAATAAATTACAAAATTCTGTGGAAAATATTCCTGAACCACCACAAAAAACCCAGATAAAAATCTGGTACAAATAGTGCTTGACAAGCCATAAAACTGTGTTATATTAAGTTATAGGTTCAAAAACAGGAGATTTTTATGCCTAATTGGTGCTATAACCGTGCTACTTTTACACACAAAGACCCTGAACAAATTACACGTTTAATTAACGCAGCCAAAGTTGGCAAGTTGTTAAACGAGTTTTATCCTATGCCGCCTGAATTGCTTGAAGAAGCACCTATTGGCGATGACTATGAGGCAAAACGCGATGCTATTGCGGTTCGCAACAATCTTGAATTTGGCTACCCAAGTTGGTATGAATGGTCTATTGATAATTGGGGAACCAAGTGGGATATCTCCGAAGTTGATGAAGATTACATGGAAAAGTCTGCTGATGGCAAGACTGTGACAATTTCCTTTGATACTGCATGGTCACCGCCTCTTGAATGGTATGACAATATTTCTGGATTTGATATTAACGCTTATTACTATGAACCTGGCGGTGGTTTCTGTGGTAGGTGGAATAGTGAAGATGGCGACGACCAATATGAAATTGGTGACAACATTGAAGATGTTAAACAGCGTATTCCAAGTGATATTTTGGACGAATTTAGTATTGTCGAAGAATTAGAAGCATATGCCGCAGAAATGTCAGAAGAAGATGATGATCTTGGCATGGATGATGTAGAAGATAGCGATGAAGGCGATGAAAAGTGAGGTATGGGGTGGGTTAACCACCCCATAATGCCATGACCGCTCGTGTTATCAGAATTGATAGAACAAAGCACACTTCAACTGATGTTGTTCAGTGGTTGCAACGCAATGTTGGGTTGGCTATTCCCGATGGTGGATTTGGAAATCCTGATACAGGTCGTGGGTGGAAACTTAAAACATCTACCGAAACAAAGAAAAGCGGCCGAGATGGTTTACGGCGACCTGTTGCGTTTGGATTATATTGTGAGTTTGAAGATTGGGTAGATGATAGTATTATATTATATTTTGCGTTGAGGTTTGCATGAATAAGATTGGTATTAGTGGTGATATATGGTATGATACAACATCATCAGAATTAAAAATCTTAGATGGTGCCGTTTGGATTACTATTCAGAAAATGAAACCTACAAAAAATGTTTGAAAATTATTGTGATTGGAGACGTAAGTTTGCACTACTGCCTCATCGTTGTGCCATAACTAACCGTATCATTTGGTTAGAGCATGCATGGTGTGCAGAGCCAAGTTGGACAGTTATTGGTGATAGTGAATTACGCAAAATTAAACCCATTTGGCACGATGAACACGAACATCTAAATTGGGTAATCATAAATGGGTTGTGAAATTACAATACCAAATGGTATGATTCATAAATGGTTATATTATGGATTTGGGTTTGAACAGTTGCATCCACATCCAGATATTGTTCACTGGATGACTGAACAAGGTTATGCGTATGGTATTGATTGGAAAGTAAATACTTTTACTGGCAAGGGTTATTGGATTGATTTTCCTAATAGTGAAATAGCAGCATTATTCGTAGCACGATGGTCAGCATGATTAATCTAGATTTTGAAAATGGTTTTTGGATTCCGCATAATTGGACCGATTCAACGAACACCATGTGGAAAAACTTTGCGACATATTGTAAGAGCAAAGGTGTTTTTAATGAAGTTGTGTTGTTGACCGAGTTCAATGCCAAAGCACAACGATATGCTGGCGATGATGATGACGATGACCAATGGTTTGTGCGATTTAATACACCAGAAGACTATACTTTTTTTGTAATGAGATTTGCGTAATGACTAAAATACGTGTCCACGATTTAGGACCGCAGCGTTGGCACATGACTATCAGGTTTGATAATATCGCCGTAAACACCGCAAATTTTGAGTTTAAGAAGTGGATGGCTGACAATTATCCAGATTGCCTTTGCATACACAGATTTAACAATGGTGAACCTTATTGGGAAGTTCGTGGTGGCGATCCTGCTGACCAAGCATTTATTGCTATGCGTTGGGGTGGAGAAAATAATTGACATTATGTAATTTTAGTGTATTATAGATATATGATTAAAGAAGAACTTATGACAGAAATTGAAGCAGCAGTGCAAAAACACGATTACATAGAGTTTCGTGAATTAAATCTTTTGCTTATTAAAATTCATGATTTCTTGCGTGATGTGGAAGTTAAAACTATTCCACAATATAACACAAAGGTATTTTCACATGGTAAGAAAAAGCAGTGAAATAATTGATGATTTTATTGATTCATTAGAAACGCTTGTAGATGCGCTTGATGATGAATGGCATCACAACGATGAAGGCGAGTGGCGTATGGCAGATAACATCCGTAAGAATGTGCTGCCACTTGCTAAAGAGCGATTTAAGCAACATCTTGATGAATATATTGATCGCAGAATACAAACTTACTTAAAGAAGGCAGTAATAAATGTCAAATGAAACCCAAAAACTTATTGAATATAAAGTATCAACACGTCATAAAAAAAGTGTTACGGAA
>Ga0208379_1000052_pt1 | contig 56688 bp, 78 predicted proteins | sample CryBogCBE02Aug07_FD_184559 | JGI IMG/M metagenome (GOLD analysis project Ga0208379, IMG submission 184559) | Freshwater microbial communities from Crystal Bog, Wisconsin, USA - CBE02Aug07 (SPAdes) | ecosystem: Environmental > Aquatic > Freshwater > Lake | place: Crystal Bog, Wisconsin, USA... | reverse complement strand
TGTGTGCTGTAACCAAAAATTTCTACGGGCTGGTGGTTGGTAATTAATCCACGGCCTACCTGCAATTCAAATGGCTCATGCTTGCCGTTCTTAGTAATTGAATCCCAGATAACGCCGGATTGAGAAAACGTACCCATAATTATTTGCCCTTCTTACGCGCCGCAGCAGCGTTGTCGACGAGATTTGGCCAAGGTCTACCCGCAGCCCTTGCCCTAGCTTTAGCACTTTGCTCTTGCTTATGCGACAAGTGTTTTGTGTGGTGATCTTTGGGCAGTTTAGTTTCCCAAAATGGTTTATCAGTCATTTCCGTACCAATAAAATGATGGCTACAATATTAAGCGAAATAATCACCATCTCGCCAATGGTAAACATTAAACCCATGTCAGCAACCCCACTTACGGAGTGATTTATTAATGCGGCTATCTGGGTCAGCCGCTTTAGCTGAGCCAGTCATTTTCCGCTTCATCCCGGTCATACGGGAGCAAAAATTGTCATGACGAGGATTATCTTTATCCTTCGTTGGCGCCTTGAGATTATGGCCTTCTGCTCGTGCAGAAGCGCGTCCCTTGGCGTTTAACCCGCCAGACGGCGATTTACCTTCAGAACGTGTCCATGCTGCGGTCATACTGCACCCATGAGAAAAGTGAGGGGGCTTTTTACACCCCCTCGCTTATATTAATCGTGTTCAGGCTCGTAGGACTTGTGAGCCTTTGGCTCAGTCCCGCGATTTGCCGTGGAGAGTGGGTGCATATTAGCGCCGACTTCGCCACCAGCTTTACGCGCCTTACGGTCTGCACGATGCTTGGCATGTTCGCCATGCATTGCATGTTCCGCATGAACGTGACCACCGCGCTTACGCTTTGCGCGATGTTCAGCCTTTGGATGCTCGTGATGATGCTCTTTGTGCATCATGTTGAGGTGATGGACCTTACCGCCATGCTTGCGCTTGGTGCGGCCACCGTGCTTACGCTCTTGTGCTTCGTGTTCGGTTGGTGAATGCTCACCAGCGTACACGTCCTTAACAGCAGCATCGGCATACTTTTCGCCGTGCGTACCGTCCTGCTCAGACTTAGATGCCTTCTTCATGGCCTATTCCCTTAGAAGTTGTAGTACTGGGTTAAGCCGAACAAGCCAGTCGCTGACTGAACATTGTAGGCTTGTGGTATCTGGCGGAACACATACTTGTTCGTGCCAGTGGACGGCGTAAGATTGACACCCGACGCATTCGCAAGGTCAATCGTGCCACGGACATCGCCCGTTGTAGCGGACGGTGTAGTACGGTCAGCAGGTAAGAACCCGTTTGCAGCAAAACCTGTGTTAGCAGCAATCGCAGTTTGCGAGTTACCAGAGTTAACAACAACTTCAGCAGCAGTATCCGAACGGATTGGCAGACCAACGATTGCAGTTGTACCGACGGAATAAGCGTGGGTCGTATCAGCCGTACCGCCCGAAAGCACTACAGACTTAATGTACTTGAACGCCTTCTTGCCGTTTACTGCGTTACCCGCTGAAATCGTGATGGCTTCAGACATTGGATATCCGTAGACATCGTAGCCGTTAACCGTCGCGGTTGCATAAGTGGCGCTGGCTGCTGCAGTAACGCTTACTGCACGGCCAACCATTGCCATTGGGTTCCAAAGCCAAATTGATGGCGTCTGGATGTTTGTTGGGATTGCGCAAGATTGCACGTTTGGATAGGCCAAAGTAACCGTACCAGACGTGAATGTTACGTTCTGACTTAGCTGATAAGTACCAGTTTGTCCGTTACCAACCGTTGATGAAGTTCCCGTCGTCGTAATCTGCGAACCGATATAGACGCCAGAAGATGCACCAAGGGTTCCGCCCGTTACCGTCGTAGACGATGAAAGGAGAACCATGCCGGGTCCGATTGGCATACCACTGTTTGCCGTAACCGTCAGAATACCGTTCGTTGCCGAAGCGGTGACTGAAGCATAAGCATCAAGTGCAAGAACCGTATCCGTTGCGCCTGTATCCGAACGCGTAAACGTGGACGAATAGTAGACGCCAGTAGTAGCGGAGTTAGTCGTAACAAGCGAAAGAGTCGCGCTTGTGGGGTTTGCAGAGGCAACAATTGCTGCCGCTGCGTTTGTGTATGGGACGCCAGTGAACGAAACAATGTCACTGAAGCCGTACCACCCAAAATCCTGCGCTGCCTGTGACTCACCGGGAAGGTAAGTGAATGGAAGGCGCGGGTCAAGGATGCCGCCCCCCGCATAAAATAGCGAGGAGCCTAAGTCTGGGTTGTAGTCCGAAGGCTGTGTTGGGTTTTGCCCAAACACAATAATTGGACCGGAGAATGCGGTATCAGCCATAGTGCCTTCTCCTTACGAGGTTGGGAACGAGCCGTAGATCGCGCGCCAGTTGTAGTAACCAAACGAGTAACGCTCGTAGCCCTTAACAAGCAAGTTGTCAGTGACAAAATCGACTTGCATGTCTGTTTCAAACTTGATGCGTTCCATATACGCCAAGCCATCAATGTTGGTGAGGAGGAACCAAGCGTAAGCCGAAGTCAAGAAGTCGTTGACCATATATCCTTCGCTGAGACCACCTGCCGTCATCATGATCGCATTCACGTCGTTGTCCGCAGTACCCGGACGCAATTCAGTCTTCGTAAGACGGATTGCAACTGGTTCCAACTGTGGAGGAACGATTAGTTTACGGCCACGCGCGAAGATTTTCAGACCAGCTTGATCCTTAAAGTTCGTGCGGACTGCAATCATTGCATTCAGCAAGGTAGCTTCGTTCAAGTCAACCTGAGTCGTTGGCGTGTTAGCAACCGTACCGCCGTCAATAGGATGCGCCGTGGAGCAGAGTGCTACACCGTCACCGCCAACTGCTGCGTTGTAGGTCGTTGCCGTGTTAAGGATGTTCGCGCCATAGATTTCTTTGGTCTGCTGGAAAGATTCCACCAAGCCAAGGTTCGAAGGCATGAACTGGGTCTTGTAGAGGTTGTCGTCAATAGCCTTACGGGTAATTGCGTAACCGAGTGCAATTTCCGTATGCTCTTGGTTCCAAACGAAGCGTTCGCCAGCGTTCGAATCAAAAGCGGTCTGGCCGCCTTCGGTCTTAAGCTGTGCAAGGCCGAGGTAACGCATTTCAGCGGTACGTTCGAGAGCCATTTTCGACTCATGCTTCGTAAAGATTTTGTCGTACTGAGATGAAATCATCTCGTACTTGCCTTCTACCCCGCGTAAGCCGGGGAGGAGAAGGTCACGGATCTGTGAGAGATTAACAGCCATAGTACCTTACTCCTTAGCTGATGCCAGTTGGGCCAGCGCCGTTGCTGCGTAGCCATTCGTTGTTGAAGCCAACAATGACGTTGCAGTACTGCGAGGTTGGATCGCCGCCGTTTTGAACACCAACTTGGTAATCAATGACGACGAATGGGAAGGTTGCAGTCGTCGCAAGCGACGAGAGATATGCACCGGAACGACCCGTTGACGTGTTGCCTGAGCCAATGGAGAACTGAGCATATTGGCCCTGAACGCCAGAAGTCTGCGTGGAAAGTGTACCCGTGATTGGGAACGATGACGTGCTGGTCTGGACGATGAAACGAGCATTTGGATCATCAATGACGTAAGCTTCTACGTCGCCAGTTGCACCGGAGCCGGGCCAATAGCTGGACCAGACCGTGCGGCCAAGAGATGTGTTGAGGTATTTGCAACCAACAAAAATACCCGCGAGGGTCGTTGAGCCGGGCGAAGCCTGAACAATGTAACCGTTGGCGCTGCTTACCGCTGGCATTACTGGATCGCCAGTGTAGATAGCACCTGAACTCGACGCAATACGGCGTACGGATTGAGCGAACGTAGGCGCACCACCCGCACCACCCTGATACTGCGTAAAGCCAAAATACGCTTGCGTATTAGCCATAGCAATTTTTCCTGAGTGATGAGGTTACTATGCGCCAAGCACTGTTAACCCCGACAAGATAACCCGCCTCCCACAGGGCAGGTTAGAGGCCGCCCTTATTCATTAGGAACGGGCATGGCCTCGTATGATTTCTTTACCTGTGGGCGAACGCGAGCATCCTCGCGGGTCATCGTTCCATCAGGCGTGGTGCTAAGCTGTTGTTCCTTAGAGCGGACTTGATTCCTAGCACGACGCAATTCTATAGCTTTTGCTTCGTCTGTCAACTCCTTAGGACGTTCCATCAAAATCATGCCGTCCCGCTCAATGGTAGCATAATTACCTGTAGGCATCATTGCCTTATGACGGGCATCGCGGTTTGCCGGAACAGGCGTCCAGCCAGCATCGGCCAAACGAATCTGGTAGGATGGATCTTCCTGATTATAAATGGTTTTACGCTTCCATTCATATGACCAACCTTCCGGGACAATATACGGGTCAATGAAGTACTGATCCGTGTTGTCCATGTCCAAGCCCTGACGGTGGGCGCGGATTTCAGCAACGCGTTTAGCCGCGCGTTCTGCAGGGCTGTCCTCGCGAACATCACCACGGATATCTGGCCGGATGTCGGACGGTGCTTTTCTAGGTGTAAGTTTAGGTAAATTCTCAGCCATTTGGCTCTCCTATTAGTTAAGCTTGCCTTCTTTGCGAAGCGCGACCATATTTTTAGCGTAATCTTCAGGCGACATGCCCATCATCGATGCCATGTCACGCATTTCTGCACTTAAGCGAACAACTTGGGACTTGCTTGGCGTACCAGAAGCGGTTCGTGTAGTTGGTGCGGCGGCTGGAGCAGTTCGTTTTTGAACTGGAGCGGCGGCGGCAGACAACGTAACATCCTCGCCGTCATCCTGAACAACGCGAGGTGGCTTTCTTAACCCAAGGCGCATTTCAATATGCTGGAAATACGCATCAGAATCTAAGACATGGCCTTCGCCAACCGCATGATTGTGCGCGCGAACCATGTCTTCGTACCGCTGACGATCGCGAATTACGTCAGGGTTTTGGCGCACCCAAGCAGCCGACCGAGGCGACAGTTGTGAGGCAATTTGCTCAACAATGTCATTGGTTTGTGGTTGCGGGTTCTTTAGCTTTTCCTCTAAAGCATCTTTGCCATTTTGAAGCTGAAGCAACTTGGCAGCATTAATGGACAGCTGTTCTTGGATGGTTACGGCAGTGTCGTAATCCCCCGCCGCCATAGCTTCTTTAAGATTACGTTTGAGTGCTTCTGTACCCTGCTTTACGTTATCCATAGCACCCTTAATCATAATAAGGTTGCTATCCTGTATTTCTACAGCGGCCTTTTGGACGTTTTGTTGGGCTTGATGGGCGCGAGTTTCAGCCTCTAAACGAAGCTTTTTCTCTTGTTCCAACATAGCTTTAAGTTCCGCAATGCCATCTTCTGGCGTTTGCGAATCATTTGCCGCTACTTTTGTTTCCGTTTTGTTCTCTTCAACAGTTACTTCTGGGGTGTCGTCGAGGACAATTTCTTCTTCCACTACTGGTTCCATCTTATTTGTTCCTTACCAAACTGCATCTGGGGCTGGGATACGGCCACGGATGTCAATGTCACGCAAAACACGGCATTGGACGCCGTGAACATTCATCGACCAGCCATCAGAAGGGCGATAAAAAACCCAATCATTGACATTTACCTCGACGCCCTTGAACCAATCTTGGTCATCGTCAACAAATGCTAACGGGCCTTTCTTAACTACTAGGCCAACTTTGCCTTGGTACTTGTCTTCCTCAACGTACTTATCCGTTAAGTGAATACCGCTTTTTGTCTTATTTGGGCGAACATATGTTGCAATAAGAACATGCGTATTGAACACCTCAATGTCTTTAATGTCGCCCAGTTCTTTAAGAATAGATTCTTTTGGGTCTACATCATGATGCATGCGCGTATATGGCATGTTTATCCTCTTTCACCTGATTGGATGTTGCTATCTGCTTCGGACATAAGTTCACGGGCCTTGTTCAAGCCGCGAATCACGCCAGTACGAAATTTGTAATCTTTGATGTCTTCGACGGTGCCGTTCATAAGAATAGCAACCTCGTCGGCAATCGCCTCGTCGATGAGGCGTCCGGTTTCGTATTCAAGAAGGCTGCTATATGTTTGTGCCATGCGGTATATATACACACCGCACGGTATCTATTCCTATGCCTGACTTAAAACCTAAACAGGTTATTTAAGTCCGTATTCTTTGATCTTCTCTAAACGACCAAGACCGCCACCAGCAGCGTTATCAATAACGTGCATGGTCTTCATGCCAGCAGGAATCTTGCCGCCGTGTTTGCGGCCCATAGGAGGCATACCCGGACGACCTGCACCCATTGGAGGCAATGCAGCTGCTGGGCCACCCATAGGAGGCGCACCCATTGGCATACCTTGTGGTGGCATTGGAGGTGACACTGGCGGACGTGGAGGCATTGGCAATCCACCCATTGGAGGCATAACAGGAGGCTGTGCTGCGCCGCTATGCGGATGAATCATAATATTGACATTGGTTTTACCCTTGCCAAGCGATCCGCCACCCTTCTTAGCCGTACGACCGCCATCAGCGCCCGGAACTTCATGCGGATAACCTTGACGTACGTACAAGCCACGACCAGCCTCGCCACCATCTGCATGATGCATACGCTTCAACGTCTTAGCTAAATTAGCTTTTTTAGCTAACTTTGGATTTTCGCTGTGAGAAGCTTTTTCCAATTTCTTGGCAGGAATTTTTTCACCAGCGGGAACATGAAGTGCCTTATGAAGCGAACCCGGATGCTTAATCGCACCTTGAATCCACTTGGTTGAGCCGCCTTCAGCCTTCTTTGGCTTAGCTTCACCACCCCAACAATGTTCTGCACGGCCACCGCGCTTTAATCCGCTAGATGTAAAACTTTCATTTTGATCATCATTGATTTGTTTGCCACCCATTAAAGGATTAGCTGATGCTTTACCCTTAGAAGCGGCGGTTTTTTCTTTTACCGAATCTTTTAATTTTTGACGAAGTATTTTCCAATCCATCAAATTTGGATCAAGGTCGCCGCCTTCTGCTTTACCTGTACGAGCAGATGGCTTAACCATCTTGCGGATGAGAGCCTTATCTGCCGCCTCATCAAGATGTGCTGCGCCGCCCTTTTTCATCCCATAATTAGGATTTGTGGTTGGCTTTGGACCAACATACTTAACTGGTTTATCAGAAGGGCGGGGCGTAGGCATAGGAACCTTAGCATAGCTAGTTCCCATAGGCATATTGCGAGGCATATTGCCCGTCATCTGCGTAATTTCGTCTGCGCCGTAGTTGCGATCCGCAAAATCACCTTCTGGTCCGCCACGGGCTTTCTTGTGAATTTTGCCGCCGCGCTTCATGCCGCCAACATGCTTTACGCCAGCGCGTTCATCATTAGCCATCTTGTCGTCGCGGTTGATAAAACCGTCTACTGACATTGCGCGGCCACCCTCTTTACGGGCTTTACGGTCAGCGCGCTTCTTAGCATGCTCACCGTGAACCTTGCCGCCAGATTTATACTGACGCTTGCTAACTGGACGCATGCCAGTCTGCTTGTCAGCTTCAAGCATCTCAGGTGGCGACCATGAGGAGGAGTCGACCTTAGTATGAGGCTCACCGCTCTGGATGCCCTTCAACTTCTTGGCTGCACCCTCACGGGCCTGTTTAAGATACTCATGCATAAGTCTGCTCCTTCACTGCGCGTCCGCAGGTGTAATAAGGGAATATTAGCCTATTTGCCGTATTTGCACAATAGATGTTCATGGTTTGTTTGCCATAGCCATGCGCAGGGCATTGCCCATAGCATTATTGCCATGCACTTTCCCGCCAGTAGCTAAAACTTGAGAAAATAAAGGGTTTTGATACATTCTTGGGTCTACAAAGTTAGCGCCCAAAGATGCATACGGGGTATTAGCAGGTGGAATATATGGCGTTTGTTGTACATACGACGCCATTGGCGCAACAGGCGCGATAGCTGCCGCTGTTTCAACAGGAGGAATATACGGAATAGGCTGTTGACCGCCGCCATGACCCCTAAATGGGGATTCTGGCGATGGTTCTGGGTTTTGGCTTATTTTGTTATATTGGTCAGAACCTAAATTATAATTAGGCGTAAACAAATTTGTCAGGAAGTTATTTGCGCCTTGTACTGTATTTATAAGTGGATTGTCTGTTGTAATATTAGGGGCGCGTTGCCCTAATGCCATATCGGCTATAGTGTTTTTAGGTCCAGCCAGCCCATATTGCGCGTTGTATGCCGCAATAAGGGCCGGATCTTCCAAACTATCTACCGGGATTCTTGGCGTTGTATCATTAACTGTATTTCCAGTTTCCGTTGCAGTATTATTGGGGTTGGAAGAATTAACCGCCCCCTCAGATAAAACTGCACCGTTGCCTGAATTTTCAGCAAGCCTTCCAAATCCACCAGTTGTAGTAGATGTTCCTGTTCCCGAAGGTGCTGCAGCCATTTGGCTATTAGCCCGCGCTAAAACTTGTCCAGCTGTTAAACCAGAAAGATTATTATTTAAAATAGCTTGTTGATTTACACCAGTTTGCTCAATAGGCGTACTAGGATCGGCATTTATCGCTTTTAAAGCATCTCCAGCACCTAAAAGATGGGCAGCATATAATGTGGCATTATTTATAGGCGCGCCCGCACTAGACAATGTTCCCATATTTTCGCGGCTTAAATCTTCAGCTAATTTATTTTGAAGATCTTGGTTGACTGTTATATTTCTTAACTGCTCTTGCGGCGTTAAATTAACATAACCCGGACCAGTGTTTAAACCTCCTCCTAAAACATCAGCTGGGTTAGATGTTCCGGCTGCTTCACGGTATGTTTCGCTTGGCTCATATTTACCTAAAAGCGCTACCGCCGTTGACGGAGTTAATTGGTTTAATCCAAACGCGCCAGTTTGCTTATTATAAGCATAGCCCTGCCCGCCACTTTCAACATTTTGCATACGCTGCATATATCTATTAAAAGCTGCTTGATCCGAAACTTGTTTATTTAAAGCTGCCACAGTTGCTGCGTCTTGTTGGCCTTGGGCGGGTGTAACTCTTGTTGAAAATGCACCTGTATCACCCATTAACCCGCCGGGAGCATCCCCGGTACGGATGGATAGTCCAGTTGGATTATTCTCCTCGGCTCCTCTTGCAGCTTGTTCAGCACCTTGCAAACCAGCTGTTAAAGCATTTTGTTGGCCTTGTAACATGCCAACGTCGCCTTTTGAAAATGCTCCAGTATCACCACTAAATCCCCCGGGAGTATCTCCAACACGCGCTTCATTAGCGGCATCTTGATTGCCACTATATCCACCCGTGTCTCCACGCAATCCTCCAACGCTATCGCCTCCGCGGGCATTTTCGCCTTCGTGATCATTGTCATCAAATTCTATTAACCCAGTATATGGATTAATTTTACCTGACCCACCCCGTTTTTTAAGCAACGCAGCTTCGCGCGGGTTAATATGCGCCAGAATAGTGTCATTTCCGCGCCCTAACGACTGCGCAATACGCAAAGCATGCTTAATGTGGTCGTTCATGACTTATCTCACTGTATAACGCCGCCGGGAGTGGGTGTCATAGGCGCTTCATTGCCTTCAAGACGTTGAATCATGCTTGGATCAAGGATTTGCTTAACAATACCCAAGCCAGCAGGGTTTGCGGCCATATCTTCAGCCAACTTAACCGCTGCAATACGTTCACGGCTCTCGCGATCACGCTTACGATTGGTCGCATCAAGCTGTGCATCAATGTTTTTCTGTTGAATTTCGGCCATTTTGACCTGTTCTTCAGGGGAAAGACCTTGACCACCACCCAATTTCTGCTGCGTTTCGGCAACTTTGGTCTGCGCTTCTATCATTTTAGACTGCGCAGTGATCATAGCGGCCTGACCAGCCATTTGAGCGGCCTGTGCTTGTGGATCAGGCTGTGATGGATTGGTAGTTTGATCACGTAACAACGAAGTAGCGTTGCTCCAGCCCAATGTAAGTAATGCTTCGCGGTTTACAGCGTCTAAATTGTACAAATCAGGCGCTTGTTGGGCCAATTGGATCAATGCTGTTACTTTCATAACACGTTGAATGTGGCTTGCCGTATTAGGGTCAGCTTGAGGAACCAATTCATAATTATCCAGTGCAGTTAGGAATGTATTCTCATCCCATTGACCTGCTGGGCGCTTGTTTCTTTGCCAGAAAGAGTTGGGATGCTCCCTAAAGCATTGTGCCAACAGCTGAAATTCGTCAGCTTGTGCCGCATGTAAGCGCTTGTGAACGCTGTTAAGAACCTTTTGCGCTTGCTCAATTATTGCCAACGTGGTTCCGACAGGTGCATCTGACTTACCTTCGCCTACTTGCAACTCAGAAGTGCCACCTACGCGTTGGCCGTACTCACTAATTGTCTGAGCAAAACTGGCTAATGCGCCAGATGGCTCTTTATAAGGTAGCGGCATAACGGCTTGCTGAATAGCCAAGCCAGCCGTGTCAATTTGTGCGCCACCGCCGGGAGGAACGCGGAAAATATTGCTATTTTGTCGGCCAGATGTCTTGGCATACAAGAAGCCGGGGAAGTTGGCATACATACCTGCGTCAAGCAATTCACGCCAAACAGCGGTCAAAGCATTTGTAGTATTACCCAAAATCTGTAATAGGCCCATGCCATAGAATTTAAGGCCCGGCACAAAATCGTACTTAACGAAATGCGTACGCGCTTCAGGTAATTCCTGATCTTCTTCATCATAATTTCTAACAATATTAAGGACTTGCTTAGATGATACGTCGATCGTTACACGGTACGGAACTTCCAAACCGGATGCTTCTCCGTCAATCTGATGCTCGTAGCCTTCAATGTTTAATTCGCAGTAGCATTCATATATTTCGCGGTCCCGATCTTCAGCAATGTTGATGTCATCTTGGGTGCCTTGGATTGCGTTCTTTTCTTTTTGAACGGCGTCAAGTTCCTTCTGCTTGGCTTGTCCCAAATCGATGTCACGGTAGGCACCAATAATCTGCATCCGTTTGACAACCGAAGGACGCATAGAGATTCGATGGGTAATACGCCGAGCATTTGAAAGGTCCGTGGCTTCATTGTTGACGATTAAATCGTCCGCATCCACAGTTTCGGAAACGGGACGATTGCGTAGGGGGCAGTAATAGACCTTTTTAAAGGCCGAACCGCCAAACCCTAGCATAAAAAGCATCTTATCCGTGTCAGGATAGTACTCTTTAGCCGTCGCCGTCAAATAATGATTGAAGTCTTTTTCCAAATATTCTGCTTGCAAATCAAGTTCAGGTGAGCCTGAGTTGCTGTCTACCCGTACCTTGACTGGTCCGTCAGTGGGCAGAAGTTCTGACCGCGCATTCGCCTGAAAACGCAATACGGATTCCAGCAAGAGCGGGTGGCGGATACGGGACATTCCTTCAACAGGTGCGCCATCGGCTGTGCCTTGTTGACCCGGAATTTCAATTTTAAGGCCCAATAGTCGTAGACCCTGTGCGCGGTCTTCAATCCACTCTTTGCGGCTGTCGATATCTTCCTCAATACCCTTAATAAGCTGATGAGCAATCTCAGAAAGCGTATTTTCAGGTATGTCTTCAGCCAAGTTAGCATACCAACCTTCGCTTTTTTTTCTTTTACTAGACTCAATAGGACGCCCATCAAGGGAAACGCTAATAGAGCCATCCCCGTGGTCAATACGGAGAACATTGCCATCAACGTCCATTTCTGGCTGATCAGCATCTGGGTCTGAGTCCATAACGACAATGGTGTCTTGGCCCTCACCAAGCGGCAAATCTTGCTGATCTTGGTCAAGCCGAATGTTGGGAACTAATCCGGGCGTCAAAGCCATGTGCTGTATCCTGTTGGAATATCCGGCACACTATAAGGCAATTATGCTTTATTCGCAAATGGATCAGCTTCATCCTTATCATCATAATCAAGGTCTGGCTTTTCCAAAGCCTCAATCATGCGCAAAAGTTCTAGCCGCAACTCGTCCTTGGTATTTCCCCAAGGGCTTACTGCATTGGCCGTCATTCCCTGCACATTGCCGTTATTGTCGTAAAAAACTTCATGAATGGCATATCCTACGTCTGGATCGCCAAACAAATTACGGGTTTCGTACTTAACTACCCGATGGTTCCATGTCATCATGGCCGTCCTCACAATCGCATCGCCACATTAGCACCGACCAATTTCCGTGTGTTGCGCCTAAATGAGCCACAATCATCCAGCCAAGTCGATGCATGTGGTCAATCATGTGATAGCGAACATACCGAAAGTTCCCAGTGCGAATACGGCTTTCCATTTACACGGCATGCAACTTATCGTCAAGCGACTCCGCCAAAGCCTTGATTAGGTTGACCGCAATGTTCCGTTTCATGCGGAATTGATGAAACTTAGTGTCAATAACTAACGACACGCGGATGCAGCCGTCGCCATTATCCTTGGCGACGACTGTTAGTATTTCAGGCAACTTCTTTTCTTCGTTCATGGACCTACCATTCCGCAACAACCATATTCTTCACTATATTCCCATTCGCTGGTTTCTGGGTCTTCCCACGAAGCCCACCGCCATGCGGCGCAATAATCCCCGACGCATGGTTTGCCAAGTATTTGACCTTCAACGACTATCTCCTTGCCGGGCATGCCGTTTCCCCGACCAAAAGGACAAATCACTTTGGACATTTCCTCTGGCGTCATAAAGTGCGGATTGTCGGCCATTTACTCTTCCTCTACTGGCAAAAAACCAGCTGGCTCGCCAGTTTCGTTGTCCAAAATTTCAATTTCAAACACACGATCTGTCGGCAAATAAGCAACCAACACGCTTTCAGGGTATGGATTTTCTTCCGTTTTGGCTGGGTCAATGTGAAATTTTACGGCACCTTCGTATATGTCGCATGAGTCTGCCTTAACATATAACTGGTCTACACCAGCGTTGTCGTACTTATTAAGCGTAATCTGCCATGTATGCTTAGCCATTGTACTCTCCTAAACTGGGTAAAGTGGCTGGTTTTCGCTTGCGCCACGCCAAGTATTGTTTGCAGCCAATTCCGCAGTCCGTTCAGCACCGCGCTGCAACATTCCGGTGCCGCGTAACCAATTCAATGCTTGTGTTACAGTATCATGTAAGTCGTCGTGTTTTCCTTTTGGAAAGGTCGCACACTGCGCCACGACCATTTCCGCCCATATCTTAAATACCTCCCCGCCGGGGTCGGTAGGTGCCACAACCATACCTTCTGAAAATAAGTGCTGTATAGCATAAGTACGGGCCACTTTATCCAACCCTTTAGGATCGATTAATCGTACACCGTAATTCTCATAACCAAACAAACGGCGCAATTCTTGGCTAACACTGATGCCCGAAGCTTTGTTTTCGATCAAAAGGTAATCAATTTTCCATTCACGGGCTGATTCGCCAATTTTATTAACCAATTCGTGCAACTCCATGCGGCCCTGCCAAGCATGCATAAGAATTGCTTTAGGAACATCTGCCTCGCGGTCTTCCGCAGAAATGCGTTGCCAACCTCCAGTCATGTCTGCGCCGATTACGCCGGATGCTGGGCCAGCGTCACGGTACACTCCCCAGACAGTACAGGCTGAAAAATCACCTTCAAATTCTTTTGCGCCAAATGCTGTATCAACCGACGCAATAACAATTTCTAAATTGTGTGGGAACTTTTCCTTAGTCCACTCGCCCCACCATTCGCGTTTAATAATACCACCACCCGCTGGTTCTGGTCTTTGTTGTAGCTGTCCGGCTGCCGCATAAGGCCCAAGTGTCTTCTCCAAAAGGGTAACTTCGGTATCTCCAAATCGTTCAGGCCATAAGAGTTGACCCTCTTCAGTCCTTTCGTCAGTCCAGACAACTGGTTCGCCGTCATTAAATTCTGCGGGGACAAGTACATTATAGGTTCTCCGTGCTGCTTCAAACCTCATTGGCAAGCACAGATGGGTCCACTCGCCAATGTCCTTGGAAAGAATATGCCCCGTAATATCGTTTTCGGAAAGTCTTTGTTGAATAACAATCTTAACACCCTTTTTAGGATCGTTAAGACGGGTAGACCAAGCCATGTCCCACCACTCAATCGTAGAAGCCACAATAGCTTCCGAATTAGCTTCCTGCGCGTTGTTTGGATCGTCGGCAATCAAATAATTACCGCCCAAACCTGTCGTAGCTGATCCAACCGACACCGTGTTTCGTATACCGTTTTTATCATTTTGGAAGCGTGTTTTGGTGTTTTGGTCGCCAACAAGCTTAAATCTGTCACCCCAAAGCGTTTGATACCACTTGCTTTCAATGAGTCGGCGGCACTTTACCGAATCTTGGATTGACAAACCCATAGCGTAAGACGAGTGCAAAAATTGCATGCCCGGCCCCGACGTAGGCGTATGATTGCTTTGTGTCCATACCCAAGCTGGGAACATAGTTCCAGTAATGGTAGATTTTGAAAATCTAGGTGGCACGTTTATGATTAAATTCCTAATATATCCGTCCGCACATGCCTGTAGATGCTCGCATATTGCTTGTAGTGCAAACCCGCCTTCAGCAAAGGGCGCGGAGTCAATTTCACGCCACGCCCTTTCTGTAAAAGCGTATAAACTTTCTTCATAGTTCAAGGCTTTGGCTTGACGATATAATTCCCGCCGCTGGCCTTCAGTCAAATTGTTTAAGTCATATGTCATGCGGCCTTAATAGAGACTTTTTCAGGCTTAAGCAATTTTAGCCGTTTAACTGCACTTTCTGGGTAGGCACGGCTAATGTGCATAATTGACCCAAGCTGCTCGACCCTTTTCCGGCGTTCTATATATTTACTCAAGTCATGGCTGATCAAATCTTGCTCAATATCCCGCATAACCCCAACTGTCCGCCTAATGGCAGTCGTCACGGTTGTATTGGTTAATTCATCCGCTGACGAAGCATTAAGCAAAGCCTCACCTGCCTTTTCAGCTTTTGTTTGATAAATCCCCGCATCTTTGGGTTTGGGCCGCATGTTAAACTCGTTAAGATATTCTTCAACAAGCGCGTTAAGTGTAAAAATAGCTTCTAAGCACACCGTTTCCTGATTCATTTTACTGCCTTTAATCTAACTTTTGTTTCAAACTTTTTAGATTTTTCTATAGCCGCGTTAGCTATATCTTTGCTATCCGCGTTATATTGTGCATGGGATATTTTAGACAAAGCTTCATGCATTTGCCGGGTATCATCCATCATCTCATGGATAAAGTCCGCCACGTTATCAAGTCCAGCGTATCTACATTGTAGACACAAATCCCAATAATCAGGCCAGCGTTTCGTCATTGTCCCCGCCTAACAGTTCGCGCATATCCAGCCAAAGTTCTACAAACTTATCGCGCATGTTTTCGTAATCGCGGATTTCTGCAAGATACTCATCAAGCAAATCAGCGGCTTGCCACTCAAGCGTTGTTTCTTTAGGCCACGTTGAAATGCCCGTTTTAGGGTCACGCTCAGCATGTTCACACTCTTCAGCTTGTTGGCGCAAAGCTTTTTTAATGTCGCTTGGAAACACATACTTTGGCGGTTGCGGCTTAAAGTTACCATTCGCCACGGCTTCCTTAGCTTGTTCCAAAAGCCACGAATCATACCATTCTTGAATCTTACCCATCACTCACCTCCTTCAATGCAGTCAAATGTTTTTCAGCACGTAATATTGTTATTTCTTTATCTTTTGCTCCATTTATGGCTTGCAGCATATCCCTTACTTCCCGCAACCGTTTGTTTTCCTTTGTCAGATAATCGTTCAAATCATGCGCCGCCTTGTTATCGGCCAACAATCGGTTGATGGTAATTTCTGTTTCTTTATCCATCACTCACCCTTCTTCAGCGCGAATGCCACTCTAATTTAATTACGTCATTCCATGCTATAAACCATCCGCCGTCATGGGATACAAATTCAAATTTCCAAAAACTAAATTCCATCACTCCTCCTCCTACAATTTTAAATGCATACACACGCAATGAAAATGAACCATCCCCATCCATCTGCCCCGCGCATTGCGGTAACAGCCGCGCAAACAAGGGCAACACAGGCGACAAGGTGCTTATCTGCCATCACTCACCCTCCTTCAGTGCGGCGTCAGAGATAATTCCTAATCCATTGGCTAATATTAAAGCAACAACGCCAAGTTGGTCGTCTAATTCTTGCCCATTCTCTTTCCAAATTTCAGCAGCATGATGCATTGCTTGGTACATATTGCTGCGTAACCGCTCAATCTCATCTATTGCATCAACAACAACTTCATAATCTTCATTGCTTAAGCGCAATGATCCTAAGCGTTCTACAATATCCATCACCACTGCACCTCCCCGTTAATCACGACCTGCACATACCACCTGTCGCCGCTGTCGTTCTCCCACAGCGCACGGATGTTGTCGCCGTCCCGCTCATGGCGGACTATCCACTGTCTCATTTTGCTATCCTCTTAATAACCCAATGTGCCACCTGCGATACGCCATCAGGCAAATCATTTACCCATTCCCAATCAGGCATACTGGCGGTCTTGTAACGTGACCACACCAAGTAGGTTGCTGTGATGGACTGAATACCGCCAAGGAAGTGGATCATTTTGGCGGCTCCGGTAATGGCATCCAATGGGTTACTTCGTCGTCATCAACGGTAAAATCACCATAGCAATCCTCTTGCCACTTACTGACTTTAGCGTTCCAACTGGCAATTTGAACATGACCCAACCAAACAACCAGTATTCTTTTTTCATCAATTTTTGGCGCTGTTTCTATCGGTTGCCATCCATCATAATGACGCAGACTGTAGGGCATTACACCCAAGTAGTTAGACACTTCTTCAAGTTTAAGTTGTGCGTTTCTAATGCCGGGCAAAATTAAATCAGCCAAACGGTTCAGATCAGTCATTTCGGTGGCTCCGGTAATGGCATCCAACGACTGAATTGTTTTTTAAACACATCTTTTTCAAGACATTTTTTCTTTAACCCATCAGGACAATTATAACCCACAATTTCCCATTGGAGAGTTAAAATATTGAAACATGCCATCATCACACAGGAATCTTTTAATTGAACCAAAATTGGTTTGTCGTGTGGCGCTGTTTCTATTGGTTGCCATTTAGTCATAGCCCCCTCACCTTCTTCGCAGTCTATTTCAACCTTCACGCAAGCAATACGGTTAGGCGCTTGCAACCTATCGGCATGTTCTTTTGATAAACATCCAATGGTTGCTCCTTGCGTCTCAGGGACAATATTAAACCAAAACGTCCGCTTGATGCGTGGTTTGACTTCAACAAGGTTATCTTTATAATGGCTGTTATAGATATCAACGCCGTATTTGTTCCAACGAGTGGATTCCCATTCGCCATTCTTTAAGATAGCCCCGTGAACTGAACACGTGCCGCCACCATCGGTTGCATAAATCCGCACTTCACGCCCATTACGGGTGCGGTATTGTTTGTTGATGTCAATTTCATTAATCATACATTTATTCCTTTTGAAAACAGATGATATTCTCCTTCAAAATCATCAGGCTCTGCATCACGAATTATGTATGACGATTTAATATCATCATTGCACTTTGCCCAGTGATCCTTGGCATCCCTATTGCTTAACAGGCATTTCCTAAAATTCCCTTGTGTCGTTGTGTATTCAACAACGAGCCAATCGGGCTGGGGAATTTGATTTATCATTACGGGTTCAATGCCGCCACTCATGACCGGACCATCCCGCAATAGCCGTGGGTTGTGCTGTAATCATGTGGACCCATGATGTTATTTTCAACGCGATATTCTGGTTCTTTTAATTTTGCCCACCGCCAAGCCATGCACTTAGGGCCAGCACAATAAAATTGATTGGGTTTCATGGCACATTTTTTCATGTCGGCTTCTTTAGGCGTCACATAGTGTGGGTTGTCAGTCGTATTTTGGTTTATTGTCATCGTCATTCTCGTTGATTGATATGGTTAAGTTTGTTATCTGTGAGTAGGCAAATATTATGGCTTCCATTTTATCTATTTGCGCAATTGATTGGGCGCACTCACGCTCAAGCATTTCTATTCTGTCTTTTAATACGTCAACGTATCGCATTACTGGATCGTCACTCATTGCACTGGTGCCTCTGGCTGGCTTTTGCTTTCCATAATGACGGATGAGAATACCATAGCGGCTTTGCTGCGTTCTGGTTCATCTAACTGGTCTAAAACCGTCGCAGAAAATACTGACAAAATGTGCAGGATAGTCCCAATGCTCATGCCATCAACAGCCCCACCAATGGCATCATATGCCTTAATGTGGCGTTCCTGCTTTTTCTTTTCCATGTGTTCGTTAAGGTCTATGGTCATTTAACTTCCTCATTTTCTCATCTTGTCGTTTTACGTAATCAATTTGTTCCTGAAACCATTCTTGGTCTATTGGGCTAACCGCCAATGCTTTAGATCGTTCCAGCCAGTTTAGATGACACTTATCGTAGATCAGTTGCTGTTCAAATTCCGTCTTGTTTTGGTCTAACCACGCCACATGATCTTTTCTTAAAGCTTCCATGTCTTCTTTTACGGATGGGTGGTCAGGTATGTATGGTTCTATGGGGAATATATTTTCTGTGGTCATATCATCTCCCAAGGGTTACGAATTGGCCCGGCGCTATCAAATTGAGTTGTGCAGGAAGTATCTGGCCCAACGGTACCGTAGATAGTCCACGCAGGATCATCCAGCCAAGCTTTGCGTTGCTGCTCTTGCTTAAGGATGCGGTCTGCTATGATTTGGTCTACGGTACGGTCATCCAAGCCAACCGTTCCTTGCCAATGATTGGATTTAGGTAACATATCTCTACTTGGCACACCGTAATCCCACGATGTAACCCGCACCATGTTGGCAAACTCTTGCGTACCCGCAAACAGATTGGCGTTAGTTGGTTCCCAAAACTTATGAACCACTGTCTGGCCGGACAAATCCAATCCTGTGACGGTAGCAAATGGTGTAGCTTGTGCTGCATTAACAGCCATAACACCAGAGTAACGAATCACAGCAGGTGTAGCTACAAGTGCAGTTAAGCCAGTAAGGAACTTACGACGGGATATGGTCATGCTTGTGATTCCTTTGGTTTAAGCACGGCTAACGCGGCATGTGCCATTGAAGCTAAGCAATCAAGATACTGCTTATTTTCTTCCCGCAACCGCTCAATCTCATCCATAAAGCTATTGCCAAAGTCTACAGAATGGGCAAGTTGTTTACGCAATAATTCAATTTCATCAGCTGCGGCATGGTAGATGGCGTCTGACTTTACGTCGCCTACTTCCCAATCACCAAGTTCGCGTAATCGTTTTACAATATTTATAGTCATGTTTATGGTTCCTTTTGTTTAGAAGGAAATGATAAAACTTCAGCATTTAAAATGGGCGGCAATTTTATTTTTTCGTTTTCCAAATACTCAATGGTGCTTTTAAGGTTTTGAATAGTAAATGATTTTGCCCATTCTGATTCAAGCACCAAAGGGTGAAAATCAACTTTAAATTCTTCTTTATTGCTTGCGAAAATAACAATATCCGTCATCTCATGGGGCATGTATAGTCTAGCGTTTTTAAGTTCCTCTAAATCCATTTCATTTTCTCCGTTATAGTTAAGGTGACGACTTGTAAGGTTTCATGGCTTAATACGACAAACTCATAGGAGTAACCAAACTTTACCTTGTAGTGCCTTCAGGGACGTTTTCGTACAAACGCTATCCTTTACACTTGCCCGTTGTTGCTGCGGCTGCAGGAGAGACCCTCCTATGAGTAACTGATGTAATTTGCATAGCGTGTAAAATATCACAGGTCAAGTACCGGAGTCCCAAGACTGTGTATGAGTTATACGGGGGTAGGGTCTGCTAATGGAACCCCACCCCACCCCGTCTGAACATTAAAATGATGGTGTCCGTTGCCAACACGATTGGCTGGCACCCAACAAAGCCTCACACGGAATCAACATGAGGGGGCAACAGGATACGCCGACCGCGACAGACCACAGTCCATTGTCCTGCATTAGCGTAGACTACTCAAGCTACAAGAACACCCAAGCGAGGCAGCCATGTAGCAAAGATGGCATTGCCCTACAAGGAATATTTTGTTGGGCAATAACTACCACAGGGGTGTCAGTTAGGGGCAATGTATGGCGTTAAGTGATACAGTGGTAGGAGTTATACGAAACTGCGTATAAGGGGCGAATATACGGGAGGGCGTATATACCAAAGTACACCGGGGGTGGGGGTGATTATACCAAACAGGGGGGTAGGTATAGTGAAATGCACTTAACGGGGGTTAGTGTTCAGTTAAATTGGTTTTAGGGAAATTTTGGGGATGTTATGTGGGATGCACGGGACAGCTACACCGCCGCCTCGCCACCCTGCGGGGGGTGCCACCATACCCACCCCACCCCTTAAAACTGGCACGAACATTGCATGACCATATTTGGCACGCATCTTGCATATGGTCAAACTTGGCATGAACATTGCTTAAGCATATTTGGCATGACTATTGCTTTGCATAGCTTGACTACAATTTTGCATAGCTTGACCATAGTTGGCACAAAGCTTGCTTGACTATAGATATGCTTATGTTCCTATAATGGAAACGGAACAAAACGTGAAAACGTCATAGGCGGCAGAAAGCAAGCTTGACTATACCAAGACAGCGCAGACCAGCTGTCGGACGCTGGCAACCCTTTAAAACGGTTTTAAAGCGTGTCCATGTCGCTGGCTGGCGAAATTGCTTTAAGCATGTCCGCAAGCGTTTCGCGTTCGTCAAAGTCCAGCTTAGCTATATTAACAGTCTGTAAAACAAGCGTATTCGTTGTTTCGTCGCCAGCATGCTTCAACTGGTCGCCGTATTTTTTCGGACGCAGCTTTCCGACCAGCCACTTGCGCGTGTCGATTTGCAGCTGCGCCTTTCGTATTTGCTCGTTTGTGCTTTCGTCCGACAGCGCGTCCGCGATATTAAGCGTTTCGTCGAATAACGTATCGGCTTGCTGGTCGCGCGCGTAAGCGTATTGTTTGGCAAAGTCTGGCACGCGCGCCAACCATTTCCTGATCGTGCTTCCGTCTGGCATGTTGTTTTGATTACAAATCCAGCGCAAGCTGCGACCGTCTGCGAGATAATCCAGCACTTTATCGGCTATTGCTTCACTATATATGAGCGGACGACCGCGCGGACTTATTCCGTCTGGCTTGGCAATAACAACGGCGTCGCTGGCTGTTATGTCGCGCTTGCGGCTTGGCTTGATTACGCGCGGCTTGCTGGCTGGCTTTGTTTGGCTGGCGTTTGTCATTCTGGCTTTACCTTATCAGTCTGGCTTATTCGTCTGGCTTGTTTGTATTACTTTATATGTCTGGCTTTAAGTCTGTCTGTTTAGGTCGGCCAGCCAGCGGAATTTCCGAAAAATCAAAACAAAATCAGTAACAATTGCTTAACCATAAGCCAGCGTTCGCTTGACTAAATTGTCAAATCAGATCAAAAATCAGTCTGGACCCTTGCGTCCAAACGAAACAAACGGCTTAAAACAAAGGAAATGTGAACATGTTCAATGTCTTATGTTTAGAAACAAATCAGCTGGAATTAAATATATCAGGCGACCCGTTAATTTTTGAAAACGGCGTCGCAGCTGCGGACTACGCGCGCGCAATAACGGCGACAGCTGGCAAGAAATACCAAGTCAGACGCGCCGAAAATAACGTGGACTGGAAAGCGCGCGAACAAGAACGCTTTAATTCTGGACACTATGAAAGCCCAAAATGGCTGGCGAAATATTGCGTCAAAATGGTTCGCGCTGGCTTTAATCCAGACCTATTTAGTGAACACGCAATACACGTTTCCAAACGCGACCCGTCAAAAATTGCATATACTCAAGACGCCATTAAAGGCGCAGCGGACATTCAGACGCCTATTCGTGTCGGGTCGTATTTGACGCAATATTGTCAAGAAATGTCGCCGGACATGGTTAAGGAAATAGCATTGGAACACGCCAATATTTACGTCGGACAATCGTTTTTAATTGCAACGACAGCGGACGAAATAGAGGAAGTTTATAGAAATGGACCGAATAGCTGTATGTCGAAAGGATTGTCCTATTTTTCGTCCAGCCAGCATCCTGTTCGCGTTTACGGCGACAGCGACTTACAGCTGGCTTATTTAAAAAACGAAAATGACCATTTTTCTGCGCGCGCGCTTATCTGTCGTGAAACAATGACATTTTATCGGATTTACGGCGACGTCGAACGCTTGGAACACGCTTTAAAGCGCGCTGGATATAGTCGAGGCGACTTTGAAGGTGCGCGTATTCGTCGGCTGGTCTGCGAAAACAACAACCGTCTGATTTTGCCCTATCTCGACGGAATACAAAGCGTTTCGATTTTAAACGCTGAATTTCTTAAAATTGACAGCGACGGCGAAATTTACGCCGACACTACCGACGGCTTAGAACGTGGTGAAACATGCGAACGCTGCGAACGATCAACAAACGAAACGACAAGCGTTTACACAGACGTCCGATACACGGAACAATGGTGTTCGCGCTGCGTCGAAAACCATTCTTTTTACTGTGAAGGTATGAACGAAACAGTATCGGACGCCAGCGCCGTGACAGTCGACGGCGAAATGTATGCTGACTGGTACAATCGAGACGAACGCAATTTTTGCGATTTTTCGCAAGAATTTACTTTCGGCGAAATTGTTGAAATCCATTATATTTACGAACGCGCGTCGGCTTATAATGCGTCGCGTACGCCAACACGAACGCAGACAATTCAGACAAAATATTGTCGTGCTGATGAAGTCGCGACGTATGCTTTCAAATGTCGCGTGGACGGCGAATACTGGTCGCTGGATTGCAAAGCCGTCGACACTTGGGCGCAAGAACCACGATCAATTCACAACGAGCCAAACGACATTCCGGCTTGGTATGTCGGCGACGTCGCGCACAACGATACGCGCCAGCTGCAATTCTATCTGTCGGCTTGACAATAGTGACGGCGCGTCTGGCTTAGCTGGACGCGCTATCGCGATTGTCAATTCCGATAATCGAAAACAAAGGGAACAACAAAATGACATTTCTTTCCAAACGAGAACGCAAGCGCGCGCTGCGCGAAACAAAACAAGACAATCCAGTCGCGACGCTGGCGACCATGTTGCAGACCATGCGACCAGCGAAAACCGACGCCGTGGACCGTTTCGTCGACCAGTGGCTTGTTCCCTTAGGCGCGCAGCTGGACCATGCCGGAAACGCAATTCTGCGGGTCGGCGAGGGGTCGCGCGTTTTATGGTCAAGCCACACTGATACGGTCCACCGCGCAGCTGGCCGCCAGCGTATAAGTGTTAATGGCGATTTTTTTAAAGTCGCATATGGCGACGCAGCGTCTTGCTTAGGCGCAGACTGTACGACTGGCGCGTGGGTTATGCGAGAAATGGCAATGGCTGGCGTGGCTGGTCTGTATGTCTGGCATGCCGACGAGGAAATAGGCGGCCATGGGTCGGCTTGGCTGGCGAAAAATCATGCTGGCCTGCTGGACGGCGTGGACTATGCAATCGCGTTCGACCGTAAAGGGACAGACAGCATTATCACTCACCAATGGGGCGGACGTTGTTGTTCTGATACGTTCGCGCGTTCGCTGGCGTCGCAGCTTCCAAACGCTTATCGGACGGACGACACTGGTACGTTTACAGACACGGCGAATTATACAGACGCCATTGCAGAATGTACGAATATCAGTGTCGGATATTACGCGCAGCATACGGCCAGCGAAACGCAATCGATAAGCCACGCGCTTGCGCTGCGCGACGCCATGCTGCGATTTGATGAAACGAAATTGATACGGTCGCGGAAAGCTGGCGAAATCGACAGGGACGATTACGACGGTCTGGCTTGGGGCTGGTCGCGCAATAGCTATAAGAAGACGTCTAAACGCTCTTATAAGGCGACGTCCAGCTGGTACGACCGAAACGATTACGGCGCGCGCGATTATTACGACCGCTATGATTTCGACCAGCGCGACCAGCTGGCCGATTACGTTTTCGACAATCCAGACGGCGTAGCAGACTTTCTAGAAATGTACGGTTTTTCGTTGGACGAAATACGCCAGCATGTCGACAGCCAAACAAAGGGAAAAGGATAATATGACACTCGCCGACACGCTCGACGCGCTTATAGAACCAGCTGGCTGGCTGGTTCTGGTCGCGCTTATTTGGACAGCTGCGGACGTCGTTTTCGGCGGCCTTTAGTTTCATTCTAAAAATTTAGAGGCTGGCGCGACGTCGTTTCGCGCCAGCTTTTTTTGTTCTCAAAATTCGGCGCGCTGGTCGGACTGAAAAATAGGTCTAGACCAAACGACCGACCGCGACCAAACGTCAAATAGGAATATTTACCCATGCAACGGAATAATTTCTTAAAGAACAAAAAGAGAACATTTTCGCCATCAAAAACCAGTAAAAGTTATAACGAGCAAAATTAGGAAAAGTGATTTTTTTGCCAGCAAAATTGGCAAAACAATTTTGGTCAATTTTTTTTGACCCTTTTTTCTCAAGGAAGATTTTTAAAAAAATCATACTTTTTCCCGCGCATGGTTCTTGACTATAAAATTTAGTCATGCTTATTAGGTATCTCCAAACACTGGAAAACGAAAAGAAAGGTTACAAACATGACATATATCCCTGCAATGGACTTAGTTGGTTTAACTGATACAGCTTTGGTTGATGAAGCTGCAAAAATTGACATGACTATTAAGGCACTCTCCAAGAAGCTTGATGAAGCCAAAGCTATCATCCGCTCCCGTGGCGTTAGCGAAGTCATGGGTACGAACTTCAAGGCTACTGTATCATCGCCCGGTCTGCGTTGGTCATTGGATACCGACCGCGTTAAGCTTGAGATGGGTGAGGATTGGTATGTTGCTCACTGCAAGGTCAGCCAACCAGCGCCTTCCGTCAGCTTTAAACCTTACCTGTCACTTGGCGAAATCCAAGTCGCATGATCTTACCGTGGATCATCAAAAAGAAGACGCGCGACCTGACTGGGCCGCGCGTCAGGACTTGGCTCATTGCCAAATACAAAATAGTTCAATCCACCCCTGATACGTTAACGTGCGTTAACATCACCGAAGAAAGGCAGAAAAATGGACGACGCAAATGAAAAGATGGTTACTGTAACCATTAGAATCCCTGAGCGGGTTGGCAAAGTGCTTTGGGTTTTAGGTGAAGAAAGCTTTGCCGCCATCAATGGGTTTGAGGATATGCAACCAATCAGGCAATTTGCTTACATTGCGGATGTGGCCGGGTTTATTAATAAACTTAAAGACGGTCTGATGGTTGGTACAATTGCGGCATTGCTGGAAACAGTCTCCGACATTGCTGACGATATGTACGAAGATGATGAAGATGAAGGAGCATTACACTAATGGCTATTCGTATTGCGAAGGTTGAACCAAAACCAGCAAAGACAGTTGTTAAAGAGGTAACAAAACAGCGCGTAAAAAAGGCTGGAGCAGAGAACGATGGTCGCAAGCGGTCTGGCTTTGCGTCTATGTCACCCGAACGCCGCAAGGAAGTCGCGGCTAAGGGTGGCAAGGGAAGCAAAGCAGACAAACGGTATTTTGCAATTAACCCCGAAAAGGCTCGTGAAGCTGGGAAGCTTGGCGGTATAGCCAAAAAAGAAAAGGCAAAACAATGACCGGATGGCAAAGTAAAAAGGAAAGCAGCAAAGTACGTTGGCTTGGTCCATATGCACCGACCGACCGTCATGCTGATGATGCGACATTGGCTGAGTTAGTTCGTTTGCGGGTTGAAAACGATAACCTGAAAAAAGAATTGGCTGATGTTAAACTATGCTCATGCAAAAAGCGTGATGCAGAACTTGAGCAAATGTTTGCTTACTTTGAAACCGAAAAAGGAGAATAAAGATGGATAGATTTACTTTAGGCTACAATGGCGACCGTCACAAAGGTAAGCGGATTGGTACGCTTTGGACAAACCAAGATATTGATGGCGATGTGACATTAACCGATTTTTTTGACGAACAATATGATGTCGCCAAAATTGACATACTTAATGATTGCATTGCTTTGCTAAACAGGGAATTAGAATTATTGTTAAAAGATTATTCTAACCCAATGCGGCGAATGATGGGTTGGCCTATTGTAAAAACAGATAATTGGTCAAATCAAGATGAAGAGCATCTTTTAGAAGAAGTAAAAGAATTGGTGCAGAAAATGGATCATCGGTTAGCGGAGAAGCGGTTATGATTGTAACACCTTGGACGCCCCAAGACCGTACGTTGTTAATTAAGATGTGGCAGGACGGTATAAGCGCCCATATCATTGCCGCAACGCTTGGTAATGGCCGTACACGCAATGCCGTGTTGGGCTATCTATTTAGATTGAGAAGAAGCCATCCAGAATTGGGTCTACGAGTCGAGAACCCCAAGCCAAGGGAACGGGTTGGCTTGTCCCCTAAACCAAGAATACCTACCCCACCTAAACCAAAACGCGAACCAGCCGTTCAATTAAACCTGTTCACGCCCATCGAAGAAGTCCCTGCACCGGATGGTGGCGTTCCATACTTTGAAACGCGGCTATTCCAATGCAAATATATCCTCAACACCAGCAAAGACCCACACAACGTCAAGTGCTGTGGGGGTACGATATATCGCGGTACATCATGGTGCCGGACGCATTACCACGAGGTATTTACAGTACGTACTTACCCCGGAACACAGGTCGGCCATTTATCATCTGGCAAAACTCAGGCGGCATCAAAATTCCAGTTTCGTCGAATGTAAGCACCGCGAAACCTTGATGCGCACGGTTTGGCGCACCCTCTCCATATTGGAAGGCTTTATGGTTAGGGTCGCCAAGCATGCCTGTTTCCACACCCCAATGCGTACCGCGACGATTACGAACAGCGGTCAGTTGCTGAGCATGAGTATGATTAGTAACTGTCGTCCATCCCGATACTTGCGCATTGTTGTAAGCCGCGTGAATACCTGCGCGGAAACGATGCCGGAATTCCACATCATCATTTAAATGGAATGCATAACAAAATTCCCACATTGGGAAACGGTCGGCTAATCGACCTGCGTAATCCTCTAATTCACTGGCTTGGTTGGCAAGATAGTTATCTACCCGCATATCATGGTTGCCAATGGTAAAAATACGGCGGCGGCACTTTGGAAGCTTATCCATCCATGCTTTAGCGGCGTCAATTTCAGCCGATACTTTTGGTGCTGCTGATCCTAGCGTTGATCCATGACGTGAAACCCTTGCACCGTCTATAATGTCGCCATTTAAAATAATAACTTGGGGTTTTATTTGTTTCGCAATTTTAATAAATGCTTTCATCATAATCGTATCAACGCCCGGCCAAATATGGGCATCTCCGCCTACGATAACACATCCATCTTTGATTTCATCTGTTAAAACTTGGGCATATAACCATTGCGCCCCAACACCTTCATTTCCACTTTCGTATTGTTTCCACATTTCAGGATGTCGTCTTTGGATCATATCCAATCGGGCAGTGATTGTTGAAGCGGGCATACCCATCACCCTTGCCGTAGCCCTAACAATTCTATTTTGGCGATAATATTCTTTTAGTGTTTCTTCTAACACTTCTTTTGATAGCGGAGGCATGCCCATTTTTAAACATCCTTAATTGACGTTGGGTGCAAAATACACGAAAACGCATAAATTACAACCGCATAGTCAATCAAGGTTAACACGATGACCGCAGATGAGTTTACCGCTTTCGTTCGATACGTTCGTGAAGAGTTTGGCGTGTTTGAAAATTCCCTCGCAAAGTCGATGGGATTTAGCAGACAGGTTCTATCAAAATGGCGTAAGCATGGTTCTCCCGCTTACGCCGATCTTGTTGCTGCCGCTGTTATCGCTGGCCTTGATCCTTGGCGACCTGAGCCAGAACATCTGCCCAATCCTGCCCTACGACAGGCGGCACAAGAACCTGAACATTCATCCCATACTGAAGCGTAAGACGTTTAGCTAAAGTATAAGATGCCGCATGCCCTGTGAAGCTTTCGTCGTTGTCGGCAAAAACTGTAACACTGCGTGTTATAGCTGGTGGCTTCCACTTGGCTAAGTTCTGCGCGTTAACTGCTGCCCATACAGGTATTTTAAACATAACAGATGCAGCTATGGCTGTCTCAATGCCTTCAGCTATACCCATGTGTTCATCAGCAGGTGCAAGGCGAATCGCTGATCCGTCCGGCAATGGGCCAGACATAATCCTACGGCTAGGCAGTACATCTGCTTTATGCCCATCGTCGGTTAAATAGGTCAGGTGAACATTCTGAGCAGTATCATCCGACCCACAGATTTTGCTTACCATAGCCCAATGGTGCTTTCCCTGTACTTCACGGATTGCATTAGAGGACCATACAAGGCCGAGACGGTTTTTTAGGTAACGATGCACCACCCCGCCAACCTTCGGCTTCTCAGCGGCTTCCCAAATATTTTTAATCGCGGCCCTTTGGCAATTTTCTTCCGTATAATCTTTCTGAACCAGAACAGGTTTTTCGCCCAAAAGATCAGAAATAGCTTTGGCAATTTGCGTGAACGATTTGCCTGTCACACCCTGCACAAGTTGAAAGCCGTCTCCGGCCCCGCAAGAGTTACAAATATATCGGCCTCTGCCATCCTTATCATCAAATCGGAATCGATCCTTGCCGCCGCATATTGGGCAAGGACCATGCCTATTTACGAGATACTTGGCATCTACGCCAAGCTGTGGGAGCAGATTACGCCACTTGCCCTGTGCTATATCTGCTGTACGGCGTTCTTGGTTGTTTGTCACGTTGTTTTGCCTTAACTATGTTTCTATGTTTGATCCAGCTTAGCGTAGCCGCTGATGGGGAGAGGGCGATGCCTTTGAACGAATTGGCCGGGCCAACCCCAAATTTATCCTTGTATGCCCAATATGCCCAACCGTCTTTGTATCCGTGAGTAATCGCGTAGCCACGCAGTTCTGAATAGAATGTTTCCTTTTCCTTCGTGGTGTAAGCGCTGACTTGCTTTTTTCCATCACGAGAAAGTTCGTTGAGTGTTCCTGTAGTATGTTCAACCTTATCAACAGCCTCAGCCTTGAAACCACATGCAGGGCATTGAGGTGTGCGAGGCGGTTTAAGGAAGGTGCATTTAACGCATGCTTTGGGGAGTGGAATCTTCTTCTCACGTTCTGCTGTTCCTCTGCCTTGTCCATCATCCAATTTGTCGTAAATGATATCTGTTACAAATCCCAAGCGAAGAGTTGTATCGCTATGGTCAAGTATCAAACAATGATCTTTGCCTTCAGCCGTTCTCAACCCCCGGCCAATCATTTGCGTGTATAGAATTTCAGATTTAGTGGGCCGAGCCAAAATGATGCAGTGAACATTCCAATCCACGCCCGTAGTTAAAACGCCAACATTGCAAACAACTTTTAAATCGCCGTCCGCGAATTGTTTGGCGATTTCTGCACGTTCTTCCATGCTGGTGTAAGCATCCATGTAACCCGCTGGGATACCCGCATCCAAAAATAACTTTTGAATGTGCTTGGCATGCGTACGATTAACCGCAAAGCAGATCGTCGGGCGGTATTGGCCCTTCTCCATCCACGTTGAAACAATATCGGCAACCAATGGTTTCTTGTCCATTGCTGTACCAAGTTGCTTCTTGTTGTAATCACCTGCGACAATAGCCACGCCAGTAAGATCGGGATGGCTTGGTGCAAAGACCTTGAAGTCAGACAAATGCTTAAGGTCAATCAATTCTTGAGTCGTGGTGCCGATGATCAGGTCATCGTAAATGCGACCCATGCCTTTTGCCCAAGGCGTAGCAGTTAAGCCAACAACGGGGATATCTTTCCATTGTGGGCTATCAAACCACGTTTCGTAAAACTTGAACATGACATGGCACTCGTCCACGATGACCAAATCAGCTTCAGGCAAAGACTTGCGCCTTGCCAAGGTTTGGACGGAACAGACCTGAACTGGTTGGGTCGGGTCGGTGCGTTCATGCAGCGCTTGAATGACGCCAATTTCCCAAATGTCGTGCTTCTCAAACTTCTCAACGGTCTGGTCAATCAGGCTAAGCGCGGGTACGCAAAACAAAACCCGCTTGCCCTTTTCCCTCGCCATGCGGACAATTTCTGCCGCCGCAATTGTCTTGCCAGCACCCGTTGGCATCTGCACGACTGGACGTTTACTGCCGCTGCTAAGCGACTTGCGTAGCTTAACAATAGCGTCAGTTTGGTAGTCACGTAGTATAGCTTTAGACATGTTATTACCTGTTAGTTATATTATTATATATATTATATATCTTAGCTTAGCTTTAAAGCTAATACAATCCTTGGCTGGTATGTATAGCTATACAGCTTACGTTAGCTTGTAGGTCGCGCGGTTAGTAAAGAACCCGCCTCCAAGCAGGAGGCCAGAGGCGGGTCAAGTCACCGTTATCAGTGACGGCCAAAAGGGAGGAGTGCCGTCACGGGGACAAAGCTAACAAAGATTTGCACCAGAGGCAATATCGTCTTCGTATTTTTTTATTCCGTAAATTACGGTCGAGTGCCGGACATCCATGAGTCGGCCAATTTCAGCATAAGGCAAGTTAAGTTCGTTCTTGGCTCGGTAAAATACTTCACGTCGAACCTTAACCACATCTGACTTAATAGCTGGGCTTCTTACGATATTTGGATCGATGCCATGTATGGCGGCAACTTCCCGAAGCATAGCAGCAAACTTACGGTTATGCAGTCTAACTTGGAGAACGGGCTGATCAGCTAATATCTTAGGTTCCTGCGGCAAAGTGACGCGTTCGATCGGAACGATACCAGTGGGGCCACTGACACCGCCTAACCGTTTCTTGACGGCCAAATATTTAGCCCTCAATTCATCATAAGTCTGCGGTTCTCTGTCCATGTATCTTCCTCAATTCCGTAAATGGTTACTACCATTGGCACGCCATGTTCGCCCCATTCAGCGGCAATTGCTTTACATTCCGAATCGTCCTCTACAACTTTAGTCTTAACTAGTAAGTCGCTAGTAGATTTCAATAAATTATCCAAATCGCGACGCCTTTTGTCTGGTTTAGTCGCGGTGATGTGTACGATATACTGCCCAAGTATTTGATCCTTGGTCTGCGACTTGACCATCCAAGAAGCTTCTTCAAGCCAAGCCACGTATTCAGGGGAACGATACATGCGGCCACCTTTACCGACCTTCCATAAACGATTTGTACTGGGGGCCAATGGCAACTCAAGCCTGATCATGTTGCTTCCAATCAAGGAAAAAATGATGAAGAGTAATTTCCTTGTTTGTCGCTTTCACAATACGAACCATCAAATTTAATGATGGGTCTTGAACGCCACGCTCAACGCGGGAAATAGATGACGCAGTTGTTCCAGCCAACTTAGCAAGGTCGGTTAGAATTACGTTATTTTTCTTACGCCATAGGCGCAATGGATGCTCACTCATTCGGTACTACTCTTGGCCTTTCACGGGCAACGGGCAATGGAATTGCAACATTGGGGCGGCCCATAGTTACATTGGCCTGTCCACGTATTTCTTTGTTGCTCCAAGTCCAACATTCGCCAGTTTCATCTTGAAATACCACCCAAAGCAAGTCATGTTCAGCGCCGTAGTCAATTAAAGCGTGTGCCAATCCCTTGCCCTTGGGAGACATGACAGGAATTGGCGGGTTGAGTTGTAAAAGCATAATGGCCCCTTGACTTTGTTTACACCATACGTAAATGATTGGCGGGTAGACAGCAATAACGGATCAAAATCCTAAACAGGGATTTTGCGGGAAAGGATAACAATGGCTAATAAATACGATGTAGATATGCTCAAGCGTACGATTGAATTGCTTCTTGAGCGTTACCCAGAACTTAAGGAAGATGAAGAACTTAAGGCAGATATGCTTGAAGGTTCTACGGATTTTCGTGAAACTATGGAAAAGTTGCTGCGCCGCACACAGGATAACATTTACCTGTCTAAGGCATGCCAAGAAGCCGAACGCGATATCAATGACCGTCGCAAGCGGTTTGATAAGCGCGTGGAGTTTGGCCGCGAATTGATGAAGCGGCTATTGGAAGCAGCCAATGTGCGGAAAATGGAATTTCCTACGGCTACAATTTCTTTAATGAACACCGCGCCACAAGTCGTAATTTTGAATGAATACGAAATTCCAGACGATTTTATGCGAATTAAAAAAGAACCAAACAAAGTACTATTGAAAGAAATGTTGGAGAAAATGGATGTGCCGGGCGTCACGCTCTCAAACGGGGGAACCAGCCTCGTCATCAGGGGAGCATAAACCAATGAGTGCAAAGATTGCATTGGCGCTTCACAACGTGATGACCAAAGTTACGTATGTGCAGAAAGGCAGTGAAAATAAGTTTCACGGATACAAGTATGTTTCTGAGGCTGATTTGCTTGAGAAGCTACGGCCAGCTTTGATTGAGGAGGGTCTTATCCTCATCCCATCGATTGAAATGGTTCGCCCTATGGACGAGCATGGCAATACGGTTGTGGATATGCGGTATGAAATTGTCCACAAAGATGGCGATATTTGGCCTCACCTGATTCGTGTGGCTGGATGTGGTAATGATCGTGCCAAAAATGGCACGGTGGGTGACAAGGGGCTTTATAAGGCCATCACTGGCGCAAATAAGTACTTCTTGTTCAAGCTGTTCCAAATTGAGACGGGCGATGATCCTGAGCGGGATACTACGCCAGTGACGCATGAGTCAGTGATGCATAGCGCTACGCCAAGCCATTGGCCGGACTATACTAAAGACTTATATAGCTATATGAAGGTGTTCCAAACAGCTATTGAGTTATGCCGGACGGTTAAAGAAGTTCAAGATTTCTGGAAGCAGGAACTGAAAGAAAACTTCCCGACAATGAAGTTGGAGAAGGACAGCGAAGATTATGAGGTTTTGCGTTTATTCTGCGCAGACCGCGTAAAGGAAATTAACGAAGCCAAAAAGGAGAAATGAAATGGCTTATGAACAGCGCGATAACAGTGGATCACTTTTTAAAAATACCTACAAGCAACGTGACAACCAGCCAGATTATACTGGAAATGGGATGATTGATGGTGTTGAATACAAGATAAGCAGTTGGGTTAAAGAAGGGCAGAGAGGCAAGTTCTTCTCCCTTTCATTTACCCCAAAGGACGAAACGGGCGAACGTGCATCCGCCCCGGCAAAGACCCCGCCTCAGAAGCCAGTTTCTAAAACATCTAGTAAACATCAAATAGATGAATTAGAGATTGACGACGAAATCCCTTTTAATTAACCTCTGCGAGACTGATTTCCCAACTCGCAGGGGATAATATGGGTACGACAAAAGTTTGCACTTCTTGTGGTGTTGAAAAAGACCTTCACTCTAAGTTTTATATTCAAGCAAAAATGGCTGATGGCCATCTTAATAAATGCAAAGAATGCGTAAAACTTAGAGTGAGGCAACATCGTGCTAATAATGATCATGTAAGAGAATATGATAGAAATAGGTATTATAATGATCCCAATCGGCGCGAATATACAAAAAACCAAACCAAAATTTGGTTCCAAATTAATAAAGAAAAAAGCATTGAACATAGTAAAAATTGGCAAGAAAGGCATCCTGAAAAGCGCGCCGCTCATGTCATTGTTGGTAATGCTTTAAGGAGTAAAAAATTGCAAAAGACGCCATGTGTAGTTTGTGGTAATTTAAAATCAGAAGCACATCACGAAGATTATTCAAAACCATTGGAAGTTATTTGGTTGTGCCGCATGCATCATATGGAAAGGCATAGACGATATGAGGCAACATAAAGAAGAAGGCACTGAATACATCGTTCTTTCCTATCGTACCGATAAGCACGGCCATGTGCGCAAAACCAAACTTGGCCGTGGGTTTACCGGACGCAAAGAAGGCACAATTAACGTAAACTTTGAAGCCGCCCCACTTCCCAATCAAGACGGTGAATGTTGGGTGTCTTTAGTTCCGTATGATCCTAATTTTGGTGAGCAATACGAATGACCAAGTTCATATCCGATGACATGATGGAAGAAGCTTTAACATTTCTTGCCACTCATAGTGCTTTAGGTGCTGAAGCTAGATCGGATAGGTTCAAAGCGGAACATGCGAGGAAGAGGATCAGAGCCAATCTGATCCTCACCTCTGACGAAAAAACATCTGCCATGAAAGAAGCATGGGCGGAACAACACGAACGATACGCAGAAGCTGTAAGCGACGAGGCTGACGCTATACGCAACGATGAGTATTTACGGGCTGAACGCAGTCGTGCAGATGCTGTCATTGAGGCATGGCGATCGGAGCAAGCTAATCAAAGAGCGGGGAATAGTTTTAGATGACATTTTCTGTCACCCTAACACGAGAAGAAATGAATATAGTTCGCATCCTTGGCGAATTACGATCATCTATGAGTCGGTCGCACGGCGTTAAAAACAATAAAGTGAGCGATCTTGCTGACCATGAGATTGATATTGATGGCGTGATGTCTGAATTAGCTTTTTGCAAACATCATAACATTTACTTTGATCCTACGATTAATCCGCGATCAAGCACGTATGATTGTTTATACAAAGGCAAGCGTATTGATATCAAATCGACCCGCCATCAAAACGGCAGGTTAATCAAGCACATTAAGCACAACCCAGATGTTGATGTTTTTGTACTGGCAATCATAAAAGATAATACCGTTACGTTTCCGGGTTATTGCACTGCCAATAATTTATACAAGCCTGAAAACATTAAGAAAATTGGATATGACGATACATACGTAATAGAAAATGAACAACTAACACCGTGGAAGTCTAATGACTGAAGACGTAGGCACTACAGCGCGTGGCAGTTTGTCTGGTAAACGCAAGCTTGCTATTTGGGAACGCGAACGCGGATGCTGCATGGAATGTGGCGTAAAGCTAATGACAGGCCAGTTTATATACGAACATGTACGTGCTTTAGAACTTGGCGGGACTGATACAGATGACAATATACGGCTTACATGCAAGCCGTGCGCAAAAGAAAAAACAAAAAAGGATCATAAAATGGCTGCTAAAGCAAAAAGAGTTAAGCAAAACCATTTGGGATTAAAACAGTCGCGCACACCAATGCCATATGGTAAAATGTCTAAGTGGAAAAAAAAGCTAGATGGCAGTATCGTTCCGCGTTGAGCGGCATGAAGCTATCGACCTTGATAGCTGTTGGATTGCTAACAGTCGGATGCCAAACTGTAGGCCATACAACAGAATCTCCGTTGCATGAAATGATTCGTGTGGCAGCGATTTCGCATGACGTAAATCCACAAATAGCCCTTGGTTTAATTGATGTGGAAAGCACGTTTAAACCAACCGCCCAAAAAGATGGAAACTATGGCTTGATGCAAATACGCATGGCTACGGCCAAGGCTATGGGGTTTAAAGGAAGTTTTAACGACCTATTAATCCCTGAAAATAATCTTGAGTATGGTATGCGGTATTTGCATTATTGTTACGAGAAGCACGGCGACGACCGTTTAGCGTTAGGTTGCTACAACGGCTCCACATCAGCTAAAAGCCGATATTCACGCCGCGTTCTTCGTGCTTCTGAAAAGTATTAAGCTGCCACACTCCGTGCTATGTGCAAAGCCTGTACGATTGCATCATCAGGCATGCTAAGCATATGCTCAGTGTGGTTAGCCAATAACTTTTGATTGCGCATGGTTTCGTTAACCAATGCACTTGCTGCTTTTTCAATAACTGCACCGCCAGATTTTCGATTCATTCGATTAGGGTCTGGCGAATTTTCAGTTGTAAAAGCAGTTTCTGCAACAGGCGAAACCGCAGCCTGTACTGGAATAGTAATGTTTTTTAAGTCATAGGCTTTGTTCATGCCTTGTTGAAAGGCTGAAGCATCTTGAGGGCCGCCAGTAAGGTAATCCGCAAGACCTATCTTATAATCTTCTCCCAACTGTCCGCGAACAGCTTTAATTGGCATATTAACGATAGATGTTCCTAAATGCGCAATTTCTTTAGGAATTTTCTGACTTGGGTTTTCAGATTCACCTAAAGCTGAAGAGCCAAGTTCCGAAACTCCTTCGTTTCTTGCCGCCCTTAACTTTTGAGCGGTATCATTATATCCAGCTTCGCGTTCGGCAGTATTAAGTAAATCTTCAACCGCATCTTCACCATAAAGTTGAACAAGGTTTTGGCGCAGAAAATCACCCTCGCCGCCTACGGATTTTCTTAAAGCCAAAACATCATTGGGTGATGACCTTAACTTATTGTCAAATGCAGATCGAACGCCATTATAAAATGCTTTTGATTGATCTGGATCAGCAGTAAATGCAGCTATCTGATTTGGACGAAGACCATTAGGGCCGCGGTTAAAAATATTTGCCCCAGCTTCGTTAGCATCAATTAAACCATAAATATCTGACTTTCCCTCCATGATGTCAGCGTAACCATCAACATCGGATTTAAGCAGATTGCTAACGTCTTTTTGGATTGATCCAACGGCCCGACTTCCAACCAATGTTTTAGGTTGAACGCCAATTGTCGCATCTCCAAAATTAATCATAGTATCCATTGCATGCCGGGCGTTTTCTAAGCCCTTAGCACTTGTTTCATAAACTGGACCCGCAGTTTTGGCAGCAATTTGTGGTTGCGTTCCCAAATCAAAGTTTTTGAAAACATCCGCCGCATTAACATCCGAACCAGCCAATGGCGAAACAGGCTGACCTTCGTCAAGAACTAGATAACTTCTGGCGTTTCGCAAAGCCTTTGCGACTGGACCTTTGGCTGTTTCTAATTCATGGTCAATTTTAGAAACGATTGCCGCAACCTTTGATGGATCAATAGGAGGTGCGTTATTTAAAATTGGGTCAAGTTGATCGGATAAAAGGCTTTTATTTCCTTTTAATAAAGCATCAAATTCACGCTCATCCGTTGTTTGTTTACCAAGATTACGCTCTAATGCATCTTGTACGCGTGCAGTTTTGCCGTTTTCTCTCAATTGAAGAGCGTTTTCAATGATATCTGCGGCAGACTTGTCTTGCCTCATTAGCGTAGAAGACAATGATTGAAGACGCTTGTCATCCAGCAAATAATCTGCCCCAGACATCGCGTCTGGTTTGATGTCCGACAAACGAAAATCATCAGCATATTTCATTAAAAAATTTTGCGTCCCGCGAGGTAGTTCAGAAAATACATCTGGTGACATAAGCCTATATAATGACCCTACGCCTTTAGCCGCCAAAGGGCCAGTTGCCCCCATCGCGCCAGAAAGCATAATTGATGCAGGGGAAATTGCTTGTTTTGAACCAGCAAATTGCGCACCTGTTTCTGTAGCAAATTCACCAGCAGCGCCAGCCCCCACTTGTCCTAAAGTAGAAAGTATTAATCCTGCGCTTGATTCTGGCAATGCGGCAGCGGCGGCTGCTGCAAATGGCAACCCCATTACCGTTTTAGTTGCAAACCGATTTGCATCAAACCGATTAAAGTCGGGCCGATCAATATGATACTTTTTCCCGTCAATAACCGCTAGCGGGTTGCCGTACATATCATTTGTGTACTCAACTCCGGGATAATTGCTGCTTAAAATATCTTTAACTTCCTGAGGGTTAGAAGTTAAATTTAAACCATGCTGTAATGCCCAAACATTCTTTAAAGAATAATTTGGTGGTGCTTTCCCCTCATATAATCCCGGCCATTTTTTTTCTGCAATGGTCGGATAATTTTCGTATTTTTGAGGAATTTTTTGACGCACTTGTTGAGTTGCACCAGTAGGTACACCTGAAAAAGGATCAATAACCGGAACATCCACAGTTTGATATGTGGGGATTGGCGCAGTTGGGTTTTTCCCCGCCAATGTTAAAGCGGAGTTAGGGGCAACTGGCTGTTTTTTAAAATTCCAATTAACTTCAGCCATGTTTATTGTCCATAAGTTACGCCGGGTTGAGAAGCCATAGCACGGTAAACATTTTCAGGGGGTACTTTTTGAATATTTTTAATGTTTACCTGATCAACACCATTCTGCTTAAAGTGCTTCACACCACTAATTTGAGCAATTTCGCCCGGTTGGAAACCGCTTGACCAGAGACGGTCATTAAATGATTGATCGTTTGGGTTCTGCGGAATTCGATAATCTTTAGGCATGTTGGGAACAACATATGTTACGCCCTCAACAAAATCGTTGGGCTGAACAGGTTCTTTTTGCCCCTTAAATGTACCTAAAATGCGACCAGCGGCATTTTCAAACAAAGAGCGATCATGCAACTGACGCCATCTGTTCTGATACGCTTCAAAATTTTGATTTTTATCTGATTTTGCATTGTACCAATCCCGCTCAAGTGCCTCTTGCCATAATAATGCAGCAAGTTGCGTTTGGATAAGGCTGTGGTTGGCATCTGGACTAATGTCAACGCTAGGGCTGCCTTGTGATGCGAGCGTTCTAAATTCAGCTTGTGTTGGACGAGAGAAGCTTGAATTAAGTTTTCCAATGACGGTATCAATGGCGCTTTTCATAGCCTTTTGAACTGCTTCAATTGGCTTACCACCATCAATATCCTCAGCGATACTATCAAATCCTAATGCTCTGGCATAACCTGCCAATTGTGTTCTGTCAGATGTTAAAGCGCCTGTTTCAAATTGCTTCGCAGCAGCAGCAAATTTAAGCAAAGACATTTTTGCTTCTGACGTGCTGCCAGCAGACGTCATAAAATCATCTTCCATTTTTTTGCTGGAAGATTGCGCGCTATCAAATAATGGGTCTTTGTCAGTGCGAACGGTATTAGGCGGTATTTTGGTGGTTGGGAAACCATAGCTATTTGGATACCCAACATCGACTGGAACCGTTTTAATACGGCCAGTATCTTCATCAATTGCGCCATGTGGAGTTTGTGCTGAAATTGGCGCAGGTGGTGGATTTTCAGGTTCCATTGCACCCGGCTCAACACGAACCTTCTGATTATTTATAAACATATCTTGTTTTTGAATTTCATTTGCTTGAGAAACCAATGAATTTAATTCAGTTGCTTTTTGGCCCTTCCAAGAATCCGAAGCAAAGGGAGTCTCAGCAATTTGTTTTTCAATCGCATCCGCTTTATTTCGCAATTTCATAAAACGCCTAATTGACATAGCTGGTGGCGATCTGTCATTTGCATCAAGACCAAAGTCTTCATCAACGGTACTATCTGTTTTTGTTTTTGCAGGAGCATTTTCCGCGACTTGTACTTTAGGAGCAGCACTAGCTTGATCTGCACCCTCTCCTTCGCCAGCACCAAGAATGGATTTGGCTAAAGAGGTTACATCTGGATTCATTAAATTGGGGGTTGCTGCCACATCCTGATTTTCAGGTGGCCCACCCAAAGCAAAACCAATACGTCCTCCATTTGCGCGTTGAGAAGGAACCACGCCACTTCCTTGAGTTTGCGCTTGAATTACTTTATCCAAAGGCAAGCCAGACATTTTGGCAATGACTGCCATTTGTTTAATAAATTCGTCTTGAGGAATAATGTGACCATAAATGTCTTTGACAATCATGGGTTTTAAACCTGTAGTTGGATCAACAGGTGTTTCTGGTCGCTCATCTTGAATGACAGTATACATTGAGCGAATGTCTTCAAATTGCTTTAAACCAGCAAGTCGGGCTTGCGTATCTGCCGCTTGTTGCTCAATGCCCGTCTTTTCAGCTTCCAACTGACGCTGCATGAGTTGATTTTCATAATCGCGCTTATTTTTAAGTGCGCTGTAGTATGTACCAAGACCCTGTTGCGCGCCTTGTGCTACGCCAAGACCAAAGATGGGAGACTTGCTTGCCATCATACCAAGACCAGCAGCTAATAGGCCCATGTTGGCTTCATCCGATAAAGGATGACCAGCGACCATTTCACCTAAAGTTTTATGACCCGTATCTGCCGGAGGTGCGGAAGTTTGGTTATAAATATCCTTAAGCTGTGATGCAGTTTGCCACGGGCTAAATTTATAGTTTTGGTCTGGCGTTGTTACTTCTCCAGATTGGCCGTCATCTCCGGCGTATCCTTTGCGGCCAACAAGCCCGCCAGATGCATATCTTCCCAACATTCCAGGCAAAGATGTTTGACCTGCATAATTTGTATCTGGAATAACATCACTTGCCGATACAGTTCCAGGTGTATTGCCAATCAGCTTATTAGCCCAACCGCGTAAATTAGCTTTTTCATATGGGTCAGCCATTGCTTGGCTTAAAACCTTGCTTGGATCAATTTCGCCTTCATCTGATAAAGATTTTTCAGATGGTTTAGTTGTCCAACCAGGGGATGACTTGCCTAAATGTCGGACACGCATAATGTCAGCAAGGGATAGTTGTTTGGTTGACCCACCCGTTGGTTGGTCAGAATAAGGAATATCAACACCGAATTGTGAATCTACGCCACCGGTTAACGCATACCCCTTGCGGTCATCACCTTCATGAACAGCGCCTCCCATTGAATCATCATGGGAAACAACACCGCCTTTGTTAAATGGCTTAAACAGAGAACCTGCAGTCAACAGGCCACCAACAAGGGACGAGCCAATATTGCCCTGTGGTTGTGCTGTAAGAGCCGTACCACCCGACTGACCACCAATGCCGAGAAGCAGGTTAGCAAGATACTGAGTCGTTTGGAATGGGTAAGCCTGTTGCGCTTGGAACTGCTGCTGATTCGCAACGTCTTGAGCCTGTTGAACGGCCTGTTGCGTAGCACCTGCGGCCATCTGCGCTTGTCCACCTGCAAGACCCGCCGTTTGTGCGCCCGTGCCAAGCTGACCCAACTGCGATCCGGCTTGAAGCTGACGGGCCTGATCTGCATTGAATTGAGCCAATGCTTGACCATATCCACCTTGATAGATGTTAGCCATTGTTTGACCACCAGCCAGGCCCTGCTGACGAGCCAATTCTGCCTGTGCAATACCTGCGCGATCGCCACCAAATGCGCCTTGGCTAATGGCATTGCCCAACAGTTGTTGCTGTTGTTGGGCATTGGTTTCATTAAGGTTGGCTTGAGTAGCCGCCGCCACACTATTAATATATGGCGACATATATTGGTTAAGCTGCTGTTGGCCGAATGGCGTAGCGGCATTGCCCACCAAACCTGCACCCGCCTGATAATATGGTTGCGCTTCAGCGGCGGCCGCATTTATGTTTTGGACACCTGCTTGTTGGCTAGGAGTTAGACCCGCAACCATTTCCCCTGTATACGGTGTAAAAGGTGTAGCCGCGACTTGCTGTGCTTGGGTTGAAAGCATGTCATAATTCGCCTGTACCTGAGGTGGTGGCGAATACGTCGATGTGGTTGTAGCTGTACCTTTAGAACCGCACACGGCTATCTCCTACTAAGCAGCGTTGACAGCCATTTCAGGCTGACCAGTTGACGCCCCATAAATAAAGAAAGCACCAGCGGGGTGGCCGAAGTGTTTCTCATATAACTCTACTTTAGCATTTGTTCGCTGATTTGACAAAACCCCGATCATTAGAGGCAGATCGAGGCCGTCAGCCGCTTTTTTAGCAAACTCAATTAGCTTGTGAACGCGGGAAACTGTAGCGTTTCTGTATTCAGGGCGGACAAATACAGACATTTCTTCAAGGAATGGGGTATCAGAATACCAGTTGTTAGCAATCCGAAGAAGAATCATAGCCTCAAGATTATCTTTAGTTCCCACCACGCCAATAATACCAAAATGCTTATGTAGCAAAGGGCGAACCGTATCGCGAACCTTTTGCTCATTTAACTCAAACATGCCAATTTCTTGGTGAATCATTCTTGCGAGGGTCATGATGCCGTCCTCGTCATCCGGCTGAGCAGTCCTTACCAACGGTTCAGTTGTTACCCGTTCAAACTTTGGCATCCGCTTACGGGCGCTTTTGGACAGGCGAATACGTTGCTTTTTAAACATTGATTCCATTTTTAGTCCTTCTTGGGCGGTGAAAGTTTTTGTAGGGTCTTAATATGTTTCTTTCGTAACTTCATTACGAATTGGTCAAGTATGCGATGACCACGATTAAGATCGCCGCCGCCAATACCCACAACCGCGTACGGGGGAATAACGTACTCTCCACCAGCAGCAACAATAGGAACAGGGTTACCAGCATTGTGTGATCCATCGTCATGGTATTTTGATATCATTTCTGTGATGTTTTTGAAACCACTAAGCGTGTTCCCTTCACCAAGGTAAGCAACTTCTTCAGCCGGAATGACATAGGCTCCGGCGGGTACATGCATAGGAAGATGATCTGTGCGACCAGCCACGGGGCTATGGATAGGACCAGTATGGATAATATTACGCCCATTTCCATGCGAATTTCCTCCATGTGCCTTTCCCGACCGCGCAATATTTAATGCCGCCGCTACAGCTTGATCGTGCGGATGACCCGCACGGGACATTTCGCTTATATTCTTGCTGATAGTAGCTTGAGATGAACCGTGCTTGAGTGGCATCACGAATATCCTACTGCGATTATGGAACCTGTGCCGGGCGAAAAATACAATCCCGTCGCAAATGGAACTTGGATTTGGTAAACGCCAAGCGTGTTAGGAACGGCATAAATGCGGCTACCTGATGCGGCAGATGTCGCGTCATAAAGGTAACCCTGCGTGGAACCTGCCACGATAACGCTTACCGTAGCCAACCAGCCTGACGATGATTTAATCACTGACGCCGTCGATACTTCCTTGCTGTTATAGAAGCCAGCATGGGTATTTATGGCAGTAACATAAGAGTTAATGCCAATAACGCCGTTTTTCTGCGTGGAAAGGATGTCGTCTAAAGATGCGATGGTAGCCTCCTATTAAAATTTGCCGTCTACCTGAAAACGATACTTAACCCCGCCCAAACGCCAGAACGTACCAACGTCTTGCGATGATAGTGAAAATGCCATGAAACGCGCCCTAATCCGGCATGAAATATATTCCGTGGATTGCGTCATGGGGAATGTTACTGAACTGACCGTGTTAGACGGGGAACCAGAATAGTAACTGGTTGATGGTGAGGTGGCTGTATCAGTGGCATAGTTAGTGTAGTAAATAGTTAAGTAAACAGTAGCATTTTGGTTGCCGCTGTACGTACCCCATTTCATGTCCGGCCAGATTTGATCCACAAAGACCAAGTTTTCGCCTTCAGCCAATTGAAAATAACCTGTCTGAAATGACGACAACATGGCAGTGGTTGATGTTCCACTGGCGGCGTCATTGCCCACTTCATGCTGATAGATGTACGTATCGCCACCCGCCCCAATTGGTGGGCCAAGGACAGATTGGTCAATCCAAGCAGTTCTGCCTAGTGTGCCAAAATCCCACTGCTGAGTCTGCACGTTATACTTAACGTAGCTATCATTCTCAGTGGACGAGGCAGATGGATAATACCACGTAATTTCGTTGTACTGGCTGTTAACGCCGCAAGCCACTTTGCTGAGATAATCTTTGTTAATATTTTGGAATATCACGTCAAAGATTGGGCATGGTATTGGCTGAGGGCCACCGCCCATCATCATAAAAAACTGTCTCTGGGACATCCAGTATACAGCGCCATTAAGCTGACCAACGCAATGTCGTGATACCGCTCCGCAATTAGAGCCAATTTTGTTAAAGCTATAGACAAAGGGCGTTCCAACATATTGCATTGCCCATAAGTCTAAGTCAGTCCAAAGCAAACCTTGTTGTGGGCCTTGAATACCAGCCACAATTTTTGAACCTGTTGGGATGCGGTATGAACCAGCTTGGTTAGTTGACGAGGCTATCCAATTAGTGAAGTCGCCAACATCACACCACCTAACAAGCATAGGGTCTGCTTGTAGATTAAATGACGAGCCATAAGCTATAATCTGACGTTGAGGCATGGCGACAAAAATGCCAGAATTAACGAGCGGACCACTGCCACCCACAATCTGAGCATTTTGCAACTGCCCGTTAGGATCGTAATAATAGATTGCGCCACCTGCAGGACATGCAACTAGATATGAACCAAAGTTATCTAATGTCCAATCCGTCGCAGTGATTGCTGTGCCGGGAACGGATGGTTGAGTTGACCCAACACCAAACCCACCTGTGCCATAACCGCCAACACCATACCCAGTCCCCGTGGGCTGGGGGCCAATAGCAATATAAAAATTAGACCGGACATTACCGCTATTTATTGCAGTTGGGCCAGCGGAGGACGTTGCGGTATTTGCGGCGGCAAAAGTAAACGAACTTGCGCTTGGAACTGTTAAAATGGTGTATAAACCAAAAAGTGTAATGCCCCCAACGGTCGTGGATACACCAACGTAAAACGTCGAACCTACGGAATACCCGTGGTTATCAAGGTAACATGTAACCGTAGATTGACCGTTTACTGTTTGGAATGCAGGAACACCAACTAATTTAGCTGTACCCGTGCCAGTTCCAACACCAGTAGCATTGAATATAATACCTACCGTATTGGCTGATGCGCCAATAAGGGTGAAATCAGTCGTGCCAACAGTAACGATTTGATAGGTATTGCCAATCGTAAATGACCCAGCCGTTGTATTGGTTGAGGTATTAGCGGTCGAAGTTGCAGCAGAGGATGCTATAATTGAATATGTCGTTCCAGCTGCAGTTGACAGTTGATACGGCCCTGAGAGAACTAATCCCCCCACTGCAACTGGCGTTATATATTCAACATAATCTAAAACAGATGCTGTAATATTTGAATCAGTTATAGTTACCGTTTTAGACCCAGATGTTGTCGCAAATACTGGAGCCGTGTTGGTTATGCTTGTTTGTGGTGTAATGTTAACAAGGTTATTGCCAGTCAAAACATTAAGAGACGATTCTGCTCCAATCCCAAGGTGGTTGATGGCATTAAGATCAGCCCAACCTTTAAGTGCGCGAATAGCTGAGCCAATAGCTGAATTATAATACGCTACCCAGCCGCCAAGCTTTTGGGCCAACCCAAATCCGTTTCGTTCCGGCAAAAAGCGAATCAATTGCGAAGAAGAATACGCCGCCTCATTTAAGGTTGGGGTGACGTTTGTATCAACGCCGGGTTTGAGTTTGATCGTACCAAAGGGCATGATTAACCCCTAGTTGGCGAAGCGGCGGGGGCAGGTGAGTAAGACGACCAAGCGGCTGCCTCGTACTTCTTGCGATTCTCTTCAACCAACGCACTGGCTTTCAAAGCCTGATACTGGCTTTCGTAGGTTTGCGCCATCTGCGGATCGTCATTAATCCGGCCAAAGTTGCGCTGAAATGCGGAGATGTAAATCATACTTGCCATGATAAACATATCTGGCAGGTAAGTTGAAATGTAAGTTGTCGTATTTGTGGCAGAAAGTGGCGCAGACCGGACAGTACCCGTAATGATCGTGCCGTAATTACTGTCAGGCGTTGGCCCCACAATCATATATTGGCTAGTATTACCTGTAGTAGCAGTATCGCCCCCATAAACAGCAAAATACTGAGGTAAGCCTGTCGTAGAACCCGATCCGTAAACATTCTGTATAAATTCTTTAGTAACTGGCAATAGTGGCGATGACACGCCGGAATTAACTACTTCAAAAGTCTGCGGGACAATAAACTGCGACGTAGGTAAAGTTAACGTATTGTTGTTGGAGGTAAGGGAATAAGCTGTCGTGCTAATTTGGGTAGAAAGAAAATCCAAATCACGCTGCATACGCAATTCTGCGTAGCTGATCATTTGAGGCAAAATAATCGTGAAATTGGTATCATTGGACGGAATGACGGCCATTGTGCTAATTTGCTGCACGTAACTTGAGTATGTTAAGGCCATAACTTAATCCTACGATGCCATGTCAAAGGCAGCCTTTTCTACCGCCGCAACTCTATTTGACCAACCTTTGCCAAACGTACCATACGTGGGCAAACTTTGCAAAAAGGCTAGTCTTGCTTCACAGACTCCCGTAGCAACTTCACGAGCGTTAGCCGCTTCACAAGCACTAATTGTGGCTTGGCCGATTTGTCCGTCCGCACCAACGCCAAGTACCTGCTGAAGGGTTTTCGCCGCACGGCCTACCCCACTATTAACAGCCATATCAAAAGTGGCATAGTCAACGCCAAGAGGAAGTGAGTCGCCACCGATTTTATCCCAATAATTAGCTTTATACAAAGGTGCTACGTCCTGCGGTCCCAAAGCCCTCATTTCAACTTCGGTAACTTCACGCCCCACCCAAGATTCCCATACTTTTTGCGTTACGCCAAGGTTTGTACGGCCACCGGGGTCTTTTGGGTTATCCGTGTACCCGCCTTCACTTTTTAAAACCAATGCTAGGCATTGCTCAAAATTACCGTTCACTTTTTGTTCCCCAAGGAAGCAGTAAGCGCATCCGTCTTTTGCTTTGAACCAGCGGACGAACCAAAATAAAAACCCATTACGCTAGTCCAAGCAGTGCCAAGTGTACCGATGAGCATAAGCAATGCCTCGCCACCTGTGGCCGGAAGACCAAAGTGCAAAATATAAGCAATGATGCCAAAAAAACCGACCGTAACGCCTACTGCCAATACGCGAGGGATCCAATCGCGGGTTGCAATCTGCATATTACGGGCTGAATCGCGGTCTTGTTCGGAAATACGTTCCAGATCAATGTCCAACGACTTCATCTGAACTTTGAAGTCCGCATCAATCTTTTTCAGGGCCGCCAACTGATCACCTGTTGGATTAGCAAGAGCCGACATGATGTCGTCTTCAGTGCCATTTTCATGACCAAAAAGGGCATTTGATATAGCTTTAACCGCCATGCCACCAACAGGTCCAAGCAATGCCGTCGCGATGGTTGGGGCGACTGAACCAAGCAATGGTCCAAAAGTTTTAAGAATGTCCATGTTACTTCACCGTTATCATAAGAAATACGCCGATTGCGCCAATGCCTAATACCAGAAAACCTACAATACTGCTAACCATAATCAAATCCTTGCGGTTTTCTTCCTGTTCTTTCAAGGCCGCTGCAGCCTGACGGGCAGCTTCCTTCCGCATCTCAATGACTGACCGTTGAATACCTTCCCATGCGGCAGGGCCATATTGCCCTACGAACATATTCTTAACGTCCAACTGCATTTGCTGGGCCTTGGCTTTGGCGGCATAAATTTTAACCGCTTCAGCCTCAAACTCAGCTTGGCTTTGGAATAATTTCTTTTTGCGTGGTGTCGACGCAATAGTAACAATTTGGGCAACCTTACTAAAAAGATTGCCCACTTTTTCTGCAGTTTCCATCACGTCCTGCCCTGCATCGACGGCGGACTTGATGCTATTGTAGATTGCAGTCGCGCCAGCGATGAGGGTAAACGGATCCATACTTAGTCCATATTATTCAGCAGGTGTATTTTCCGGCGCTACAGGCGTGGCTGCAGCAACTTGAATTTGCGGTTCTGCTTGTGCTTTTATTTTTTCATAAACAGCAATACCCGCTTCAAGCGGTAACTTCCCAAGACCCGCCGCAATAATATTTGCTTCTGCGACCGTAAATTTGAAAGTAAGTTCGAGATTTTCCATTGAATCCTCTTAAAATGGTGGTTGTTGGGTTTGTGACGTTGTTTCACCTAGTAGGTTAATTTGTGAAGCAATTTGTGCCTCAACGCCGGGCATACTAATACAACCCGCAACCCATTGATAGGCCATTTGTTGTGTAATATTTGCATATGGGACAAATTCTGCGGGGTTTGGCGAACCTAAATTGGCCGTGCCGGATGTTGATGCTGTGTGTATTCCATCCGTACCCGTGCAAACCCAATTAATAGCCGTAACCACATTGGTCAGGCCATTAGAGGATGTGTTTACAATAAATTGAGGAAACTCCCACGTATATTGCATTACCGATACTCAATCCAAGATACCAAACTATCTGAACTGCTGACAGAATAAGTAGACCCTGATGGGACTATTCCAGACACAGTTTTATTGCCTGTGTAACTACCACCAGTTGAAAAACTGGATACCGCGTTTCCGGCAATTGTTAAAGTTGTCCCGCCAGAACCGTAAGTAATAATGCTTATGTAAATAGCATATGATAAAGAATTTGTGTAAGTTGTTGAAAATGCTCTTGAACCAGTTAAATTATTTAAAGATGTTCCAATTACATTGACCGATTGCGAAATCCACGTTGTGCCATTGCTTGTTAATACGTTTCCGCTTGTGCCGGGGGCAACAACTTGCAATGCGCTTGTTCCGTTGCCTAAAAGAACATTATTTGCCGTTAAAGTTGACGATCCAGTGCCGCCATTAGCCACATTAAGTGTGCCAGCCAAAGTAACCGCGCCAGTGGACGCCGTTGATGGAGTAAACCCAGTTGATCCGGCGCTGAAGGAGGAAACAACACCACCTGACAAAAGGCCATCATCCGCTTTTTTTACGTTTGTCCCGTCGCAATAAACAATAATGCTATAACCCTGTGGGCAAGACACTGTAGTTCCAGCGGCTGCGTTACTGCCGTTATTTGATCCTAATAGGACGGTATACGCGTTAGATGTGCTATTGGTAACAACCCACATACCTGCCACGCTTTGAGGCAAAAGCACATTTTGGTTGGCGGCTAATGCACCTGTAAGGTTAAACCGCATGGCTTGCGATGTAGAACCAGCCGCAGTCGCGCTTGGCGCTGCAATATTGGTATAAGTGGTAGACCCACCCGTATTTACGGATACAGATGTAGTATTGCCGTACATCTGATCAAGGATGGTCGCATTATAGTTAAGCGGCTGATCCCACGTAGGAGACGTGCTATTATACGCTGGTTCGTTAAGGGCAAGGTTTGTCGTTACACTCATGGTTTGTCCGCCTTATTGTCAAGTTTGTCGTAGATACGTTGGAACATATCCTCAATATGCTTCATTCTCTGGTCCAAATCCACCTTCAGGACATATTCCTTTGGCATATTGGCTTCCAGTTTATTCAAATCACGTTGTAGTTCTTTGACCGCGCCCCAAAGTTCACGCAAGAACCACCCCGCCACCGTCAGGATTGCGCCGCCAACTATGTCTATAAGGGTTTGATAATCGTTCATGGGTGCGCGGCCTTATATGCGTCAAATTCTGCTTTAAGTTCTTTCTTGCGTCCTTTGTTCCAAACCGGAACCTTTAAAACGCGATAGGCATGTAAACCATTTTCAGACACTGTAACCCATTCAAGATTGTCTACACAATTGTTGTGTTTGCTTCCATCTTTATGGTTTACTTGTGGTTTGTTTGATTCATTGGGAATAAATGCTCTTGCGACTAGGCGGTGTACATTATGGTTGCTTTTAATGCCGTCAACACAAAAGCTAACAATCAAATATCCACTTTTGCTTTTTCCTTGTTTTAATAATTTGGAAGGAGAGCGTCGCAAACCATTGTGAAGACGGTTAAGAACCATTCTTTCAATAGACCTAACATTTCCAAAGTTGCTCACTTCGTAATGCGTTTCAAAACCTGAACATGGATGCCAAATTTCCATTATTTTGCCTCCAATGCGGCAATACGGGCGGTCAAGGCAGTGATGGTGACTTGTTGCTCTTGAATAGCGGCAACTAAATGCACGACAATCTTACTGTAATCTACGCCTTGGTGAATGGGCTTGCCACCTTCATCTACAGCGTCTTTTTCGCCTGTAACTGCATTAGGAATTATGGCTTGCAACTCATGGGCAATAAAACCTTCACCCGCAGATTTGTCGCTAATCCAATCGTAGGTAACAGGCTTTAATGCGCTGATCTTGGCAAGACCAGTCGTTATTGGGGTGACGTTTTCTTTTAAACGGTAATCGGATGACGTATTAAAGCTAACGCCTGTTGTTCCGGCTTGTTGAACACTTCCAATAATTGAGTTATTGTAAAGAAAATCTAAATAACCTTGGCCTGAAGTTGCGCTGGAATGCCCAATACGAACATAACCAGTTGTGCCGGAACTTCCGTTTGGAATAATTGCAATGCCAGCGTTTACTGAAGTTGTACTCGTCGTCCCCACCAGCAGATTGCCGGAGGAGTCGATGCGCATACGTTCTGCGCTATTTGTAGCAAACGTCATAGGCGCATTTGCAAAACCTAAAATATTAAAACTGTTTGCACCGCCCCAAGCAGAAAAAGAACTACCCCCAGTGTTAATTTCGCCTCTTAATGTGCCATTATTGTAAAAATGGAACCCGCTTCCCGCTGTTGCGGCGGCTGCATCTGTGCTGTTCCAAACATCTCCTGTAGCAGCATAAGAAGCCAATTTGCTGTTTGTATATGTGCTTGGCGAAGTCGTCCCAATACCTACGTTGCCGGAGGAGTCGATACGGGCGGATTCGTTTGTGCCTTGATAGAAAATTGTGGTTCCATTTCCGCTTGAATTATCAAGTTTAATTGCAGCGCCAGCAGTCCCATATCCAGTTCCACTAGAAATATAAAGCCAAGTATTTCCCCCATTCCGGATAATAGAAGAATCGCTACCAGCAATTTGCAAATTACTGGTTGTCCTTATTGCTCCAGAAACATCAAGTTTATACCCCGGCGAAGTCGTACCAATCCCCACATTCTGAGACGTATCAATCGTCATTGCTGTGGATTGCGAACCCGTTTTAAAGATAATACTGTCGGACGTACCCGCACCAGACGTGGATTCCAGTGTCAGCGTAGACGATGCTGTCGTTCCGCCAATGAGAAGCGGGGTAGTTAATGAAGTGGTTAATGTAGGCGAAGCAGAATAAGCAGGAGCCGTTCCCGTTCCTGAAGATACTAATACTGAACCAGTTGCAACAGCAGCCAATTTGGACAATGCAGTGGTGGTTGATGCATAAAGCAAATCGCCAACCGTATATGAAGATTGTCCCGTTCCGCCGTTTGCTGCGACAAGCGTTCCAGCAACCGTTACAGCGCCTTGCGTTGCCGTTGACGGGGTTAAACCCGTTGTTCCAAAATTGATTGATGTTACTGCCAGTCCGCTAACATTTGACCAAGAAGGCTGTACTGAAGAACCACCAGATGTAAACACCTGACCAGATGTTCCGTAATTTACAGTTGCACCAGCAACAGAGCCAATACCCCAAGCGCCCGACGTATTAATGGCAAACTGACCAGAGCCGTTCGTGTAGAACGATAGCGGCAAATACGTACCTGTGCCGTTAATGCCCGACACCAACTGGACGTCCGTGGAGCCGTTCGTCGCAATCAAAATTTTGGATGCGTTGGTAGGATCAGCGGCATTGGTTGCTTGCCAAGAAGCCGCTGTGGATGTGCCGTTAGGCAGAGCATAAATGCCCGTTGTGCTGTTGGTCGTGCTTGTTTGGAAAGCCAAACGGTTTGTGATCGTGGCATTGGTAAAGTCACCAAGAATACGCGCACCAGTCCCTGTGTGAGTTTCGTTACCGCTAATGCTGATGCTGCCCGTCGTTAAGGCCGTAACCGTAGGCGAATTAGACCATGCAGGAGCAACACCAACGCCGCCCGACACAAGAACTGATCCGGTAGCAACGTCAGCCAGTTTGGATAGCGTTGTAGAGGCAGAAGCGTACAGAAGATCGCCCACTGTGTAGGACGTGATGTTCGTGCCGCCAGAGGATACAGGAACCACGCCGCCAAGGGTTGCAAGCGTAACCGTCGTCCACGATGGAGCGGCAGATGCGCCACCAGACGTTAAGAACTGACCAGACGTGCCGTATGTAGCACCGCCAATGCCTAACTGACCCGCAGGTCCAAAACGGAAGGCTTCAGCAATAGAGTTGCTGCCAGTTGGCGTTGTGTAAATACCTGCATATGTACCCTGCGCCGTATCCGTAAAGTTTTCCGCTGCAGAGAATGCAATGTAGCCCGTAGACGCCGTACCAAATCCAGTCGCGCCATAACCACGGGCTGTGAATTGCGCTAAGAAATCGCCTGATTGCGATGCCGTTGGAGAAGCCGCCGTACCACGGGCTGATCGTGCCGTATATGCACCGTAAGCCCCCGTACCATAAGCATCTTGCGTAATACGGGTATTGGCGGCATTTGCGCCAACAATATACAAATCAGTACCAGCAGGAAGTGAACCTGTTGGCGTGGTCGTTTGCGTATTGGAAACAACAGTCAACTGCGTCTGCGGCGTAGCGGTGTTAATGCCCAAACGGTTATTGGTGTTATCCCAGAAAAACTTGGCGTTGTTTTGGCTGTAAACGCCGGATGCACCCGCAAACACGACAGAGCCAGTGGTAAATGCCGTTGAAGTACCCGTTCCGCCGTAGCCAACACCAATGGTTGAGCCGTTCCAAACACCCGCAGTAATTGCGCCGCTTGTGCCAATCGTCATGGCATCCGTTGCGCCGTTATTTACCACAAAGTGGATGGCATTATTTGTCGTTGTACCGATAGCAAGGTCAGCGGATGTCGCATCAAGATAAACAGTATTAGGCGCGTTAAATGCACCCGATCCTGCAAATGTTGAAGAATTCATCCCCAATTCGCCAAAATACGTTGATGACGTACCAAGGTTGTTGGAAACAATGAAATTTGTGGATGCCACGTTGCCAGAGTTGGTGTTTTGAAGCACCATTTCGTTGTAGGTGTTTACGCTATTGGTATAAGACGCAAAGATATTCGTATCGCTATAGCCAAGCGTACCGTAACTATAAGCACCCGCAGATAATGCGCTGGCAAGCGAACCGTTGGCCGTCACATAGGTAAATGCACCCGTGGAAGGCGTTGTTGCGCCCACCGTGCCATTGATACCGCTGACCCAAGAGGCAGTCGTGCCGTTGGAAGTCAGTATTTGTGTATTAGTGCCAATGCCCAAGCGGGTTGCGCTGTTTGTGCCGTTTCCAATAATCAAGTCGCCAGTTGTAGTAATTGGCGAAAGCGCATTGAACGCAGCAGATGCGGTTGTCTGACCCGTGCCGCCAAAAGAAATGCCAACGGTGCTTAGGCCAATTGTATTACCAGTTTTGGTAATTGGGGCAGATACGGCAATATTACCAGCAGAAGATGTTTGAACCCACACAAGGGCAGTTGAACCAACCGTAATTGTGCCAGTTGTGTTCATAACCCATGAGGTTGAACCCCATGTTGTGCCGCTTGAAACGAATACTCCAGCGCCCGTTTCAATGTAATTTGGACCAGTTCCAACCGTATTAAAGTCCGTGGAACGGGTAAGAACCCAGTTTGTAGAACCAGAACCTTGGTTAGTGACAACATAAATACCGTTTTGCAGACCGCTTGATTGGTTCTTAACCAGAACACGGGTGGCATTGGAAACGTCTGTGGCGGTGAAAGTATAACCATCAATCGTCAATGCGGCTTGTGTGCCAGCATTTGTAATTGTAGCGCCAACGCCAGATGTTCCGTTATTATACGTTACCGTGCCAAGGTCAGCAGTGGTTGCATAACCAACAGCCGTATGGAATGTAGTATTGCTGACAGCAGAAACCTGACCATCAACATATTGTTTGGTGGACAACTGCAATGCGGAAACTGGGTCTTGCGTAACCGTAACCGTTGTCAAACCAGATAAAGTAGCCGCTGTAGCACCCAGTGATACAGATGTCGTTCCAAGCGTAATAGACGAATTGGTTAACCCGGCGTTAGGAATGGTGGCCGATGCCGTAACCGCGCCCGTGCCGTTACCAAATAGGTAGCCACTAAGCGTAGAAGCACCCGTTCCACCATTGGCAACAGGAAGAACCCCCGTCACACCAGTTGTGAGCGGCAAGCCCGTAGCATTGGTCAGAATAGCCGCAGATGGCGTTCCAAGGGCTGGAGTTGCAAGTGTTGGCGAATTTGACAACACCACTGAACCTGTACCCGTGGATGTCGTTGTTCCCGTACCGCCAGACGCTACAGGCAATGTGCCAGTAGTAAGCGCAGACGTAGACGTTGCATATAAAGCGCCGCCAGAAGTAAACGACGTAAGGCCCGTACCACCATTGGCCGTGCCAAGCGTGCCACTTACATGAGTAGAAAGACCAATTTTACCCCAAGACGGAGCAACACCGACCCCTCCAGAAATAAGAGCATTGCCAGTAGCCACGTCATTAAGACGGGCCAAGGTGGAAGATGACGAAGCATAAAGAATGTCACCCGTCGTATACGATCCATAACCCGTTCCACCTTGCGTTTCAGATAAAGGCGTGGTCAGGCCAGAAAGGGATGTAATATCGCTATTTGCACCGGATGCCGCCACGCCAAGATTGGTACGCGCACCCGCAGCCGTTGTAGCGCCCGTGCCGCCGTAAGCAACAGCGATAGGCGTACCCTGCCATGTGCCGGAAGAAATAGTTCCGATTGAAACCGTGCCAGTGGCAGTAAAATTTGTAAATCTTCCAGTTGACGCGGTTGTTGCCCCAATTGCTGTTTGATCAATTGTGCCGCCCGTAATAGCAACAGCATTAGCATTCTGCGTTGCCATCGTTCCAAGGCCAGTGATTTGGCTTGTTGGAATCAAAATATTTACGCGAGAAGCAGAGGTTATTTGGCCCTGTGCATTAATTGTGATTTGCGGAACGGCTGTTGCGGTGCCATAGGTTCCAGAGGTAACGCCCGTTACATCAATTAAAATTGTGCCAGATGTCGTTAGTGGGTTTGTGCTTAACGTGGTCAATCCCGTCCCAGCGGTAAGGGAAGAAATTGTACCCGCACCAATTAATGAGCGGACTTGCGCAGCAGTTAAGTCTTGCGGTTGAGCAGAACCCGCCGTGTTGTTGCCTTTAATTGTATAGGCAGCCATTTGGGCAAGATAATCATTGGTAACGCCGTTATTGTTAAGGCCAATTGTTCCGGTAGTTGTAATAGTCCCGCCAGAAAGCGGCGATTGAGCCGTAACAGATGTTACCGTGCCGCCATTAGCATTAAGGTTAGCAATCTGCTGCGCTGTAGCGCGGTAAGATGTACCGTTTTGAACTACCTGAAGTTGAGACGACCCACTAAGGCTCGTGACTGACGGCAGATTTGGGATAGTTACGTTGCTCATGCCAGCGGCCCTGTCTGAGGTATCTGCGAATAATTGTACGGCACACCAACTATAGCAGTTTTAACCAGTGTTGTAGACCCCAAGATACTACCAGAAGCTACGTTTTGAGCAACTGTGTAGGTAAATTGCGTCGCTGTGTTTACGGTTACGCTATAGAAGCCATCCGTAGCCGCGCCTAAAGTTGTGCCTTGGATTGAAATTTGGTCATTTGTATTAAGCCCTGTTGAAGCAGAGCATGTTACTGTAATGATTGTCCCGCCATTTGCAGTCATGGAAACGACCGGAAGCGTTACGCCATAAGTTATGGTGTTTTGCAACGGCATAATGGCGGCTTGAGTCAATCCCACAGGCGGCCCAATTGGCTGGCTTGTTACATTGTTACCATTTTCATCCACTAGGAATGTTGGATTTGTAACTTGCAAGCCAGTCGTTGGGTCTGTGGTAGCGTTGAGCGATGTAACGGTATAATCCGTCTCGTCCGCCGCATACGGTTCAGTGCGAGGGTTCATCACTGGAATTGGATCAGCAGGAAGGACAATAGCGCGAAGCTGGTTTTGCGGGATGTCATTGCATGGTTGGCACACAAGGATGCGCTGATTTATTAAACTTGCTCCTCCCCACTGGAATTGCCAAGCTAAATCAACGTGGTTATAACGAAATCCACACTTATCACAAATTGCATGCGCCTGCGGATTTTTAGACGATGTTCTTGCTCGCCCCGCTTGAGAAGCATAACCCATTATACTTCCTCCACATATTTAAAAACTTTACCCATCACTGTTTTTCTATTTTTTTTGCCAAGACACAATTCAATAATTGCCGATTTAGCAGTATTATAATGCCGTGATGCTGCCGATGCAGATTTAAATTCAAGATTATCATCTACGCAAATAACTTTTTTTGCGGATGATTTTGGTCCTAAAGATTGATATTTTTTAAATAAATCTATTTTTTCTAACCCATAATTTCTTAATTTTTGACGGCGTTCTTCCGTCATATTTTTTTTATACGTAATTGCTTGCTTTTTTCTTTGCTCTTCAGAAACTGGGTGTCCTTTTAAAGAAGAAGAAATTTTAGCACGCCGTTCTAATGAAACCTTAACCCCAGTTGTTCCACCTTCTCCACCAGAAGACAGATTGGCAAGTTCTATATTGGCTTCGCGCCAAAATTTTATGCGATCAATTTCTAACTTATATGCTTCTGATTCTTTTAAATTAGAAGCAACAATTTTTATTTCTACTGCAAACCCAGTTCGCAAAATTTTTGAAACAATTGCTTGATGATATTTATTGCGGCGTTTCATGTCATAAGCACGCCGTCCATGCCCTTTACCTACGTAAAAGCATTCATCCCGATCTGTTCGCCAATGTTCGTAAACGTAAAAAACATTCACTTAATTTCTCCAATAGCCGGAGACCATAGGGCTAACGTACATGGATACATACTCTGTATCCTGTTGCGCGGCAATCGCATACGACTCATCTGCTTCAGCTTTAAGCATTTGAACTAATGCAGGGTTCCATATACGGGCTAAACGATACGCCAAGCCATTAGCAAAAGCTTCCAACCAACGATACGGAATATCAACCGTTTGTCCGCCCGTAAAGTTGCTGTCCTGAATTTGTGTCACTGCGTAATATGATAATGTAGACGGCCCATTAGATGTGTTTGGGACAGGCCAGACAGTCAATGTTGGGCTAATAAGACGATCAAACCAGTATATCGTGGTGAAGCCTTGTTGCGTCTTATTGGGATAAGAAGCGTATTCTGTACGGCTAACTGGAAGAATAATGCGGTCTATGTTTTGTCCGCTATTGTTAGTCGTGACATACGCATCCAAAACCATGACCACATTTGGGTCAACACTATACGTGGAAGTTCCCGTGACGAGATTGACCGTCACAAGTTC
>Ga0208379_1000051_pt1 | contig 56792 bp, 46 predicted proteins | sample CryBogCBE02Aug07_FD_184559 | JGI IMG/M metagenome (GOLD analysis project Ga0208379, IMG submission 184559) | Freshwater microbial communities from Crystal Bog, Wisconsin, USA - CBE02Aug07 (SPAdes) | ecosystem: Environmental > Aquatic > Freshwater > Lake | place: Crystal Bog, Wisconsin, USA... | reverse complement strand
GTTCCACCTGTTTTACCTGTAGTAGCCCCAGTGCTGCCACCTCCTGTAGTAGTGGTTCCACCTGTAGTAGCTCCAGTAGCACCTTGTTGAGCATTGCGAATTTGTCCTACACTCATGCCTGCAGCACCTGCTACATTTCTCGCAGCGGCAGCACTAGATGCGCTTTTAGCTCGATTATATGCTAATCCTGCACCCTGGGCTGCACCTTGCACACCACCGACAACTTTTCCTGCAACATTTGCAAGCGCTCCGGTCGCTTTACTTAATATTCCTGCTTTAGGCATTGTAAGCCCGGCAGGTGTTGTTTGATTTGCTTGGGCAGGTGTTGTTTGATTTGCTTGGGCAGGTGTTGTTTGATTTGCTTGGGCAGGTGTTGTTTGATTAATTTTTACAGCATTAGGATTTTGTGGTTTAAGCCAATTAACAGGATTGATTCCATTAGGATTATTAGGTTGTGCTACATTGATATTGTAATTGCCTGTAGGATTTACCTTGGTATTTTGCTGAGCTGGTGTTGTTGTAACTTTAACATTATCAGGATTTTGAGGTTTGAGCCAAGCCTTTGGATCAATTCCTGCTTCACGTAACTCTTGCAATGATAAAATGTTTTCTATTCTCATAAAATCTCTAACTAATATGATTTATTTATACTAAAGGTGAGCTATGCTCACCTGCCTCTTCGCTTATCAGCTCGAAGCATTTTCTTTTTTTAAATGATTATCTAGATAAAGCAGCCATTCTTTGCCCGTTGCCGGGCAAAAAAACTGTAGATTATCTGAGTATCACAGCCACTAACATTACTGCATTACAGAGGCGGTCATCCGGTACCTCGAGCAGCGTCTTTATATGACGGCGGTTATTACACAAATGTTAGTCTTATGTAATAACGTAGGGTTTTTCTCCCTTCTTTGTGCCTTTAAATTCTTTTTAAACAACTAAACCGCAGCAATTCGCGATCATCGTCCTGTGAAGGATAGTAGTTGAACACTCTGTACAGCGCAGAGAATTTCCGTCCCCATCACTTTCGTGTGGTTATCATGGGCATCCGAAGTTGGCCGATGCTAGCCTTAACTGTGTATTTGCCTATTTTTTGATTATATGTGAGCCATGGACTCTGACACGTATATGACCATTGTAATATTCATTGGTTTCTAACACGCGACGGTCAAATTGTTCTTTTGCTTCGAGATATGATGTTTGTGCCTTACTAGTACAGTAATGTAATATTTCTCTTCGAAAGTTTTCTTTGCCTAATTTTTCTACGTCTTTTGATAGTTCATCACTGGAGCCATAGTATGTTTGCCAATCTGATTCTATCGTGCCTTTGATTTTTTTACGTTTCTTTTTGCCATTCTTAAGTTTTACTGTTTTATATTTGGTTTTTGAAAATTTTGCCAATTTTTTTCCAACGTACATACGACCAGAAATTGTATTGGTAATAAGATAAACAAACCCGATACAATTTTCAGGTAAGCTTTCTATCAAATTTCCTTCATAATACCAGGACATTAATCTAAAAATACTGATTTAAATTTTTGCATAACGTCTTTCGGATTGAATCTCTCTACAATTTTGTAATAATCACCATTAAATGACTTAATGTCTAATATTTTTCTTTCAAGATCTTCTTGATTATCGTAAAGTAATCCTGTTCCTTTTAGAAATTCTACATGATTCTGATCGTTACCACCGCTCCATGCTAATACCGGCTTATTAAAATATAAAAATTCTGACATAGCTAATCCAAAACTTTCCCCGTTATCTCTCGAATGAATCATCGCGTCGCATGTGTTTATAAAATTTGATTTAGTTTGTAAATCAGAAAAGCCGTCGAGATAAATGAGATTCGGATGTTCATACCATTTAAAGCTATTACCCATTAAAAATACTATGTCATCTCTCTTATTCAACATGTTTATGATAGCCGTCCTGGTCCACTCGATGTTATGGCCAAAATCCCAGTATCCGCCTAATCTTCCAAATACAATTTTATCTTTGGAAATTCCTAATTTTTCTCTAAAATCTCCATTTGGTTGAGGCAGATTAACAATATATGGAACGGCCGGTACTTTTCCATTGGTTAGATGATTAGACAGCCAATCAGAAATATAAGCAAATCTATCACCAAATGGGACATCATATGCAAATACTGAATGAACGCAATTCCTTGGATGATTAGGAAGTGGTTCTACAAATCCTACTTTCATATAATATGCAACATCTATATCACGTAATAATGGTTCAAATAATGAAGGATCGAAATGACTTCCTGAAATATGTCTTACTTCGAATTCTTTTTGAAATTCTTTAACAATATCCGGATCATTAGCTCCGTCGACATGAGGAAGAGCTTGCCCCCGATTATCATTACTATAAGATAAATTGTAGCTAATAATACTTTCGTTGCCTAAAATTTCTTGATTATATCTTGCATAATCTCGAATAGCAACAGTTGTTCCTCTGAGATTTAAATTATAACTGTGAAATAATACTTTCATCTATGATTTTTTCCATTATGTTAAAAACACATCTTTAAATTTTGTCATTACAGTTTGTGGATTAAATTTTTCCACAATCGAATAATAATCTTTCTTAAAAGATTTGATATTAAGCAATTTATCTTTAATATCCTCTACGCTGTATAATAAATCGGTGTTATTTAATAAATCAATATGGTGGCGATCATTCCCCCCATTCCATGATAACACAGGTTTATTAAACCAAAGTGGTTCTACAACAGCTAGCCCGAAACTTTCACCGTGACTTCTTGCATGCAAGAACCCGTCACATGTATTAATAAAGTTTGATTTAGTTTGCAAATCAACAATCGGATCCACATATATAATATTAGGATGTTCAAAAAATCGTTGAGTATGTACCATTAAAAACACAATATCGTTACGAGTGTTCAATACATCGACTATTGCTTGATGAACAAATGGTAAATCAAATGTATGATAACCGCCGTATCTTCCGATAATTATTTTATCTTTACTAATATTAAAATGTTCTCTATAATCCTCATTCGCTTCTGGAAGATTGATCATATGAGGAACCCAAGGTATCTCCCCATTTGACATATATCTCGATAACCATTCTGATATATAAGCAAATTTATCGCCATACGCCGGTTTTCTAGGAAATACAGAATGTACTGCACTTTTCGTTATTGTAGGAAGAGGTGCAATGTCCCCACCTCTTAAGAAATATGCAAGGTCGATATCCTTGCATACTTCATCGTACTCATATTTCACAACAGGTCTAAGTTCAAATTCTTCTGAAAACATTTCTATTAGATAAGGAAGATTTTCTCCGTCAGATCCCGGGCCGCTATCGGCATTGTAAGAAATAATACTTTCGTTGCCTAAAATTTCTTGGTTATAATGTGCATAATCTCTTATTGCAACACTAGTTCCTCTAAAATTTAGCTGTCCTGTGTGAAATAATATTTTCATAGGTTAGGCAGTCTTAGAAGTCTTTCTTGCATTTTTTTCTGCTGTAATCTCGTTACGGCGAGCTTTAACAAGTTTTCCCAATTCAGCCAACGCCTTCCGAGCGCGTGTTCCCGCTGCTGAATTTCCGCCAACAAATTTTGTATTTTCGGCTAGATAATTTTCAAGTACTACTTTCATCTGTTCTGTTGAATCGCTCATTTTTCTTTTCTCCTTTTAATTTTTTCTCTGCTATTTTCTTTCTTTTTTCTTCTAATAATTCATGATTAACTTTTATATTATTAAGTTTCATTTCACGAGTTAATCTTTTTATTTTTCTCGTGGTCTTTGCAACTAATCTAAATGTATAAGCATTCGGTTTTTGTATAAAATATAAATGATTATTATGATATTCTGCAAGTAGATCAATAAATTTCATATGTAATTCTATATACTTGTTTATCATACTAACCCCACCGGTTCGGCTGAATTTGAGTAAGAAGTAAACCCATTTTCTTTAACTACTCTCAAAATACTGTCAACTCTACTGACTAATTCATCTTTATGAGAAATTAAGTAAATGTTTTTACCACCTTCACGAGCCATTTGTTTTAATAATCGTAATCCTGCTTCGACTCCGGCAGAGTCCATTCCCGAGTCCATTAACTCGTCAACAAACAACAAGTTAACACTTTGGTATAAACTTTCCCAAACATCTCTAAAAGCAAAGCTCATACTTAAGATAAGTCTATTGCGTTCACCTCTAGAAAGATTGTCAAAGTCTAAGTCTTTACCAAAATCTGTAATCTCTACTTCTAAATCATTTTTAAATTTAACTAGATGCGGAAGTTTTAGCTTATCCAAATAGTAACTAAGTCTATGATTTAGATGTGCAAGATTTTGATCGATGATCTTTTTACGAATAAAACTGTCTTTGTTAGTTAATAGTTTAAGTAAAAAGTCTTGATGCTCTTTTAATTTTGTTAACTCATTAATCTTATCCCAAGATATAGTTTGCAAGGCAGTTTTTTCTAACTCCTCAATCTGATCCGTATAAGGATTAACCTGTGTACTACAATCGATCAATGCTTGTTCGAGATTCTTTAATTGATTTTGATGTCCTAACGCTTCTGCTTCAGTTGAATAAAAAGTTGTAGGGCATACACCGATATCACCGATATTATTAATTTGATTGAATAAATCATCAATATTATTCTTTACAGTGTTGTAATATTCAACTGCATCGGATAAATTTTTCTCTGCATTGTCGAGCAAATTAGCATGTGTATCGGTATGTAGATCTTGTTCGCATTGTGGGCATTTATTATCTGCTAGTTTTTCTAATTCTGTAGTATATCTTTTGACATTTCTGTCAGCCTGTACTAATGAAGCATCTGCACTAGCTTTTTGCTTTTTTAAATTTTGTAATTGAGTATTATTATCTCGCCAAACTTTTAAGGTTTTGTGCAATTCGAGCTCAGATACGATATCGACCGCTTCTAACCCGGTAATTGCTAAAGCATAGTCTTCAAGGTCTTTTTCTTGCTTTTTGTTCCATGTATCGCGTTTTGTAATTAAGGAATTAATACTACGTTGTATACCTTCATTGGCATTTTTAATACTATCGATTTTTATTTGTTCGGCAGCGACTGCATCTTTAGTTTCTTTAATCATTAATCGCAATGATTCTGCCTTAGTACTTAACATTGTGCTGCCGATAAGTTCTTCAATAACCTCGCGCTGATCGGCAGCTTTCAAGCTAAGAAAAGGTTCGGTATAGGTATTAAGTGCCACAATATGTTTAAACATAGTATGACTCATGCCAATAAGACTTTCTATATATTTCTGTGTTTCTCTGCTATCGCCTTGAGATTCTTCATTATCCTGGCCGATATGTTCTGTATCATTGATATAGAGTTTAAGAAATGTTGGCTTTCGCCCACGTTCAATTCTGTGGAGAATACCGTTAATTCTAAAAGACCCGGTTATTAGCAAATTCTTACCGTTAGTTTTGTTAATTAAGTTTTCTTTCTTAATTCGAGATAATGCCTCGCCATAAAAAAGGTAACTCAAACCATTAATCATAGTAGTCTTTCCTGTTCCATTTCGACTACCAGTATCCTCGCCGCCGAGATCGAGATTTGTACCTAAAACTAAAGTCAAATTGTCATTTTTAAAATTTATAGATTGTGTTTGATTACCGACACTCATAAAATTTTTGAGTGTCATACTTTCGAGTTCGATGTTTGTCATAGACGTTGCCAAATATCCAATAGTGTTGCTGAACTAAACTGTTCGCTTGAAATATTAAGTAATTCCTGTGTTACGATCTGATCTACACTTTGTATTGCAGATACAGATGGGGTTTCTTCAATACCTTCTAAACTAACCCGGTCTCTAACCATACTGAATTCTCTCACACTGTCTTCAGCCATAAAACTTTCCTTTAGAAAGATAGCTTCTTCGTAGTTTAAATCCACGTCAGCGGTGACTTTAAGATACATCTTAGATTTTAAAATATCATCTTTATTTTCGATTAGCTGGCTAAGTTTAACCGAACGATATTTAGGAGCATTTTCCCACGCATGGAATTCAGGATCTCCTCCCCATTCCATAATCATCATTCCTCTTTCGTCATCCCACGAATCAGCAAAGTCATGAGGAAACGCATTACCAATATACCAGATCTTTCCTTGGTTTTGACGTTTATGAAAGTGTCCGCTAAACACTAATTCCTGATTACGGAAATGAGTAGGCTGTAATAATCCGTGGTCTGGTGCTGCAACCATAGCATTCATCATAAATGTAGGTAATTCAAGATGACCGAAGATATATCTACTTTTAGCCTTTGAAATTGCCTTCCATTCTTCTTTAACTAGCCATGGAATTAGAGTTACATCATCGATAGTAGTAACAGAATCTACTACGGTAACTCCGGGAATATGGCGTCCGAATGAAGAACTGTGTACATCACGTTTATCTCTAAAAAATAAATCATGATTTCCGGGAAACCAAATAAATTGGTCAAAGGCTTTTCCGAGTTTTTCTAAAAGGCGAACACTGGTATCGAGTGTAACAAGATTAATTGAATTTCTCTGATGATGCCAGTCGCCGAGAAAGATGCCGGTATCACACCCGGCATCCTTAGCTGTTTTAATAAACCAATCTACAAATTCTTCGCAATCTTGTAAATGAGTTAAACTGTTGCCTTTTAACCCGACATGTAAATCTGTAAAGGCCGCTACCTTTTTAAACAATGGCATATTATTCTCCTAAGATAATTTTAACTAATTTTAGAGAATAAATCAATCTTCTTCATCCTCAGAAGCAAAATCACTTTCATTACTTTTAGGCATACGAGTATTTTTATAAATTTCTGCCTGTTTTGCAACTTCTTCCGCGAATTCATCTCGAGATTGTCTAGTTAAACTCGGAGTTAATCCGTTAACTTCAAGTAAATCGTCTCTGATATTCTGGCTCTTTTTTTCTAAATTAAGTACACGAGTAAATGAATTTGTTACAGCAGCAGTATAGTAAGCAAATGGATTTTCACTCAGCATCTCATTAAATTGTAATCCGATTTGGCTTAGTTGTAAAATAGCTTGCCCTCGCATTTCATCAACATAAGTATACCCTCTCCAGTTACTGCGTTGTGCGTATCTCTCACTTAATTTGATATACATTCTTCCTAGATTTTCTGTAACTCTGCCATGATCTCTACTAAATTTTCCACTTTCTAAAGAGCCTTTCCAATGGCTCTTTCCAACACAAATTAGATTTTCGTTATCGTCGAATTTCCAATGTTGAAAAGGTGGGAAGTTTACTTTTTCGTGCCGATCGGCTATTGTTTTTGTAGTTTTTTTACGATTTGGAGACAACGGAATATGATCGTAAGTCATTATTCTTATAATAATATCTTTTTTATCAATAATTTTATAATCTGGAATACAATCTATTAGTTTAACTTTCTTATCACCGGATAACCTGGCTTGATTAAATGCATCTAATCCGAGTCTTTTAGCTTTATTTCTTTTAGCTTCTGCAATAGTTCTTATGTTAATTTTGTCTAAACTTCCAAGTATAATATCATATTGGTTGTACTCTGGTTTAGTAAAACTAGAAAAACTGCATTTGCTCTTATGTATTTCTGCTAATAAATCTCTATTATTTAAATATTTTACTTTTCTTCCTGTGGGAGTAGTTGTTATAGTCATTATTATATTTTTTCCTTCCTTAGGGGTATTGTAGCAAAAAAACAACAAAATGTCAACCAATTAAATACCAATATTATTTATTGGGTAAATATGTTATAAGAGACTTTATTTATGGCCAACTTACCGACATCAACCGTTGTAGATTCATCTGGATTAGTAACCACTACTAATGCTGATGGTACAATTCAAACCTCATCTAGTGTTCCAACAAATAGTTCTATAACTAACCCTAGTATTTCTGATGTTAATAGTGCTGTTAAGATGGCCGATCCTACAAGAATCGTTAATCTTGCTCAACAGGCGCAACAGGCTATAACTGACAGTGTAGGTTCTTCTTCAGTTCCTCCACTTAGACCTAGTGCTACGCCTAACATTCCGACAAAAGCTGTTGCTAAATTCGGTCATATAGATCAGAGAGTTAGATTAATAGTTCCGGATTCTTATTTGATAAACCAAGCAGCAGGCCCTAATGGTGAACTTAAAAGAAATAAAGGAATAATATTTCCTTACACTCCTACTGTATCATTTGACCATAATGCTTCATACGAAGGGTTTAATGCAGTGCATTCAAACTATACTCAATATTTTTATAAAAATAGTTCAGTTGGAGACATTAAAATAACAGCTAAATTTACAGCCCAAAATGATATTGAATCTCAAATTTTATTAGGAGTCATACATCTTTTAAGAGCATTAACTAAAATGAAGTTCGGAGATGATCCAAATGCCGGAGCCCCTCCGCCGGTATGTAGGTTAATGGGGTATGGCCATTATATGTTAGATCGTGTGCCGGTTGTTATAAAATCTTTTAGTCATGATTTACCGGAAAGTGTAGATTATTTCACTGTCGGAGCCGACCAGAATAATTTCTTATATGGATCAACTTCTGTTCCTGTTTTTACAACAGTGAATCTAACATTAGCTCCTGTATACAGTAGAAGAGAAATGCTCAATGGAACGGTATCTGGGTGGCTTTCTGATAATCAACGTGTTCAAGGATATCTATAATGTCAGCAACTTATTCTAAAAATAGTCCTTATTATGGTACTCCGATAAATGGTTTTTATTTAGATGTTAATAATTTTCGTAATTTACCTAATGTATCAAATGATGTACAATTTGTTGTTACTAGTCAATATGCTAACCGTCCTGATTTATTAGCATATGATCTTTATGGAGATGCTACATTATGGTGGGTGTTTGCAGTAAGAAATAAAGATATAATTAAAGATCCTGTATATGATTTATATGCAGGTCAAGCAATTTACTTGCCTCAAATGCAGACATTAAAAACTATATTAGGTATTTAAAATGGCAGCCCTTCAAATTGCACCTGCTCAACAATCATTTTCTGGGGATTCTAAAACAGAAAGCAAAACTTCTTCTAATACCCAACAAAATAAAATACCAATTGCAGGAAAAGCTTTATTTTCTAATATATTAAATCAATATAAATCTTATACTTACAATTTTACACTTTTTTCTATTAAAGGCAAAGATCTAATTAATCCTTTTAATTTAGAAAATAATCAAGATTATTGGATTATTGCTAAATCTGGTGGTAAAGGAATTACTGGATTACAAAATCCAGTACAACGAACTGCACCAAACCTGCAATATGCTAATCCTACTACTGCTGGGCAAGTTAGACATAATCAAAATGTAGTATCAGAGCTAAATCAAACATATTCTTCTCTCTTAGAAGAATTCAATACACAGAGTTCGGGGCAATTCGATTTTTATATCGACCAAGTAGAAATAGAAAATATTATCGGCGGCGATAAAAAAACCAGTATGGCTCCTGCGACTAATGTTAAATTTCAAATTACAGAACCATATAGTATGAGCGGGTTTCTAGAGGCCTTACACGTTTCTGCGGTTGCATCCGGGCATGATAGTTATATTAACTGTCCTTATGTTCTTAAGATGCAATTTATAGGATATCCCGACGGACCTGAACTTTCGGAGCCAGAAATAATCGATCGATCTACTAGATATTTTCCAATTAAATTTACGGGAGTCGATATTGAAGTAAAAGCCAGTGGAACGGTTTACAATTGTACTGCAATTCCATGGAACGAACAGTCTTTAGGAGAATCTCAAAATTTAAAAGATACTGTACAATTTAAAGGAAGTCTTATTAAAGAAATATTAACAAGTTTCATGGACGGTATAAATTCCGGAAAATTAAAAGAAGCACAGGCTCTTAATAATTCAAAAGGAAATGTTAGCCATGATGTTTACGAGATTTCTTTCCCTACTCCTAGTAATTCAGGATTAGATTTTACAAAAGATAACGAAATTGCTAATAAAAAATTAATTGAGTTATATAAAACTAACACTGCTTATGAATTTTTAGATCAATCAACAGTTGCAAATAATAATAACACTGATTCGGTTCCATACGATCCTGTAAATCCTATTGCTCAATTTGCAAAAGGTCAAGATATTTTAGATTGTATTTCTGCAGTAATAAGAGATAGTGATTATGTAAAGAGTATAGCAGAGAATTTTAAAATCGATGAAGCCGGAATGGTCGATTATTTTATGGTATATGTCGAAACTGAACACTTAGGCATCGATGATCCTAAAACAAATAAACCTCTTTTTAAATATAGATACATTGTAGTACCTTATAAAATACATTATTCTCGATTCCCACCTAAAGTTCCTGCTACAGCTGATACTAGTAAATTAAAAGAAATTATACATCGAGAATACAATTATATATATTCTGGAAAAAATGTAGATATTAGAAATTTTAGATTACAATTTAATACATTATTTTTTAGTGCTATACCTAAAGCCTTAGGAAATAAAAATGATATTCCGGCTACAGGAGCTTCAGCGCAACAATCTAATCCTAGCAAGACTGCTCTTCCTTCGAATTCTTTTGCAGATAGAATTAAAAGCTGGTTTGGTCGGCCGCCGATTAAAGTCGATACAGAAAGCACCATGGTTTCAGTATCAGGGGTCCCAAATGCAGTATTGCCAACAGTAGATCCATATGCTGATATTGCTAAGTCTATTCATAAGGCCGTTTTAGAAAATGTTGATCAATGTACTGCAGAACTAGATATTATTGGAGATCCATATTATCTAGTTACTGACAATGTCGGTAATCAAAGGCACTCTAAAAATTCTAATGGAACAGTGGGATTAGATGAAGCTCCATTTATGTATGGCGATGTACATATCGTTATAAATTTTAAAAACCCATTAGATATTGACCCAGTCATAGGAGAAGCGGTTTTTCAATCAGTATATGATTCGTCTACAAAAAAATCTGTTTATACTGCTAAGTACAGCGGAGCATTTAGAGTCACGCATATTGTAAATTATTTTAAAGATGGACAATTTACTCAAAAATTAGATTTAGTTAGGTTATATGCCCAAATAGAAGATACTGATATACCTCCACCTACAAAATTGTCGCCTCCTGTTTTAGAATATCCAGATCCTTCAAGAGAAAATATTCCAACCGAGCCGGATGCTCCTTCTACGGTTAGAGCCTCAGAAGGAACATTAGCTGCAGAGATTGCTTCTTCTTTACCGTTAAATGGACTGCCAGGACAGTTATCGAATTTAATACCAGGAAATTTACAAAGCCTATCTGGCGCAGCTACCGGAGGGCTTTCTATCGGCTCTTTTATTAATTCGTTAGCATCCGGTGCTGCAGGAATTAATGGTTCATTAATTAATCGACTTTCGGGGTCTTCTGCAATAGGCTTATTAAATGTAGTTTCTTCTATTAGATTGAATAATTCAGGATTATCTAATTTTTCTACAAATATTAATAGTGCTGGTGGTTCGGTGAATCAATTAAAAAACCTTGCAAATTCTTTAGGAATGTCTAATGCTACATCGAATAACATTTCTCAAAACGTTATAGCATCAGGGGCTAATTCTTCTGATCTTTCGAGTAGCGCTATGAGTAAAGTAGATAATTTAGGCAACAACGCGGCAGGGCTTGTTTCAGATAATTCATCTAAATTATCTAATATAAGCGGTAATGCAAATTCCTTAGAATCGACTTTGGGAATTAATCCTAATAGTTTAGCAGGATTAAGTGGAAATTTAAGATCTAAGATTTATGACAAGATTTCTCAAGCCGCACAAAATGTTCCTAAAAATGTTGATATCAACTCATTAGTTGATAATGGATTATTAATTAATAATATACCTGTAGTAGGACTTAGAAATCTCCCCCCAACTCAGCCGACATCGGCCTCTCCTGATGCACCGATCAGCGTTAATGATGTAAAATATATATTACAAAGAGGAGGCTCTTTGTCAAATATTCCTGGCGCTTCTAATATTCCTAACATTAATAAATTAATTAATAATAAAACTCCCTCTATCGATACTTCGGGATTACCTTCTCCAGTAACCGCTAATAAAGTTCAATCATTGCAAATGGGTCTTTCAAAATTGACAGGAAATAATCCCAGCGTTGAAGCAAATGTAAATAATATAAATTCTATAGTTTCAAATGGAATTCCGAACGTTTCTAATGTTGCTTCTTCTGTAGTAACAAAATACGGTTCAAAAAATGCTAAAGAAGCATTTAGTCCTTTGGTGAATTTAATAAATGGATCAAAATTTAAATGAGTAACATAGAAAGTCGTACAAGACCTATATTTAAAAGAAGAATACAATCGCCTGGACCGTATAAGGCCAGGATTACAAATAATTTAGATAAGACAAGAATGGGCGCTATGGAAGTTTCTTTCCAAATGGGAGCTCCTGATGATCCTAATGTTGAAGAATTAACAGGTCATGCTTATTATCTTCCTCCATTTTGGGGAACAATGAATCAATTATTTGAAGGCAGTGATCCAAGAAAATTTGAAGATGTACAAAAAAGCTATGGAATCTGGATGGTTCCGCCTGATATCGGAACTACTGTTTTAGTAATTTTTGTTGATGGAGATCTTTTACAAGGTTATATTTTAGGTTGTATACCAGATACTTACCAAAATCATATGGTACCTGGCATTGCTGCTAGTAATCACGCTTATCTAAGTCCTGAACAACAATTAAAATACCAGACATCAAATTTACCGGTAGCTGAATTTTTAATGAGAAATATTAAATCTCATCCAATGCCTGGTTCTCAATATCGTCCGGTTCATCCTTTTGCTGATAGATTATTAGCACAAGGTCTATTAGTTGATAATATTAGAGGAATAACATCAAGTTCAGCTAGAAGAGAAATTCCTAGTAATGTCTATGGAATCAGTACTCCCGGGCCTTTAGACTTAAATGGAAGAAAAGCTGCAGTCGGATATGATAAAAAAGTATTAGTTCCTATTACTAGATTAGGAGGGACTCAATTTGTTATGGACGATGGCAAGGTTGATAAAAAAACTGGAAAAATTGTCGATGAATTAGTTAGAATAAGGACTAGAACTGGCCATCAAATTTTAATGCATAATAGTAGTGATTTAATTTATATCGCAAATAGTAAAGGAACAGCATGGATAGAATTAACATCGAATGGTAAAATAGACATTTATGCTGCAGATAGTGTAAGCATACATACCGAAGCAGATTTTAATTTTAGAGCCGATAGAGATATTAATATCGAAGCTGGAAGAAATATTAATATTCGAGCCTTAGGCAACATGGAAAAGAATATTGCCGGATATTATAATTTAATTGTAGATGATTATGCAAAAATATCTATTGCTAAAAACAAGGACGAAACAATAGGAAAAGATTTAAAACTCAGTGTTGGAAATAATTTAAACGTAGTAGCAGATCGAGGAATTCTTGCGACCGCTGGTGCAGGAGTTGATGTTTCAGCAGAGGGAGACATGAAACTAAGCACCGCAGGCACACTCAATCTTGGAGCAAGCGGAAACATTATTGCTACAGGGTCTAAGATACATTTAAATGGGCCTTCTGCTGCCGCTGCTGCTAGTGCCGAATTAGCTAGCTTGCCTCCACAATTACCTACATTTAGTTTGCCTAATAGAAATGTTAAAAATGGCTGGAGCAATGGTGTTTTTTATAAAGATACTCCAATTAATAGTATTATGCAACGTGTTCCTACGCATGAACCTTGGGATCAACATGAAAATATAAATCCTTCGTTGTTTAGTTCTTTAAATACTGATGTTACCGTACAAAGTAGAGCAAGCAGTGGAATTCCAGATACTGCAGCAGTATCCACAGCGCCATCTGCTAATTTGCCAGAAGTACTTTCGGGCACCTGTGAACCAAGATATGCTAAAGACATTGCAGCAGCATCTAGCCAGGCGGGAATCTCTCAACTTAAATCAGCCTGTGAGCCGGTTGGACTTAATACACCTATATCTATTGCTTCGTTATTGGCTATAACAGGAGGAGAGTCTAAATGGCAAATACAGGTTGAAAAATTTAATTATTCTGCTTCTAGATTATTAACAGTCTTTCCATCGATCTTTAAAGGTGATCTAGCTTTAGCTCAAGAAAAAGCAGCCGATCCTTCAAAATTGCCTGAATTCTTGTACGGACCGCCGCCGTTTGGTTCACCTAATAACCAATATAAGTCATTAGGAAATATTAATGCTGGAGATGGATCTAAATTTATTGGAAGAGGATATATACAAATTACAGGAAGAAGCAATTATACAAAATATAGTAAATTATTATATGATAGAGGCTTATTGCCATCTGTAACTTCTCTAGTAGATTCGCCTGATCTTTTAAATGATCCTAAAATTAGTGCGTATGTTAGTGCAATATACATCGCAGATCGAGTTAAATTATCTCAAACAGATCCTGGATATTTTGAAGCTGCAGTAAGAGCGGTAGGATACTGCACTCCTGATATTTACGCAACTAAAAAAGGGTACTATGAATGTTTCTTAGGGCAATTACAAGGTAAACCGATACCTACCTATGATTCATCCCCGCCATTAACTGATAGTGCAGGAACTACCGTTGGGTCGACTGATAATCCTACTGCATCCAGCACACTTGCTCCATAAATAAGATTATGCCTTATAAAAATATCGAATTAAACCCATCTCAATTTAAACCTACATTGACTTATAAACAAAGTCAATTTTATATCGGCTATAGCTCGGTAGCAGCAGGCTCAACAAACAATATAAGATTATATGATTTTGATATAATTAAGCAGGATTTATTGAATCAGTTTAATACTAGGTTAGGTGAAAGAGTAATGAATCCTACCTTCGGGACTATTATTTGGAGTTTGATTTTTGAACCGTTTACAGATGATGTTAAACAAGCTATAGCTGACGATATTAACAGAATATGTAACAACGATCCTCGCGTGATTCCTATACAATTAACTACTACAGAACAAGAATATGGAATTCTTCTTGAAATCACACTACAATATATAGGAACCGATCAAACATCTAGTATGTCTTTATCTTTCGATAGAGAGTTAGGTCTATTATCGCAATAATATACATATATTATTACTCAAATAAATACGGTATCTATGAGAAAGAGTTATTATGATACCATCAACTACTAATCAACTACTAGTCGCAGAAGATTGGAAAAAAATCTATCAAAGTTTTAAAAACGCTGAATTTCAAAGTTATGATTTTGAAACGCTACGTCGAACGATGATTACTTATTTGAGAGAGAATTTTCCTGAAGATTTTAATGATTATATTGATAGCAGTGAATATATTGCACTTGTTGATCTAATTGCATTTTTAGGACAAAATCTTAGTTTTCGTATTGATTTAAACGCTCGAGAAAACTTTTTAGAAACTGCAGAAAGAAGAGACAGTGTTTTAAGGTTAGCTCAATTAGTAAGTTATAATCCTAAAAGAAACGTGCCCGCCAATGGACTTTTAAAGATTACTTCTATATCAACAACAGGTAATGTTTTTGATAATAACGGTGTAAATTTATCTAACTCTGTTATCGGCTGGAATGACCCTACAAATACTAATTGGTACCAGCAATTTATTACAGTTATTAATTCCGCAATGGTAAGTCCTTCCCAATACGGAAAACCTATTATTAGTTCTATAATCAATAATATTGCGACTGAACAGTATAAAATTAATTCTAACAACACTGATATACCTGTATTCAGCTTTACTAAAAATATAGCAGGAACTACATTATCTTTTGAATTGGTATCTACAACTTTTGCTAATGAAAATTTTATCTACGAAGAAACTCCTCAACCCGGAAATAACTTTGGAATAATTTTTCAAAATGATAATCAAGGAAGCGGTAGTGCTAATACAGGATTTTTTATTCATTTTCGAGAAGGGACATTATCTAATGCTAATTTTTCAGTAACTAGCCCAGTTCCAAATGAATTAGTAGGTATTAATGTTAATAATATTAATGATAATGATGTATGGTTATGGCAATTAAATTCTGATGGAACTGCTCCTCAGACGTTATGGCAAAAAGTTCCTGCATTGGTAGGAAATAATATTATCTATAATAGTCTAAATTCCGATCAAAGAAATATCTATGCTGTATTAAGTAGAGATAATGATCAAATTGATTTATCTTTTGCTGATGGAAATTTTGGTAATTTACCTAACGGATCTTTTACATTATATTATAGACAGAGTAGCGGGTTGACGTATAGTATTAAACCAGAACAATTAAGTAATGTGTCTGTTAAAATACCATTTACCGATACTGCCGGGCAATCTCAAGTATTAACATTAATTTTAAGTTTACAGTATACCGTAACCAATGCAGCTGGTAGCGAGACTATTGACGATATTAAGTTAAAAGCTCCTCAGACATATTATACTCAAAATAGAATGATTACGGCTGAAGATTATAATATTGCTCCATTAAATGTTAGCCCTGATATATTAAAAATTAAAAGTGTTAATAGAGTTAGCAGCGGAGTTAGTAAATATTATGAATTAAGCGACGTTAGTGGAGCTTATAGTTCTACTGATATATTTGCCAATGATGGCATTTTATATAAAGAATATAATGAATACAATTTTCAATTTTCTTTTACTACTCGAAACGAAATATTTTCTATTTTACAAACTAAATTAGCTCCAATTATCAGTTCTCAAGGTGTAAGATCTTTTTATCTTGATCAATATCCTCGTGTTGATTTAAGCGCTAATAGTCTGGCATGGCATCGATCTAATTCTTTAACTAACCAAACTAATGGATATTTTAATTCTTATGCCGGACCGGTTTCTTTAGGATATTTAGGAAATGGAAATTTATCCTATGTAACTGTAGGATCTCTAATAAAATTTGTTCCGCCTGCAAATAGCTATTTCTTGCCTAATGGGCAGATTACACCTACAAGTGATGATACAACTAAAGATTATCTATGGTCACAAGTAGTTAATATTACAGGTGATGGATCTAATAATGGAACAGGTAATTTAGTTACAGGAATAGGTCCAGTTGTGTTAACTGGATCTTTAGTTGGTGATGGGTTAGTCGTCAATAACGGATCAACTCAATACCCTGAAATAACTATTCCTTCAAGTGCAATACCTTATTCTGTTATACCTACATTTATTGATATCTTATCTTATGATCTACAGGCTGAGATTGCGAATTTAGCATTGTCTAAAAGAAATTTTGGTTTGAGTTTTGATTCTATTAGTAGAGTATGGTTTTTAATTGTAGATACTAATCTAGATCTTTTAAATCCATTCAGTTTAGCTAATCAAGGTAATATCAGTAACGCAAACCTCGATGCTAGCTGGTTAGTGGCATTTCAGTGGACTGGAAAAGAATACATTGTTAGATACAGAACTTTAGAATATATATTCGAAAGTGAAGCTAAAACAGCATTTTTTGTTGATGACTCCAATAAAAATTATGATTTTACTAATGATACAGTGATAAAAGATAAAATTGACGTATTATCGATCAATAAAGGACCTACTCCTGATGTAAGTTCTTTAGTTCATGATTATTCATGGCAAATTGATAGTGCAGTCGTTGAATCCGATGGATACATAGAACCTAAAAAAGTTTTAATCAGTTTCTATGATCACAATGATAATGGGCAGATAGATGATCCTGATATGTTTAATAATATTGTTGCACCGAATAGTGTTAGTTTGCAAACAGGTTATAGAGATAAATTTGTTTATTTTCTAAAGTCTGCTACCGGAGATAGATATTCTCTATATAACGGTACTGTAATTTCTTATCCGAATCAAAATTCAGTAATAAACCCAATAGATGGACAGTTGTATTATTTCTATGATTTAGATCTTATAAAATCTTATTCAAAAAATTCTAATTCATATGATACTCCAAATCCTTATCTATATTTTGCAAGAGTTGGAAGAAAAAATATCAAATTCCATTATGTGCATAATGCAGCAAATGAAAGAAGATTAGACCCAGCAAAAATGAACATAATTGATGTTTATCTATTAAGTAGTAGCTATGACACTGCCTATAGAAGTTGGTTAATATCTGGAACAGGATCGGAACCAGTGCCTCCTACGACACAAAGTTTAGAAAATAATTATTCTTCTTATTTAGAACCAATTAAAAGTGTAAGCGATGATATAGTTTATCATCCTGCTAAGTACAAAGTACTATTCGGCGACATGGCTCCTGTACAATTGCAGGCAATATTTAAAGCAGTGCAAAGTCCGACAAGTACATTAAGTTCTACTAATTTACAGACAAAAATTTTATCAGCAATAAATGATTTTTTTGCGATAGATAATTGGGACTTTGGACAAACTTTTAATTTTAGTGAATTAGTGGCATATGTTATGAATATAATGACGCCGGATATTACAAATTTTGTAATAGTACCAAAATCATCTAGTAATAACTTCGGGAGTTTATTTCAAATTAGTTGTCAAGGAAATGAAATTTTTATCAGTGGCGCAACAGTTAATGATATACAGATACTAAGTAGTTTAACAGCTTCGGAATTAAATTTAACGTCTATCGTTTCAAGTAGTTAAGGATCATCTTTATAATGAGCAATTCAAATAATAAAAATAGAAAATCAGTCAATTTACTTCCTTCTTATTTTCAAACCGATAAGAATTCTAAATTCTTATCTGGAACTATCGATCCTCTTTATTCTGTTCCTTCTTTAACAAGAATTAGCGGGTTTGTAGGAAGCAAATTAAGTGCAACATATAATTCCTTAACTGATGTTTATGTTAATAATGCTAATGTTAATGAAACTGATTTGAGAAGTAAGTATCAACTTGAACCTGCATTAATTAATCAAGATTCTTTAGGAAATATTAAAAATTCAATTGCATTTGATGATTTAGTAAATCAATTATCCTTCTATGGATCGACAACTAATAATTTTAATAAATTGTTTGCTCCGGATGTCAATTCCTATGACCCTTATATCGATTGGGACAAGTTTGTTAATTTTAGAGAATATTATTGGCTTCCGCTTGGCCCAGATCCAATCACTGTATATGGTCAACAAAGAAATACAATCAGTACTTATACAGTAACTGATTCTTCTGATGGTAGTTATTTTATTTTTACTCCTGATGGGCTAACTGAAGACCCTGTTTTAACTTTCTATAGAGGAGTAACTTATGTTTTTAATGTAAATTCTAAACATACATTTTATATTAAAACTAATAACGGGCCTGGACAAGAAGGATCGGTAACCGGAAGCGGAGTCAGCCAAGGTCAAATAATTTTTACTGTAACAGATACCATGCCAGGAATGTTATATTATGCGTCCGATGATATTAATGTTATTCCTGGAAATATTTTAGTTAAAAATATTACAGAAAATTCATATTTAGATATTGAAAATGATATCATAGGAAAAGCTACATATACAACAGCATCTGGAATAGAATTCATTAACGGATTAAAAATTAATTTTGAAGGAAATATAACTCCTAGTTTTTATTCCGGAAAAGATTTTATTGTAGAAGGAGTTGGTGATTCTATTAAACTAGTAGATTTTTCTACTTTACAGACTCCAGAAACTATATCTACTCAATTTGATGTTAATTTCGATGCAACGCCGTTCGACGACTATCCTTTTGATAATTTTCAAAATCTACCTTTAACTCCTGAATATGTTACCATTAACCGATCAAGTCAAGATCTTAATCCTTGGTCGAGATACAATCGTTGGTTTCATAGTGACGTTATTAGAACCTCAGCCGCTGCTAATGGAATTATTCCTGACTTTCCTGTCGAAAGAAGAGCAGTTTATCCTATTGTAGAATTTAAATCCAATTTACAATTATATAATTTCGGCACAAATAGCATATCTTCAGTTGATCTGATTGATCAAACAAACCAAGATGTATTTTCTACTATAGAAGGGTCAACATCTTCGACTGTTGACGGGTTACCGCTTCAGCCCGGACAAAAAGTAATTTTTAATGCCGATACAGATCCTTTAATAAGAGGAAAGGTATATGAAGTTACATTAAGTAGAATAAATGGTGTTTATAAGATTAATTTAGTAAAAGTAATTGACCCGGTTTTTGGTAATAGTGTTGTAATATTATCCGGAAATACCGGAAAAGCAGTCGAATGGTGGTTTAATGGTTCTGAATGGGTTCTATCTCAACAAAGAACTCGATTAAATCAAGCTCCTTTGTTTGATTTATTTGATAATAATGGTAATAGTTATAGTGATAGATCGTATTATGATTCTATATTTTCCGGAAATAAGATTTTTGGATATGCTATAGGATCGGGAGCAAACGACCCTGTATTGGGATTCCCATTACTTTATAAAAATATCGGTGTAGAAGGCTTATTTTTATTTCAAAATTATTTTAACTCTGATATAATTAAATTGTTAGCTCCAGATTCTGTAACAGAGATTCCAACATCTGAGACTTTTTTAAGAATTAATAATGGTGATTTAGGATTTAAGTTTGTTAATATTTGGACTAAAGGATCAGAATATCAAATCCCAGTTCAACAGTTTCAAACTGTAAGTAGTGGTAACACAGTTCCTATTACGGTATTTGATAATTCAGCATCTATTGAAGATTTATCTTTAGAAGTTTTTATTAATAATAATAAATTAAAATCATCAAATTACAATGTAATTAGAAACAAAGATGATTTAAACTTGCAATTTAATAAATCTTTTAATACTGCTACAAATGTTTTAATCAATCTATATACTTCTAAAAATCCTAATGAAACAGGAAAATATCAAACACCCATTAATCTTACCAACAACCCACTAAACGGAAAAATTTTGCAATTTACATTTAGTGAGATTTCGGATCATGTTAAATCTATGATTGACAGAGATCCGAGATTCGTTGGAGACTATCCTGGGGTTAGCAATTTAAAGAGTCTTCCGGATATATCAAAATATGGATCTAGAATTATTACAAATAATAATCCATTAGCATTTTCTCAAGAGTTTATTGGAAATATAGAACATAGTTTAATACCATCGACAAGAATGGTAGGAAATGATTATTATCAATTTAAATTAAATTTGATTAAAAACATTTCAAATGCTGATACAAATTTAAGCATTTCGGATTCTTTAGATCAAGTAATTAACGAATTAAACCTATCTAAGAATTCTTCATTTCCGTATAGTCAAAGTGATATGGTTGCCTACGGTAACTCTAATTCCAAACAAACATATACTATAACTGATTCTAGAAATACAATTTATCCTCTATCTATCGGGTTTTCTCTTAACTCGCTTTCTTTTAGATCAGTTCTATTATATTTAAATGAGAAATTGTTAGTACATGGGCAAGATTATATCTTTAATGAAGAATATTCAACCGTAGAGATAATTTCAAATTTAACGGTAGGCGATATTCTTATAATTAAAGATTATAATTCTACCGTAGGTAATTATATTCCTCCTACTCCTACTAAATTAGGTATCTATCCTAAGTATATACCTAGTATTTTTATAGATTATTCTTATATAAATCCTCAGGTTGTATTACAAGGACATGATGGTAGTATATCTATTGCTTACACAACAATTGATCAATTTAATCAAGAGAATTATGATTTTAGAGATTTATTATTATTAGAATTTGAATTAAGAGTTTTTAATAATTTAAAAACCGAATATAATCAAGAATTAATGAATATTGATAAAATACTTCCTGGAATATTTAGACAAAATAATTATTCATACCAGGAAATATATAAATTAGTAGAAGCAGATTTTATTAAATGGGCAACTACTTTTAATATAAATTATATTGAAAATGTTACGTATGATGTAAACGAATATAAATCTTATAATTATAGTTCATCTTTTGATTATTTAGGAAATCCTTTGTCCATCGGAGGATGGAGAGGTATTTACAAATATTATTTTGATACTGATAGACCTGACACTTGTCCTTGGGAAATGTTAGGGTTTAGTGTCATGCCTTCTTGGTGGGAATCGGAATATGGTCCGGCTCCTTATACCTCAGGTAATTTAAATTTATGGGAAGATTTAGAAGCTGGGTTAATTAGACAAGGATCTAGAGCAGGTATTGATTTAACTTATGCTAGACCGGGGTTAACTAATATCATTCCGGTCGATGAACATGGCAATATTGTTGATCTCAGATATTGGAATGGAATTACAATCGAAGGATCTTTCAATAATACAGATCAAAATTGGAATTTTGGTGATTACGCTCCTGCTGAAACCGCTTGGAGACGTAGTAGTTTATGGCCTTTTGCAGTACAGATAATATTAGCATTGACTAAACCTGCAGATTACGCCGCTAAAATGTATGATCCTGCAAGATTATCTAAGGATATTACCGGTCAATATCGTTATGGACCGTACAATGATTTTTTAAATTTAAAATCTGTTTATATTTTTTCAGACAATGATACTTTAACCTCTGGTTATAGTATGATGGTAGTAGAAAGAGGAAGAAAAAGATCTTCAGGATATCTATCGATACTCAAAGAAGATTTATCTTATGTAGATTTTAATCTGTTTTATAAAGCAGGCGGATTTTTAAGTAAAGATAAATTAGAAATATTAATTGATTCAGTAAGTCCTAATTCAGCCAGCCCTGGTGTACTGCTACCTAATGAAAATTATGATTTATTTTACAATATAAGTAATCCTATTAAATCCTTAAGTATCTCAGGCATTATTGTAGAAAAAAGAAATGCACAATTCGTAGTAAAAGGATATGATAAAGAAAATCCCTATTTTACAGTTAAATTACCTATACATAAAAATAATGATACTATAGTTAATGTTGGTGGTAAATCTCTGCCTTATTTGCATTGGACAGAAAATACTTTATATCAAGCAGGGCAAGTAGTTGAATATAATAATCAATATTATACCGTAAATTTAACTACAAATTCTGGAAATTCTTTTAATATAACAGAATATATTAAATTATCTCAATTACCGATAATCGGCGGCTCGACAGCGTATGATACAATCGAGTTTGAAGAAGAAAATACTATTATTCCTTATGGTACTAGTTTTGACACAATTCAAGAAGTTTATGATATTATTGTAGGATATGGACAATACTTGATTGGTCAAGGATTCCAGTTTAATCAGTATAATTCGGAGTTAGGTGTAATTTTAAATTGGAAATACAGTGCAAAAGAATTTTTATATTGGACTACCCAAGGGTGGGCCAATGGATCAATTATAACTATTAGTCCTTTTGCTAATCAAATTGATTTACAATTTACTAATTCTGTAGTTGATAATGTACTTAATAGTTTTTATGAATATAGTTTATTAACTGCGAACGGTCAACCATTTCCTTATAATGATTTTAATATTTCGAGAAAAGATAATATTTGTTCTATTACTGTTCAAAATACTAATCAAGGATTATATTTTGCCAAATTAAATTTAATTCAAAAAGAACATGCGATTATACTGAATAATACCAGTATGTTTGGAGATATTATCTATGATATAGAAACCGGATATAGGCAATCTAGAATAAAAATATCTGGATTTATCACCGGTGATTGGAATGGCGATTATTTAAGTCCAGGATTTGTTTATGACGAAGCAGTTATATCAGATTGGCAATCTTATAAAGATTATACGGCTGCTGATGTTGTCAAATACTCTGGAAAATATTATTCGGCCAAGACTAATTTACCAGGAGTTGCAACTTTTAATTTTAATTCTTGGAATTCTTTAGGTAGTAAGCCAATTGCTAGGTTATTGCCGAATTTTGATTATAAAATTAGTCAATTTGAAGATTTTTACAGTTTAGATATTGATAATTTTGATGCAGGACAACAAAAAATGGCCCAGCATCTGCTAGGGTATACTCCTCGAGATTATTTAACTAATATCATTGTTGATCCTATTGCACAATATAAATTTTATCAAGGTTTTATTAAAGAAAAAGGTACAGCTAATGCGATTAATAAATTAGCAAAAGCTAGTATTCATAATTTACAAGGCCAATTAAACTTTAAAGAAGAATGGGCTTTTAGAATAGGATCTTATGGAAATTATACAACATATAATGAAATAGAATTTCCTTTAAAAGAATTAGAATTTAAAGAAAATAGTCAGATCATAAAATTTGTTGAACAATCATTTACAAAAAATAATGATTCTTTATCTTATATATTACCTAATGATCTAAGTATTTCTCCTTCGAACTACTCGCCCAATAATGTGTTTTCTGTGGTTTCGTCATGCACTTATTTGAGTAATAATTTATTACTACCAACAGCAGGCTATGTAAGAACAGACGATATTAGTGCCACAGCTTATAATAAAAATAGTCTATTTGATATTGCTAATAATGGTAATCTTAATGATGGAGATACTATTTGGCTTGGATTTAAGAGTAATAATGATTGGGACGTTTTAAGATATACCAAACAGACAGCAAAAGTAATAGAATCCTCGATATTAAATCCTGCATCTTCATTATTATTTAAAACTAATGTTTATCATTACCTATCTGTAGGAGATATTATTTCTATTACTGGATTAGATAACGGAACAGACGGAGTATATGAAGTACTAAGTATTCCTTCTCTGACATCTTTTTCAGTAGCGACCACCCTTAGTTCAGTTTCAGAACCAACAACAGAAGCGTTATTATTTAAATTTATTAGTGTAAGAATTAATGAATTTGATAATATTGATGATTTACAATCTTCATTATCTTTAAAATTTAATGAGAAAGTTTGGGCAGACTCTGGAGAAGGAAACTCTGATTGGGCAAAATGGGCTGTTTATCAAAAAATTAATAATTTTAACCCTTCAGTAGAATTTATAAATGGAGTGCAGTCTGTTAATCAATATTTCGGTTATCGATTAGCCTCGTCCGATAATGGAGATATATTAGCGGTAAGTTCACCTTATTACTATGATACCAATACCGGATACGGTAAAGTTTTTATTTACAATGGGTTATATAACCAATCACCGACACTGATTAGTACGTTTAGTTTAAACAATCCTAATTATCGGGCATCTTCTAATGCTTTAGGAAAATCTTTAATATATGATAAAGATTTTAATATTATTATAGCCGGTGCTCCTGATGCTAATTTAATTCAGGTCTCTGATACGATTGGTAATTTTGTAACAGATTTTACAACCGGAACTATTAATACACAGTTCGGAGATGAGATTTATCTAACAAAAACTTTTAATTCTTTAGGAGGTAAAACTTTATATGTTACTTCACCTTTAGAATCTTTGATTTATACTTTTAATTTAAATGTCTTTAATACTGCAACAGGTATTTCCGGAACTTTAGATGCTACAGGCATAATAAATGCTACTACTGGAACTAACAAGTATCTAATTGCCGGCAATATTGATGGGTCTGTGGTGTTAATTTCTACTCCTAATGTTCAAAATACCAGTTCTTGTGTAAAAATTTATAATGGAACAAATTTAATTGATTCAATTTATCCAGTTTCGGATCTCACAAGTAATGATTATTGGGGTTCTGCAATTGCGGGTAACGACGATGGATCTTACTTATTCATATCCTCGACTTCGGTAACTGATAACATTAACGGTCCTGGTAAGGTTTATGTATATAATAAAATTGGAGGAGCTTATCAATTAATACAAACTCTTCATAATCCTCTTAAAAATCAGGGTTTAAATTTTGGAACACACATTTCTGTAAAAGATAATACTGTTTATATTTCTTCGAACGGAACACAGCGATTAAATTCAACAATAGATAATGGTACAACAATCTTTGATAATGATACTACTAGTTTTTATGATGAAATACCTAATTCCGGATCGGTTTATATCTTTGAAAGAAGAAATTCTAAATTTATTTTTGCTAGAGAATTATTCGATAACGGAACAGTATTAAATGGAAGCAATTACGGAGCTAGCATTGTTATTTCTAATGGAAGTGTGTTTGTAGGAGCACCAACCGCTTCTCCGGATCATGGCGCTTTTTATCAATTCTCGCAGATTGTTAAAGATTCGAATACTTGGACAATATTAAGACAGCAAGATGATTTGGTAGATATTTCTAAAATTAAAAGAGCTGTAACAATTGATAGTCAAAAATCTAAAATTATTGATTACTTGGATATTTTCGATCCAGTAAAAGGTAAAATTTTAGGTATTGCGGATCAAGAACTTAGATATAAAACGGCATTTGATCCTGCAATATATAGTATTGGTACTCAAGGGGTAAACGTAGATACTAATACCAGTTGGATTGAAGATCATGTAGGCGAATTATGGTGGGATTTATCTACAGTCAAATATGTTTGGTATGAACAAAGTGATTTAGAATATAGAAAAAACTCGTGGGGTCAACTATTCCCAGGATGTAGCATAGATGTTTATGAGTGGGTTAAGAGCGAGTATCTTCCAAGCCAATGGAGTTCTTTAGCAGACACTATTGATGGGTTGTCTAAGAATATTAGTGGTCAACCTAAATATCCTGATAACAGCGTTATAAGTGTAAAACAATATTATGATTCTAGTACAGGTGCAGCAACTAATGTATATTTTTATTGGGTTAAGAACACTGTAGTTGTTCCAAATGCAAAAAATAGAAGAATTTCTGCAAATGAAGTTTCTAACTTAATTTATAATCCTTCTAGTAACGGAACTAAATTTGTTTCTCCATTATCACAAAATGCAATTGCAGTGACTAATGTAAAAAATGATCTCGATTCTAATAATATCTATCTGAATATTTCTTCTGATTCTATTAATAATAATATTAACCAGCACACTGAATGGGTCTTATTAAGCGAAGGTGATGAAAAATACATGCCTACTACTATGCTTAATAAAAAATTAATCGATAGTTTAGTCGGTTATGATAGTTTAGGAAATATTATTCCAGATCCGTTACTGAGTGATCGACAAAAATATGGAATAGAGATTAGACCAAGACAGAGCATGTTTGTAGATAGAACAGAAGCATTACGTAATATTATCGAATATGTTAATAGTATTCTTTCTCAATATCGTATTTCAGATATTGCTAATTTTACTACTTTAAACAGTAAAGAAGAAATACCTGACATATATTCTAAAACTTACGATTTGATTGTTGATTCATATGATGAATTAACTAGTTTAGTCACGGTTGACAAAATCACAGCTTTATTAACTTGTCAGATCAATAATGGTTCAATATCAAATGTACAGATTGTTAATTCCGGAACCTCATATGGAAATCTATTACCTATTGAATTAGATAATCTAGGTAACCCTATAACATGGGCTGGTCCGACGGTTGAAATAATACCTATTTCTGGGGATAATCTCAATAATGCAGCAATTTCGACTATTGTTAATGAGACAGGGAATATTATATCAGCCTCTATAGATAATGCAGGAACAGGATTTAGTCAACCGCCTAGTCTCGTGGTGAGACCTTATACTGTGATAGTAAGATCCGATATTAATAGTAACAATCTCTGGGCCAAGTATCAAAGAATTAATAATAAATGGGTTAAAGTACATACACAAGACTACGATACTACCCAATACTGGTCTTATACTGATTGGGTCAGTGAAGATTATGATAGATTAAAACCGTTAGCAGCCACAATAGATGGAGTTTGGCAATTAAATGAAATTAATATTTCTAATGGTTCTTACGTAAAAGTTAACAACCAAGGCAACGGTAGATATATTATTTTAGAAAAAATCGAGTCAGGTGGAAACTTCGGAGAAGAATATAATTTAGTTCGAAGTGAAAATGCTACTATACAGCTTAGTGATAACTTGTGGAATTTAAAGAATAGTTATTATAATTATGATTATCATTTTACATATGACCAAACTTTATATGATCAAACCCCTATAACAGAATTGATTAATATTTTAAATGCCATTAAAAATGATATATTTGTAGGGTCTTTAAAAGTTTACTGGAATTATACTTTCTTCAAAGCAGTAAAATATGCATTTACTGAACAGAAATTTTTAGATTGGGCATTTAAGACAGCATTCTTAAATGTAAAGAATTTAGCAGGATCTTTAGATCAACGACCAGTTTATAGATTTCAAAATAGTACCTATTATGAAGAGTATCTAGAAGAAGTTAAACCTTATCATAGTAAAATTAGAAATTATCAAGTAAATTATGACACTTCGGATAATTCTAACTCATATATGACAGATTTTGATCTTCCTTCTTATTATGATCAAACTCAACAATCTTTCATAAATGTACTCGACGATGGCAAATTATTAAATCAATATCCTTGGAAATCCTGGAATGACCATTATACATTATCAGTCGAAAGTGCAGTTGTTTCTTATCCAGGAAGTGGATATACTGCAGTTCCTCGAGTAGAGATAATTTCAGCAGATGGAGATACCGGAAGTGGAGCCACAGGTGAGGCACATATTTCTCTAGGAAAGGTAACTTCAGTTGTTATAACTAATCCGGGAAGTGGATATACAAAAACTCCTACAATATTATTAGTAGGTGGCGGATCTACTTCATTATCGCCTGCTAAAGTCTATGCTAGAATGTCTAACAATAAAGTTAGAAGAAACATTTTAGAAATGAAATTTGATAGAATAACTCCATTCAACGAGATAGATAATAATACAGTTTATGATAGATTTATCGCTGATGGAAATACTTATGAATTTACTTTAACATGGCCGGCTGAACATAAAAAATCTAATATTTCTGTTGTAATAAGCAATAATGATATAGGAACAAGAGTTCTAGCGTCTCAATATGATATTATTACAACCAAACAATTAGTCGACGGATATCATAGACTAGTATCAACATTGGTATTAAATTCTATTCCAACTGTCGGACAGATAGTTTCAATAACTTATAATAAAAATATCAATATATTCAATGCTGTTGGAAGGATCGGGTATTATTATCAACCTACAATAGGGATGCCGGGCAATGATGTATCTCAGTTAATGAATGGAATAGATTTTCCATCGGTTCAAGTACAAGGATTGATGTTTGATTATACCACTAATTGGGATATGTCTCCATTAGGCGAGTCATTGTATGGTGATGATTCTAGTTATTATACAACTGCAACTGTTTCTTCTGCAGCATTAGCTGGAACTAATACATTAATTGTTAGTAACTTAACCGGTATATATCCGGGCTTAAGAGTTAATACAGTATCTTTAAATACAAATACAACTAATAATAATAAATTTAACGATTCTTCGGTAGTTGTTGTCGGTATTGTATCTACAGCTAGTTCCGTAATCTTTAGTTCGACTATTACAGAAGCAATAGTAGCAGGAACAATTCTTTTAGAATTTTGGGAATATAATCTTACTCCAGGGGTATTAGATACTATATTAGATGGAGGAGATCTAGGTTATACCACTGCATTAGGAATAAATCCAGAAGATACAATAGTCGATGGAGAAAGTTTTATATCTCCTTATACAAGCAATAGCCCTGAAGAAATGATAAAGGGAGAAATGTATGAAAGCGTGGGTATATCAGTTTATACTCGAACACATTCGGGAAGTCCGTTAGTTGTTCATTCTATTAACCAAATTACTCAAACTGGTACAAGTACAACATTTAGCTTGCCGATGATGCCTCCTAATGATGCATCAACTATGGTGGTGTTTAATAATTCAGTATTAACCTACGGATATGATTATAGTATAGATTTTAATAATAATACAATTAATATCAATACACAGACTAGCACTGGAGTATTAGGAATAACAGTTGTAGGAATAGGCGGGGTTGATTTAATTTCTAGCGATTTTGCAACGGTTACAAATTCTTCAACCATAAGTGTACATGTCGGGTTTGCTGACGAGATCGGAAGTATATATGCTACTTTAAACGGAGTACAGCTGACCAGTGATCAATACTTATTAAGTTCTGGAAAATTAATTGTAAATGGTATTAGTACCGGTACAAATACACTGCAGGCCTGGTCATTTTCGTCAATTCATCATCAATTTAGCAATGTAACGGAAGAATATTTTATCGGTGACGGAGTAACAACGTCTTATCAATTATCCGTATATCCAGGAAATTTAGGCCCGGCTAACGCACAGGCTATTGTTGAAATAGATGGAAAACGATTAATTTCTCCTACAACTGTATATTATTCAGTATCAGGAGGACAAACAATATTCTTAATTGATCCTAATACCACTTATCCTTCAGGAACTTTTGATTCAAGTGAATTAGAAATATTTGTTAATGGTATTAAGATTAGAAATGGTATTGATTTTTACGTAGATCAGCCAAATAATACTGTTGTATTTTATCCAGGGTTCTTGCAAACCGGCGATGCTATGGCTATAACAAACCATACTTTCAGTGATTATTATTTTGATGATGGATACATTTATATTAAACCTACTGCAAACTATGGATTAGGCAATTTATTAAAAGTAATATCTTTCACGGACGGAGATAATAGCTTAATTAGAACCGACACTTTCATATCTCGACCATCAAATCGGTACAATTTAAGTCGTCCGATATTAAGTGATCAATATGTTTGGGTAACTGTTGAAAATAATGCATTAATTAATGGTATAGATTTTTATTTAGATAGTACTGGAAGTGTATTGTCTATTAGAGACACTTATCCTTATATTCCCGGCCAAACAATTTCGGTATTAAGCATGACTAATTCTTATTTAAATAAAGGAGCGGTCGGATATAGAGTCTTTACAGATATTTTAGGTAGATCACAATTTAAACGAATTAGTAGAGATAATACTACTCGTTTAGCAGAGCCTTTATATTCTACCTCAACTACAATTGTAGTTGAAAATGCAGATGTATTAACTGAACCTGATTTAGTTAAAAAAATACCAGGATCTATTTTAATTAACGGAGAATGGATAGAATTTTTAAATATTAATCATAACGTATTGAGTAATCTAAGAAGAAGTACTTTAGGAACAGGAGCGAAATCTGTTTACCCTGCAGGAACTTCGGTGATAGATCAAGGTATATATCAAAATGCTCCTTATAAAGAAAGCACAATAAAACAAGTACTTACAGTTACTAATACCAGCTCGTATTTAATTAATGGTATTAATTTAAATACAGGCACTTTAAATGATCAGTTCACCGTGTTGTATGCAGGAACTGTTTTAAAGAAAGACGGATATTATAAGCAAGACATCTCAGTAAGTTATGATACATATCCATATAATATAATTGGTACAGTTTCTACTGCTACTACCGCTACTTTTTCAAAATCTGTTAAATTATATGATTCTTATTTGGTTACAACAACTAATCAAATGTGGATTTATTTAGATTCAAATAATATATCGTCTATTAACGGATTTATATACACTGGGCTAAATTATGTAGAACCGGATTATTCGATTAATAATTTAACTTCTTATGGTACAACAGGAACAGCTATTTTAAATTTAAATTTAACAAATTTAATAACTGGTACTCAAATTACCCTACTACAAAAAGTCGCAGCAAATACCATGTATGCCGCAACTAATACTTCTATTTTAGTTGATAACGGTCTATTTGGTGTATTTTTACGTGATGCACCAACAGCTCTTCCGGATAAATATTACTATGGACAATTATAAAAAAGAAAAAATGGATGAAAATATGATACAAAATCATCAAAATTCAAAAAATCCTAATGAATTAGGATCTCTGAGAATACAAGGACATATTAAAATTTATGATCCTCAAACAGAGGAAATTTTTGTTGATAAAAGAAATGCAATTCATTATGAGAATTTCTCAATCGCATTAGCTAATAGTGTTGCTAATATTGGGCAAAGTTTTATTTCTGAAATGGCGTTTGGGAATGGTGGCAGTCGTATAGACCCAACTGGTATTATCACGTATCTTACTCCGAATGTAATAGGATCTAATGCTGCTTTGTATAATCAAACTTATTATAAAGTAGTAGATTCTAGTAATCCGTATGATGTTGATCCTTCTAGAAATTTTATGGAAGTTCGACATATTCCAGGAACCTATTATTCTGACGTGTTAGTAAGTTGTTTACTCGATTTTGGTGAACCTGCAGGACAACCTGCATTTGATTCTAGCGTTTCTTCTAATAATACTTTTGTATTTGATGAATTAGGGCTCAGAGGATACGATCCTACTGGTCAAAATTTAGGCCCATTACTTACGCATGTAATTTTCCATCCAGTACAGAAGGCCTTAAACAGATTAATTCAGATAGATTATACTGTTAGAATACAAAGTCTAACTAACGGAAGTTAAAAATGCCTTACGTAATATCAAAATCGGATCCCACTCAGCCATTAGTCACTATACCAGATAATAGCATTAATGTTACTGATACTAGTTTAACGTTAATCGGAAAGAATTATCCTAATTACGGGCAAGCATTTGCTGCAAACTTCCTTCATTTATTAGAAAATTTTTCTTATTCTTCACCTCCTGCCAATGCAACAGCTGGTCAATTATGGTTTAATAACTCTACTCTAACACTATCAGTATTTGATGGATTAAATTGGAATGCTGTTAATTCTTTTAATTCTAATACTATAACATCTTTACCTGCAGAAACTTCTGCATCAGGTGAAGCGGTTTTAGTAATATCAGATAACGGCAATGCGTTGAGTATATCTAAAACAAACTTTCTAGCAGATGTTCCTACACCACAGACGGGAATGATAGTAAGTTGGCCTTCAACAACCATTCCTCCACCTAGTGGTTGGTTATTGTGTGATGGATCATCTTATTATAGATATGATTATCCTTCATTATATTCTGTTATAGGAATAAATTACGGAAATGCAGCGATAGATTATTTTAATGTTCCGAGCATTGTAGGAATGCCGGTTGCAAATGGATCATTAACTTATAATTCTACATCAACAACATATATTATAAAGACTTAAGGACATGGCATATACAATTAAAAATTCAGACGGTACAGTATTATTAACCATTCCAGACGGAACAGTCGATCAGATTGCGACTAGTCTAGCGCTTATTGGAAAAAATGTAAATGCTTATGGTCAATATTATAACAATAACCTTGTTGCTTTATTAGAGAATTTTGCAACCGATGGAATACAACCTAGATCCCCGGTAGTCGGGCAATTATGGTATAACAAAGTCGATGGAAAATTATATGTTTATACTTTAGATAATGTTTTCAAATCAGTTTCCGGAGCTCAGTTATATCCTACCACTCCAACACTAGCAAATGCAGGTGATCTGTGGATTAATACTGCGAACCATTCTTTATATTTTACCGAAGATGGAAGAAATTGGATATTGGCCGGACCACAAGTAATTTCAACAGCTTCATCAGCATCTAATGTTTGGCAAACAGACATTATTACTGACAGTCTAAGTAATACAAATACTGTTGCTAGTTTGTATAATAATGGAACATTGATTGCGATAGCAACTACTGCTTCCTTTACTTTTGCTTCACCGTTTAATGGAATGACATCGGTATCCCCGGGTATAAATTTAAATCCATCTGTTCCAGGTCTTAAATTCGTTGGTGATGCTACTAATGCCGATAGCGTGACCACAGTTACGAATATTTTAAACGCAAATTATTTAAAAATTAATTCTACGGTAACTCAATATACCAATCAAAGATTTAACATTTTAAATGACAACGGATTATATGTAGGAGCTAGCAATAATGTCTCTATTATTTCTAGTAGCACCGCTAATTATTTAAACAGTAATGATTCGAATAAATTCTTTGATATAAGAGCAAATAGTAGTGTGGCTCCGGGATATTTTACAGCAATAAGATTGAATGGTAATGATTCATCATTTGGCAAACCTTCTTTAACATTTTTTCCTGGATCGACTGCAGGAACAAGAATAGTCAATGTAGCTTCTGATTTAACAATGACCGGCACGCTTTCGGTTACTGGTCCGGTATCTATTAATGGAAATTTAATTTTAACAGGGTCAACGGCTACTATTCAAACAAATAATTTACAAATTACAGATAAAAATATCCAATTAGCTTATAGTCTATCTCCTTCGGATAGTAATGCCGATGGTGGCGGAATTACATTAATGGGTACTAGATCTCATAATTTAAACTGGAGTAATTCTTTAGGATCTTGGCAGGTAGATGATAATTTTAATCTTGTCAATACTGCAAGTTCTTATCAAATTGCAGGAAATTCTGTTCTCACTAATTCTAGTTTAGGTCTAGGAGTTAATTCAGCATTAGGGATAAACAGATTAGGTGTATTAAATTATCTTACAGTTACTAATATAAGTATTACCACTGGAACGATTTCGATAGTATCTCCCGGAGTAGGAGCTAATATCGATATGAATTTAGTACCTGCAGGAACAGGTGTAGTCAATGTCAATAATGCTAAAATTATTAATGTTAATACATGTACTAGTTCTTTCGATGCAGCTAATAAAAAATATGTAGATGATAAAGTACATCTTGTTGGCACAAAAGGTTTTGTCCTCACTATAGATATTACAAATATGCCGACTCCTACTACAACTATTGCTGCATATTTAAATGTATTATCTCCGCCTGTTAACGCAGATCCAACATATGATCTCATAGATGGAACATTGATGAGAGTTCTTTGTTCCTCATCGAGTTTTTATGTTCCTCCATTGCCTACTACTGTAACTCCTAGTTATGAATTAGTAGATCAAAATGGAGTACAAAGTGCTGTAAATGCGTTGACTAATGTAGGAGTTCAAACATATCCTTTTTCGGCTCCTGTTCAAGTAACGTACACTGCGATGTTATTTGAAGTATACAGTAGAACATGGGTATACCAAGGATCAATTGCTTTACCTTAAGGAATGAATAATGCCATATACAATAAGAAAAAGTGATGGAACGATATTAACAACTATTGCAGACGGTAGTTATGATGTTACCACCACGTTATCTTTGCCAGGAAAAAATTTATACAATTTTGGACAATTACAGAATGAAAATTATGTTCATTTGTTAGAAAATTTTGCAAATACATCAGCCCCTGTTAATCAATTAACAGGGCAACTTTGGTTTGATAAATCGAATAATGTACTAAAAGTTTATACCTCGAATTGGCAACCATTAGCGGTATTATCGACTAACAGCTCTTATTCAAGTATATTAGGAAATTTATATTATGATGTAGTAAATCAGCAACTTTCTATTAATAACGGAAGCGGATTTACTGTTATAGGACCTGACGGGATCCCAGGATACGGCACTACACGTTCGGTATCTACGACCGTATTAGATCAAAATAATGTATTGCATCCTGTTATAGAACAATATGTTAATGGAGAATTAATTGCAGTAATTAGCAATACAACATTTACTATTAATTCTGGAAATCCTATTAATGGATTTACAACCTTGCAAAAAGGAATAAATCTTAAGAATTACGGAACAACAAACGATACTATAATTAACGGAACGGCTCAAGCGTCATTGATTTCTAATAGTTTATTAGGCGATGGAGTTGGTAGCGTGTCGGCTGCAGTTCTTTCGACTCCAGACACTCTTGTACAGAGAGATAATAGTGGTAATATTTCTGTTTCCGGTATTAGTTCAAATTTATTAAGTGGTACAAATGGACTTATTAGCGGAGCATGGAAGATAGATACTAGTTTAAACCCTACAACAACAAATTCTATTAATCTTGGTACTTCTGGATTAAGATGGAATAATGTATATTCGCAAAATTTATTCGGAACGAATTTAACTGCAGGATCAATTCAATTTACAACTTATTTAACAGACGCAAATTCTAATAATATTACTTTATTCGATAATGACGGAACATTAACTGCTAATGCCACTACTAGATTGCCTACGCAACATGCGGTTAAATCTTATGTAGATAGCTCAATCTCAACAGCTATAGGATCTTTATCATCATTTAGTCAATCTTTTAATAATGGATCTTTAGGAACTAGTGGATGGACTCAACTGCCGAATGGTATGATAATGAATTGGGGTTATTCACAAGTTGGATCGGGTTCTACCGGTGTTGCTTTTGGATCAGTGACTTTTCCAAAACCATTTGCGAATCATGCGATGTCTGCATTTTGTAGCACAGAAAGGGCATCAGCACCGGGAGCGGGCGCATCAGGTTCGGGGTATATTTCAAATTTATCAACAACAGGAATGACCGTGGGCTTTGATTCGAACGGAACTAAGCAAAGTGGTTATTGGTTTGCTATAGGATTTTAATAAAATATTTTAAATAACAGAAACAGGAAAATCAATGCCATACATATTAAAAAAATCTAACGGAAATACTTTAGTCACTGTTGCAGATGGATCAATAGACCAGTCTACATCTTTAACATTTGTAGGAAAAAATTATGCCGGTTATGGTGGTATTATTGATAATAATCTTTTATTCCTATTAGAAAATTTTTCTAATAAAACACCACCTACTAATCCTTTACAAGGACAACTTTGGTTTGATTCTAGCAATGTTAATTTAAAGGTATACGATGGATCAAATTTTAAACAATTAGCAGTTATATCGACTGCTACAAGTACTCCGGGCAATTTACAAAATGGTGATTTTTGGTTAAATCCCGTAACAAATCAATTATCGATTAAGTCTAATAATGTTTTTATTTCATTATCATCTTTAGGAGGAATAGGATCTTCCGGATCCGGAAGTTCAGCTATTTTTTCAACTATAAAAGATTCTTCAAACGTAGGGCATCTAGTATCAAAAACAATCGTCAATAGTTCTACGATTTATGTTAATTCGGCTGATGCACAATTTACAGTTAATTCAACCGATCCAAATTATGGATCTTTTAAAGTTATATCATCAGGAATAACATTAGCAGGAGCTGATTCTCTTGGCAGAACTACCTCATCATTATCTAGTGGAGGAAAGTTTTACGGAACAGCAGCACATTCATTACAAGCCGATTCTTTATTAACTGATTCGGGATCCTATAATATTGCAACTACTAGCACAGTTGCAAACAGTATCGTTGTTAGAGACTCTAATGGTAATATTTCGGCAAATTTATTGACCGGAACAGCGACTAGTGCAAATAGTCTATATGTTAACGGTACAACTGTCGAATATGCTACTACAAGTTCCACAGCAAATACTGTTGTCGCTAGAGATAATTCAGGTCAGATTTTTGCAAGTAATTTTATAGGAGCCGCCAGTTCAGTACGTAATTCACTTACATTTGTCGACGGAACAACCTATAATGGATCAGTACCGGTAACAGTAACTGCAAATTCTCTCGGCGGGCTAACAACATCAACTTTTCAAGGAATAAATCAAAGTCTTACTGTAAACGGATATCAAATATTTCCAGGAGGGCTGACAATGGTTTGGGGCAAAGCTGGTCCTTATACCGGAAGAGAAGGAGCTATTACTGTAAATTTTGCAAGTAGCGGATTAACAAATGGATTTGCAAATGCTTGTTTGAATGCTCAAGCAACTATCTTATTACCGTATGCAGATGATGCAGCTGATCAAGCCGCACAGGTTTTTTCAATGACTAAAACAACCTTAGGTGTATATTTGCAATTTATGGGAGGCGGGAATTCTACCAATGGATTGTATATAAATTGGTTTGCTATCGGCCGTTAAACTGACATTTTTGCTTTAATCGTTGGATGAGATTGATATTCTATCAACGAAATATCTTCCATTCCAAAATCTGTAATGACATCAATATCCGGATTTAAAAGTAATTTAGGTAATGGATATGGTTTTCTAGTTAACTGTTCTTTTACTTGATCGATATGATTCTCATAGATATGCACGTCGCCGAAAGATATAATCAAATCACCCACATCTAATTTGCAGACCTGTGCAATCATATGTGTGAATAATGCATAACTAGCAATATTGAAAGGAACTCCTAAAAATAAATCAGCCGATCGTTGATACATATGACAACTTAATTTTCCGTTACTAACATAAAATTGGCTCATTACATGACACGGAGGTAGAGCCATTAACTCTAGTTCTCCTGGATTCCATGCAGTTACAATATGCCTTCGGCTATATGGGTCTTCTTTAATTCCTTTAATCAAATCAAGTAATTGATCATGGTTTTGAAGAATTACTTTGTTAATTCTAATTAATGGTTTACGCCATTTGCGCCATTGAACTCCATAGATTCTACCGAGATCCCCTAGATGCCTTTTTAATTTTTTATCGACCCAATATTTTGCATTAGCGTTGTCAGTCCAAATAGTTGTTTCTAAGCTATCTCTATCACCATGAAGGATTTCTCTTAATCTTAATTCGTCGCCCGATCCTTCAATAAACCAGAGTAATTCGCTGACTACTGCTTTCCATGCAAGTTTTTTTGTAGTTATTGCAGGAAAGCCTTCTGATAAATCAAATTTCAGTTGTTCTCCAAATTTACTCAAAGTTCCAACATTGGTACGATCTTTTCGAGATTCTCCATTTTCAAGAACGTCTCTAAGCAAATCTAAATATTGTTTCATTTTTTATATTCTTTAATAGTGTAAGAAGGGGTATGTTCCGTAGATTCGACCTGTGAAATTTCTGTTACTTCTCTGTAATTTTCTTTTACAAATTCCAAATTAAAAAATTTATCACATACATAAGCAGCATCTATTTCGGTAATATACCAACATTCAACAACTTCTTTCAAAGTATCATATATTTGTTGACCACCAATTATACAAATATCTTTGTTTTTAAATCTTTCTTTTAATTCTTCTATAGCATTAAACGGATCTGAAAAAGTTAAATTTGCATCTGGATAAAATTGCGAACTTATTACTATGTTTATTCTATTATCAAGAATCTTCCCAATACTTTTCCAAGTAGTTGACCCCATTAATACAATATGATCTGTTGTTCGGTCTTTAAACCATTCCAAATCTTCTTTTAATCTAGGCCACGGCATCTGACCTTGAAATCCGATGCCGTGACCTTTTTCTACAGCTACTAACCCAATTATCATTCAACTTCGACTTTTGGAGATTTTTTCTTTGCTTTAGGAGGATCTAAAGCATCGGCGTCCTTGCGTAATCTCGAAGCTTCTTTGTATAAAGCATCTGCACGACTACGCATCTCAGCAGGAGTCAATTCGAAAGTTTGTTTAGAAGTTTCTTCGGACGATTCTTTAGGTACTTCTATTTCCACTTTACTTGTATTTTTAGTCTTTTTACTACCATCATTAACTGCTAACTCTTCCAGGCTTACACCTTTCTGTTTAGCAATTAGTTCGTTTAGTTCATTTAATGGTATTTGGGTTTGGCTATCAGGAGTCATAAGAACCATGTTGGTTGGTATTTTCTTGATATGATTATTTCTGTGAAGAAAATCTAACATAACATTACCATCAGGGAATCTACGAACTGCCAAGATATCAGCAAGCTCATTTGCCTGTTGGGCTTGTTCTGATTCGATTAAAGACATAAGAGTGTCATGATAGCTATCACTTAATCCCTGTGTCCCAACAACTAATGCGTTGTGTGGCTCGCCTGGAACTGTTCTAAACAGAACAGCCAGTCTAGCCGAGTTATTCTTCATTTTACCAACATGTTTCATACAATCTCCTTATTGTGCTGCTGGGGTCTGTGATTGGTCAGCAGGTAGATTAGCATTTAAAAAGTTATCTAACTTTGTAAAAACTGCTCCTACCGATGCCATTTCGGCAGCTCCAAAAGCTCCTCGTCGAGCAGCAACATCGACGATGGATCTCAAATTTTGTAAATCTACAAGATTTAACTGAGGTGCTTCAGCTGCGGGAGGGGAAGCTACATACGCCCCCGAATCAACATTTGTATCTGTACTCATTGCAATAATTTCTCCTAGGTTTTATGCAAATAAGGGCATGCTAAGATAAACATCGAAAGCTCTTTAGGATCTTCAAAGCTAACTTCGCAAACACCTTTTATTTTCCTGTTTTGATCTAAAATTAATTTAGTTCTAACACAGTACCTATTATTTAAGTTAGAATAGATCCAGTGGTCAAATTTTTCGATCAAGGCGATGTCGTTTAAATTTACAGATGCAAAATGAGGAGGAGAATAGGACAACTTTCGTTGTCCTAAAATATTTAGAGGATTTACAGTACCCTTTGCTAATGGCATCACATTTCGTAATATGCAGTTTGTCCGAAAGGTGCAATAATTTTATTATTACCATGAATAATAAACAGTGTATCACAGTAATCTTCATCGCCCCAACCGCACCCAGGATATCCATCTGTAAACATAACAAATTTCTTTGGTTCGATTCCTTGTTCTTTCATAAACTCCCAATTGCACTCAAATAAAGTTCCGCCGCCACCTTTAGGAGTATACGAAACGATTTCGTCCGAATTGTATGCATTAAATACAGCAACATCGTAAACTTTAGTATCAAAAGTCCATAGACGAAGATTAAAATCTTGATATTCGTCCATAATTCCTTTAACTTCGCTGATCATATCTTTAGCCTGTTTATCAGTGATACTACCACTCATGTCGATTGAGACACAAATGTCAATAGTTTCTTCATTTAGTAATCCAGGAAGAATAGCACCAGAATGTTGACTTTTACGGTTAGGCCGCACGAAGCTAAAATTATTTTTAAGAATACTTTGAATATTCATACGAAGAAGTTGACGCCAATCCATTTTAGGCTCAGTAAAGTCACTGATTAGACGCTGAATTCCGACGGGTGTTCTACCGGCTCCGGCAGCCTGTGCCGCCGCAATCATTGCTTCTTTAATTTCATCTCGAATTTTTTTACGTTCTTCAGGAGATAGTTTTTTAGGACGAGTTCCTTCTTTATCTCCTTCTTTATTGCCGTTATTGCTATTACCTTCATCATCGCCATCGAGGTGTTCATCAAATAACTCACCTAGATCATTAATATTAATCTTGGTGCAATTTTTTTCAAGATCTTCGTAGATTGCTTCGAAACTCCATCCGCGATATTTGTCATTTTGAAAAATTTTGATCGATCGAGGAATTTCTCCGATTTTTTCATCTTTAAGAATCTGGTTGACTGCAAAATCTGCAGCAATATTTGAAAGATTTTTATCTCTTTCCCCAAATCGACCAAGATGATCGAACACGTTGTGTAATACTTCATGAGCAAACCCGAATTCTACTTCTTTCGGGCGCAATTCGTGAACAAATTGATTGCTATAGTAGAAATTACGACCATCTGTTGCTAATGTTTCGCACCAATCACTCCCATCAATCAATTGCATACGTGTAGCCATATTACCGAAAAATGGATGTTTAAGGAGCAAAGCAATTCGAGCACCGATTAATTTTTCGATGATTTGATTTTTTTCTGCATTAGAAAATTCTTTAGCAGGTTTTATTTTGCTAGTTTTTTTTGAAGATGTAGTAGACATGTAAATTCCTCTAATCAGAAAGGGCCCTTACGGGCCCATAAAATTAAAAAGGTTGATCCATTGCAGTCATAATGTATTTGCCATACTTATCATGGAACTCATCAAAGTTCTTGAGTTTACCGGTATCAAACGGTAGATCATAATTAGTAAGTGCAATTTTTGCAGTCATAACCGTCAATTCCGTTGGAAAATTATCCATTAAAAAGCGGAAGAAATTATCACCGAGTGTATTCCAATTTTTAATGTTTTTAGTGTCCGCATCTTTAAGTTCATAACATAGGCTAATGCCTAGAGAATACATAGCGCTGATTTCTTTAATTGAACATTTCGTAATTTTACCAGCTAGGATATCTTCTGGTTTAGGCATTTGTTTTGACACTTTTCGATGCGCCATAAACTTATGTGTTGGCCCTTCACCGATTGCTCCTGAAATAAGATCAGTAAGTGTACTATCATCTAAATCATCATCGATAAGCAAATCACTTACAAAACTCCAAGAACGAGGAGTTGCAAAACTACGGCTTGCACTCTTAGGATCAAAATCATACAGATCTTGTTTAGCAAAACTGAGATAGCCAACAACCTGTTCGTGAATATTGTTTGTAGTAGCCCAAAACAACCAATCTTCGAAATCAGTTCTCAATTCAAGATGCAAGAAACGATTTGCCAACGGAGCTGGCATACGATAAGTAACACCTTTATCAGTTTCACGATTACCGGCAGCAACGATACTTACGCCATTAGGCAACCGATAGGTACCAACACGCCGATTTAAAATAAGCTGATAAGCAGCAGCTTGAGTGGCTGGTGCCGCTGAATTAAGCTCATCAAGGAACAAAATAGCGTTGCTGTCTGGGTCAGTGGGTAATTCAGATGGCGGAGCCCAACTCATAGTATTAAGCTGAGAATTATAATACGGAATACCTTTGATATCAGTAGGCTCCCAAAGGCTCAAACGAACGTCGATAACTTCGCGAGATTGCTCGTCACCGATTTGTTTAACAATATCGCTCTTACCAATACCTGGAGGGCCCCACAAAAATGCAGGTCGTTTAATCTTGATACACTTACGAATACTTTTCTTAGCTTCGTTCGGAGTAACCGTTCGATTAATTGAAATTTTCTCTGCCATAAAATACCTTTAAGTTTAGTGTTAAGGAATCATCTTTCAAGCGTTTATTATACGCTTTTTTATCATTGAGTCAATGATTTTTCTTCTGATTTTGCTTTTGCATTACCAAATTTTACCAAATCTCCGCCAAACAAAATAAGTTGTACTGCAACTTTATCTCGGCTAACCCATATAGTTTTGTTGACAGATAGATACCAAGGACAATCGAGGTATTTGTCTAGATGAAGCATTACTTTGCTAGTATAAACAGTATCTACTATATCAATTTGATAAAATTTTAAGAGATTATGGTTTTTTAAAAAAGTAAAACCATCATATGTCAAACGAAGACTACGTTCGCCATTTTCTCTAATGTTTTTCCACCATTTTTGGTAATATTTTTCGACAACTAATGCCACTGGCTCGTATCCAAGCCAATTTGTTAAAAACTCTACCGTTAATTTATGCTTTATGTCCATCCGAAATCTTTTGACCTGTGGTTAGTTTGTATACAGAAAAGTCTTCGCAATTATACAACTTGTTTAGCTTTTCTGCAAGATTAAGAGCATGCCCTGCATTAGAAAAACTAACTTTTTTATATTTCGGGCCTAATTGTTGTGCTAGCACCGAACTGGTTTTAAGATTCACTGGACGATCTTTGTAAAAAACAGCCCAAATAGCTTCAGCTTCTAAAACTTGTTCAGTTTTATAGGTTTTTTTATTTGTAATTTCTAATAACACAATTGGCTTTGGGCGGCTCATATAATTATGTGTCGAATATGTCGACACATAATTATTTATCTTAAATTTTACTTAAAACCCCCACCATCCATGTTTATCGAAATAACATTAGGCTGACTTTGTAAATTTTTTAATTGTTCATCTAAATTTCCAGCTAGTCTTGTCATTACAATTGCTAAACTATCAGACAATGCCTGTACTTCTTTAATATCTAATACCAAATTTTTTTGGTTAGTTTTGATAGAAATTTTAGCTTTTTCTAAGAATTTTTCAATGGCTAACGTATTGAGATTATTCATTTTTGTTTACCGAATTTAATACATTTTTCATTTCATTTTCTGTTTTAAAAGGGCCTTGATATGGATATCTCTCTAATGTAATTAGTTTTGGACAAAAACTTTTGACCCAACCTTTTCGAAACTTAATAATATAAAAACCTGCACAGTATAGGCTCTTGCTCTTCGAACTTTTAGCATAAATTGGCAATTTTTTTCTTACATTATAAACTGGATTAAAAGGTTTTGAACCACACGGATATCCATAAATGCCTTTAATTTCTTCTTTATCAACTATATAATTAGAATTTTCGACTATATTTTCAAAGATATTTGGTCCGAAAATTTCTCGAACATCTTTAATATTAGATAATTCTGTTTTATTACCTTTTTGAAAAAAAGAATAACCTTTCTTTTCCTTATTTAAAGTACCTAATTTTAGTCCTTGTTCTTCTAAAATCCAGCATTTATTAGGTACTAAAACTTTAACTGTGGTATTCATTTATATATCTCGCATTGAGTGGGTTAACATAGCTATCTAACTGTTCGGTAATTTTTAGTAGATCGTGTTTTCCGCAAAATTTAAGCAATCTCAATCCAACTTGACTAATATTTTTATTAGAAATTTTTGCCGTATTAATCGTTTCTGTAATAAGATCTTTAATATTATCAGGCTGCGCCGTTAAGTCACAAAGTACTACATTTCTTGCATAATCGTCAATAACACGATGTTCGGATCCTTCGTGATCTATCCATCGTTGCAACATGAGATTGTTCCAATTGTAACCTTTAGAAATTCTATCCGCATATGCTTCTTGTAATCCAACTTTAGTTTTAGTTCCTTTGGTTCTGACCCCAGGATATGCACTAAAAATATTATCACTGGTATCTCCTCGCATACACTTCTCAAACAAAAGCCATTCAGGATCAGGAGCTGGTTTTACTTGCTGAGTTTTTTTATCAACAACCCGCTTCCCTATCTCATCGAAATATCCTTCGTGTGTAATAGTAACTCCAGTAACTCCGTTATATTGTCGAACATTAGAAGAAATTAATTGTGCAAAATCACCATCGGTAGAAATAATAACATGTTTATCATTTGGATGAGACTGAATCCACCCTGCAATTAAATCATCAGCTTCTAACTGAGGGTGATGTAACACTGTGCAATTAGTCATGTTTTGCACAAATTCTTTAAATTGATCAAATGTCTCCCAAAACACTCGATCTTCTTCAGCCTCCGACGGACTTAGAGCTGCTCTAGCTTCTGCTCTCTGTCTTTTATAAGGTGCATAATAATCTTTACGCCAGCTACGTCCTTCGAGGCAAAAAACAACATGTTTGCCATCAAAGTCTTTCCATGCTTTCTTAATACTAGTTAAGATTGTATGAAGACTAAGCCCTACTTTTTCTTCGAGATTTCCACGTACAACATGTCTTGCTCGAAAAAACGTATTAGCAGTATCGACTAAAATGTAAGTCATGCAAATGGCCTTATATAATAATTTGGAGTAAAAAACTTTTGTTTAATATCATTTCGAACAAACATAACGTCTAACTGTACAATTGTATCCTCATGCTTCAAAAAACCACCTTCGACGGCGATGAAATTTTTCGATTTAAAGTATTCAAGATAATCATGTATATTTGGTGAATCTTTATTATATTCAATAAAAGGACATTCAGTCCAAATCATATCTACCTTATCTATAATAGATTCTGCCCCACTCAAAATATCTAATTCTGATCCTTGAGTATCGATCTTAATAAAATTAGGAATTGGTAAATTATATTCTTGGATAATACTATCTAAAGTACGACATGGCATCTTTACAGGAGTAAAGGTATCATGATGAACTGTATTTTCTCGATAATAACTATCACCGCTATTTTTACTATTATAAAATAACACCGAATCTCTACCAGGATTACTTAATACTGTATTAAAAAAGTTCCATCCTCCTGCTTGTAAAGTCGGGTTCCATTCAGGATTTGCTTCAAATAGAAAAAATTTCGAATCTGGCACAATTCCTTTTAAAGCTCGAGAAACATTGCCTTCACATGCCCCAATATCATATATGACATCGAACGACATTCCCTTATTTTTATAATTATAAACAATTTCGATTAAATCACTCATTAACTTACTTCTGACCTCCCATTTCCAATTTGTTTAACATCAATAAATCCCATTGCACGCCGTTCCATATTTGCACCGACGGCTGCGCCGGATTCTCTACAAATCTCAGTGAACCATTGATCGATAACCTCTTCGTCTGTTTCACCATAATATCCTAATGCTTTTAATTCTACTACCTTATACTCGTTCCAGTCAAGTTCCCAAAAGCCAAATCGTGGATTTTCTGGATTAGTATGGAACCCAACTACTTCAAAATATGGTTCTTTCTTTTCAGTAGCGATTTCTTTCGGATTTAATTTAGCTAGACGTTGTTGTTCTTTTCTTTCATTTTCTGCAGCATCGGCTGCAATCTTAGCCGCTTCTGCTTTGGCAATTAACTCATGTGCTTTATTTTCTGCTTCGGTTGCAAGTCTAGTTGCTTCTAGAGTAGCAGCTTCTAACTTATCGATACCTAAAACTCTTTTAATAAATTTATTCATTATGTTCCCCATGCGTTCTTGAAGAGTGGCACTTGAAGTCTATCGCTATACCTTAATCCATTACGCATTGCTAATTCAGCAACACGGCGATTATTTAGTGAATACACACTTTCTACACCCCCAACGGGCATTAAGTATACTGGACCTCTAAATCCTGCATCTCGATATACTTTTGCAGTTTCAATTGCTTCTTTTGCATCTTCATCAGTTGCAACTACAAATTTAAGATAAGTATAGCCAATATCTTCGTAACTACATACGATATCTGGTTTAATTGCATCTTCTCTAGATTCGCCACTGCAACTTAATTTTGCACTAACAGAAAAAGTGACTTCGTTATCCAAACTTTTTGAGAGCCAATTTATTGTCAAATAATCTTTGAGCTCTGCACTAATTTCTTGAGTTCCATTTGTTTCAAACGTAATCTCTTTTAACCCTTGCATCTTAGGATGTTCTAACAAATCCGGATAGGCACGTTGCCACCCTAACAACGGTTCGCCGCCAGTAATAACTAAATGTTCGTCTCTCCATTCCCCGTAAGGTAGTAAGCTAACAATTTGTTCAGCAATGTCATCGGAGTTCATCATAGGACTAAGATTTTTAAATCGTGTATCCCAGCTGGCATAACTATCACAACCTGTACTAACTAACGGTAATTCACCATACGACTTGTACTTGCTAGGATCTATATCAGCAGCTTCTGTGCTAAGTTCTCCTTTAGGCATACCAAATCCTGCGCACTTAAAATTGCAACCAAAAGTGCGTAAGAAAACTGAAGGAACACCCATATAGCGCCCTTCTCCTTGAATACTATAAAACAATTCTGCTACTTTAATTTTACTCATATTTTTACCTAGAAATTGGATCTCGATAATCACCTTTGCCGGGGAAAATATTTCTTACTCCGCCGACCGGATTATATACATCTCCTCGTCTGCGAGGAATAAGATGAATATGCGGCCACATAATGGTCTGACCAGCTGCTTCACCTGCATTTAACCCAATATTAAATGCGTCACATGTTGTTTGAGATACCATAAAATTTCCATGACGAACTGCTTGATCAAACGCAAATCCTAACGCAACTAGTGTATTGTATTTAGGTACAAAAAGCAAGTGTCCATCAGACACTGGATATTTGTCTCGATATACCGCAACATAAAAATCTTCTTGTAGTATATCATTCCACGGAACATTAGCATCTTTAATAGAATATGGTCCGTTAAAAATATTATCATTTGAAGATCTAGGAAAAATATTGTCGTTCACTTCAACCACCAATTTTCCCAAGGAAACACTACCCAAAGATCGTTATTTGCCTTATTAATTTCAATACCTGAATAATCCATTTTAACCTGTGCAATGCTTGAAAGATTATCAACAAGAACTGCAAACTTTACGTTATTATTCCAAACATCGTTCCATGCAGGATTATCTTTTAAGCAGCTCAAAGGCCAGTCTTTTAATATCCAGTTAAACGTAGCACCTGTATCGTTAATATCGTCAACAATAAGAATATTTTTTCTACTTTCAGGATCACTAAACCCTGAAGTTTTATCATTGTTGTCTCTCAATTTATACCCGATTGCATTGTCAGCCATCCAACAATTGGATTCCGTATCCTTGTTGCTACCTTCTCGAAGGCTAACTTTAAGAGTGTGGCATGGCACATCAAAGTAATGGCTAATCATTACTGCAGGTAGCAACCCTCCTCGAGTAATTCCTACGATATAGTCGGGCTTCCATCCTGATAAAGTAATATCACGACAAAGTTTTGCAGTTAAAAATTTATATTCATTATAGTCGACAAAAAGTTTATTCATTATCCATGTCCTTTCATGCTTAGACAAATGTCATAAAATTCTTTCTTTAATGCAGGATCGCTGTTAAATGCGCCTAGCATAATTGCTGTAGTCATGTCGCTTTCGTGCTCGCGAACTCCACGCATAGTCATACAATGATGTTCAGCTTTAACTACCACAGCAATATGTTCAGTCTTAGCATATTCTTTAAGTGCATCAGCAATCTGTGTGGTCATTTCTTCTTGAATCTGTGGTCTTTCACAAATATGATGTACAAGACGATTAAATTTACTAAGTCCGATTACTTCGTCTTCGGGTACAATACCTACCCAACATTTACCAACAATATTTTGGAAATGATGTGCACAAGTGCTACGAATACTAATAGGACCTGTAGTATACAAACTCTTGTAACCCATGTTAGGAAAAGCTGTTACCTTAGGTACTGGGCGATACCGTCCGCTAAATGTTTCTCTAATAAACATTTTAGCTACACGGCGTGCAGTATCATTTGTATTATGATCGTGTTTAGTATCGATAACTAGACTTTCTAAAACCCCTTGAAAACGTTCGGTAACTTCATCGACTAGTAAATCAATTTCTTTATCATTATAAATGAATTTAGAAATATTATCATTACTATGATATCTTTCTCCAGAACGTTCGATACGATCACGAATTACATTGCTTATACGTTTACCTACATCACTCATTATAATTATTCTCCGAGTTTTCGTCGTGGATGACGCTATGATCTTATAATATACTATTATTTAGGCAGTGTCAAATTAATCTTTTTAAAATTTCATCTGCACTAAAAAAATCTTTACTTAAAATTTCTGTTTGTTTTTTCAAAGTTGGAAGCTTTGTTTCGTAAGATTCCATATGGTCGATAATTTTATTACATAATTCTTCTCGATATGTTTCGTAAGAAAAGAAATTTTCTGTCCATTCACTAGGATACTTAAATGTTTCAAAATACATTTCTGAATAACTTAATCGATCAGGAACCATCGGTATTGCATCAAGTAATGCACCTTCATAACAACTAATACCTAAAGTTTCTTGCAAATTTGCACTGAATACTAATTTTGCTCGGCTCAATAAATTATGATATTCATGTTTAGTTAACTTTTGATCTTGGCAAACTACAAATTCATATTGTGGAAGGCGAATTTTTAAATCTCTAAAAATATCTACCTGTTTTTCTGGAGCAATACGATGTGGAAATAAAATAAGATTTTGTTTTGGCATATTTTTATATGAAGTTAATAACTCCTCCATATATTCCATAGGCCATCCGGATCTTACAATTTTATCACCATCAAATCTTTCTAACCAATCGTCCTGATACCAAGGATTCGATGTCGGCGCTCCGTTATGTAGGAGATTATCGAAAAACATCTTTATATGAAAATCGGTAGCAAAATAATTATGATCTATAGCCCAATACATACTCTTTTCGGCATTTCTTACCCAGGGCTTGTCACCAATAAGTCTACCTAGGAAATCTTCAGGATCATAACTTCCTGCGTGCCAAAGAGCGTGAATCTTTACAGGAATCTGTAATAATTCACTCATGTATTTAAGATTTATGATGCCAGGATGCCAAGCATCAGTAAACAAAAAATGATCACCGGAATGAACTGTTCCTGAGCAAAATAATCTAGAAATTTGCTCAACCTGACTAGCTTTATATACATTTGTTCCACCAAAATTAAGAAAAGCACCAGGAGTAGTAGAACTTGGAATGTCTACAGGACCTGAAATTATTTCTACTTTAATCCCTTGATTTTGAAGTAAATTAGGTACATGGGTCTTCCATTGACCCGTGTACCGTGTTTCTACTGCTTCAATGTCTACTATATAGACAGTCATCCCTTGGTCCTAGAAACTCTTTCTCGACGATATCCTCGTCGATCGTTATTTGACTTCGCAAAAAAGTCTCGCCATTCCCTAGACTTATACAAGTCTGCTGGGTCAAATCGGAGAAGATTGAATCGGCAATGATCCAACCAAGCTTCAAGATCCTCATAGATTCGAACTACTTCGGGCTTCATCGAACGATTCTTAACACTCGCCATTTAAAATTACCTCACCATCTATTGTTAAACTTAATGAAACAACCATTTTCGTTGTCTTCACTTACCTCAATCCAGATATTTCTGGCGCCATATTTGTTGTGAATTACTTCATGTAAATCCTTAGCAATCATTTCACAACTCTTATGATCTAAACTTAGTGTACTATCTTTATATAAATCCTGCAACCAACGTTTAAACTGTATAAACTCGATTTCTCTATCATCGTCAAAAACTTCAATCCATACTTTAAAATGGAAAATGTGCCGATGTGGGAATCCAAGAAAACTAACATCTGCTAATTTCGGATCAATTGCCGCTGCTGGGTAACAATGAATTCCTTCTTTTTGGAAAGAAACCCAAATCATCATATCTTGTTTATTCATTTGTTTGTTCCTCAAATAATTCAGGATTTAACCAAAAAGTATTTCGATATCTTGTTTTAAAATGACCTTGTTCTTTAGTAATCCGAGTATGACAATTTTTACATAAACATTCGAGATTTACTTTTTCATTATTTCGTCGATCGCCGTCAATATGATTTATATCAATTTGATCTGCAATCGTAATATCTGTAAAGCATTGAAAGCCATAGTGACCATCTTTGTTAGCACATCCTTGAGATAATTTCCAATTGTCTGCATATGCCTTACCTTTTTCTCTATGATAGTTGCAAAACATTTTCCATTTTGCTCCTTCAGTTCCATCTTTATTCATATAGCTTTTATGATAAGATACTCTATTAGTGCATCCAGGAAGAGCACATTCAGGGGCATGCTGTTTAAGTAAAATACTCATTTAATCACCGTATCTTTATTATACTCTGACCACTCTGTAAATTTATTTCGATCTTTAAGATTATGCAAACTATGAGTCCATATACCTGGATTAGTTGCTTTGAAATCTTTATCATCAATCTTAATCATAGTATTGTAATTCCATAATTTAATGTAAGGAATGGGAACTCTTATTTGTGGAATAAAATTAGAGTAATCGTTTAAACCACCATCATTAAATTCTTCAACAGCTGATAAAGGAATATCTAAACTACACCAATAATCTTTTTCAAGGAAATGTGTAATCATATTTTCCCAAGCAGCCCATTCTTTATATTCGTTAAATTTAGGATTAAAACTATGATTCGCCCCGAAGAAAATATGTGTAACTGGTTCTTTGATAGATAAAAATGGATCATTAAGAAGTTTTTCTATTTCTTCAATAGGCTGTATTCCTGTTACAAATAAGGTCTTCATTCCATAGGCAGGAGTCTTTTCTACTTCTTTTCCGATAAAAAAGATAACATTATCGAATGTACCTGAATCATAATTTCTTTTCATAATTCGTTTCCGTTTAGTTTAATTGTTATTGAGAGAATCTGTCAATTCTTGCAATTTTGGATCATCAGGATTTTCAAGATCGATTTCATTTTGATTAGTAACTTCTTCAAGATCAAATAACGCATTGAATCGATTCTGATCAGGTCCGCCGCGTAATCGCGCTCCCTCTAGAGATTTCAAGAATGGCATTGCTCTTTCAATCATATCAAACGCTTCATTTTTGTTTTTAGTTTCAAATAACTCTTGAACAAATCGATCAAAATATAAAATATTTCTAGGAACCCAATCAGAGAATTCATCACCATCTGAATTTTTTGCACTGAGTTTAATCCAATGACGCCAATCCGGTTTAAATCTAGCACGTTCAATGTCGACAAGCTGGTTTGCCTTTTGTACAGCAGCAATGTGACAATAGACGTTATGTGACATCATTAGAGCATAACTGAAACTATCCCAGCTAGTTTTACCGATCTTACCGATTTTATTCATCATCGGAACTTTAGAATAGTGTTCTGGATTGGTGAAATCAAATTCAACTTGTTTACCTTTCTTATCTACCCCTAATTCTTCATTAGTTTTTGGAATTCCTACATCATAGTAACAGATATCCCCCATTTCTAATCTGCGTCCAATCTCGCTTTCGAACGGAAATGGTATATCGCTGTTAGCGAGTGCTTTATTATCTGGAGCTTTGTCCATGAGAATCGACCAGCGTTTCTTACTATGCTGTGCAGTTGTATAAACTAGTCCATGTGCAGTTGCAATAAATGGGCTTGCACAGTCGAAACTAATAGTAAGATTAGGATTGATATGTTTTCTAATTTGTCTTTGGATACTGGTTAAGAACACGCTCCAGTCTAACTGTGCAGTTCCTAAGAAGTGAATCCAATCTTTTCCAGTTAACATTCCTTCTTCTCGCATAATCATTAGACGTTTTAAGGTAATATCCATCTTGCACATATTTGCACCACCAAACGCCCAACCTTCTGCAGCCTTATCTCCCCAAATCTTAGAATCGCTAAATTCCTTAACTCCGTTATACCACTTTTCTGCAGTATCCCAGTCACTGCCTTGAAGAACATTTAGGAACTTAGTTTGACCTAAACGGTTCTTTAAGAAATATTCATTGTTATATTTGGTCTTATTTAGGCAATCTTCGAATGTTTTTAGTCCAGTTTTAGGACTATGAATATGATCACATGCCCATGTCGGAACGTCAAGCATCATTGACCAGTCAGCAGTGAGTTCTAACCATTCAAGTATTTGCTGTCTAGTCTTATTAGCAGCAGCTCCTTCGAAGTTTAACCAATCAAATTTAAGTACCCCTTTACCAATCTGGTATCCCCCAGAATCGCCTAATATCATAGTATTAGCACGATCTCGCTGCTGAATCATAGATTCTTGAACGATACTTTTATTAAGGTCTAATTGTGCATGGCCTGCAGAATAAAGTCCATATTTGTAAGTAAAATATCCTTCTTCCGGATTAAGGAAATTCATTCCTTCAATTCCTCGATCGAAAGCTTTAGGAATACGACTCTTAGGAACGTACTCCTCTAATCGCTGTTTAGCAATATATGTACCAAAAAACCCTGAAATTGCAGGAAGATATACTGCATAATCTCTCTGTAAAGGAGTTAAATTGACTGGTTTATTCATTTTTAAGCCTTGGCCGGAATAATATATTTGTATGTAGCTAGTCCACTATCCATAGTAATCTGCAAAGCACCTGCGTCACTAATGCTCAATTTGCAAGTATTGACATCTGCAATCTTCAAGATACTTAAAATTGCTTGCACTGGCCATGTGTGAGAATGTGATAATTTTCCACTAACTCCCGAAGCAAATACAAATTCTCCACCATGAGAACTTTGATCACCGAAAATAAACTTTAAATTATTATCTTCAACCTTAACTAGAAATGTAGTATGTTCGTTATTGGCGCCAGCTTGGAATTGGAATCTTTGAATTGCCTGTAGAGAAGGATTAATTTCAACATTCCAATTGACTCCTCGGAATTTAACAGTTTTAAGCTTCTCATTAACAATTTCAGCGTTCATGAACCGATAATCATTTTTAAAATCGCCTACTTTGTTTTCAAAATGAATTCCAAATGGAATGGTTTCACCGTTCCTTTCGACTTTTACTATTTCTATCTTGGCTCCATCTTTATATTCAGAACCGTCGAGTAAGTATTTCAACTTATTAAGCTGCTGCATACCAAAGAGACCGATCATATCTTCATAAGGTTTTGCAGTTTCACAATACATAATAACAGATCGATCAGCAGAGATTGAATCAATTTTAGTGGAGGTTTCATCTCCAATAACTCGTACAATATCTAAAAATCCTAAATTATGTGTGTGACTTACGATGTCTTTTAATATTTCTTGCATTTTTTGATTCCTTTTGGTTTATTATATTTAGAAAATGGTTATTAGTCAACTGACTTTTATTCAAATGTAAACAAGTCATTAAATGTATTATTTTTTGTAGTGGATTCTAAATCCCAATCAAGCACGCCGATAAGATTTTTTAATTTTTTATTAATGATAGTTACTTCCATCTCATCATGATCAAACGGCAACTCTTGAAACCACTTAGGTAGCCTTAATTCGTCGGTAGGATATGCTACACTAGTAAATCCTAATGAGTTATCTTTAAGTTTACAAACAATTACTTTCATACCATCTACAACATTAACAGAGTGTTTGTCACCATAGGCTCTTTTTAAAGTATTCCAATTAATGCTAGCTCTAACGTGCCCGGGCATATCGACTTTTCCTTCTTTCTGTTCTCTTGCTTGATAATCAGTAATATTGTTTGCTCTTTTAGGGCTACCTTTTTCCCAGCCCGGACGAGATTTAAATTCAGATCGAAACTCTGAAATTCTTTCTAAGATTTCTTTTTCTCCTGCACCATTAAGTACTTTATTTAGAATTTCACTTAGAAACTCTTGCATAAATTCAGGAGTATCACTACGTTTGAGATCTAATCCCATGGCTTTAATCTTGCCCGGTTTACCATTAACATCCTGTCTCTTACCGTCTTTATCGTAATAAAGTACAGCATATCGTTTCTTAGTAATGAAAAGACCTTTAATAGCAACAATTTCTCTACCTGCTTTAATAACTTCTCCTCGTTTTTTAGGGCAATGAAAGTCATCTAACATGAATTGCGGAAAGGTACTGTTAACTTCTTCAGCTACTGTATTATACAATTGAATAACTGTATCCTTATCCCACGGTATGTTTCCCTTATTAATATCATTTTTTAATGTACTATAAGCACTAAAATACGCCGAATCAGTATCCCCGTAAATAATAGCCTTACCTACATGATTGTATTCACCAGTAATAATTTCATTAATCTTAGATGCCATATGTCTAGCAATTCTTCGACCAGTTAGCGTAGTTGATTGACCGATACGATTATCGAAAAATCTACAACCAGCATTAAGAATTGCGCCGTATAAACTATTTAGGTTAATCTTTTTAACCAATTGTCTTTTATCCCAATATTCTTCTTCGATTTTATTACCAGCATCGATTGCTTCTTTTAATTTTTTCTGTAATTCTTTACGTTCTTTATACCAACGTGCTAGCAAACCTGGAATAATTCCTTCTTTTTCATATGTAAAGATAGTTCCATTTGCACTGAGTATCCATGGATTATTATTTTCATAGATTAGTTCATAAATTTCTGCCCCTGATAAGGTATCACTGCGTCCATCTTCCCAATCGATAATAATTTCTTTAGCTTTGTCACGAGACATAACAAGTTCGAATTCGTTACTGGCAAATTTTCCTTCCCATGCTAATGCAAATTTACCACCATTTTTGGCCATTTTGGCTTCAATTTCATCTTTAGTATAGTCTTGACGCAATTGTCCGATGATAGTTTCTGGTCCCATATTTAGAGCACGAATAACAGATGGATATAGACTATTAATATCCATAGAGCCGATCCAATCATGTAACCCTTTCTTAGGATATGCTACATATGCACCTGCTGCTTTTCCATCGATATCATCTTCATCTTCGGAATCATATTCTTCTACTTTGGCAGTTTTGTTTCTGCTAGGAACAATCATACCGAGATGATGCGCTTCATTAATAATAGCCTGTTCAGTGACTGCAACAGCTCCCATTGTAGTCTGCAGCAATACCGTATTTTCATGTGCAATAGTATTTGCAAGATCAAGAAACTTTAGTTTCTTATCAAGTTTTTCTAAAATTGCACAGTCTTGTCTATTATATTCGATAAAAGTTTTAAAATCATTATTGTATAATTGATCAAGTGTGCCTTCATATTGCGTCTTACGTTCGCCTAATTCATCTTCCGCAACAGAATCAAGCTTCCAACTATGTCGTTCTTCGTATGTATATTTTCTATATAATGATAAACTATCTAGATGCACTCGACCTACAATGTCGTAAGTTATAGAAGTTTTTCCGAATTTTTCATATTCTCTTCTTTTTGGCAGTTGATTCCATAGGCAGAACCGTTTAGCATCTTCTTTTCCTAGAGTTTTGATTACTCGATTAACTGTATATGGAATATCGAACCCTTCTGAATTCCAACCAGTTAAAACATCTGCATCATCGATTAGACTTAGAAAAGTATCAAGTAGTTCATGTTCTGTTTCAAACAAAATTGTATTAGGAAAATCCTTAACTTGTTCTTGAGCTTGTTCTAATGTCAAAGTCTTAGGCGGGATTGCTAGGCAGACCAACGTATCTAACCATTGCAAATGCACAGCGATTGCTGTAATAGGCATAAATGCATCGTCTGGCGTTGCATAACCTCTTTCAGGATCAAAATCGACCTCAATATCGAAGAAAGCAACATTTAACTTAGGAGGATCTTTATTAAGATAATTTTCTTCTAAGCATCTAAAAATAGGATTGATATCACTTTCAAAAAGCTTATGTCCACTGTGGATCCTTTGCTCTTTTGTGTGTTCTTTCCAACTTTTAGATGTTACTTTACTTAGAGGAGTACCATAGATACTGGTATATTTGCCTCGGGAATCTGGATAATAAAATATATATCTTGCAGGATATTGCTGATATATTCTTCCCTTTACTGGATCTCGCTCGACGACATGCACAATATCGTTTTCGCGATCCCACATAGAATCGACGTAACTCATAATTTTTCTCCTTGTGATTTATGGCTCACAAACCTTCTCGAAGCCATTTTTGGCTGGCCAGACCTTATTCTAATAATATTTAGTTACGCTTCTTCATCGTCTTTTCGTATTGCATGCCCGGTAATTGTAAGAATTGTTTCGACAGTATCAAATTTCTTCCAAACTTGGTCCCAATTGCCTTTTGATGCTACGTTAATGGCCTGTTTAATTTCACCGACTGAAATGTCAAGTTCTTCTGCAACTGCTTTAATAGTATCATTGAGACCTTCGGTTAAGACTTCAATTTCTTGTTTAACAGTTACCCCTTCGGATACAATCTGTTTAAGTTTGTTCT
>Ga0208379_1000050_pt1 | contig 60715 bp, 87 predicted proteins | sample CryBogCBE02Aug07_FD_184559 | JGI IMG/M metagenome (GOLD analysis project Ga0208379, IMG submission 184559) | Freshwater microbial communities from Crystal Bog, Wisconsin, USA - CBE02Aug07 (SPAdes) | ecosystem: Environmental > Aquatic > Freshwater > Lake | place: Crystal Bog, Wisconsin, USA... | reverse complement strand
TTCATTAGGAGATATAAGAGCTTTTTTCATATTCCACCTCAGTATTCAATAATAACAACGCCAGCGGCTCCAGCAGAACCAGCAGAACCACCACCGCCGTTCACGCCGCCGTTTCCGCCGCCGCCGCCGCCGCCATAAACTCCGCCTGCGCCGCTACCGCCGCCAGAACCAAACATAGAATTACCACCGGTTCCGCCCGTAGCTACTGGAGAACTGACAGTTAAACCAGCGCCGCCAGATGATCCGTTTCCGCCTTTGGTATTTAAAGTTCCCCCAGAGCCTAATCCACCGGCACCACCTGCTCCGGGTGCTGTACTAGAGCCAGAAGCACCTGCACTACCGCCAGTTGCGCTTATGGTTGTAATGGTTTGTGTGCCTGACGAAACACTAGATGTCCCACCTGCGGCACCAACTGTATAAGAAAGGGTATTTGCAGGAGTTAGACCTGTAAAATATTTAATAGCAGCGCCACCCGCACCACCGCCGCCGCCAGCTCCACCTTGTGAGCTGCAACCGGTTGCTTGAGCGCCTGCCCCACCACTGTTACCACCTCCAACAACGGTAATTTTACAAGCTGTAATACCCGCAGGAATGGTCCAAGTGCTTGTGCCAGAGGTAAAAACAACCATGTTGTTAAAACCAACTGGCCCGGTAGAAGTTGCAGCAATACTGATGGACCCAGCACCGTTAGTGACAGTAATACCCGTGCCAGCAGTAATTGTAGCCGCGGTATAATCAGTGCCATTACCAATCGGTATCTGCCCGTTTGTTGGGGCGGTTGTGGAATTTTGTGACACAAGCAAGCCATTGCTGGCGGGTAAAGTCAGCGTGTTGTTGGCCGCTGTAGCTGCTGCCTGAATTTGGGCATACCCAGATGTGGACCCATTTAATTTAATAGGCATTATACAATGCTCCACGTTGAACCGGCTGGGACTGTGACAGTCACGCCAGAGTTTACAGTAACCGGGCCAAATGTGCCACTGTTATATCCGCTCGGGATACTATAATTTGTGGTTACAGTTTGGCCGTTATTCCAGAAAATTGTGTCAGTGCCACCACCGGTTGCACCCCCAGCAGGACCAGTTGACCCCGTAGGACCAGTTGGACCGGTAGGACCTGCAACAGAAGAAGCCGCGCCAGTCGGGCCTGTGGGCCCGGTCGGACCAGTCGGGCCTGCAACAGATGATGCAGCACCGGTAGGACCAGTCGGGCCTGTTGGTCCAGTTGGACCGGCAACCGTTGACGCTGCACCAGTGGCACCAGTTGGCCCAGTAGGACCTGTTGGGCCTTGGTTACCTTGCGGTCCTTGCGCCCCAGTTGGGCCACTGATACCAGTTGGGCCTGTTGGGCCAATTGTTCCAGCCGTTCCTTGAGAACCCGTGGGGCCGGTTGGACCAGCAATGCCATCCGTTCCTGTTGGTCCCGTTGGGCCATTGGGACCTTGAGAGCCAGCTATGCCTGTTGGACCCGTTGGGCCTGCAACGCCGGCTGTGCCGGTAGGACCTGTTGGGCCTACAATCCCTTGAATGCCTTGAGTTCCAGTCGGACCTGTCGGGCCCGTAGGCCCCGTTGGCCCGGTAGGGCCGCCCGCACCTGTTTGGCCCGTGAACCCTGTAGGGCCTGTTGGACCAGCTACACCAATGCTACCAGTTGGCCCCGTTGGGCCTGTTGGCCCGGGAGCTGTAGAAGCCGCGCCAGTAGGACCGAACGGGCCAGTAGGACCTGTCGCGCCGACACTATTGGGACCGGTAGGACCTTGAATACCTGTTGGTCCGGTAGGCCCAATGACACTTGCGCCCGTAGGACCAGTAGGGCCTGTGACACCTGCCATACCGCTATTACCTGTCGGGCCAGTTGGACCGCCATTACCTACAGGTCCGGTTGGCCCCGTTGGCCCAGTGGGTCCAGTAGGCCCAAGCCCGCCTGCACTCCCGGGAGGGCCGGTAGGACCAATGTTTAGTTGGGCAATCTGTAAAGCCGTGGCGCGTTTGGTCGTATTGTCCTGAACCAAAGGGACAAGTTCATTGCCTGAGAGTGCAACCGCTGACGGTAAATTGGAAATGGGGGTATTAGACATTCTGCACTACCCAAGATTGTGTGGCCTCATCCCATATATACAATTTCCCGTCTGTTGGATAGGGGACAGGAGGTTCCCATTGACATGAATTGGTATTTAATAACCAGCTAGGGAAAGGTTTAGGCGGGATAAAAGCGTCTAAATTAGCATCATAAGTATACCCTAAAGATGCTAAATTTTTGCGAAAATTTCTATTATAGGATGTTTGTTTCCAATTGGTATATCCGCCAGACCAATTTGTTAAAAATGCCACGCCAACAGGTTCACTATCGGGAAATGGCAAATTGTTAATGACACTGTTGTCAACGGCGTTAACGTCAATAACTACGTTGCTATCATTAAGTTTTGCAAAGTTTGCCATTTTTACACCTTAAAATGTAATTGTTCCATTGCCAGTGAATTTATAAATATAATCACCAGTTCCACCGGCGTTTGCCCTTAACAAAGTTGGAGACCCTGTTGTAGAAGAAGCGGCAGCGGCTGACCGAACAATTACTACACCTGTACCGCCAGCCCCACTGGTTCCAAGCGTGTTGCTTTGTCCAGATAAACCGCCGCCCCCGCCTCCAAGATATTGAACCCCGGGGCGACCAGAACGGTCATATGGGGTGGTATTAGAGGAATAACCAGCAGCACCGCCGCCGCCAGTACCACCTGAGTTAACGGTTGGGCTGGAACCCATATAACCGTCAACATAAATACCGCCAGACCCTCCCCCAGCAAACCAAGTGCTACCGTTAATAGTTGTAGACGAAATGCTTTGAGGCCACGCTAAAAGATAAGTACCAGTTCCACCTGTTCCGCTTACCTGCGCCATAATCCAATTGTTTTTATTGGATGCAGTTCCCGGATCAGCATTAGGCGGCACTTGGACAACTGGTGTGTCCAAAACCATACCCACTGCTATTGTTCCAGATGTTACAGATGTAACTGTAAGTGTTTGTCCAACAATTGTGCCAACAAATGTAGCAGTACCATTAACACCCAAAATTGTATTGACATAACCGTCACCGCCAATACCGGGGCTAAAGACACCTGTCGGAATATTGTTAGGTGAACGTCCAACCTGAGCTGCACCACCGCCGCCGCCAGACCAGTATGACCCGCCAGCATATCCTATGCCGCCGTTATTCCCCTGACCGCTTGTTCCGGTACCAGCAGTAGCCCCACCGGGATAATATCCGGCACCACCGCCAGAGCCCCCATTAAGACCATTTGACCCAGCGCCTACGGTATAACCACCACCACCGCCACCGCCCGATGCCGTAATCCCAAATGCTGAAGAATCATTACCATTTGCCGATTGAGCAAATTGTGACCCTGCGCCGCCGGTTCCTACAACAATTGAATACGGTGTGCCTGAAGCATACGCAAATGTGCCTGTCTGATACCCACCTGCGCCACCGCCCCCAACACCGGCACCGCCACCGCCGCCTACGATAAGATAAGTGAGAGATGCCGCGCCAGTGGTGATTGAATTGGACGCGCCAGAAGATGCGCTATTGCCAACTGCGTTGGTTGCATAAACAGTAAATGTGTAAGACGTTGCGGCATTTAATCCTGCTATAGAAATTGGAGATGTGGTGCCGCTTGCAGTAAATCCACCGGGATTTGACACAATTGTGTAGCCCGTTATTGGAGACCCGCCACTGCTTGTTGATTGTGTAAATGTAACGCTTGCGCCGTATGATCCAGATAAAGTAGCTGATCCAATAGTTGGTGCGCTTGGGACTAATGGCATTTGAAACACTGGACCAGATGTCACAGCGCTATTACCTATTGCATTGGTCGCATAAATAGTAACGGAATCAATATTTCCGTTTGCCAGACCTGTAATTGTTAATGGGGATGTAGTTCCAGTTGCAGTTCCTACAGATACACCAGCATTATAAACTGTTGCTGTGTATCCAGTAACAGGGCTTCCACCATCATAAATAGGAAGATTCAAAGGAACTACTAAGGAGGATGTAGAAGAGGTTATGCTTGTAAACTTTAATGTTGCCTGCATTGAAACAGGGGAGCCAGATGAGCCCACGGTTTGCGTATTGCTTACATTATATGTTCCCGTTCCGCCGGTTCCGGTTCCAAGAGAATCAATTACTGTGTAAGAAGATACGCCTAGACCGGTAATTATTTGCCCGACCGCAAGAGTTCCGCTTGAAACAGCGGTTACTGTCATTGTTTTGCCGCTAATGTAAGCAGAAAAAGCTGCAACAACTCCTAAACCCACAGCATTTGGTACAGTTGCTGCGGCAGCACCCGGAAAATTATGCGCTAAATTGGACTGTTGAATATCGTCCATAGACCAAGCGCCGTTAGCAACCGCAGTTGTCGTGCGGTTTTGTACGCCTCTAATTCCCCCATTGCGCCGAGTAACCATTACGTTGCTGGCCCCGCAATAACTTCATAAGAGCAAACTGCTGTAACTTTGCTTGCTGTATCCGCCGAAACGCGCAAAGTATCCCCTTCCAAAAGATAAATGTATTTTGCCAAAACATCATAAATGGAAGCAGGAGGGATACTGACGTTGTATGAGATAGGATAAGAGGTTGATGACCGATAAACATCCACAATGATAGTATGACCAGCGGAGTCAGTGTTTGTCAAAATCAGCGTATCAACTTTAACAATAGTGCCACTAGCCGCAGCATTTGTCACAAGAGCTGTAAGGCTGTTTCCCACGGATTGAACCGCAGTACCGCCATAAATGGATGTAACATTAACAATATTTGGGTTGCCTGCCATTGGTTAACCTCCGAATACAAGAGCCATCGCAATGGCTTTACCAGTTGATGCGCCACCCAAAGCATTAAGGGCCGCAGATGCAGTTGTTTGACCGGTACCACCATTTGCAATGGATACAGGCAATGAAACACTTGGACCTGTTGGTCCAGTAGGTCCGCTGGTGCCGGTAGGACCGCCCAATCCTGTCGGGCCGGTAGGGCCAGCAACTGTTGATGCCGCGCCCGTAGGCCCAGTAGGTCCAGTGCCAGTTGGCCCAGTAGGCCCGGTTGGCCCTTTAATACCAGTAGGACCAGTAGGCCCCGTTCCAGTTGGACCGGTAGGGCCTGTAACGCCCGGCAAACCGTTGGCACCAATAGGACCAGTTGGACCAGTCGGTCCAGTTCCGGTGGGGCCAGTTGGGCCAACAGGGCCATAATTTCCAGTTGGTCCAGTAGGACCAGAGCCTCCGGGGCCTGTAGGGCCGGGAACCGTTGAAGCAGGCCCAGTAGGACCGGTCGGGCCTAAGCTGCTAGGTCCGGTGGGGCCGGTAGGACCAAAAGACCCAGTAGGACCGGTTGCCCCAGTTCCAGTTGGCCCGGTTGGGCCGCGTAGCCCTGTGTTCCCCGTAGGGCCTGTCGGTCCGATAGTACCTGTTGGTCCAGTAGGTCCGACTGGGCTGGCAGCAGCAATCTGAATGGCCCCAGATGTGTTTGTAATAGTAATATTGGAGCCTGCTGTCAGCGTAGCAAGCGTGTAACCTGTGCCATTCCCAATCAGCAATTGTCCATAAGCTGGAGTTGCTGTGACACCCGTGCCACCATATGTCACGCCAATAGGTGCGCCACTCCAAGTACTTGATCCTGTGATAGAAGCAGCCGTAAGCGGGTTTGCCCCCGTGCCAATACCGTTAATCCCCGCAACAAGCTGACTAAAATTAACGTCAAGGTCAGACGCAGCCACAATGCCTGTCATTGTGCCAAATGTGTATGTGACTGATACAGGCAAAGACATCATGCTTCTCCAAAACAGTGATAATTATATACTATCACTGGTTAAAATACCACCATGCAATGTTCCCGTTATTCTCTTGGAAATAAACAGGTTGCCCTGAATTATTAACAAACTGATAAGCGGTAGATTTGCCGTCAAAATTACCGATGCCAATGATTGGAATCTGCTGGTAATTGTATGGCAACCCGACAGAACATGCCGCAACAATGGTGGTGTTTGTGTACCAAGACCCCGGAACAACAGTTTGGAACGGGACAATTTCATAAGTAAATACAAGGTCATTTACAACTGTCACGCTGTAAAAGCCCATGATTTGGTTGTTGGACGTGCCAGTTACCGCCACTTGGCTGTTTGTGACAAGGCCATGCGGAGTATTGCAGATGACAGTTATGACATCCGTGCCAATGGTTGTTATTGACGCAACATTCAGTTTAACATCAAAGAATGTAATATCTTTGAGCGGCATAATGCCATTTGGGTCCAGCCCGAGCGGAGGCCCGACAGGTTGTGTCGTAATATTGACACCGCTTTCTGTCGTCAAATCAGCGCCCTGTGGCACAGGAATACCGACATATGGCGCGGTTGTAAACGGTGTCTGTGCAAACAAATCATCAACTTCAGCCGTGACATAATCCTGAATACGCGGATTTTGAATTGGCACGGGATCAGCAGGAACCACTATGGCTCGTAACTGCTCCTGCGGCTCGTCGTAACAACGGCTGCAAACCAACAAACGCAAATTTTGCAAAGAAGTGCCGCGCCAGTCAAACTGCCACCGCAAATTGACATGATTATAGGTAAACCCGCACCTGTCACAAATGGCAAATGCTTGTGGGTTTGAAGGATTAGTATGCGCTCTGCCTGATCTGGAAGCGTAACCCATTTACGCCTCCTCTAAATATTTGAATACTCTTCCTGCGGCAGTTTTGCGCTTGCCTGTGCAAACCAATGAAATGCAAGAAACAGATTTTAATCCGTAAAAAGCGGTGGCTTCAGCCGCTGAATTATATGTAACGGAATCATTAAGACATATAACTTTTTTACTACCAGCACCAAACCTGCCAACTAAAGATTTAGATAGCATTTCCTTATGCTTTTCGGTCCTTTTAGGTAATTTAGCGCCTTTTCTTTTTTTGTTTGAGGCTATTATTGCGTTAATTACTGATTGTTGTTTCTTTTTACCTTTTAAGGCTAATGAAATTTTTGTTTTATGTTCTTCGGAATGCTTGCCAGTTTTACCTTCGCCGCCAAAAGACAAATTAGCCAAATTGACGTTATTGGTTTTCCAAAACAAAATTCTTTCACACTCTAATGTAAAAGCATCATTTTCCGACAATCCGCTTGCCACTATTTTGATTTCAACCGCGAATCCACTCCTAAACAACTTTTTTTGAATAGATTTATGGTAAAAATTTCTTGAACTCATATTATATGCGCGTTTTCCTTTGCCTTTACCTACATAAAAGCATTCATCTTTATCTGTTCTCCAATGTTCATATACATAAAATATATTCATCGGAAATAACCACTTATTTGCGGAGAAATGTACTGTTGCACCCATTCCGTGTCCTGATCTGCGGCAATCTGATATGATTCATCCGCCAGCGGCTTTAAAATGGCAACTTTATCAGGAGAGAACATTACTGCAAGCCTTGCTGCCAAACCATAAGCAAATGCTTCCAACCACCTGTAAGGAATTTCAACATTTTGGCCGCTGGTAAAGTTTGAATCTTGGATTTGACGAACACGGTAATACTTTAGAACTTGTGCGCTATTACCATCAGGAACGGGCCAAAGGGTAATTGTCGGCGACAGTAACCGGTCAAACCAGTAAACAGTTGTGAACCCTTGCTGTGACTTATTTGGATATGACGCATATTCCGTGCGGGAAATAGGCATGATGATTCGGTCTATCTCGGAACCAGAATTTGTAATGCCCAAGTAAGCGTCAAGAATCATGACAGTGTTAGCGTCAACCGAGTAAGTTGATTGCCCAGCTACCAATGGCACGGTTACAAGGTCAACTGCCCACAGGTTTACACCTTGGTTTGACCACCGCGCCAGCATGAGGTTTGACGACATACGCGCCGCTTCCATATGCTCTTGCAGAAGCGCCGTGTTCCTAATCCCGCAGAGGTTAAATGAATATAGGGTTAATTCACCTAAACTTGGATTAAATGCGTATGTCCCGCTGGTGGTCATAGGACATCCTTACAGTGTGCCGGAGTTCTTAACCAGAATACCGCCAATGTTAATGCTGACCGTTGCTGCTGTTGCAGCGCTGGATGCAATCTGCCACCGCAAATCCGTCTTTTCAGCATATGGTAGCGGGAAATGACGTTGCACTTCATAAGTTGTGTTAAACGGTGTCTGCACAATCATCTTTTGCACACCCGCAGAAGAGTTCGTAAGTGCGCGGTAAGTTGTGTAGTTGGCTGTATTGCCGTTGAAAGACGAATAAGCACCGTAACGGTATCCATAAAATGTATAACCAGCAGGAACGGTAAACACTGCCATTTGGGTCTGCCCAAGGCTGGAAGTAGTACCGTTGAACACACCGGTGTTAATTTGGGCATATGTAACAGTGCTGTTTTTGAGAGTAACAACACCCGATGGGTTTGTTGCGCTGCCAACAGCTACAAACATTTGGTTGATACGAAAATACTGGTTTACAGTTGGCACGTTTGTCGTGCCATTCAGAACAAGGTTTTCTGTAATAACAGCGTAATTAGCGTCAAGGCCAACAATAGTAATGGTTGCCGTGTCACCAGCGGTATCACTTGCTAACTGCATGGTAAGCGCTGAACCGGGGAAAACATACTCAGTTGTAGCCATGTTTTCCCACACGGTGCGGAACACACCGGCAGTTGCAGGCGTTGTGCCATAAGCAAACACGTTCTGAGGATTATGCAGGGAGATTTGACCGCGAGATACTTGCAGCTCAAAAGGCTCATACCTGCCATTTTGTGTAATGGAGAAATTTTGTGAGTTAATACCGTCTAAAGTACCCATCTTATCGGCCCTTCTTTGCTACAGCAATATTATCCACAGCGTTGGGATAAGGCCGTCCCGCAGCTCGTGCGCGGGCCTTTGCTTGGTTTTCTTGCTTGCGTGACAAATGTTTTGTCACATGACTTTCAGGGGCTTTTGTATCCCAAAAAGGTTTTTTTGTCATCAGCAATCCCACTTACGCAATGATTTGTTAATGCGGCTATTAGGATCAGCAGCAGCCGCCGCGCCAGTAAGTTTGCGCTTTGCTCCTGTCATGCGCTCACAGAATGACTTGTGGCGCGGATTGTCATGATCTTTGCTCGGAGCTTTCAACGTCCCACCTGTTTCAGAATGGTAAGACGCACGACCCTTGGCGCTCAAACCGCCAGACGGTGATTTGCCTTCAGCGCGTTGCCAAGCGGGAGATTTAGCCATTTGTCCACCCCTTTAGACAAACGGGGGCATTTTCGCCCCCGCTGTCAAGTTACTATACTGATAGCGGGCATCAGTATTCTTTAGACAACGTGCCAGAGACATTACGCCCCTTTGCTGGGGTGCTGGTCTGAGCAGCAGCCCATTCATTGCCAGCCAAACGGCCACCGGACTTGCGGGGCTTGCGGCCAGCATGATGCTTGGCATGTTCGCCATGAGCGTGCATTTCATGGTGCTTACCAGCATGTTTGCGGTGCTTAGTGCCGCCGCCATGCTTGTAATGCTCTTCATGCTCACCGGTCTGAGGAAGAGCGCCGCCATGCTTACGCTTATGACGCTTCTTCTCATGCTCTTCTTCCATCATGCCATGAGCATGATGAGCAGGATGCTTGTGATGAGCATGAAGAGGGTGATGTGCATGATGACCATGATGCTCATGATGACCATGATGTTTAACATGACCACCGCGCTTACGCTTTACTGCCTCTTTGGCAACATTGCTGTCAGCGGTGTAGTCCATGTTCTTGTGATGTGCGTCCATAGCGGCCTCATTGACTCCGCCGGATGCCCGATGCTTACGTTCAGTCATTTTTCATCCCTCCAGATTAGGATGCGTTGTTAATGCCCTGCAAGTAAGTCACAGTCAAAGTGCCTACCCCAGAACCAGTGTTGGAGGATGTAACAACGAGTTGCACATCAGTTGGGCCACCGGTTTGAAAGGTGGAGTTGCTGATGTTGTCCCAGTTTGCAATCTGAGCCGCTGTACTAGGTGAAATAGCCACCCGGCCAGTGGAAGCCCCAGATTGCGTCAAAGGGGCAAACGCTGTGACGTTAGTTGTACCCGCTGTAGCACCTACAGCAAAGGTGGTTAATGCGCCTGTCCAAGCAGTCGTGACCATCATGGTGATGGACAAAATCTGACTTTGGGCAGGAATAGTGATAGAGCATCCGCCATTAGCCTGAGTAACAACTTCCGACTGACCCATAACAACATAACCGATATTTTGCGTACCAGTTGTGCCAGCAAGGGCAGCAAGGTTGCCTGTACCGTCTGATTGAAAGACGTTACCTGCCAAGAGAGGACCCGTGAACAGGGTCCCCGGCTGTACCGGGGAACCATTTGGGTTGGGGTAAAACCCCGGTTGCATGTCATTGACAACAGTAGCCATGGGTCAACTCCTTATGAGGTTGGGAAGGAGCCCCAGATGGCACGCCAGTTGTAGTAGCCAAAGCTGTAACGCTCATAGCCCTTAACCAGCAGGTTATCTGTGACGAAGTCAACTTGCATGTCCGTCTCAAATTTGACACGCTCCATATAGGAGAGACCGTCAATGTTTGTGAGCAGGAACCAAGGATAGGCCGAGGTCAAGAAGTCGTTGACCATGTAGCCTTCTGGCAAACCACCAGCCGTGAAACCGATAGCATTCACGTCATTGTCGGCAGTACCGGGACGCAGCTCAGTCTTGGTCAGACGGATAGCCACTGGCTCGTTCTGAGGAGCAATGATGAGCTTACGGCCACGAGCAAACACCTTCAGACCAGCCTGATCCTTGAAGTTGGTACGGATGGAAATCATAGCGTTCAACAGTGTGGCCTCGTTCAAGTCCACGTTAGTTGTCGGTACGTTTGACACCGTGCCACCGTCAATAGGATGTGAGGCGGAGCAGAGAGCTACACCGTCACCGCCGACTGCGGAGTTGTAAGTGGTTGCAGTGTTTAGGATGTTTGCGCCGTAAATTTCCTTGGTCTGCTGGAAGGATTCAATCAGACCGAGGTTGGAAGGTGCAAACTGGGTTTTGTACAGGTTGTCATCAATTGCCTTACGGGTAATTGCATAACCGAGAGCAATTTCAGTGTGTTCCTGATTGTAGATGTAGCGCTCACCAGCGTTGTTATCAAAAGCGGTCTGACCGCCTTCAGTTTTCAACTGCGCCAAGCCGAGGTAACGCATTTCAGCGGTGCGTTCCAGAGCCATGCGTGATTCATGCTTAGTGAAGATTTTGTCGTACTGAGATGGGATCATCTCGTACTTGCCTTCAACCCCACGGAGGCCGGGGAGGAGAAGGTCTTTAATTGCCGATAAATTGACAGCCATTTTACCTTACTCCTTATACGCCAGAGAAGTTACGAGTTACGACATTGTTGAAGGAAACAATGGCATAGTCGTAAGCCTGACCGCTGGACAACGTGCCTTGAACGCCGGGAGGATCATTGACGATACCAACCACTTTGAACGGTGCGTAGACGTTGTAAGTTGAAGTGTTGAGCGTAGTCGTGTCCAAATACGCGCCAGAAAGACCGTTTGCAGTGTTGCCGGAGCCGATAACAAAACCGATGGTTGAGTTAATGTCAGCAATTGCCAAGCCAGTAGCGTCTGACTGTGCAACAAACTTAGCGTTTGGATCATTCACAATGTAAGCTGTGACATAGTTGCCGGAAGCAACGTCAGAACCGGGCCAATAGTTTGACCAAACGGTACGCTTCTGAACAACCGAGAGGTATTGGCAACCTTGGAAGATACCTGCAATACCGAGAGCAGCAGGAGTAGCACCAGTAGAAGCAGCACGGGCAACAGTGCCGTCTGACTGCCAAGTTACTGGATCACCATAGTAAATAGCACTGGCGTTGTAAGCAACGAGGGCCGCAACCTGTTCATAGGTCGGAGCGGAACCAGTACCCTGATATTGACGGAAACCGAATGGCGCTGATACGTTAGCCATGATGGTTCCTCCTTTTTACAGGAAAGTCCATCATCTCGCACCGGGGAGACTCAAAGACCGGAAATAGGCGGTCCTTCCACGCCGGGGGAAGGTTGACTTATTAAGTCATGCTGTTTGTCATAACATATGTCATGACATGAAGTAAAGGGGGCCGTAGCCCCCTTTTTGACATTAGTCCCGTGGCACAGGAACAGACTCGTAGCTGTTTTTGACACGAGCCTGAGCTTGCGGATGGTTGCGCTCAAAGTGACCCTGAGGAGCCTCGTTGAGCTGCTGCTGTTTGGCAACAACCTGATCCCGCGCACGTTTCTTATCCAACTGCTGCATCTTCTCAGTAATACTAAGTGGACGCTGCATAAGGATCATGCCTTTACGCTCAATAATAGCGTTTTTAGTCCCTAAAGGCATAGTTTCTGGATGACGAGATGATGGAACAGGCTCCCAGCCAGTATATTGAAGCTGCGTCAGATAAGAAGATTGTTCCTGACCCATAACTTCTTTGCGCTTCCATTCATATGACCATCCATCCGGCGGACGAGGTGCCAAAAATTCATCAACGCCTTGGTCTACGTCACCAATGTTGTTCAGAATTTCCGCTGCACGGCGTTCAGCCGCAATGCGGGGGTCTTCTTCCCGTAGTGGTGGTCGCATAGAAGGACGATCCACAGTTGGAAGCACATCGTCCACCTTGGCGGCGACTGATTCTACAATCTCATTAACGTCTTTTGTCATTTCTTCCAATGACTTAGACAGCAATGAAGGTTTGCGGACCTGTTTTGTGCGCCGTGGCGCTCTTGATTCGGTGTTCATGTTATGTTCCTTTAATTCCGATTACGCTCATCTTGAAGAATGTCGTAATACTCCTTGGGAGTGAGGCCGCTAATCTTTGCAGCCTCTACTTGTTCTGCTGTAAGCCGGATGGTGCGTGAATTTGACGACCCAACCGAGCCAGAACGTGACACTGGCGCAGCAGCAGGAGCCGAACGGCGTTGAGTCGGGGCAGAAGCCGCTGACATAACGGGTTCCTGCTCTTCATAACGCGGTTCTTGGCGCGGTTGAGCCTTGTTTAGACCCAAACGGTTCTCCAAAAACCCAAAATACGCATCTGATTCGGGGATAATCCCGTGGTCAATTGCGTCTTCATGCGCTCGTGCCATGATTCGGATGGTCCGAGAGTCCTGAATGTGTGACCTATTGCGCTCCAACCACTGTGCAGAACGTGGTGTGACACGCTGGATAAGGTCATCCACCGTAGGACCATCATGTTGCGGCTGTTCAACCTGTTTAACAGGCTCCCGCTTCAGCTCGTCCAGCCCATTTTGGAGCTGAACCATCTTGTTAATGTTAAGCTGGAAGGCTTCCTGCATCTCAACAGCGCGGTCATAGTCACCGACAACCATAAGCTCTTTAATATTAGCTTTTAGGTAGTCTTGTTCACGCTTTAAGTTGTCCAAAGCGCTGCTAACAAGACTGATTCGGTGTTCGCCGGTCTCATTTGCAGCCTTTGTTGCAGCCGTTTGTGCCTCACGAGCCCGTTTTTCGGCCTCTTGACGCGCCAGACGCTCTTCTTCCAGCTTTTTCCGAAGCTCCTCAATGCCTTCTTCCGGCGCTACACCGGTGTCATCTTTGATTTCTTCTACGGCAACAACCTCAATTTCAGGCTCTTCCGCAGTAACTTCATCACTGACAATCTCAACTTGAGGTTCTAGCTCTTTTTCAGTTTGCTTTTTTCTTGGCATATTTTACTCCTTACCAAACGCGGTCTGGATGATCTACGCGGCCCTTAATGTTGACATCCTCAATCATGCGGCAAAGAACGCCGTTGACTGTGATGCTCCAACCATCAGTAGGACGCATGACAACCCAGTCATTTATGTCAATTTTTACGCCTTTAAACCATTCACCAGCATGATCCTCAAAAGCGGACATGCCTTTTTTCAGCACCAAGCCAACTTTGCCTTGGAACCGATCTTCATCACGGTGCTTTTCTGTCAGGAAAATACCAGATTTAGTCTTCTCGGGGCGGAGATAAACCGCCACAAGCAATTGATTATTAAACACTTCTACTTGTGAAATGTCCCCAATCTCATTCAAGATTTCCTCGGCTGGATTGGTGTCATGACTCATTACCATATACGGCATTTAAACCCCCTAAGTTCTGCCATTCACGAGTGATTCGGCTTCCGCAATAAGCTGTATTGCCGAGCGCAAGCCTTCTACCTTCCCCACCCACTTGTTGTAGGTGTTGAAATTAAAACTTTCTGTGTGGTGAGCTGTCGTTAAATTTTCTTTAATCCGCTCAATTTCTTCTTCTATCATCTTGGTTGCTTCATTAGCCAATAACGTATTGTAAGTTAACATATTTTGCCCCCCGGCATTCCCCCTTGAGATTAGAGGGACGGAAGCCAAGGGGGGCTTGCTCCCGTCCCATACACAACCCGGTGAGGAGTGGTTGCGTATTACTTGCGCTTTTTGTAAGCGGCGATGTCAGATTTCTCCAGACGGCCTTCACCAGAAGCCGAGCCAGCAGTCATATCCTTGTAGGAATGGAATGCCCGGCCACCATGCTTACGGCCCATAGGGGGCTGTTGTGGCATTGGTTGTGGTGGCATTTGTGGCATCATAGGTGCGCCAGCCGCAGGGCCTAAAGGTTGCGGAGGAGGAACCGAGACTGGAGGGCGACCACCCGGAGGAGGGCCACCTTGCGGCATCATTCCACCTTGTGGCATTATGCTAGCAGGTTTTTCTTTTCCTGCCACAATGACATTAACTGTCATAGCTTTGCCACCGGACTTCCGTGCCATGCGCCCACCGGGAACAACGCCGGGAACTTTACCGGGATAGCTAGGGCCAGAGAATACACCGCCGCCTTCTTTGCGTTTTTTAGGCTTGGCTTCGCCACCCCAACAATGTTCCGCGCGACCGCCCTTTTTAAGGCCAGCACCGGGATATGTCATTTGCGGATACTCATGTGGCTCGGTGTATTTTGCGCCATAAGACTCTGAAGTGTCAGCTAAATTGTCAAGGCGTGCTTGGCGCAATTTGTCTTCAGCAGCGCGAGCTTTCAATGCAGGAGCAGCGCGGTCCATAAGCTCCATAGCTTCTGCGCTGAACTTACCGCCACCTTCCTTTTTCCCCGTGCGGGCAGAAGGCTTTACCATCTTGCGGATAAGCTGACGGTCAGCAGCCTCATCAGGGTGAGCTACCTTGCCGCCCTTTTTGTATGGGTTGCCTTGCGTCCCCATGCCAAAGTTAAGGCGGTTTTTGTCAACAATGTTCTGACGCGGGTCTTGGCCCGGCATTGCAGGCATACCCTGCGTATTTGCCACGTTCATGGAGGGTGCAGACGACATCATGTTGCCGGGCTGCATCATCGGCCCACCAAGGAACTTTTTGGCGCGGCCACCACGCTTTTTGCCCTCAGATGCGTCTTTTGACATCTTGGCTAATGCAGCACGGTCTTCAGCGGATGGCTCATTGTAAGAGCTTCTGCCAGTTGTTTTTGGCGCGTAATCAGGTGAATCAAGCCCGACAGCATCACGCAAGCGGTCAATACCTTGTTGGAACCAACCCCGGCCAAGATTATCTTTGCCAGCAGGATTGCCGTCAGCATGGTGCTCGCGTTTAATTTTGCCACCGCGCTTAAAGCCGCCAACATGCTTAACGCCTTCGCGCAGCTCGTTGGCTTCCCTAACGTCACGGTTAATGAGGCTGTTTGCGGAAATTGCTTTCCCGCCAGATTTGCGCGGTTTATGGCCTGCATGGGTTCTTGCTTTGTTCCCCGCAACTTTACCACCTGCTTTAAACTGGCGGCGGGAGATAGGACGAAGGCCCGTCTTGACTTCAGTTTCCAAAGGCTCGGGCGGAGTCCAAGTTGAGGAGTCAACTTTCTCGTGGGGGTCCGTTGTCAGCTTTTTGGCCTTAGCCTTCATAGCCGCACGGGCAGATTTTGCCATGTCGTTCATGGTAGCTCCATGGAGTTAAACGGTGCGTCCACCGTGCCAAACATACCGACTTGCTTGGCTAAGTCTTTGTGACATTACCATAAGTTTGTGGCAACGGATAGTGTCATTTAATCTCTTGCAACGGGTTTTGGTGCAAAGGTTCTTCCTGATTTTCCAGCCGGTTAAGCATTTCTTGTGGCACAAGATGCTGTGCCACGGCCAAACCTTGCGGGTTCTGCATGGCATCCTCAGCAAACTTCATGGCAGCAAGACGCTCGCGGCTCTCGCGGTCACGCTTGCGGTTAATGGCATCCAAGATTGAGTCCTGCTGCTTTTGCTGCATGTCTTCACGCTGCAACTGCATTTCCTGCATCTTAATCTGGTCTTGAATGCTTGGCTGACCATTTTGACCGTCACCGCCAGCTTTTGACAACACCTCTTTAGCACGAGCCATAGCAAGCGCGGCATCTGCCTCACCCTGTTTGGCGCGTGTCTGAGAATCCAACATGCGAGACTGTGCAGACATGGCTTCATTCTGCATTTTAGCTTGTGCCTGAATAAGCTCGGGCGGAGGCGCACCGGTCTGCGGAGCCAAGAACTGGCTCGGGTTTGTCCAGCCGAGGGCTTGCAAAGCAGCAGTATCAACAGCAATCGGGTCATAAAGAGCAGGGCTTGCAGCCGACAACTGCTTCAAAGCCGCCACCTTCATAAGGCGCTGGGTCTGACTTGCCGTGTTGGGGTCAGCCTGCGGGGTCAGCTCAATGTCATTGAGAGCCTGCAAAAATGTCTGCTCATCCCACGGCATAGAGGGACGGCGGTTTTTCTGCCAGAAGCTCTCTGGATTTTCTTGGAAGCACCGCACCAGAAGGGTAAATTCCTGTGATTGTGCTTGGTGCATCCGCTTATGGACCGAGTTAAGAACCTTCTGCGCTTGCTCAATCATAGCAAGAGTTGTGCCTACTGGCGCGTCTTGCTTGCCCTCTGTCACAGCCGCTTCAGATGTCCCGCCTACGCGCATCCCTGTTTCAGCCATGTTGTTGACAAGGTTCATCAACGCGCCAGAGGGTTCCTTATATGGCAATGGCATAATAGCCTGCGTAATGGGCATACCACCCGTCTTCACCAATGCGCCACCACCGGGAGGAACGCGGAAGATGTTGGTATTTTGCCGTGCGCCAGTGTCCGCCATAAGGAAACCGGGGAAGTTGTTATACATCCCAGCGTCCAGCAGCTCGCGCCATGCAGCCGTGATGGCATTGGTCGTATTGCCCAAAATGTGAAGCAAACCAATGTCATAGAAGCCCATGCCGGGGACAAAAGTGTATTTTACGAAGTTTTGCCGCGCTTCAGGAAGTTGAGCAGTGTCTTCATCATAGTTGCGGACAATTGAAAGCACTTCTTTGGAAGATACGTCAATTGTGACGCGGTAAGGAATTTCCAATCCAGTGTCTTTACCCTTCCAAGAATGCTCAAAGCCCGGGATGTCCAGCTCGCAATAGCACTCGTAAATTTCGCGGTCGCGGTCTTCAGGGCGGGTATCAGCGTCAGAAATGCCTTGTTGAGCGTTCTTTTCCCGCTTGTAACTGTCAAGGTCACGAGCTTTGGGGGTTGAAAGAGGTATATCTTTGTAAACACCCAAGATTTGCAAGCGCTTAACTGTGCTTGGACGCATAAACGTGCGGTGTGTAATGCGTTTAGCATTTTGGAGATCAGTGGCATTATTATTGACAATAAGATCATCTGCATCCACGCTTTCTGAGACCGGCCTGCCACGCAATGGGCAGAAATACACCTTTTTAAACGCCGTGCCACCAAACCCGAGCATCAGCAGCATACGGTCAGTGTCAGGATAATACTCCGAAGCTGTGACAGTCAGGTAATGGTTCATGTCACGCTGAAACGCATTGGCCGTTTGGTCTTCTTGCAGGCTTGCGTTGTTGTTATCATTACGGATTTTGACAGGTCCGTCCGTTGGCAGCATTTCTGCACGGGCGTTAGCTTGGAACCGAAGCACAGCTTCCAAAAGCAATGGATGCCGGACTTTACTCATTCCCTCCACCGGAGCACCATCAGACGCGCCAGCCACATTCGGTATCTCAATTTTGAGCCCCAGCAGCTTAACACCCTGTGACCGGCTTTCCACCCAGTCTTTCCGGCTCTCAAGGTCTTCTTCAATGCCCCGAATAAGATCACTTGCAATAGAACGGAGGTCATTTTCGTCAATTTCTTCAGCTAAATTGCGGAACCATGATTCGGTGTCACGCTTTTTCCGGTTCTCTTTAATGGGCTTGCCGTCCAAGGAAATGGTTACCGAGCCATCCCCATGTTTAATCTCAATGACGTTGCCATCCGAATCAAAAGTTGGCGTTTCGCCGTTTTCAATAACCTCAACAATGACATCTTCTGCCTGAGACTCTGGTTCGCCAAGCTCAAATGGGTTCATCCGCAGGTTGGGTGTTAAATCCGGTGTCATTGCCATATTAGTTCACCTGTCCAAAAAGGAGTGAAGCCTCGGTTTCAAAGCGCCGAATGCCCTGCTGCGCTGCCATATTATCAGATTTGGCAGAAATTTCATAGACTCTGGTGAAATTATAAGGTTCTTTGCCCCAAACGGTGACTTTAAACAGCCCTAAAGCAAGGGGCGTTGCGGGATGAATGACATCCACAATAGCTGAAGCAAGAACTGGTGTCATAACGCCCTCTTTTACCCCGGATATAGCGGTTCAAAGGCACCTTTGCCTTTAAACGCCAAATTAGCTTCCATTTCAGCAGACCATTCAGACCCCCGAATCAACACGCCCGTGTCACGGAGATGGCGCATTGCCATGCTGACAGTATCCACCAAGTCGTCATGTTTCCCTTTAGGGAACTGACCAACTTGCGTTATTACCATTTCTGCCCACTGTCGGATAGGGGCATAAACCAAACCCTCGGCAAACAAATGCTGGACGGAATAAAGCCGCGCCAGTTTGTCCATAGACTTGGGGTCAAACATCTGGATGCCAAACTTTGAGTTGCCAAACAAGCGTTTCATTTCCTGCGCCACGGAATAACCCGCCGCTTTGTTTTCAATCAGGACCACATCCACTTTCATAGTCCGGCAAGTGTCTTCCACCTTTGCCACAAGGTCATGTAGTTCATATCTGCCCTGCCAAGCGTTCATCAGTATGGCGCGTGGGTTGGTTTCATTGTGCTGACGATACATTTCCACACGGCCTTGGTGCCGCCCCGCAGCCATTGTTGGCGCGGTTGCCAGCGTGTCCGAGGTAAAAACACCCCAAACGGTCATAGCTGAGGGGTCATTTTCTGTTTTTGTGGTGTACGCAGTGTCCAAACAGGCCACAATATAGTCCATATTGGGGTAATTCTGCTCTTCCCAAGGCAACCACCACTCGCGCTTAATGATACCGCCGCCTTTTGGTTCGGGCCGCTGCTGCAATTGCCCGGCTGCGCCCCACGGGCCAAGACGTTTTTCCAAGATTACTATTTCCTCTTCCCCAAACCGTTCCGGCCAAAGCAGGCTGTTTTCTCTTTGTTCTAATATTTGTTGAGCTTCAAAGTCCCGCGCCATGCGGTCGCCGCTTGGGCCAACAAGCACTAACGGCTCCCCTTCATCATCCAAACCACGAGGGTCATTCCATTCAACACCGCCAAAGCGGGAATAACTATGCCTTTGCCATTCGTAGCGCATTGGGAGGCAGAGATGCGTCCACTCGCCTTCATCCGTAGACATGATATGGCCCGTAAGGTCTTCTTCAGACAATCTTTGCTGGATGACAATGAATGCACCAGTTTTTGGGTCATTAAGACGGGTTGAAAGGGCAGAGTCCCACCATTCAATGGTTGCCGTAATAGTGGCTTCCGAAAAGGCTTCCTGTGCAGCATTCGGATCGTCAACCACAATGATGCTGCCCCCTTCACCGGTGAGAGCTGATCCCACCGAGGTTGACAGGCGGGACCCATTTTTATCATTGTCAAAGCGGGTTTTTGTATTTTGGTCACCGGTTAACTTAAACCTTTCTCCCCATAATGACTGATACCAAGGGGACTCAATAAGACGGCGGCACTTAACCGAATCACGCAGTGAAAGCTGTTGGGCGTATGAGGCGTGAAGAAACTGAACACCCGGGCCAGATGTTGGGCCGGACCAAGGTTGAGCCCAAACCCATGCTGGAAATGCCACGGATGTCAAAGATGATTTGGAACAGCGGGGCGGAATGTTAATAATGAGCTTGCGGATGTCACCGTCTGCCACGGCTTGGAGATGTTCTGCCACGGCCTCAATAGGCCAACCGTCTGTAAATGCGCTTGAGTCTATATAGCGCCATGCGTTTTTAAGAAAAGTGTAAAGGCTGTCCTCACAGTCTGCCCTGTCCAGCTCCCGTAGGTTTTGGTCAATGTCATAAGAGTGACCGTCTAGGTCAAGTATTCCGCTCATCTTTTTTGCCGTGATCTTTAAATATTACTAAATTTGCCCCCAACGCGCCAAGGACAAGCTCCAATGTATGCAATTGTGGCATAACATTCAAGCGCCACCTTTCCAAAACGCGGGGCTTCACCCCAGCCTTGTCGGCAAGTTCTTGGTATGTTCTCCCTTGTTCATTCATCATCATAAAGATTTGCTGGACCAAGGGGTGTGCTTTCGTGGGGATTGTTTTGTTTTTACGCCGCATTGGTGTTTTGTGCTTTCTTATAGTTTTTCTTAGCATATTCAACCATTTGTTCCATAGAAACCGCGCCAATGGGTTGCCAGTCGGGGCAAGCTAAACCGCCCCAAGCGCCGCCATAGCGTGGAGTATCATGGTCAATACACAGGCATTTAGCAAGTTTGCACTGCCCATAATTGCCGAGATAATGCAACTGTTCTTCATTCATGAAAAGAAAATCACATAAAACACAGCCATGAGCCAAATGTAGAAAGCAACTACAAAGGCCCAATCTTTAACATCTTCAGGGCGTGACATCCGCCTGCTCCTTTTTACGCATCTTAGCAAGTTCCCTTTCAACGCCCTCTACAAGAGCGTCCAATTCTTTGTCCGTAAGTTTGCGGCTGACCGCTTTTTGAATGGAATCCAGAAGCAATAACCGCAATTCTAAGTTTTTCTTACGTTCCGCCGTAGCTTTACTTGGCCTTACACACATCAGTCACCTTTTTGTTTCCGAGCTTCCATCATACGGTCTGCTTGGTGGTATGCTATTGCAGCCATTTGCGTGGCTGTAACATCTTTTAATTTTGGCAATAAACCTGTCAACGCCGCCATGGCAAACTGATCCCGCAGGGTAGGGCGCGTGTCAATTTGACGCTCCAACTCTGCCTTTTCAATTTCCAAATCATTTATGCGCTTCTTAACCATTCCAATCATATTTATACTCCTCTTTTAATTTCGGCGCACCGTGCAACATGATGTGCCACAAAAACCCCAACACGGGCCATACAAAAGCCGTGCCAATAATCATTGCCAGCCAAGCTAGGCAGTATTCTTCATAATTAAATCTCATTGCATTCTTCCAATACTTTTTTAGCGGTGTTGTAGCCGGAGTCGGCATACATCCGCAGTGCGTCTCTCATTTTGCTGTAATTGTTTAACATACCACATTTGTCAGCAATTAGGTATTTAAGACCTTGACGCGCCAGATGCACTAATTCTTCTTGGCTGCATTCAAATTCAATTGTTGCGCCGCCATTTTCATGTTCTTCTATATTTAATACATTCATTTTTTGTTCCTATGTCCGTAATCTTTGCCGTAAAGCCCATGATTAAATGCCGGGCGTGTTGTTTTTAAATACTCCATTTCACGCGCCTCACGCTTACGGATCTCATCCCATTTCTCTAGCGTTAGTCTGGCTTCTTGCCGCCTCGCATGATATGCAAGCGTTATAAGTGGAATACCGAGTGGATGTGTCATGCCATCATCAACCTTTGATACTCTGTGTTATGTTGTAGCCAGTTATCCCAGTATTTAATGTCTTTGGCATTCATTGGGCCATATTGCTCCAACTTGCTCAAATGTTTTTTTAACATATCTTCTGGCATTTCCGCGACAGTCACACCGTTTTCTTTGTAATATTTAAGCAAATTTTCTTTCTGTTCCCTTGTGACATCATCTGGCCGCCATGCCGCCACCGAAACTTTTTCCTGCACAATCAACTTGAAGTCCACAAAATTGGTTCCGTCCTTATTAAACCAATAATTAAACCGACCGAGAAATGCCATTTCTACATGGCCGCCATTGTTATTCATTTCGCGGTATACAGCACAAGGCGTGTCGCGTAGGGGGGATGATTTATCCAGTGGAGCATATAACACCTCAAAGAATGGCTTTGGATGCTCTATGGTTTTCAGTGCCACTCCATCCGCATTCTTATGGGCTATGGCAGGCAGAGTTGACGCAGCCAGTACTGACCCCGCTCCAAGCAAAAGTTGACGTTTGTTAATCATTTTATTTTTCCTTTCATTGGCTCCGGTAACGGCTGCCAAACAGCGTCCATTTCTTGCAAGTCTAAATGCGCCACGTCTAAATATCTTCCGCCATTATAAATTCCGAGAGTAATGGACCACTCTTCATTTTCTTCATAAAAATATTGGCCTTCTTTCCAGTAATAAGAAATTAAAACCAATTTATCTTTTGGCGCGGTTTCAATTGGTTGCCAGTTCATTTCTTTTTTCTCTTTTTTGCTTTTTCTTTTACTACACGAGATTTTGTAGCCCGGTACTCTGCAATTTCATCTTCTTCTGCTTTTTTCATTTCTTTATAAAAATTATCTGGCACGGTATTGCCGTCCTTGTAATCTTGCACCTTGTATAGTTCATCCGTGCCATAGGTTAATATGCTCAAATAAATCCGCGCTTCCTTGACAAGACTGTCGTCAGGGCGGTCACAATCAGCCAAAGCATTACACAAACGCTCAATCATTTCTGTTGCACGTTTTAATGATGCTTTATTTTGCCCAAGGTCTTTGGCAAGTTCACCGTTGCGCCTTAACAGTTTATAGTTTTTATTAAGCAACAATTCTGTTTCTGTTGCCTGCATCCATTCAAAGCCGTCATATGGTTTATATTCACTCATGTCATTTTACCTTTATAAAAATTTGCCATTACCCGATTTCTACTCGCCACGGAATCCAAACCTAGCACTGGTTAACCAAGCTAGGCACTGGAGTGCAACCCAGTGGTCGGGGGACAGAGCGGCCCTTGACTTGTTTATAACACAGTGTATAACCACCTTGCAAGTGGGATAATAAAAATATTTATTTATCCACAGTGACGCAACGGAGCCTAGTGAAAATGAAACACTCTGATGAATACCTGCTTAATTTTATTAAAGTATTCAATTCATGCAAAAACGTATCAGCAACAGCAAGGCACTTAAATATACCCCGAACAACAGCCCAAACGCAGATGAAGGCGGCAAAGATAAGATACCCCGGGCTTCTTATTGACTTAAAAGAAGTTCCTAAACACCACGGCAATAACAGAATAATTTATATGGACGCGCCAGCCACTTGGACTGTGCCGCAATTTTACAACCCAGAAACACCAATCAGGACTGTTATCATTGGTGGTGACGCGCACTTTTGGCCCGGCGAACCACCTATTATGTGGAAAGCCTTTTGCAAGATTGCCAAAAAACTTAAACCAGATGCCATAGTGTTAAACGGTGACATACTGGATGGAGCGCGTGTGTCACGCCATGGCAAATTCTTTGGTGCCAAAGCTCCTAGTGTGTCAGAAGAACTTGAGATGGCACACAAGTGCCTCAAGATGTTACCCAACGCGCCAGAACAGATTTGGACAATGGGCAACCATGATATACGCTTTGACAATTACCTTGCCAACAACGCATCCGAGTTGGAAGAATACACCGGCTCCATTAAAGACCGTTTCCCAAATTGGAAATTTTGTTGGGCTACCGTCATTAACAATGTGGAGATACGTCACCGGTTTAGGGGCGGCATTCACACTGGCTGGAACAACGCTTTGCATTCAGGTGTCAGCATTGTGACCAACCACACCCACCAGCTTCAGATTACCGCAGTCCGCAACCGTAACGGCTCCCATTACGGCGTTGAGACCGGAATGCTAGGTGACCCGCTTTCTCCAGCTTTTGAGTATACCGAGGGCGCACCGACCCGTGTTTGCCCCGGGTTTGTGGTTTTGTCATTTGACGAGGATGGTTTTCTCATGCCACCGGAATTGGCAGAAATGGTGCGGGGCAGACCCACATTTAGGGGGGAGTATGTCTTTTAAAAGTCATACTCTGTAGGTAAAACATTCCTGTCCACCCCCTTTGACAGGAGTCTGTTATGTCCACCACAGTTATTGGTACGCTTTTGCTTCATTATGATGAGGAAACAGGTGATGAATTTGTTACCGTATCTTATGATGCCGACTTTATGGAATATGATGTTTATGCGCGTCTCTACTACGTTGACCGCGCCGTTGACGAGCTTCTCCTGTCCACAGACTTCATTGACGCTGACGAAGACGACTGTGAAGAAGAAGTTGACGAGGATGAAGATTATGAGGAAGATGAGGATGAAGAAGAAGCGTAATAGCTTCTGATTCGGGTACTACCTTTCAAGATAAACTTAAACCCCCGGATTGCACTTCGGGGGTTTCTTTTTGGCGCGGTTGTTACATGTAACATTTAAACTTCAGGCGTTTCCCTGCTAAAAAACATTGAGCTCATTTCTTCCACCAATTTACATGCAGCCGTATACGTTTCATATTCTGCTTCAGTAATTTCAATGACTTGTAATCCTTGAATTTTCAGTTTCCTTGTATACCATTCATCCGTTTCTGGCGTTAATTCTGCCATTGGATACCATTCATCCGCGCCAAGAATTGCTTTCATTTTTCTTTACCCCAACCCATTATTTCAGACACAAGAATAAACACCCAAAGAACAACAAAGAAGTGCCCGACAACCGTGCCATCTATCATTCTTCCTCTCCCAGCTCTTTATAAACAATTTCAAAGCTGAAATGGTCTTTACCTTCACTGCATCTTACAAAGTTAATGTTCTCAGGCAAATAATATTGCATCATTTTATTTTCTTCCCGCAGCCGTTCAATTTCGTCAGCGGCATCTTCATGCAGTTCATGAGTGCTTTCTTCGGGCGACCAACGCCGCAACCGTTCAACAATGTCCATCATCTTCCTCCTCTGGACCGAGCCGTTTCACAATAGCTTGTGCCATAGTTAACCGCCCATCTTGTCGGCCTAGAAAATAAGCCTCAGTGATAGCTTTCTCTGTCAAACCATGTTCTTCAATAAAATAAGCTGGCACATTGTCTTGCGCCTTCTTCAGTTTTGGGCTTATAAACCACGCTTTGACGCATATTTGCCGTAAGTCGCGTTTTAACCATTTGATTTGCATTTGTGCTTTTTCTAAATCTGTTGCGCCAACCATTGGCTATCTCCATTGTTAATATTAGTGGCTTGTATGGTTTCACCGTCAATGTGAAACACCCCTATTGGGGACACTGGCAAAAACCGGAACCATACCTTGTAGTGCCATCAGCAAGAAAGCATGACAACTTCCTTACTGTCTCACTTGCCCGTTGCCACCTCGGATGCAGGGGAAATCCTCTACCAGTGCTACAAAAATCATTATACATATATTAACCCCACTTGCAAGGGGGATATTATTGTTGGGCTTCACGCGTTTTGGCCCAAATGTCTGGCATTACGACCCCAATCCATGGTCAACACGGTGGTAGGTATCCAAATCACAACAACGCTGGTGGAGGATTTCACGCTATGACCCCCCACGTCTGGCATTACGACTTGGAGGAAGGTTGTTAACCCACTCCCAGTATCCAGATCATATCTTTGGTGAGGACCGCACGTCTTTGGCACCCTCTGTCTGGCATTAGTCGGAACGACTCGGGTTATGAACGAGTAGCCAGATCATTTAGTTCAGCCCAGTATCGTCAATGTGCTGGGCGATGCCCTGCATCACGACCATCTCACGCAAAACGTGAGCGGTATCAGGGTCATGCAGGAACCTCACGCATTGGTCCCCATATTCTGGCATCACGACGACCGGGTAATTCCCACTCGTAACCAGATGCCGCATATAAGCACATACTGATCCTACTTGCAAGGGGGTATAGTTCACAAAAACTTAAAAATTTTTCCGGGGTATATGGGACCTAAAACAGGAATTAAAAACAACCGAGCCAAGGGAATATATGGGGCAAAAGGGACCCGTGAGCTAAGTGCTTGATAATTCAAAACAATCTTAAACTTTGCCGGTATACCACTGGCACGGCTGTCAGGAGCATGGCAAATGTTTCACATGAAACACCCTACATATACAGGAATACACACCAGCCCATAGACAATACACACCAGTCAAACCCCATATACACACCAGCCTAGGGAAAGGGGACCCATGTTTAGATTCTGAACAAAAATTGAAAATTGTGCAGATTTTGAAAGAGGGCATTAGGGACCCGAACCCGCCCCGGCCTTCTATTAGCGTGGCATGGGGGATGGCACGGAAAGGGTACCTTAAACGAATCCCGAAACGCGGGAAAAACAAATTATGCAAAGCGCGTAATTTGTCATGGTATACCACAATCCCATATCACGGGACGCTGGCGTACCATGTGCCACGGTCTCATTGCATGGGACAGGCTTCACTTGCAAGGGGGTTCAAGTATGGCACGCCATGGCACGTCACCCATTGCAGACTAACATGTTACCAAAAGAACAAAGCGGGAACAAAAGGAGTCCGTTTGGAGAACATTGTTTTTTAGGTATCAAGGGTGCGGACATGTCATTGCGGGGCTTGGCGGGCCGTTTTTGTGGCATCTAGGGCCATGACAAAGATTGTCATGTCAAACGTCTGTGGCATTGTCACGCGCTTGCAATAGCAAAGCCCTTAGCTTGTCCCGACTGTCTGGGTCCATGTCACGCGCATTAACAGACAGTGTGTTAACTGTCACAGTCGCATTGTCCCCCAGAATAGGCTTGTCAGCGTATTTCCCTGACAGCTTGCTTGCCATGCGGAAGCGTGTGTCTATCCTTAGTCTGTCACGCTGGACCGCTGTGTTGTTCAGCATTATTTCCCCAGTCTGTGGGTCCGTGATAATGTCCCGCGAGTCGTTGTCAGCTATGGCAAGCGCGTCCATGAACAGCATTGTCGCAAGCCCCCCACATGCGCGAGCGTATTTTTCCGCAAAAGAAGGGGATCTTTCCATAAAATAATATAGCACGCTGGGGTTAGGCATGTGGTCCAGTGCACAGATAGCGGACAGAGACTGTCCCGCTGTTAACCTGTCCAGAATCTCTGTCTGGACTTCTTCTGTCATGACTGTGGGTCTTCCGCGCTTTGCTTTGTATACTTCCACATTGTCAGCGGCTTTTTTCCTTATTTCCCCCCAGACTTTGGACTCTTCTTCCGCTTGTGCTTTGTTCCGTTCATCCCGCGCCAGTGCTTTTTCTTCCGCGCTTAGTTTATTTTGCTTCCGTCCAGCCATGACAAGCCCCCTTTAATCCTTCTTTTACTATATACCACAAGGGGTTAGGCTTTAAAACATGACAATTTGACACGCTGTCCGCTTCTGTGCCATAAACAAGCGGGGCGCAATAGTCCCGATTCATTATCTCAAAACATAGGATATACCATAATGACAAGCTATTCCTTCACAGCCGAACAGCGGTCCGACTTCCGCAAAGCCCTGACAAGCGCCCCAGCATGGGACTTATACAGGACGGTTAACAATGTCACAGCTTCCGCTATGTCTGTGGAAGACATGCTAAAAGCCGCGCATGAATTGGGCATAGACCCAGCGGACTATGGGACAAGTAAAGAAGCAAAGCCCCGCCCTTATGACCCAGACTTCTGTGCTTCCCTCAATAGGCGCTTTAATGAAATCCCGCTCTGGGCGATGTCATATGAGGATATGAACAAAGCCGCTGGGATTCTCATGACTTGTAAAGACAAGCAAGACTCCCGCATGACGGAAGCGCAATTCAATAGAGTCCGCGCCATTGTGGAAGCTGGGGAAGCAAAGCGGGACTCTGGTAAAGTCCCAAGCCCAGCCCCCGCGCCAGTCGTGACAGACAAAAAAGACCCAGCACAGCTTTTGGCGGACTTAGCTGAAGCACTGGGACAAGGGAAACAAGGGGGACTAACAGAGACTCAAGTCATAAACCTTATTGACAAGTACGCGCCCCGCGCTTCCACAGTAACTATAGACTTGCGGACCCATGAAGCGCCCCGCTTTAAAGAAGGGGTCTTGCTTCACCATAAAGCGCCTTTGTTAGTTTCCGCTGTGTCAGCGGGAGTCAATGTCATGCTAGTAGGACCAGCGGGAAGCGGGAAGACCACAGCGGCGGACCAGACAGCGGAAGCGCTGGGGGTTCCGTTTTATTTTACTGGCGCAATTGACAGCCCCTATAAACTGACAGGGTTCATAGACGCACAAGGGCGCACAGTGCGGACCCCATTCCGTGAAGCCTATGAAAATGGCGGAGTCTTTTTATTTGACGAGATGGACGCTTCCAGCCCAGCCGCTGTTCTGTCTTTTAATGCGGCTTTAAGCAATGGCCACATGGACTTTTCAGACGGAGTCGTGAAACGCAATCGGTCCTTCTATGCTATTGCGGCTTGTAATACTTTCGGAGGCGGGGCTTCCCGCCAGTATGTGGGACGCACACAGCAAGACAGCGCGGCTTTGGACCGTTATGCGACTCTCACATGGGACTATGATCTCGCACTGGAAGCCGCGCTTATAGGGCTGGACGCGCCAGATAATGCCCCAAAGCCCCCCAGCATAAAGCCCAGAAGCCTAGGGGAGATTCAGACTTTTGCAAAGCGCTGGCTGGACACTGTGACAGAAGCGCGGAAGTCCATTGAGTCAAACGGGATTCGCCACATTGTCAGCCCCCGCGCTTCTGTCATGGGGGTCCGCTTATTCAGTGCTGGCTGGGACGTGAAGGACATTAAAGAAGCGGTCTTGTTTAAAGGGCTGGACGCTGACTCCCGCCAGAAAATAAGCGCTTAAGGGGGCTGTCATGTCAAAATATATCACAAAACATTACGACTCCCTTGGCGCGGCTTTGTCTGTGGCGGAAGGGGAAGCGGGTTCAGCATGGGGGACCGCAAAACGCGCTTCCCGTAATGAAGACTCCGACTTCTCTGGAGTCGGGTCTATTGCGGAAGCGGTCCAGCTTGCGCGTCATGGCTGGGAACAGGGGCGCAAGTCTATGGTCCAGAGTCTTGAGTCCTTAGCGGCTTCCCCTTCCCTTGTCAGGGGTCCAGCTTATTCTCTGGACGTTGCTGGGGCTTATCCTGTCCCAGCACTTGCGGCTTCTGGTGATCCCCTGTCTATGGTCTGTCCAGCCCCTATGTCTGAACGGGTCCGCCCCATAGTGCGGCTTGCTGTGTCTTGTGCTGTGTCATGGCGCTATGAAGCAAAAGAGATTCGCGCTTATGGCGCTGGACTTCTGGGAATCATAGACGCACTGGAGTCCGCTGACTTCCGCTGTGAAATAACAGGGGGCTTTTATTTCCGTAATGGGGAAGAAAAAGCGCTGTTCACCATTAAGCTAAAAGAAGCACAAGACCCGCTGGACTTAGACCGACTCGCGTTTTGTCTGTGTCATGCGGCTTTTTTAAGAAGAATCGGATTCGGAATCATGGAGTCTTGTCTGGACGGGTCCCGCTGGGCTGGGGGTTATGGGACTCCCAGAGTCCCAGATAAAACAGAGATGGAAGACTTTATAAAGCTGGCTGGACCCCAGCAATTTAAGCAAGGGGGTCCAGAATTAAGGAATCCCTTGTCCGCTTTTAAAGCTATGGTCCCCATAATATCAGAACAGCTTGCGGACCGCTTTGCGGACTTCCCGCCCTTACAGCTTGTGGGGGCATAAAGCCCCCCCTTCTTCCCCTTCCCTTGTGGCGCACCAACAAGACCCGCTTGCGGTCTTGTTCATGGGGCACAAGTCCCCCCCCGCAATAGCGGGTTATGGGTCCGCAATAGGACCACAACAAAGGAGTCTTGCTTATGCTATATCCTGACAGCCAGAAGCCCCGCTTTCCGCTGGGGCAGATTCTTATAACCCCAGAAGCTGACAATGCGCTGGGCGGTCTTCCAAATGCTTTTGACTTGCTGTTCCGTCATATGGCGGGAGACTGGGGCGCATTGTGTGCGGAAGACTGGGAGTCTAATGAACAAGCCCTAATCCACGGGGCGCGGCTTTTGTCGGCTTATAATATATCCGAAGGGTTCACTGTATGGGTCATCACGGAAGCGGACAGGTCCGCCACGACTATCTTGACGCCTTCCGAATATTGACCACAAGGCCCCGCCCTTCATTGGCGCGGGGCTTTTTCACGGCCTTTTAATCTCTGGTATCTGGTATACCAAGAATCCCCTTAAATATTTATCCACAGGAGTCCGACACAATGAGACGCGCAAATAAAAATTATAATTTTACAAAAATTTTTTGTAATTTGACACGCGGTGACACGCGCCCGCACCATGGAAAAAATTACGGGAAATTATTTCCGAATTTTCAAAACCATTTGGTAAAATCATTTGGTATTTTAGAAAACGGAAATACAAAATTAACCTTGCCAAAACCAGCCGCCAAAATATCAGTTGACGCATGACAGATTGTCATGTTAAATGTGATTCATGAAATACCAATACCAACCAATAGGAAGTGCTAAAATGAAACCATACTTTTACATAACCGAGGTCACCTTTGAAAACGGTGACGAAACAACCTACTTTTCTCACGACATTTCCGATGTTGTATTTATGCTGGGCAAATGGCTGAATCAGCGTGTTGTGTCATGGAAAATTATCAGGATTAGTAACGCCAATGGTTCACAAGAAACCATTTTAGCTGCTGATATGGGAGAAGCACAATGAAAACCGTTTGGAATGTTATCAGTGAAGTTGAAATAATGGATCACCCTACTGTCCAATCATTTACCAATGAAAAAGATGCCTTGATCTGTGTTCAAGAGATTTATGCCGAGTATTGTTTTGAGCATGAAATTGACGCGGGTGAATCAGCAAACCTTAAACAGGAAAACATAGCTGGAAGCACTTTGTTCATTTTATCGGGTGGCCGGTGGGATGAATGGGTTTATGTCACGGAAACTGAAATCACACCGCCAACAGTTGGCGCGGCTATTCTCCTAACTGATAAGGATATTTGACATGAAAAAGGTCTACAGAGTTACAGCAACCCGAGTTTACAGTGTGGAAGTTATTGCCATAGACGGTGATGATGCACTCCAGATTGCCGAGCAGTTACCAGACAATGACTGGGATGAGGGCAATCTTAACATAGAAGAAGTTGAACTTATTACCGATGACACAACAGGGTATTTTGGAGAAGAATAATGCAGGATATGCCAGTAGACTTGTCTTCATTCTTGAACAGCATGTTTAAAAACCAAGAGGTTGTCATGACACAACCTGTGGCACGGGAACCTTCCGTGTCATTTACTAAAGACCAAGATGGTGTTTGGACTTTATCCCATAACGGCACAACCCTTGGCTGGGTAAACCGTGTTACCTATGATGCAAAATACCGCGCCATGTCTGCGGTGACTAACAGCATGGAAACCTTCTACAGTTTAGAAAATGCCCGTAATTATCTTTATGAACAATCACACTAAGGAGAAATATCATGAATGTTACCGAAGAACTTGAAAATTCAGAAAAAATCCGCAACCAGCTTATTGAAGTGCTAGAAGGCACTGATACCAAACAAGGGCTTTTAGCTTTGGTTTTTGTCATGGCACAAACCATTGTTGCCACAACACATGCGAAAGACCTTAAAAGCAACACCAAAATGGTCACAAACATGGTTGACGCAACAGTGAAATTGTTGGCAGAACTTGAAGAAATAGCAGACGCAATGGAAACGAGACACTGACATGATTTATGATATAATAGTTGCGGCTCTTATTACATTTTGGGCTTTTGTCGTCGTAACAATCGTAGAGGACATCTGTGGCAACCCGTGGGCATAAAACACGCAACGCAATGAGGGTGGCTTTAAAATCACCCTTGTTTAAACACAAAGTGGTCAAAGACAAAAAAGCTGACCAGAACCGGAAAATGTGCAGGGGCGGGGTAAAATCCCGCCCTTCTCATTTTATGACACGCAAATGGGATTCTGAAACTTCCCGTGAAAACATCATGTCACGGTGTATGTCATTGAAGTCTTTGCCAACTTCCTCGGGAAACAACACCGACACCTTGCGCTTGTATTGTGTCACAAGGCGGTTTGCCAGCGTATAAGCCTTGGCTTCCCCTGTATAATTCTCGTCTGCATCCCCAAAGATAAATATTTCCTCGGCAATCTCAGGGGGAATCCATTTTGACAGCAAGCCCCCGTTAATGCAGGCCCACACTGGCATGTCAAACAGAATTGCTGCGGAAATGGCAGACTCAATCCCTTCTGCAACACCCATTACTGGCTCGGCTGGTCCCAACCGGATAGCACAACCATCAGGCAATTTACCGGACATGACTTTCTTTGCCGTGCCAACATTGGCCTTTTGCCCGTCTTTTGTCAGGTAAGTCTGGTGAATATTTACCGCTTTGTCGTCATGTGTGATGACTTTGGCAACCATTGCATGATGAAAACCGCCCTCCGTCCAAATATTGGTATGCTCACGGATTGAATTAGAAGGCCACAGACAGCCAACTCGGCGGATCAGGTATGATGACACTGCCCCACCCTCTTGAGGCCGCTGAGAGCCGATCCAAATGCGTTTCATGGCATCTCTGTTCTTGACTTCCTCTTGGTCCACCTTCGGGGGGATATAATCTTTGGGCTTGCCGAGCATCATGCTGATCTTGTCCGCGATGTCCCGAAAGCTCATTCCGGTAACCTTTTTGGCAAGGTCAAACCCATCCCCTGCCCCGCACTGGGAGCAGATATACCCACCGAGGCTGTTCTGGTCGTCCCAACGGAAGCGGTCTTTGCCATTGCAGATTGGGCAAGGTCCGTGCTGGTTCTTGAGATACCGAGCATCAACCCCCAAAGCCGGAAGGATTGTTTGCCAGTGGCCCCGTGCCATAAGTGCTGCCGGACTCATGCGACCCTCCCGAACTGTGCTTCTTTGGCCTTGGCCTTGCGGATGTTGCGTGACCTGATCCAGCTTTCTGTTGCGGGCGAGATCATAGCGGCTGGCTCGGCTCTCAACTCATTGGCGGGCCAAACCTTGAACTTGTCTCGGTAAGCGTGGGAAGCCCAACCCTTGTTGTAACCCCGCAGCATGGCATGTGCCACCAACTCGGAATAAAACCTCTGCTTCTCAGCCATCCCAATGTCTTTGACACGGGATTTCTTGTCACGGGTCAACTCCAGAAGCTCACCGTCTTCAACTTCCACCTCGCACTTGGGGGCAGCAACAAACCCACAAGCAGGGCAGGCTTTGACCCGAGGCGGTCTCAGAAAAGAGCAAGCGGGGCATTCTTTGGGGAGCGGTTTTGCTTTTTCCTTAGCCGCTCGTCTTGCAGAACCATCATCCAACTGCCCGCAAGAAATGTCAGTGACAAAGCCAAGCCGCAAAGTAGTGTCAGAGTGATCCAAAATAAGACAATGATCTTTGCCATTTGCTGTTCTTAGCCCCCGTCCAATCATTTGCGTGTAAAGAATTTCAGATTTTGTAGGCCGCGCCAGAATGACACAACGGACATCAGCGTCAAAGCCTGTTGTCAAAACACCCACGTTGCAGATGATCTTAACATCCCCGTTTTCAAACTGCTTCACAATCGCGGCCCGCTCGTGCAGATTTGTGAAAGCGTCCATGTAGGCTGCTTTGACACCAGCCTGTTCAAACTGGGTTTGGATATTCTTGGCGTGGATGCGGTTCACCGCAAAGCACACAGTCGGGCGGTTCTCGCCCTTCTCCAGCCATGTGGTCACAATGTCTGCCACAAGGTTCTTCTGGTCCATTGCTTCACCAAGGCCCTTAACCTCGTAATCTCCTGCCACGGTTTTGACGCCGGACAGGTCAGGATGAGCTGGAGCAAAAACTTTGAAATCCGAAAGATGCTTGAGGGCGATTAACTCGGCTGTTGTGGTGCCGATGATAAGATCATCCCACCGTCCGGCTGCACCCATGCCCTTGGCCCACGGCGTTGCGGTCAGTCCAACAAACGGAACCTTGGTCCATTCTGGGTCTGCCATCCAGCGGTCATAGAGCTTGAACATGACATGGCATTCATCCACCAAAACCAGATCAGCGCGAGGGATTGTCCGCCGCGCCAGTGTCTGGACTGAGCAAACTTGCACGGGCATCCGGTAGTCGGTCAGCTCGTGCATCCCCTGCATGACACCAACCTCGGTGATCCCGTTTTGCCGGAACCTCTCTACCGTCTGGTCAATCAGGCTGAGTGAGGAAACCGTGAACAGCACGGTCTTGTTTTTCTCGCGGGCCATTTTGACAATGGCAGCGGCTATGACTGTTTTACCCGCGCCAGTGGGAGCTTGGATGACTGGGCGCTTTTTGCCTTGCATGAGGCGGGAGCGCAATTCGGCTATGGCCCGTTCTTGATAATCTCTCAGCTTCATTGGTTCTACTCTTACTAATAATTAACATTCTTCTTGGCTCGGTAATGACTCCTCCTAGGGACTCCTTCCTAGGGACTCTTCCTAGGGAATATATATATAATATTATAATATATATTATTATATACACAGGGCGCTACCCAATTTACAGATTTTGTATGTGAAATAAACATTGCGCTACCTTTTGTGAGGGCTTGCGCTTAGTGACAAATGGGCATATATTGCGCCCCGTTATGTCATAACGCTCGCCGGAACCGAGTGTTAATTTAAGCCCCTTCAGTTTCCCGACTGAGGGGGCTTTACTTCAAAAACCTACTTCATTTTTTGGCCACAAGCAACTGCAAAGCCCTCACAACAAAGGTTGGAACGGCTTTTTCTCCGCTTAACCAACGGTATAGCGTCCTAACTGAAATGCCAAAATAGTCTGCAAACTCTTGGTTTGTATTGGAAACAATTTTAACAAGTTTCCTAAATTCTTCTAAATCTTTCTCACGACTCACGGCATTCTCCTTTCATGTCATAATGTCATATAGGGTGACAATCTGTCATGTCAAGGGATTAAATGGGCTTTAATTTTTTCCTCATTTTTCTCCAACCATTTCAAGGTTTTAAGCACCGCTTGTAATTTTGGGTAACGGTCCTCGGCAATGTCCAACCAAATTTGTTCCCGTTGCTTTTTCTTAACAAGATGCCTCAAGTTGTCGGTGTAACCCCTATGATTTGCAATGGAAATTTCCATTGTGGCTATTTGGTCTTTAAGTGTTATCTTCATTTTCTCTTCCATAAAATTCAGTGATTCCTTTGAATGTTGCGTCAAACAAATACCAGCAACAGTTGTCCTTGCCAGTGTTTGAGCTGTCCTCAATCCATTTTACACGCCCTACAGACACAATGGTTTGGCAATATTTCATGTAAGGCTGGCTTTGGCGCGTGTGCATCCAGTCCGCGTCAAACAACAACCAAGTTGGGGCCAAAAGGGCGCAGCGCTCAATGATTTTGTGCATGATTTCCCGCGTCCACGGCGGGTTTGTGATAATCATTTCAGCGCCGTTTAAGTCCAAAACGGTCAGTTGCGTTGCATCCCCCTGCTTGACCCAGCTTGCGTCTGGCATAATGTCATAGGATGCCACGCATTGAGCATATCCACCTAATAGGTTGATAAGCCTTCCATTTCCAGCGCAGGGCTCACAATATTTGATCCCAAATGGGATATGTGGGAATAAAGGCTTAACAGCGGCATACGGGGTTTTGTAATAATCCCGTTCCACTCGTTCAAAATTGCTTCTCTTGCCCATCTCTTATGCTCTCCACCGTGACATAACATTCATAATCAGCTTCCACCCATTGCATCTCCAGATGCTCACATAGGTGATCCCCCTCAATTACGGCTGTTAATTCCAGCGCGTCACTGATAGCTTTAATAAGATTATCCAAATCCCGTTTGCGCTTGTCAGGACGGACAGCTCTTACGGTTAATTTATATTTGCCACATACCCTACCGCCGTAGCATTGGGCGATAATTGAAGGGGTAACTGTGTTCAACCATGACCTATAAACGTCAGATTTATAAACTGCTTTGTTTTTACCAACGCGCCAAAGACGGTTTACGCTTGGCGGCAAAGGTATAAGAAAGTCAACGCGCCCCATAGACATCTGGTCTGATCTTTTCTAATGGTATTTGGGTTTCTTGTGCAATTTGCAAAACATGCTGGATAGGAACACGCTTCCAAGCAGAAACCGTTTGCTTTGACACGCCAAGCGCCTTTGCTAATTTACTGGCATTGCCGTAAACTTTAAAAATCTCATAAAAGATGGGCGTTCTGTCGTGTCTCATAGTGTCATTATAAAAAATTTGCATTACTTGTCAAGAATCACTTGACTCCTGCAACTGCCACCATCATATTAGCAACACCCGCAATATGGGTTTAACAAATATATGGAGATTACCAATGCTTTTTTCCGACGAAATTCATGAGCTTGCTACAGCCCTTTCTAAGGCTCAGGGCGAAATTTTTGATGCTGGCAAAGGTTCTGAGAACCCTTATTTCAAATCCAAATACGCCGATCTTGCCGCTGTCCGCAGTGTGATTCGTATGCCGCTTGCCAAGCATGGCTTATCCATCGTCCAAAACCCGTCTACTGTTCAGGGTGGTGTTGAGGTGGAGACAATTCTGCTTCATTCCTCTGGGCAATTTATGTCATCCAAACTGTTTATGCCTGTCGCCAAGAATGACGCGCACGGGATCGGCTCTGCAATTACATACGCTCGCCGCTATTCCTTGATGAGCATTCTTTGCCTTGCCACAGAGGATGATGATGGCAATGCAGCCGTGCGCGGCGGTGGTAACGTATCACAAAACATTACGCCTGTTCCATCGGGTGGAGTTAAGGAATCTGCAACAATAGTTGCAATAAATAATTTGCAGGAAGCTGCTACAGGCGGAAGTTCATCTTTAACCGAAGTCTGGAACAAGCTACCGCAAAGTGTGCGGTCTAATATCCCCGCAGAGGAGCTGGCTAAAATTAAAAAGACGGCTTCTGAAGTCACCAAGGCAACCAAAGGTTAATAGGAGAGAACCATGCCACGTTTGCAATATGAATACTCTGTTGAAAAAAACATTCCAATGCCCCCACGCTGGCGAGGGCCTACAGTCAATCGGGTGTTTAAAGTTAAATACCCTTTCCTTGCCATGAAAGTGGCTGAGAGCTTCTTTGTGCCAAAAGCAAAGATGTCAACAATCTCTGCCAGTTTGGCAAAATACAACAAAGAATATGCTCCCAAAACTTGGTCTGCCCGCAAAGCAGAAGACGGTGTGCGCGTGTGGAGGATTAAGTAATGGAGCAAAGAACTGAGGAGTGGTATGCCTCACGTCTTGGCAAGGTGACAGCATCTCGTGTTGCTGACATTGTTGCCAAGACAAAGACAGGCTACAGCGCGTCCCGTGCCAAATACATGGGTGAACTGCTTTGCGAGCGTCTCACTGGTTCAAGGGGGGACACCTACCAGAACGCCGCAATGGTATGGGGAGTAAACACCGAGCCACAGGCTAGGGTTGCTTATGAAGCAGCTCTGGGGGAGCTTGTGGAAGAAGTCGGGTTTATTCCCCATCCAACCATTGAAATGGCTGGCGCAAGCCCTGATGGGCTTGTTGGCGAAGAAGGTTTGGTGGAGATTAAATGTCCCACCACCATTACACACATTGACACACTCCTGAGCATTACCGTGCCACAGCAATATATGACACAAATGCAATGGCAGATGGCTTGCACAGGCCGTAAGTGGTGTGACTTTGTGTCGTATGATCCACGCTTACCGGAGAACATGCAAATGTTTATCCACCGCGTGGAGCGTGATGATAAGATGATTGCGGAGCTTGAGGGAGAAGTGGTCAAATTTATTGAAGAAATGGAATCCAAAATAGAGCTTTTGGGTGCAAATAAAGGAAGTGAATAATGGCATATGAACAACGTGATATGAGCGGTTCTCTGTTTAAGAACCAGAACCAGCGCCCTGACAAGAATGACGCTAATGCTACTGGCACGGCAATGATTGACGGCGTGGAGTATTGGGTTAATGCTTGGACAAAACGCAAGGCAGACGGAACACCTTGGCAAAGTTTATCTTTTAAACCAAAGACTCCTAAGACAACATCATATGATGCACCAGCTACGAGCATTGTTGACGACGACGACATCCCTTTTTAAGGAAATGACATGACACAAGCAGATATAAATCCCAACGTCTCCCTTTCGGAACAATTCAGGATTATTGCCAAGAAATGGGTTGACGCGGATTCTGCTGCAAGCATGTTAGAGGAAACCAAGTCTGCTGTCCTTTCCAAGAAGATGGCAGAACTTGGTGACATGCCCGTCAGCCGAGCTGAGATGACAGTCAAGGCATCCCCTGAGTGGCATGACTTTGTAAGAATGATGGTGGAGGCGCGAGAAAAAGCGTCTCTGCTTAAAGTGCAGCTTGAATATATTAGAATGAGGTTCCACGAGTGGCAGTCTCATGAAGCAACAAAAAGAGCGGAGATGAAATTATGAAATACCAAGAAGAAGCCGCAGAAGTCATTAAATTAAAACGTGAAATTACAAATGTTTTAAATGGCAAACAAACAGATCATGTCATGAAAGCATTGTCTTTTACTATTGCAGAAGTGGTTATTGGAACTGTCAAAAATGAATTTGACGCTTTGCAGGCCACAGGTGACATTTTGCAAGGCGCATTAACCAAAATACAACTGTATAATGAAACAGTGGGCTTTGGTGTTCCGGCGGGGCAAACTGTTCAATGACAGAGGATATGGGGACCACCAAGCGGGGGAACTTATCCGCTCGGCGTAAGCTGGCAATATGGGAGCGTGAAAAAGGTAAGTGCATGGTGTGCAGCGTAAAGCTGGTTACCGGAAAGTTTATCTTTGAACATGTCCGTGCCCTTGAGCTTGGTGGGACTGATACGGATGACAACATACGTTTGACATGCAAGGGCTGCGCTACGGAAAAGACCAAGCAGGATCATTCTAATGCGGCCCGCGCCAAACGTAAAAAGTCTTCCGTTCTCGGCCTCAAACAGTCCAAGACACCTATGCCATTTGGCAAAGGTTCTAAGTTTAAGAAAAAGATGGACGGAACTGTTGTCAGGAGAGATTTCGGTGAATGACAGCTATGATGGATTTGTCAAAAGGCTTTCCAATTCAAGCCCTGCTGTCTTTCGGGTTGCTGAGTGGATACACAGGGGCGGTCGGTCTGTTTACATACCGTCCATCCGTATATGTCCGCCAGATGGAGACCCAAATGACTATGTTGACGATGGGGATATTTATGTTGATGACGAAGTAAAAGGGCGTATAAAAATTGAAGTTAAACACTTACCAAATAGGAATTTTACCGGTCCTTATGACTGGAGCTTTCATGAGGTTATAGTGTCAAACAAAAATACAATAATACGCAACAGAGGACAGATAGAAACGTATATTGTCGTAAACGCGCCAATGACACATGCCATGGTCATACCTTGGTCCACAGTAAAATATTGGTATGAAAAAGACATATATGCGAGTAACACAAAAAAATACGAGACATTTTTGGTTTGTCCAGTAAAACATGTTAAGTTTAGAAAGATAACGGAGTGACCATGCGGTTTTTATTAACTATGCACATGCCTAGTGCTACAGGGAACCCTGTTCACCAGCTTACAGTAGAGAGCGTATGCAATTCCTGCGAGGAGTTTCTTGAGGAACTGAATGACAGTGAATTTGTAATGGTTGACTTGCTTTACAAATATGATTCTGACATAGGAGAAACAAGTTGGGAAAATAAGGGTGCAATTATTCTTAACACTTCCGTAATAGGAAAAGTGCAAGAATATCTTGAAATGAAAAAGGGTGAAAATTATGAACCACAAAGAAATTTTGACACACGCAACAGATATACTGCGGGACCGAGGCCTCCTTTACGGCAACGTGGATGATCTGCATAATGATATAAGCATTATTGCATCTGTTATTCTTGGTAAAAATATATCCAGCTATGATGTCGCAATGATCCACCACGCAACAAAGCTGGCGCGGATGAAAACCTCCCGCACACATAAGGACAATTATGTTGACGCGGTAAACTATTTGGCATTTGCAGCAGAGTTTGCGGACCAGCCCGATAGCATCGCCGTGGGTCTTGAAGACAAGATTTATGCTGTAGCACAAGACTTGAAAAAGGTGTGACATGGCAGAAATTACAGATGTTGTTGTGACACGCACTGATGTCATAAAAGCTGCATTGGAATGGTTGGAGCTGCGTAACGCAAGTTATAACAATCCTTGGGATGAAGAGGCTTCTCCTATCATTCTGGCAGTAACAAAACTTGCAGAAGAACGCGCCAATGATATGCTGATCCAATACGCCAAGCAGCTTGACGACAAGAAAGACAAGCATGAACAAATGCTTGATACTATTGAAGAATTGCTACAAACAAATATACAGGATTTAAAAAATGACAACAATGTGGAGCTATTGGACTGAGGAAGAGATTGAGGGGTTAAGGCAGCTTTGGGCAAAGGGGCATACTGGCTCGGAAATAGCCAATATGCTCGGTAAATCCCGCAACGCTGTCATGGGCCGCATCAGCCGCATGAGGGAGCGGGGCGAGCGTTTGCCGTCTGAGCGTGAGCGCAAGCCGCCAAAACCAAAGATTGCCAAGGTTCCTAGAGTAAGAAAAACTAGGATTGTATTACCCAAAGCTCAAAAGGTGCAGGTTGAATATGTTAATGTTGACTATGACCCAAACAAAAAATATCCCAAGTTTCAAGAGCTTACTAAATGGCAATGCAGATATGTTATGAATGATGGTCACGCTTCACAATATGTTTTTTGCGGAGAAAAAACCAACTTTGAGAGTTTTTGCCCTTCCCACAAACGGCTCTGTTACACAAAGGCAGTAAAAAATGATGCTCCAGTTAAACCCGCCAATTCCACTAATTACGCCAAAAGGAAATTCTTTGGCGCATTTCCTCATTGACTATGGATCAGAACATCATTTGTTATGGGTGTGTTTTCAAAATGACACAGGCGAATGTTGGACTTGGAGTAACAAAGAAATTCGGATTGAGCCAAACATTACCATGGGAAGGGTGCCATACAATGTCAAATAAAGTTCCTAATGTTGTTCATTTTATTTACCCAGTTTGGGAGCGCACACGGCCTTTGTCATATTTAAATTATATGGCAGTCAAAATGGCAAAAGAAGTGCAAGTTCCTGACGAGATTAAGTTTTGGATAAACAAAGAACCCGAGCCAAATGAATGGTGGGACAAAATCAAAGAACTTGTCACAGTTTACCATACCCCAATGGATGGCAAACATTTGGGTGTAAATATTGAATGGCCTCAGTTACAATCTGATCTGACAAGATTGGAGATACTTAACAATGAGGGCGGTATATACCTTGATACTGACATGTTGCTTCTTTGTCCTCTTGGCTTGTATATGGATGATGATTTCTCTATGTGTCTTGAGCCCTCAGATGGGGCTCCAGTTTCGGCTTGTAATGCCCTGATGATTGCCAAGCCAGAAGCGCAGTTTGTAAAGCTCTGGTTAGAAGAAATGCCAACGGCTTTGGCACATCCGGTTTGGGCTTATGGCGGGGTAAAAGTGCCATTTGAATTGTCACAAGCCTACCCGCATTTGGTCTCAATGTATCCCGCTTGGCATTTTTGCCCATTGGACCTTAAACAAAATTGGCTGTTTTCTACAGACCCAGAAGTGTTCCATGAGGCAAACAAAAGGTCTCAGTGTTCATCCGCTGTTCACGGCTTTGAGACATTCTGGCGTGACATTGTAAAAGACATCACGCCGCAATGGTGCAAAGACAACCCTCATAGCTTGTTCAGTGTGTTAACTGAACCGCACAGGGATTAAACAATAGACCAAGTTGCGCCACTTGGTATTGTCACAACCGCGCCAGAGTTAATTGTTACGGGGCCAAAAGTCCCGTAATTCTGCGTTGAAGTCATGACATAGCTGTCAGTTACCACTTGGTCATTTGGGTAAAATATTTTGTTTGACCCGCCGCCAACTGGAACGGACGACAGGTTAGACGCAACCTGAGAAATATTAGTGCCATCACTGGAGATCAAGACAAAGTTGGACTGTGGCAAGGTTACAGCCGTGCCACCACCACCTGATGCAACAAAAATAAAGAAGTTGCTGGTGTCATTGTTTTGCACAATCCATTGACCACCAACACCAGATGGTATGGTGTATGTCACGTTACCAGTTGCCAGACCCGAAATCTTAATAATCAGGGAACGGTATTGGGTTGAGGTAAGGGTTACAGAACCAGCAGTTGAGTTAAGATTTGTGACACCACCAAATGCTTGGTCAATGACATCCATGTCACTGTTTACAGGCACGTTCCATGTATCAACGTAATCACCATTTCCGGGTTTTTCCAAACTTTTGTTGGTTGTGTATGTGGAAACCATAACCTAGTCCTCAAATCTTGTGGTTGGCAATTTCAAGCGCTTTTGCCACCTGATTGTCGTGTAATCCTAGCAACGGCTTGGTGTTTGTGCTGGTTTTCTTTTTAGCACGTTCTACAGCAGAAAGTAACTGGTCTGCTGTCATGCCACCAACACGGCCCCCGCTTTTCCGTGCCACAGGAGTGTAACCCGGTTTTTCGTCCACTGGCACTAGTGCGCCCAAGTTGTTAATGCGTGGATATGACCGAGCGTTTAAATATGGCACGTTGAACCCCGACCCTTCTGAAGCAATAGTTTTAGGTGCGCCAGCGCGTTGAGCTGCTGATTCAAAAGCGGAACTTATGCCAGATGCGCCAGCGTTAAGGCCTTTACCTGCCAAAGCGCCCACCACAGCCTCCGTGCCATGAGGAATATTGAAAGCAAACCCCGCAGCAGGAAGAGCATATTTCTTCAATATTGTGCTAATCATTCCTGACTTTTCTTCATCAGAAACGGGGCGCTTATAAACAGTGTCAATAGCCTGACCCATGTTGCGGAGGTCGCGCAATTTGTCTTTAGCCGCAGTTGTCGCAGCGGAATCAGAAGCGTGGGCCTCAAGGTTATTCAATACGCCGGTGGTATCGGCACCGAATGCCCGCAATGTCACGGGCAGTGTGCGCGGGTCTAAATACTTGTTGAACTGGTCGGGCAGTTTGGCAATGTTGTCCCCAGCCGGTGTGAGCATGTTATTGCGGATAGCCGCATTGAAGCTCTCCATCTCTGGGGTGCCAGAGCCAATCATTTTTTCCATGCGGCTGTAATATAAAGGACCAAGCCGTGGGTCAGTGACATACTGGTTAATTTTACCCTGCGCTGCCTGCGCCATTTCCGGTGTAATCTCTTTTGACATATATTTGGAATTGGCATCCTGAAGCTGCTTTAAAGTTTGGTTAATTGCGCCCTTTTCTCCACCACCTTTTTGTTGATAGGTTTTTAAAAAGTCAGACCAACCTTTATCAGCACGAGCCAATTCTACGCCAGCCTGTAACTGGGCTTCGGGCGTTCCTTGAAACATTCCGCCTGAAACGGCTTTATTAAGAGATTGTTTATAGCCCTTGATGATAGCCTCTACAGCGTTGCTGTCGTCAATGTCTGTCGCATTTCTGCGAGCTTTGCTGATTTCATCTTTGACACGCAACATATCTTGAAAAGTTGGCTGCCCACCTTTTGACTCAAGATTTTGCAATTCTAAATTCAAAGCATCAAATGCAGCATTAGCTCCGGGATAGAACTTTGAATCCCTAAAAGTTGGGTTAATGTCTGATGCTTTTAAAGAATCTTTCACTGATGACAAAACATGACCAGTGACACCAGTATCACCAAAGTCAAAATTGCCATTAACTTTTTCAAGAGTTTTATATGGTTGTTGCGCTGCGTCTCGGCTTGCTGTGGCGGCTTGTCCCAGTGCCTCACCGCCAGCGTTCGGACCCACGCTTTGATCTATGAGACCTTGCTGTTTCTGTTCCAAGATGTTCTTGGCCTGCTCACGCATTTCATCGGCAGTTCCACGAGCAGAACCTTCTGGGGCACGTTTGCCAGTAATCATTTCTTGGCTAGGCTTGATGCCCTGTGACTCAAGAACCTTTTGCAGTTCCGCATCAGCCGGTGACACGGTTTTTCCAATAACTTTTTCCGCAGCAGGACCAATCAAGGAACCGCCAATACCACCGTACAACGCAGATTTGCCGATCTCAGCCGGTGTAAATTCATCCGTGCCATACTTATTAGCCGCACCAGAAATAACGCCCATCTCAGCGCCAACAGTTGCGCCACTGGCAGCGGACTTTAAGAAGCGCCCAGCACCAAGTGCCTCTGCGCCTTTAGCAGCAAGGTTGCCTGCTTCACCCAGCGGGCCTAATGGCACGGCTAAACCGCCAACAAGTCCAGCCCCAGTTCCAACAGCAGATGAAATAGGATTTTGCCGTGACAGAGCAGCTTCATATTCACGCTGTTTGTTAATAGCTTCCTTGAGCGGGATATTTTCTTTGTATGATGTGTGCAAAGCGGAGGCATAAGTTGGGATTCCAAATAATGCCATGTCACCAGCATTATAACCAAATGTCTTTAATTCATCTGGGATCATGCCACGTTCTTTAGCCGTAAGCGCTTCATCAGCTTTGGCTTGTTCTGGACCAGTTTGTTCCCGAGCCGCGCCAACAGGAGACCAGTCATCATGACCAGAAGATGGCTGTGCTACAGGAGCCCAATCATTTGTCTGTTCCATTACTGCACCCTGTTTCCGCTCTTGTCATAAACATTGCCATTGGCATCTTTGTATTGTTGCCGTGAAGGACTAAATTGCAAACCTTCTACGCCGCGTAACGGTTCAGGCAACTGAGGTGCTGCTGGCTGAGTTGTGCCTTGAGCAGCAGGGGCCTTATACCGCTTAGGATTAAAGGTTTCTCCAGTCTGCGGGTCTTTGACAGAGTTTTGCAAACTTGCAAATTGTTCGTCTGTGATGTTCGGGTTTGCAGGAATACTGTCATAAGCTCGGCGCTTATAGCTGTCTAGGTCATTGCCCTTTTGGTGTGACCATGTAAGCTCATGCTGAACTGGTTCCATAGACCCAACAGGCTTGGAAGCCCACGCTGAATCCTTGTCATAGCTTTGGTGTGCTTCAGCCAGCTTTTGACCAACCAGCGCATAAAACGCAGGTGCGCTAGTTGCCGGAGAAGGAATTGCATCCTTTTCATAGTTAAGACCAGTTTTTTCAGCCCGAACAATTTTGTCAGCCTGCAACTGGTTAAACAGCAATGCGGTAGACTGTTTAAGAATTTGGTCAGCATCACCGGGCATTTTCTGCCAATCTGAAGGTATAAAGCGCCCAAGTCCTGCACTTTGCATTGCGTTAACAACGTCTGCTTTAGTTTGTGCGCCTCTACCTGTGTTAAATTCAGCACCAAGTTGTGCCAAGCGTTCCAAGTTAGAAAACGCTGTGTTGTATGAAGGAGCGCGGTTCTGCACCTCTGTAGAATAGTTGTTGATGCGTTCAGAACGGCCTTTGGCAAATTCTTTGTTCTGATCTGCTTGGTAAGAGATTGCTTGGTTTATTTTGTCGTCAAGCAATTTCTGCTGTCCCATGGCAAGTTCACGCAGTTTAATGCCATTAGATGCCACAGTAGGATCAGGGTTTGCGGCAAGCGTATTGGCGCGTTGCAAGTCAGCCTTAATCTGAGCTTGTTGCTGCGCTGCATCTTGTGGCACACCCGGAATTTTACCCTCCAAAGCTGCCTGATAAAGCTGCCCAGTGTTCATGGTGTTCATGTTTTGAGATGGTTTGTCCACATCAGGAGCAGGGACAGCATGATCCGGTGAAGTTGGCTGGCTTGTGGCAGCACCAACTTTAGCAGCTTTATCCGCAATGATATTTGAAACAGGAGATGTCGTTGTGCCAGCAGGCTTTTTAAGTCCATAAATGGAAGGGTCAATACCCTGTTTGACAAAAGAGTCATACATATAAGCGTTAAAGTCAGAAGGGGAATACTGCTGTCCTGTCATTTTGTTATACAAGACATCCTGCCCAGCGCCATTAACCGTATGAACAAAGTTATCCTTTGTGAAGTCAATCATCTGCTTTGCTTGCTTCATCTCAAGGTCTTTAGTGGACATGTATCCACTAATACCACCAGCAAGACCTTCAGCAAGGGCCTGACCACGAGTAGGCGCACGAGACGCGCCAGCAGTTGCAATAGCTGACAACAACGGTACCCAGAAACTTTTACCTGATGGCACAGCATCAGATGTCATTTCAGAGAATACATCACCCAAAGATGAATTGCGGCGGTTTGTTTCGTCACCCCGTGCCATAGTTGGCAAACGCCAATTTGGTCCCGGACCTTTTAGGCCAGTCCATGTGTCAGAAAGAGCGGACTTAATTTCAGGTGTCACACCATTCTTCTGCAATTCTTGGTCAAGGTCTTTGCCGGTACGCTTGTTATAGTCACGCGCAGCAAGTGTCCAAGTAGCAGAATCCATGTAGGGTTTTGTCATAGGCGCATTGCCGGTAACATCATCCCATGTGCTTTTAATAAATTGACCCGCACCAGCCGCAGTGGATTCACCGTTTTTACCAACACGGTTAGGATGCTGCTGGGTATTGTCAAAAGTTTCACCGCCATTAAGCACATCATACCGACCGCCACTTTCTGGCGCGTAAATAGCTTTAATAAGGCTTTGCCGATGCTCTGGCATATCCTCAAGGTTTTGCGGTTGAATTTTGTATTGCGGTCCATCTGATCCGCCGCCACCGCCATCATCACCGACAACATTGCCTTCATTGCCAGCATGATGCTCACGCGGAACAACGCCACCGCTGGCAAGGAAAAACGGGATGATTTTAGCTGCCGTGCCAACAATGCTTGCAGCGGTTCCAATGTCACTTAATGTGCTGTCACCGCCGCCACCGCCACCAGTTTTGCCGGGTTTAGGCGCTTCTTTTTCAGCTTCATCTTTGGATGATTCACTTGCGCTGACAACATCCTTTGGCAGCTCTTCGCCGGTCCCTTGATTTAAACCATAAGGGTCTGTGTTGCCTCCCATGCCAAAATGGCCGCGTGGCACAACACCGCCATAGGCAAAGAACCCTTCCAAATCTGGCGTTGCATCAGGAGGTGTGACATCCATGCCAACATTATCTGTTGAAGGCGTAGAATTGCCTTCAGGAATTTTAAATCCTGATTGCCCATCTTGGCTTTCAAGTGACACGGGGTTTGCTTTGGCGCTAGGCAAATCTGCTTTGGAGGTAGTGTCCGCCTTAGAAGTTGCGTCAGGTTTAGTATCTGTTTTTTTATCTGGAAACTTTTGGTCATACCAATCTTTAAGTTTGGTAGCATCACTTGCCAAACCTGAAACAGTTTTCCCAGTGCTTAGAGCATCTTGAATGCCGCTGCTTTGCTTCAATTGTGGGGAGCTTGCTTGCACCAATTTTGGTACAGCCAAAGACGCAGATGGAACTACGCCGGACGCACCGGGAGTTCCTGATTTGTTCCCTGCACCAGCGCCATAAGGGTTAGTAATTTGACCATGAGCTTGCACCAAAGCAGCCCAATCAGTCGGGTCAACCAGCATTTGACTGCCACCGACAGCATTACCGGCGGAATGATGCTCACGCCCGCCAAAGCTATATGCGCCCGGCTCCCAAACGCCGCCACCCATGGCACGGTGTTCTTTGGCATTGGCATCAGAAACTTTGCCATAGTCAACGGTTTTATAACCGCCCATGACACCAACGGCATCTGGCATTTTCTTTTCAACGTCTTGGGCCATAAACCCAATACGGATTTGGTCGTCGCCCTTATACTTAAAGCTGTAAATTGGCAGGCCATCATTGGCTGTACCAATCTTCTTAATGTCATGCTTTAAGCGTTCGTCGGATGCTTGCGTGGTAGAAGTAGTGCTACCAGACAACGCGCCAGTGCCTTCCGCAATATTAGCAAGGAACTGCGTAAGCTGGAAGGGGTAACCCTGTTGCTGCAAAAACTGCTGATATTTAGCAGTATCCAAAGCCTGCTGCGTCTGCTGGCCAACCGTGCCAGCCGCGAGCTGGGCGTTTGCACCAGCCAAAGCAGAACTTTGCGCCCCAGAGCCGAGGTTGGCCAACTGAGCGCCTGCGCCCATAAGGCCTTGACCACCAACTTGCTGTTGTTGTTGCGCCGCACCTAAGCCAGACTGGTAAGCCTGTGAATACAAAGGCGAAATAGCCTGCGCTGTGGCAAGGTCTTGCTGGCCCTGCAATACTGCGCGTTCAATGCCAGAGCGGTCACCGCCAAATGCCCCGCTTTTAATGGCGTTTGACTGCTGTTGAGCAAGCTGCTGGCCCTGTTGCTGTTGCAACGCTTTAACTGTCGGGTCAACAACAGACTGCACAAACGGGTTCTGATACCGTTGAATATCCTGTTGTGACAAAGGCTGGAAAGACCTAGCGGCCTCTTGAGTGTATTGAGCAGCAGTGTTGTAATAAGGCTGCGCTATACCTTGAGAAGCGTTAATATTTCCAACGGCTGCGTTCTGCGTGGCATTCAGAGGTGCAACAAATTCACCCGTATAAGGTGTATATGGAGTATTGGGCTGACCTGTTGTGGGGTCAATACCCCCTAACTGTTGCGCCTGAGCGTTGACAGCATTATACCGTGCCAGAACTTCTGGTGGAATAGAAACCGTGGTACTTGAGCTACCACCTTTACCGCCGCCGCCCATAGGTTACTCCACCTTACTTCCAATCACCAGTTTGCGCCCCATAAAGGAAAAACGCACCGCTTGGCGACCCGAATTGTCTTTCATACATCTTAATCTTGCCTGCTGTCCGGTGGTTTGAAAGAACACCAATCAGCAGGGGCATGTCTAAAGAATCGGCAACTTTTTTGGCAAATTCACACAAACATCTGGCTCGGCCACCTTTGGCACTGCGGTAGTCTGGGTGAATAAAAATTCCCTTTTCTTCCACCAACTTACGGCTACTATACCACGGACTGACAATACTTAATAGGATGGCACCTTCTGGTTTTTCACCTTTTTTGCCAATAATACCTACCATGCCATTGTTCAGACTGAGAGATGCGTAAATTTCTCTAAGCAGTTTCTCAGGCTCCGGTGACATAAAACCGTTCTCATCACAGGCCGAAAACGCTAACTCCATCATGTCGTCAATGTCTTCAACCGTACCTACTCTCACCGTAAGTTCTTCAGTCATACCGCCCCCTAAGCGTTAGTCCTTTTTTGGTGGAGGGAGTTTGTTAAGTGTTTTCACGGTTTTTTTGCGTGACTTCAAAACAAACTCGTCCAGCACTTTGTGGCCATGATCCATGTCACCGCCACCAATTCTCTTCACTGCATGAGGATGAATAACATATTCTCCGCCCGCTGCAACTATTGGCACGGGTATGTCATGCTGGTGAACTTCACCACCATGCGCTTTATGGTACTCACCGGCACCACCATACATGCCGGAGCCTTGCCCAAATGGCATAGCTCCCTGATGATAAGGTGATCCGCCCATAAAACCAAACACAGACTCAAGGTTTTTAAACCCGTTTATGGTGTTCCCCTCGCCATGAGATGACACAATGTCAGCAGGAAGCACATACGCGCCAGTGGGAACGTGCATTGGGAGATGGTCAGTACGGCCTGCCACAACGCTATGAATTGGGCCAGAATGTAACTTTATGCCATGAGGCTTAATGGGGTGGGGGCGGCCCATATGCTCGGAATAAGCTGTGCCACCTTCCGCTCGGGCAATACGGCCACCATTTTTAGAATGCCCAAGCTCGCCACCGGGGTCAATCCCATCCAAAGCACCTTGCCGCATAGAGGCTTCTACTAAATTGCCAAAAAATTGAGGCCCTATTTGGGGAGAGTTTTGTCCACCTAAAGCAGAAAACGGCATTGAGCCACTTATCATTGGGCCACCTAATGCTCGGTGTACGCGGCCTCCATGAGATTCAAATCCTGCGCCGCCATTACCGCCGCCCTCCCCGCCATGGTCTTGCGGTTCAGCCGCTGCTGCAACTGGTCCTCCGGGTTGATCTTTTCCGCCTGTAACGGCTTTGACATCTGCCCCGGTTCCAGCGGTTTCTGCCAAAACACCACCCATGTTACCGCCAAAAGCCTTATGTACACGGCCTCCGTCCATCTTCCCTACGGAGTCACTAAAAAAGTTACCGCTAAAAACGCGCTGGATCAGGTTTTGGTGGTCAGAGTCCGTGGCATGATCCTCTTGTGGCAATTGTGTGCCATTCATCCGAGCCTGATAAACAGGTGTATTGCGGATAAAATCCAGAGGCGTTTCTTCCCCGCCCTGTCCAGAATACGCCAATTTAGCCGACCAAGGGTCACCGGGGCGACCAGTTGGAGGTGTTGGCGCGGTTGCAGGCGCACGGAATCCACCTCCACCACCGCCAGATTGTTGCGGCTGCTTGGATGGAGTACCAAAATTATACGGGGTGCGGCCTAAATATTCTTGGTCATCCGCAGTACCCGGAGCGGGAGCAGGCGCTTTACCGTAGTCAAACGGTGTCATGCCCATATATTCTGTGTCATTACCAGTCCCGGGGGTGGCAAGCGGAGGCTGCACAAAACCAGTTTGTTTTCCCTCATAGCTCTCCAAAGCAAGGCGGTCAGGAGCGGCTTTTGCTTGCGTTATTTTTTTTGCCTGATTTGCCAAAATGTCTTCTGGTAAGGGCAAACGAGATTCTACATTTTGCCCTGCTTGCCCTGATTTTTGAGCCAAAGATTGCCGAACAGTTTGCGTGTCATGAAGTTTTTGTGTGTATTCCTGCAATGGAGTATCCCCAACAGGGAACCGCGCAGAAATTTCACTAGGAATGGTTGTTGTTGGCAACCCGCCTGAAGTGCTAATGGAATCTTGCGGAGCTTTAATTAAATAACCACGGGCTTGTGCGTCAGAACGTGCTTTTTCCGCATCTGCAATTTTAGAAATTTTGTTCTGCTCTTTTTCATATTGCTGCTCATATGCAATATATTGCGCGTCACCGGCTTGTCCCTGAGGGAAATCACGGCGGTACAAGCGTTTTGGCAAGTTAGGGGCATCAGCAATTGCTGTCATTTCACCGCCTTGGTAGGACGGAAGATCAGTTATATCAGGGTTTGTTCTTTCTTTTAATTTTTTAAACCGGCGTTCAATTGTTTCGGGCAGCATCCCACCTACAGCATTACCTTCTGAGTGATGTTCACGCCGTGCCACATCCAACGCAATAGCAACAGCCTGCTTCTGCGGACGGCCTGTGCCAACCAGCTCAGAAATGTTGGCGCTGATTGCTTTTTGGGATTTACCTTTTTTTAGTGGCATGGCTTATCCTACCGCGTAAGTGACATTAAGGGACATACCTGACCCCACTTTAATAACAAGACCAGATGTAAACACCAGCCCAGCGTTTAAAATACCTACTGTGTTTGGCACCACAATAAGCTGATTTGCTGTAGCAGCGGATGCTGTTGCGTTTGCGTTGTAAACACCACCAGCAGCAGAACCTGCAACTATGACAGAAACCCTGACCAAGTATCCCTTGCCAGTGATAACAAGCGTATCAGCCGAAACAGTGGCGGACGTAACAGTTCCCTGACCCCGGAGGTTGGCTTGGCCAACATTGTTTATGGCAACAACGCCATTCTTCTGGGCCGATAAGATGTCGTCTAAACTAGCCATCAGAAGCGCCCATCCGGTTGCAGCCTGTAGCGGATGTTGCCCAACCGCCAAAATGACCCAATGTCATTGCTCTCTATTCTAACAGAAACAAGCCTGCCACGGAAGCGCGGAGTTATGTATGTAATATCCTGTGTCATAGTATACGGGCCATACGCCGTTGGAGTTTGCCCAGCATAATCAGTGACATAAAACGTCATAAGGACGTTGGCGCTCTGGGTGCCGTTATAATAACCCCATTTCATATCAGGCCAAATTTGGTCTACAAACATCAAGATGTCAGCATCAGACATGGCAAAATAACCTGTCTGAAAATATGATGTCATAGGCTGGCCGTCAGCATCAGGGCTGGTTTCATGCTGATAAATAAATGTGGTGGTAGGGTCCGCGCCAATGGGTGGGCCTAGAACGGATTCATTTATCCACGCTGTGCGGCCAAGAACGCCATAATCCCACTGGTTTAAAATGAAGTTAAACTTAATGTAGTTGCTGACTTCACCGTTGCTGGAGTTGGTCGGGAAATACCAACTGATTTCACCAAACCGTGAATTTGCTGCAACGCGGATTTTGTCCAAATTGTTTGTGTCAAGCTCTTGGAAAACCGTGTCCCAAATAGGGCAAGGAATTGGAGTTGGTGCGCCACCATTATATGTAAAGAATTGGCTTTGCCCCATCCAATAAACGCCGCCATTAACCGTGCCAGCAGCCCTGCGCCCAATGAGACCGCAGCCTGTGCCAATCTCGTTGAACTGGTAAACATAGGGAGGCCCGACATACTGCATAGCCCAAAGGCCTAGGTCAGTCCAAATAAGACCCTGTTGAGGACCTTGTAAACATTGAACAATTTTTGAACCTTTGGGAATCCTGTAAGAACCAGCTTGATTGGTTACAGTAGGAGCCCAAGAGTTAAAGTTGTTAACGTCACACCACCGGATCAGAAGAGGGTCAACAATACCGGTCTGTGTGGAACCCCATGCAATGATTTGCCGTTGTGGCATTGCAACAAAGAAGCCGTTATTAACAGATGGAGCTTGCGGAATAACATCAGCCACCACGCTACCAGATGTCGGGTCCCATTGTGTAATTGGACCGTTTTGAGGGCTTGCTATAAGGATTTGACCCCAGTTGTCTAAACACCAATCAGTTGTGTTAATAGGAACGCCCGTCAAATTAGAGTTAATAGCGCCAGTTCCAGTTCCGTATCCGCCCGCACCATACGGGCCAACACCATACCCGCCGCCGCCGTAAGTAGAGCCAATACCACGGTATAAAACATAGTGCAGGTTGCCCGAATTCTCTGAAACGGTTGCAGTGGATGTCGCAAGCGTAGAGCCTTGTATAGTGAAAACACTAGAAGATGACACAGAAGATACTGTGTAATTGCCATAAACTGTAATGCCGCCAACAGTCGTAGCAACCAATGCAGGAAATGTATCCCCAACAAAGTACCCATGATTGTTCAACGTAACTGTAATGGTGTTTGTGCCAGACGCAGATGTATAACTTGGAACAGCGCCGCCCGTAGTTGTGCTTGTGGCATTAACAGGATTACCAAGTACGTCAGTGGCATATATATAAAAGCTATTGGTATTATTGGCATAGCATTGATATTGCCCAAACAACACAAGACCATCCACCGCAACCTGAGTTTGGATGTCAATGGTGTCAACATTCTGAGCGTTTGACCCGGTGATAGTCACCAGAACTTTGTTTGACCCAGATGTTGTTCCAAAACTTACCGAAGCGTCTCCGACAATTTTCTGTGGAGTAATGTCAGATAGACCGCCGTTGGTCGCCACAAGAAGCGCCCCGCCGCCACCAGATATTAACCCGCCAGAAACATAAGTTGTTGTTGTAGTGCTGGAAAATGACACGGAATGGTTAGTGCTGGCAGTAACAGCATAAGTGCCGTTATAAGCGCTAGGGTTTATTCCAGTAACAGTAATATGGAACCCAACCACAAAGGAAAACGGCCCCGTGTAAGTCAAGGTAACAGTTGACCCCGTGCCAGAAGCCCCAGTGACAACTATTGGCGCGTGTCCTTCAGCTCCAATTGCAAGGTATGAATTAGCGTTTGTGTCTTCCCAAGCCCACAGGTTACGGACAACCGAGCCAATGGCGCTGGAAATATACTTCGTCCATCCGCCCAGCTTTTGCACAAGCCCACCCATTGTTCGGTCTGGTATAAACCGAATGAGCTGACTTTCTGAAATGGCGGCTTCATTAAGGGCGGGGGTTTTGTTGGTATCCACGCCCGGGAGAATTTTAAGACTTGCGTGAGGCATTTGTTACCTCGTCGGAGTTGCGACAGGTGAAGTCCCATGTGAAGACCAAGCAGACGCTTGGAACTTCTTGCGGTATTCTTCCATCATAGCGCCCTGCAACAGCGTCTTGTACTGGCTTTCATATGACACAGCCATTTGCGGGTCATCATTGGCGCGGCCAAAGTTACGCTGGTAAGCAGACACATAAATCATGGATGCCATGATAAGTAGATCAGGCAAATACAAGCTAATGAATGTTGTCAGGTTTGTAGCTGACAAACTTGCTGGCCTAAACGTGCCAGTAACCGTTGCTGTATAAGAAGCATTTGGGTACGGATAAATGTAAATATTGTAATCCGTGACCTCATTAGCTGCACCACCAGTAATAAAGAAATACTGCGGTGTTGCTGTGTATGTGTTGTTGCCATACACATTATTGGCAAAATCACGAGTAATTGGCAAAAGCGGGTAAGTATTGCCTGATGTATCAGCCAAAACAACATTTTGTACTGTAACTAAACTTGCAGCAGGAACGTCAATATTGTTACCCGAAATGGTGTAAGAGTTTGTTGTTTGTGTAACTAAAAGGTCCAAATCCCGATAAATGCGGTTCTCGGCATAGGTAATCATCTGCGGGAGAATGGCAAGAAAAGCCGTATTGGTCGGCTCAACAACAGCCATTGTGGAGATTTGCCCCACATAACTTGTTGTACCGGCTACTGACCCATCGTAAGACAATCCTACTGTCATTGCTATTGCCTTAACTTGTTGCCTTTGCTGCGATTTTCAAACCGTGAAATCACTTGCAAATTCCACGGAACATGAAGGCCCCTAAAACCATCCCCCAGTAGGGGATGTATATGGTCCACCTCATAAACTATACCATTCTGCATAGTTTTTGCCAATGCAATGTCATAAAATTCTTGAATTTGCGCCTTTTGAATGGCTGACAACCAAGAAGGTGTTGCTTGTAACTTTTTGGCTCTATATTGAGCCAACCTTGAATTAACTTTTGGCCTATTATTTTTTGCATAATTTTTAGCAATATTTTTTATTTTCTCAGGGTTTTTGGCTTTATATTCTTTCTGTTTTGAAAAATTTTGTTCTTTTTTAACACCATGTCGTTCTAAAGAATCTTTATTCATGCAAGGTTTGCAAACGCCGCGCACACCCAAAATATACCGTTTATCGGAATAAAAATTACTTAATTCCAAGTTTTTTTGGCATTTTGAGCATATTTTATACAATTGCAAACCTTCCGTAATTGTTTGCCAATTTTACATCATAATGGTTCTGTGCATAGCCCGGTCCATTGTAGCCTTTGGCAAAACCTACCCAATCTTTGTCTTTTAACTTTTGCAAAAGACCATTGGAGCGGATGAAAGATGCCATCTGTGTCAACTGATCTTTCTCTGAATTACATGCAGCCTCAACCATTTCCCGAACCGAATCACACCCTGCGGCAAGAAAGTTGTTGCCCATAATTTGGCCCAGACCCCATGACACGGAGCGCAAAGCTGCGTCCTCGTCTATAGCACAAGCGGCTGTAATTTCTGCGTAGACCGCATCAGAGCCTTTTGGGTAAGGCTTCTCTCCCCACTTAGGGTAAGCTAAACCTTGGTCAACCGCTTGAGATTGTTTCTCAGGTAAAGCAGAAAGAAACTTGTAAAAGTAATGCCTCTCAAATAACGCCTTGGGACGATTTGCATGGTCAAACCCCGATCCGCCTGTTTCCACTGCCAAAACAGCCCGTAAAGCAGCCTCTTCTACGCCGAGGTCTGCCGATACTGACGAAATGTCATCATCACTTAGTTTTAAAGCCGCGCCAACAAAGTTCATTTCTTTTCCCCCAGCATTGGATTGCTGCTGCCAAACCAGAAGGACAGCACAAGCATTAACGCGCCATCCAACGTGCCAAGAACACGCGCAATCAGTTCCCGCATTGACGGGTCAATAATGTGCGTAAACAAGTAATACTGAATGATTGCCCAGCACACTACCGTAACGTATGACAGCACGGATGGCGTGTAAGAATGTGTATTTGCCGCCATGTCACGAGCAGAAGCCCTGTCGTCAGCGGCAATTTTTACCAAGTCAATGTCCAGTTTTTTCATCTGGACCTTGAAATCAGCGTCAATCTTCTTTAGCGCCGTAATCTGGTCAGGTGTGGCATTAGCCAAGGCATTTGTAATGTCGTCCTCTGAACCACCATCATGTCCCAAGAGGGCGGAGCTAAGGGCTTTGACAGCCATCCCGGCGACTGGTCCGCCCAATGCGCTGGCTATGGTTGGCGCGACATTTTCAATGAGTTTTCCAAAAATACCAAGGTTCATCAGTTAATTCTTTCTAAAAACATAGCTCCAACAAGCAGCATGACTGCCAAGGTTGCCATTACTATCATAAAAACAACCCCTGCTTCTTTTAACTCTTCAGCGCGTTCAGCTTGAGCTTTCTTATCTTCCCAGCGCTGTTTTTCAATTTCCTTGCGGATGTTAATCACTTCCTTTTGCACCTGATCCCAAGCTGCCAAACCGTACTGGCCGACAAACATGTTCTTGGCGCGTAAAGCTAAATCTTGTGCTTCTGCCTTGGCTGCATAACGCTCCATGGCAATTTGCTCTGCTGACTTTTTACTAAAAACGCTAATGCGTGGCGTTTCAGCAGATATATGGGTTAACTTGGCAACACTTCCCCAAAGGTCGGATAAGTCCGCTGCCATGGACTGAATTTCTTTGCCAGCCGCAATACCAGCCTGCAACGCGCCATAAGCAGCCTGAGCCGCCGCAAGGATGGTTAAAGGGTCCACGGCCTACTTATCCATTTTGTTTTCTAGGCGGTCAAAAATCTTTCCCAGCATATCCTCTATGCGTTTTAAGGAGTCATTAAACTCATTCTTTTGAACGTATTGTGTCGGGAGCATGACTTCAACGTCATGTATGTCTTTTTGCAGGGCTTTAACAGCTCCCCATAGCTCTCTCATGAACCAGCCAATAGCTGCTACTACTGCCCAAATGCCCATCTCAAGCAGGGAATGGAACTGTTCCATTTTATGTCGCCTCTACGTCCGCGTTGCCATTTCCCCCGCCAGCATAATATACCAAATTACCCTGCAAACGCAAATCATTGGGGTTCATTTCTAAAGCAATTTTACCATGCTCCAGCGCAATATCCTTCAGTCCAAGATGATATGCAGAAATGGCAGCATAATCATGTATTTGAAACCCCCAAACCTCTGGGTCTACCGTATAAACCATCAGGCGGTCTTTAATGCTTAGGCACCGCATGGAATAGGCAAAACACTCGTGCCACCTCTGCTGACGGTACATAAGAGCAGCAAGCTCAAACCACGGCTCCCGTGTGTTGGGGGCCTCTGAAGCAGAGTTAAAAAATGCTTTTTCCGCATTTTTAGAGTCAAACATTTCATTATAGCACCGTCCCATGACACGGTACGCATAGCACCGTTCATTCTCCCAAGTTGCCTCTGGCATAGCTAAATACTTTTTACATGCCTCAACCGAATCATTCCACCGGTAGTTAAATGAAAGTTCCCGTGCATAGTAGAACGCATTTCTGGGGCAGCGCGGGTCTTCTTTAACGGACAGCTCCAGCAGGTCCATATACTGGCCACGGGATTTTGTCGGGTCTGGCTTATGGACTGCCAATAGCATGTCAGTCTGCGCCCAAACTTCTGTAATGCGCCCGTCATGAATAGGGTACTCATGGCACGGATGATGCCACATATATCCGTGGCGAGCGTGGATTTTTTCATAGTAGAACGCAATACCCGCCCCCCAGTCAAACATATACCTCAACCGGGTTGTGTCGCCCGTCCACACACGCTCTATCTCTTCACGCCAGCCGGGTTGCAAAAGCTCGTCAATGTCCAGTGAAATACAGACATCAATGTCACGGGGAACCAGTGCCAACGCGGCATTACGCGCCAGATCAAACCGCCATGGGGTAATGCAGATGTCATGGACAACCGCGCCATGGACCCGCGCTACATCAGGCAACCCATCAGTGGACCCCGTATCTGCAATCAGGATCAGATCAGCTTCTTTGGCGGATTCACAGAACCGTGGCACAAAATGCGCTTCATTCTTGCTGATAGCGTAAACGCAAATCTTTAGTTTCACATCATGAGGAGTGTACACAAAAACGCCAATGTCGCCATCAACAGTATACCACTTAGGACTAGGAAAAAATAACAAAGCATCATCAATAGTCCAGTTGTCCGTGACATGACGCTCATAAGGATTTCCATCATATTCTTCCTGAGGGTAATAACCTATTGGTAGGCTTATAATAACTGTTTCACAGCAAGCTAAAAGTTTGTTAAATAAAGCATTAGCTTCCTGAACATTCATGTGTTCAAGCACATCGCCGAGAAAACCGACATCATACTTTTGGCTAGGTGTCCATTCCCGCGCATCCACATTGTGCAGCGTAGAATATAGGTTTCTTAGGCTATACTCTTCAATGTACGGACCCCATATTTCCACACCTGTCCATTCCAGATGAGGAAACATCTTGGCATAAGTACCCGCGCCACACCCAATATCCAGTGCGGTTTTAGGTTTAATCTTGTTGACAATACGCTTTATGTGGCCTTTGCCACAATCTGAACTAAACGGCATAAGTTCCCCCCCCTTGATGCCTAATGATTATTCATACAAAATGTTAATGCTACCAGCGTCAAATGTGTCTGTGCCGTTAGCAGTGGTAATGACGACTCGGTCTAACGCGCCAGAAAGTGCGGGAGAAACGCCGCCGCCATTAAACCCATAATAAGAACCAGAAACAACATCACCTAAAGAGGTTGACGAAACCCACGTGTTACTTCCAAACAATGTCAAAACCATACTTCCATACGCCAAACTTGCGGCGTTTCCAATTCCTATTACAAAACCGGATGTTGAGTTAACTGAGCCAGCCGTTGAACCTGTTCCCACATATCCACTTACTGAAGAATAACCAGAATTTGATACAGACCCAGATCCAATTTGAACCAACCAAGAGCTAGTACCGCTGGTAGAAACCCCATTAAACATAACAGTAATGCGTTTCACCCAAGATGGTATACTTGTAAACGTAATGCTCGTACCGCTGGTAGATGCTTGAGACGTACCAGAAACAATAGGGTAAAGAGTCCCTGTAGAAGCAGCAATGGTGCTGGACCCCGTAATAGTTCCTGCAAAAGTAGCATTACCTGTATGCGTACTTGTACCATTCACAGTCAGGTTATTACCAACCGTGACGTTACCGCTGGCGTCCAAAGCAAGATTGTTTGTTGCTGAGGCCGAGTCTTTTACGACACTTGCCTGTAATGTGCCTGACATGAGAGACTCCTGTTATTCGTACTGAATGTTGATGACACCAGCGTCAAATGTGTCTGTACCGTTGACTGTTGTGATAACAACACGGTCTAACGCGCCCGCCAAAGCTGGTGAATTTCCGCCACTTACTCTGAGCGCTCCTGCATTATTTAAATTCCCAGACGAAACCCATGTATTACTTCCAAGTAAACATAGAACAACATTCCCACTTATGACATCTGTCGCGCTTACGCTGGTATAAATTAGAAAACCGCTTGTTGCTGAATTATATGTTGTTCCAATAGAAGCGCCCCCGGTGTAGCCGCTACTGGTTACGGAACCAGACCCAATTTGTATTTGAAGATTGGATGTGCCGCTAGTACTAACGCCGCTAAACATTACGGTAATACGCTTTACCCAAGACGGAATGCCAGTAAATGTAATACTTGTGCCGCTGGTGCTATTCTGCGCTGTGCCTTGCACGAGCATCAAATTACCAGCCGTGCCAGTCAGAATACCAGCCGTAGAAAGCTGCATTTGCTGTGTGCCATTGGTATAAAATGACAGCGGCAAATAAGTGCCGGTGCCGTTAATACCTGACACAAGCTGGACATCCGTACTACCGTTGGTAGCAATCAGGATCTTGCTGGCATTGGTCGGGTCAGCAGCATTAGTTGCTTGCCAAGATGCAGCAGTGCTTGTGCCGTTTGGCAAAGCATAAATACCAGTTGAACCATTGGTCGTGCTGGTTTGGAAGCTGTTGCGGCTTGCCACAGTGGCATTAGTAAAGTCACCAAGAATCTTAGACCCCGTGCCAGTGATTGTTTCACCGGGGGTTGTGATACCTGCTGATCCGTCAATGGTAACAGTCATTGCCTTAACCCTTTACTATGTTCACCAGCCGAGTGTTCGGTTCCAGTGCTACAAACGCATGGTACTGTCCGACTTCCCAGTCAAGAATTGTACCAGAAGATGCTTCAGTTTCCCAGCCGTCACCCATTGCCTTTACAGATCCACGGGCGACAATGGAAATGTGGATGTCACTTTCGCCGTGATTATGACGCGGCAACTCATCCCCTACATTTTCAAAGTCGTAAATGGTTCCGGTCAGTTTACCAATGGCAAGAGGACGATCAAGCAACGACATTAGGCCCGCCTGTTCCTGTGACAGTTGTTGTCGGAGTCTGAGCAGGTGCTAACGGAGGGGTTGGGATTGCAATGCAAGCGTTCCCATTCCAATAGAATTTGTCCTGAACAACATCATCCGCGCAGGAAGTCCAAAACAATGGATCTGCTACAGGAAATGTTGAACCTTCGGGTTCCACTTGGGCAACACGCTCGCCAAGGTATGCCCCATCATAGCTGTAGACAGGTTCATTAGGAGATATAAGAGCTTTTTTCATATTCCACCTCAGTATTCAATAATAACAACGCCAGCGGCTCCAGCAGAACCAGCAGAACCACCACCGCCGTTCACGCCGCCGTTTCCGCCGCCGCCGC
>Ga0208379_1000046_pt1 | contig 61874 bp, 71 predicted proteins | sample CryBogCBE02Aug07_FD_184559 | JGI IMG/M metagenome (GOLD analysis project Ga0208379, IMG submission 184559) | Freshwater microbial communities from Crystal Bog, Wisconsin, USA - CBE02Aug07 (SPAdes) | ecosystem: Environmental > Aquatic > Freshwater > Lake | place: Crystal Bog, Wisconsin, USA... | reverse complement strand
CTGGACGTCGATTTCCGTACCGGCTCCTGCGGGGGGCGCGTTTCAGTTCGGGGCGTTCCAACCATCTCCGGCGTTTGAAACGGGTTTGGGGGCTACATGGGCTGCGGTAACTACAGTCGTGCCCCCCGAGCCTTACTTCAGCGCTGATACGACTTACATTACTGCGGATAGCACGGTGTACAGAGCAGACGTATCTACCGAAGTGGGTTGGGTACCTGTGGCGACGACTTGAGGAATCATCATGGCAATTTACTACAGCACGAACCTTAAAATCGCCATCCCAGACACGGGTACGCCGAACTGGGGTGCCCTCGCCAACAATAATCTTGGCGACCAATCGACCAATGCGTCGGGCATTCTGGAACAGGCGGTCAGCGGTTACTTCGTCCTTACGATGACGGGTAGCATGGCGATCACGATCCCGAATGGCTACGACAACAGCAGCCCATATGCGATTGCCCGCAACATGTACATTGAGTGTCAGGGGTCTTTGTCGTCCCCCGCCACGCTCACCGTGCCGACTAATAAGAAGTTGTACTTTATATACAACAACACGGGTCAGGCGCTTACGGTCACGACGGGTAGCAGCGGGGTTACGATTCCGACAGGCTCGCGTATCTGCCTTGCGTGTAATGGTACGGCTATCGTCCCGGCGATCAACTACATCGCCAACTTCTCGACCAATGCCATCGACAATACGCCTATCGGAGCCAATACTCCTTCGACGGGCGCGTTCACGACGTTGAACGCTTCTTCGCTCACGGTGTCGGGCGCAACGGTACTGAATGGTACGACGATTCCGGGGTCTGTAACGCTTGTTGATACAAGCTCTACTCAGAGTATCTCAGGCAAAACGCTTACGTCTCCAACGATCAATACCGCCTCTATTGTTGGCGGAACTATGCAGGGTGTCACTATTCAAGGAGACACTATTGAAAACTCCACGATTGGGCAGAGTACACCCACTAAGGCTAAATTCACTCAGGCATATACCGGCGCTGTTTCGATTTCGCCCTCTACAAGTGCTGCCTCAATTGATTGTTCGACGGGCAACGTTTTCTACATGACGCTCGCTGCCTCGGCAGCGATCAATACGCTGACGTTTACCAATCAGGGTGACGGACAGACCATTAACATTTTTGTGACTCAACCCGCCAGCGGTACGGCTGCGACGATGTATACCTCGTGGGCCAAGTGGCCGGGAGGCGCTCCGTCGCCCCTTCTTAGCACCACGTCGAGCGCGGTAGATCTGATCGTTGCCACATATCGTGGCACTACGTGGTACGCCACAGTTGCTAAGGCGTTTGCATAATGACATTCGCGGTACGTACGCTTGGCTATTTGGCGCGTGGCGCAAGTACATCAATCACTGTAGGTTCGATGTCGTCAGTCAATACCGTAAACGGAAATTCTTTTGGTTGGTGGGGATGGAGTTCAATTACCAATACGGGCACGCCTTCAGGGCCGTGGCTACTATATCCGGATAACGCCAGCGGCAGCGTTTCCCCCAGTCCTTACATTGTGAACGGCTTGACGGTGCTTGGGGTTGTTTCAAGAAGTGCCCCAAATGGCACGGTCGATGCGGCGGTTTATTATGTTTATGTTAGCGGAAACCATACGACTGGCATAACGACTTTGACAATTAACGGCACAACATTGACTAGCCCCGTTGCAACTTACGATTCGACGGGACAAGGCTCAGTATCAAATACGAGATTTACATTCACGCGTACGGATACGACTACGTTGTTTGGTACAACGGTTGGTGCAAAAATATCTGTATCCATTACTTGAGGTATCCACATGTCATTGTTCGATTACATCAAGAACGCTCCTAAATTCTTTGAACTGTTCAAGGAAGGTAAGGAAGTTGCCGATCCCACGACGTGGAAGAATCGCACCATTGCGACCAACGTCCTGTTGGCTTTGATCGGTACGCTCCTTGCACTTGCCAAGGCTTTCGGCTACCCACTGAGTCTTGACAATGACACCATTCAGAATCTTGCTGCGGGTATTGTTGCTATCGTCGCTGCTGTCAATGCAGTCATGCACGTCATTACGTCGGCAAGGGTTGGAATGCCGTCCAACAGCGGGAGTGGTTCCACAGCCGAACAGCCCGTGGACGGTGGAAAGTCTTGAGAGGGCTGAGTTCGATATTGGGTTCTCGTGTTTATTAACGGAGGATTGAAATGAGTTTTTTCACTACGATTGAGAATGATCTGCTTGCGGTCAAGAAGTGGTTTGAAGGTAGCCCGATTGCTGCCGCTGTCGAAGCCGATTACAGGGCTTGCGTCACCGAACTGAACCAGATTGCCGTTGCGGATCTTGAAAACGCGGTCAAAGTCATCGGTCTGGCTGTCCTGTCGGCTCTTGCCTCGGGCGGCACCAGCGCAGCGATTGCTGCGGGTCTTGCTTCGGCTGAAGTCGAGTTCAAGGCTCTGGGCAAGGACATCGCGGCCAAGACTGTGACTACGCTCGTTACGACGGTCGTTAATCAGGTTGCGGCGGCGACGACCCCGGCTCCGATCACGGCTCCGGCGGCTTAATCATGTTGAACCGCATGAACGTCAGTCCAAACTGCGCGGCGATCACCAAGCAGTTTGAGAGTTGCCAATTAGAAGCGTACCAAGATCCGATTGGTAAGTGGACGGTCGGCTATGGCCATACTGGCCCTGACGTTTATGCGGGTCTCAAGATCGACCAAGCCCGCGCTGATTATCTTCTGATGCTGGATCTGCAAAGTGCCCAAAACACGGTCAACAATCTTGTTGAGCCGCAGATCAATCAGAATCAGTTCGATGCGCTGTGTGATTTTGTGTTCAACGTCGGTGCGGGCAACTTCAAAGGCTCGACGCTTCTGAGTCTGGTCAATGCGAAAGACTTCGATGCGGCGACCAAGGAGTTCTCCAAGTGGAACAAGGCTGGCGGCAAGGTGCTTCCGGGTTTGACCAAGCGACGTGCGGCTGAAGCGGAACTCTTTGCGAGGACTGGAAATGGCCAAGAAAAAGCGTGAACACACCTACCAACTAGAAGATGGTAAGTGGTATCGGTCGGCCCACGGTCGGCCTCCGTATCATCACGAGTGTTGCGACTGCGGACTCGTTCACTCTATTGAGTATAAATACGAGCAGGGCGCAGTCTGGGAAAAATGGACCCGTGACGAGAAAGCAACGGAAGAAGCCCGTAAGCTTCGTGAAGGCGAATAATCATGGCTTTGGTCAAGATCCATCCGAAACCGGGACTCAATAGAGAGTTGACGAATTACGCCAACGAAGGGGCGTATTACAACTGTGACAAGATCCGGTTTCGTTACGGCTTCCCTCAGAAGCTCGGTGGATGGGTCAACAACAACGCAGGGGCTACCTTTGCGGGCGTTGTACGTACATTGTTCAACTGGGTCACTCTGGATGCCCAGAAGTTGCTGGCGGTCGGCACCAACCAGCGGTACTACATCCAGAACCAAGCCGATCTCAACTATTATGCCATAACGCCAATCACGTACACGGCGACGCTTTCTCTTGCATTCACGACGACCAACGGAAGCAGCCTTGTCACGGTAACCGATCCGAACTTCTCTTCTACGGTTGGGTCGTTCATTACGATTGCCGGAGCTTCAAGTTATACGGTTAACGGAGTCCTGCTCTACGGAGCCTACGAGATTCTGGCCGTACTTAATGCAACGCAATACGTCATCCGGGGTAGTAGCACAGCGACTTCTTCAGGTACAGGCGGCGCGACGGTCAACATCAATTATGAACTGTCGGCGGGCAGTTCGACCTATGCTGCAACGCAGACGGGTGGTTGGGGTGCCGGTGGCTGGGGTACGGGTGGCTGGGGTAATAACATCGGTGGGTACGTCCCGCTCAACCTGTGGTCCCAAGCCAACTGGGGCCAAGACCTCATCATGGCGCAACGCGCCGGTCAGATCTATTACTGGCTCAAGAACACCAACGACCTTGGCTACCAAGCGTATTCACCCGCGATAACCATCAACTCGTATGCGGGTTCTATACAGAAAACGAGCAAGGCAACTACGGCTTCTAGCAATAGTGGAACGTCAACTATCACCGTAACGGATACGATCAGTATCGACGTAGGGTCCACAGTTACCGGCGCGGGCATTCCGCCAAATACTTACGTTTCTACAAGTTGGAACGGCAGTACGACAATCCCATTGACGCAACCCTTGTCATCTACTGTCGCCCAAGGCGCGACGATTTCTTTCTCATACTCGGGGCAGAACGCGCCCAATGAGACCAACCAGATCGTCATCTTCAGCACGTATCAGTTTGCTGTGGCGCTAGGCGCTACACCGTATGACCCAACAACGTTCTCCCCGACGTTCAACCCCATGCTGGTGCGCTGGTCAGACCAGTCTGTGCCGTATGAATGGACGCCGACGACGGCGAATCAGTCCGGTGAACAGTTGCTGGCCAACGGATCTTACATCGTAAGCGGTGTTGCTACCCGACAGGAACTTCTGATTTGGACCGACAAAGCGCTGTACTCTATGCAGTACATCGGCGCTCCGTTCGTATTCAACTTCCAGACCTTGATGGACAACATCTCCATCATGTCGCCCAATGCCATGATCACGGTGAACAACATCACCTACTGGATGGGTGTGGACAAGTTCTACGCGTATAGCGGTACGGTGCAGCCGCTGGTATGTCCGGTGCGTCAATACGTGTTCGCCAACCTGAATATGAGTCAGTCCTATCAGGTCGTGTGCGGGCACAACGAAGCGTATAGCGAGATCTGGTGGTTCTATCCGTCCACCAACAGCCAGACGAACGATAGCTACGTTGTCCTCAACTACATGGATCAGTCGTGGTACTTCGGCACCATGAACCGTACCGCATGGTACGACTCGCCGTTTGCCACCAACCCGCTGGGCGCGTTCAGTATTCAGACTTCTTACCTGACGACCAACCTGCCGGTGGGGTCTACTGTGATCCCCATGACGACTTCTATCTCCTACCCGAATTCGGGGTCGATCACGATTGGTACGGAGACGCTGGCATATAGCAGCAACTCAGGCGGGTCTCTGACGCTAGTCAACGGTACGGCGACCACTCAACAACATTACCAGTACGACAAGGTATCGTATGTGGTCCCCAACCAGATCCTGCTGCATGAGGTCGGTACGGACGACGGCTCGGTGAGTCCTTCGATTGGCATCAGTGCGTATATTGAAACCACGGACTTTGAATTGGATTCGGGGGATCACTTCTCGTACGTGTGGCGCATCATCCCTGACATTACGTTTGATGGATCGACGCCCAACAGCAATCCGCAGGTGACGTACACCCTGAAGCCCCGGCAGAACCCCGGCTCGTCCTATACTTACCCGGTAGATACCCCGGTAGTTACCTCGACGCAACTACCCCCGACTCCGCCCTCTATCGCGCCTGTCGAACAGTACACCGGTCAGATATACACGCGGGTCCGTGGGCGGCAGATGGCGATGCGGGTCGAGTCTTCACAGAAGGGTACGGCTTGGCAGTTGGGTGTTACCCGTGTCGATGTCCGTCCGGATGGTAGGCGCTAATGTCAACGCTGACCCCCACCAAAGCACCCAACCTGCTTGTTGCGCCGCCGCAATACGACGCGGGTAGCCACAATCAATTCGCCAATCAGTTGCGGTTGTACTTCAACCAGATCGACAACAACGACAAGCAGACCATTCAACAACTTGGTAATCTTGCCGTATATCAGTGGCTTGGGGAATTCCTCTAATGGCGTACCAGAATATTACGCCGGTTAGACTCGGGCAGGTTGCCTTGACTGCATCGTATGGCGTTGTCTATACGGTCCCGGCGAGTACACGCACGTTCCTCAAAGACGTTGATATTTGCAACACGAACAGCACGGCGGTCACCGTCACTCTGTGCATCGTCCCGGTAGGCAGCGCCCCGAATACGTACAACGCCATTTTCTACCAAGCCGCCATCCCTGCTTACAGCACGATGCAATGGACTGGATCCCAGATCATGAACACCGGGGACACCATCCAGATGAAGGCCAGCACGACGGGCGTCACGGCAACTCTGACGGGCGGTGAGTCTCAATGAGTATCACGCTCTACCCACCGTTTGCTGGCAGCACTGAGTCGAGCCTTGCGGCTCCTTGGTACATGCAGGTGGCCCGTGGTCTCGTGCCGGGGTGTTCGGTTGTCAACGTGTACGGATACCAGAACGCTTTGCCTAATAGCAGCGGCGCTACGTTTTATCCGGTTTGGGAAAACACTACGCAATACACATACCCTGCGTCAGCGGCGCAGGTATTGCTCTGGAGTTCATCAAACTCTGACACAGCAGTGCAAGTCCTAATCAACGGACTCGATTCTGGATACAACCAGATTTCAGAAACTCTTACCCTGACTAACGGCACGACAGGCGTTACTTCCGTCAATTCGTATTTGCGGATCAACGGTATTTCGGTGGTCGGAACGGTCAACGCGGTAGGTACGCTGAACGTAGGCAACGCGGGTAAGACTCTTCAATACGCTGAGATTACCGCCGGATATGGCAAGAGTCAGATGATGATCTACACCGTACCAAACGGTTACACGTTCTATCTGACGCGTTCCAATGCTTACTCAAGCCTTAACGGTAACACGGCGGGCAACTATTCGTTTTATCGCGTGTACACACAATCCAGTACGGGCCTAATTCAAATTCTTCTTCAGGCTCCGTTCACGAACGAATACGGAACGCTTCGTGTAGCCCCACGCGCCTATCCGCAAAAGACCGACGTTCAATGGCAAGCGGCGGGTGAACCGTCGTCCGGTTCGTTCCAAGTCGGTATCGGCGTCGAAGGCATCCTTATTTCTAATACAGCGGTGTAACTATGTTTACAGGTGAAATGCGTCCATTAGCCCACCACCCGCATCACGCGGCGCTTGGACTGGCTTCGCTTGGTCGTGGCGACGACAAAATGCTCGTGCACATGACTCCGCAGGAAGTGGGTGGTCTCAAGCAGTTGGCAATGGCTGCTGGCGGTGACCTAACCGTTAATCCGCATACGGGTCTATACGAAGCAGGGTTCCTGTCTTCGATCTTGCCGATGGTTGCAGGGTTTGGTCTGAACTTTCTCCTGCCGGGGCTTGGGTCGCTGGGCGCTGCTGCGCTTACCGGCGCTGCCGATACCGCCATCACGGGTAGTTGGAAGAAGGGCCTCATGGCGGGGCTTGGCGCGTACGGCGGTGCTACCCTTGCTGGCGGCATTGAAGGTGTGGGCGCGAAAGCAGCGTCAGACGCTGCGGCAAATGCAATAACAAGCGGAGCAGAAACTGCTGTGCCACAAGGCATCAGCGCTATTGACGTTACCAATCCGTTGACTGGAGAAGTGGCGCAGATGCCCGCAGTGGCTTCTGGTCAATTGGCTGGAACCGCTGGTTCTGCGCAAATGCAAGCGCTTAATGCCGTCAACAACTCCCCGTGGCAAGCGTTCAAGACCGGTCTTGGCAATCTGAACCAGCCGGGGGCGCTTAGCTCTATTGGAAAGGCTATGGGTCCGCTTGGTATGGCGGGCGCTGCCGGATCCGTTCTTGGCGCAGTCAGTTCAGGTCAGCCGGGAATGACCGCTGCAAACACCGCAGCGGCTCCGTATTACAACACCACCTACGATCCGCGTACGCAGCGGTATTCACGTGGCAACTGGAGTACGCAATTTGCAGGGACAGGATATACGGGTGCGCCGGGACTTAATCAGGTCCAAGTCGCAGGTGCCGCACCGCTTGGTTCGTTTGCCAATCCGTACGGGTCTATCGCACCGGTCAATCCTTATGCGGTGAACGGCAAGGAAGGTGGCTCAGTCAAGCACATGGCGGCGGGCGGTACGTCCAGCAATCTTCAGGATTACTACAAGGGTTTGATGAGCGGCGCGAACACCACGTCCACCCTGCAAACTCCCAGCCCTGCGGCCAACAATGCGTACATGGCCGGTATCAGCGCGGGTACTGCTCCGACGACTCCAACTGGCGGTGCCGGTATGGGGTTCTTGGGGAATCAGCAGCCGCAGTCGGCAACCAACCCGTACGGCTACACGGCCCCGCCTCCGTCCTCAACCACTACGTCAGCGACGCAGACTCCGACAACCCCTCGGTTTAGTGGCCTTGGTGGGTTTGGTCCGTTTAGTAGCGGCACAGACGGCGGAGACAGTATGCCGTCTTATACGTGGAATCCGGCCACGCAGTCTTACACTCAGACAAACTCTGGCTTTGGTCGGTTTGGCGGTGGGGGCGGCGGCAAGGCGGCGGGTGGTGGGATTGGTTCGCTCAACGCGTTTGCTGGCGGCGGCACGACCCTTGGCTCTTATTCGGACGGTGGGCGACTGCTCAAGGGTCCGGGCGATGGTATGTCCGATGACATCCCAGCACATATTGTAGGGAATAAGCCACAACCCGCTGCCTTGGCAGACGGTGAGTTTGTCATCCCGGCAGATGTTGTCTCCCATCTTGGGAATGGCTCTACAGAAGCCGGTTCGCGTACACTCTACAAGATGATGGATCGCGTGCGTCAGGCTCGCACCGGCAACCCCAAGCAGGGTCGTCAGATCAACCCCGATAAATTCATTCCGGCTTAGGAGATAAACATGGCAGGTGGAGCAGGACAGGCGACGCCCCCGATGGGGCAGCAGATGATGCGGAGTCCGATGGCTCCCGCTGGCGGTCAGGCGGGTAAACCGGCGGCTCCCGGCGGTCAGACGATGCCGATGACAGGACAACAGATGCCGGGTCAGGTGGGGCAGCTTGGCGGACTATTCGGCGGCGTCGGCGGTGGCATGGCGGGTATTCCGGGTCAGCAGATGCCGATGCAGCAGACACAGCAGTTTCAGAATCCAATGACCTCCACCGGTCTTGCTTCCATTGCTCCGCAGCCTAGCGGTTTGCAGCACTACGGCCCGCAAATCAGGAACAGCTAATGGCCCTGACCGTCACCTACGTTCCTTATGGACAGCTCTCTTACGTGCTGCCAAAGGTTATTCACAACCTGAAAAAGTCAGAGTTGTGGACGCGGGGACGGGCGTCTATTGATGACATCGTGCGATTTCTTTACACGATGCACATGCAGTTGTGGGCGGTACATGATCCTGAGACGGAAGACGTTTGGGGTTATGTCATCACGGAGATCAAGCAGTATCCCCTGTGCAAGATGCTGGTATTTCAGTACAGCGCAGGCGATGAGGGAGTGCTTGATTTATCTGGGGATCTGGTGTTTACGGAATTGGAGAAGTTTGCAAAAGATCAGGGCTGTCAGGGGATTGAATTCTTTGGGCGTCCCGGTTGGCGGAATCATGCTCGCAAGCATGGTTGCACGTCGCAGACTGTGGTCTATGAGAAGTTCTTCCGATGACAACTCATATTCAATTGATTCAACTCGGAGGCTTGGAGGGCATCCTTTACGCTTTCGATAAACGTGGTGAAGGTCTCATGGCACATGTGCATGAGGAAGATACCGCGCACGATATTCTGGTCATGAAAGGCGCAGTTCGCGTGTCGGGTGATATGCCGTCAGTCGTTTTGGTTGAAGGCGAACACCACGCGCTTGATTGGAGCGCTTTACATGAAGTCTTGGCGCTTGAGAATAACACGGTTATTTTCAATCGGTTTTTGTATGGCGTACCTGCGCCGTTTAGAAACCTGCCTATGGATCGGCGTACAGGAAGCATGGACGACACGCTTCATTTCCCGATCCCCTACCACATTGTTTTGAGGTGAGTTATGTGCAGCGGTGGCGGCGGGTCTAGTCAACCCACACAATCGACAGTCTACAACACCAACCTACCGACCTATTTGCAAGGTCCGGTACAGCAGCTTGCTGGTCAAGCGCTTGCGCTAACGAATACAAGCCAGAACCCGTACCAGTCCTATATTGGTAACGCGGCTGCTGGTGGTCAGGGTATTCAAGGTACGACCGTTGCCGGGATGACCCCGTTGCAAGTGCAAGCCATGCAAAACATGCAGCGAATGGGTGTGTCGCCGCAGACGCAGCAAGCGTCTGGTATGGCGGGGCTGGTTGGCGCTCAGGCGATGGATCCGTCGCGGTATCAGCAGAACATCCAGAACTACCTGTCTCCATATACGCAGAACGTCATCAACCAGCAGCAGAATCAGGCTATCGCGGACTACGCACGTAGCCTCCCGCAGTTGGGATCCGCCGCTGCCAACGTCGGTGGTTTGGGTGGATCGCGCGAAGCGTTGATGCAGTCCGAAGCCAATCGAAACCTTCAGAGCCAGTTGCAGGGCATCACGGCTGCTGGGCTTCAGAGTGGTTATCAGAACGCGCAGGGCGCGTTGCAAAACCAACAGCAGATGGGGCTTGGCGCGGCACAGGCGTTGGGTTTGCTTGGCCAGAACCAGTATGCGCAGCAGATGGGTATCACGCAGGGGCAGAACGCTCTTGGTACTCAACAGCAGCAGTTGTCGCAAGCGGTCAACAATGCGCTCAATCAGAACTTCCAGAACTACGTCAATTATCCGTACGCGCAGCAAGCGTTTTTGTCGGGTATCCTCCACGGCACGTCGCCGGGAGCGTTGGGCCAGCAAAGCACGTCGTCCACGTATATGTCTCCGGGCAGCGCGTTGGGACAGGCGGTTGGTCTTGGCGGTGGCATGGCAAGCTTGTTTGGTGGTATGGGCGCGGGGGCGGCAGCATGAGTATTCTTGCTAGTGATCCGGCATATCAGAAAGCGTCCGAAGCCATTGCGGGTATGGACCCTGCTAGCGCGTTGCAATACCTTGCTTCGCATGGTTTGAATCAGGCGCTCGCCATTGGCGTACTGGAAGCCGCTCAGTTGAAGCGTGCCGCACAGACGCAACAGGCTATTCAAGGCGCTATGGGTCCGCAGCCTAATGTGTTGCAGAACACCCATCAGATGTTCCAGCAGATGCCTCAACAGATGGCGCAGCAAGTGGCCCCGCAAGCGATGCAAGCCGTCCAGCAGCACGCTGCCGATCAAGCTCGTCAGGGCGGAGTCGCGGATCTTCCGGTCAACCCGGATCTGTACTCATTTGGTAAACCAAAAGGTATGGCCAAAGGTGGCGTCGTTGCGCTTGCTACGGGTGGCAATGCTGGCGGTCCTTACGGCGTAGAAGCTTCTACGGATCCTGTCGGCGCGGATGGCACTCCCATGCTAGCCCATGATGAACAGGGTCGCCCCTTGAACATGGCAATCGACGCAAGCGGCAAGCTGCATAATCTTGGGGCAGTGCCCAATATGGGCGAGTATGGTTCGCTTGTATCTCGCTCCAATCGCCCGTTGAACGACGTAGAAAAAGAATACGCGCAGTCTCAGTATATGGCGCATCCCACTCAGCGTATGCAAACCACTACGCCTGATACGGGGATTGCTGCCGGGATTGGTAGTTTCTTCAATAATCTCTTTACCAGCCCTTCCAGCTATGAAGAAAGGCTACGGCAACGAGAACAAGCTTTCCGCAACCCCTCGCAAAATCAGGCACCTATTCCTCCGGAAGTTCTTGCTGCTCGACAGGCCGCAGCAAGTGGCGCTGCGCCGTCTGTACCTCCTAATGCAGCAGCTCCTGCGGGTACGCCCCCTGCGGCTCCCACCAATACTCCGCCGACTAATGCGGCTCCCACCGCGCCAAATGCTGCGAATGTTTCGGAACAAACCAAAAACGTTCTTCGTATTGGCGGTATGAATCTGGATGAAAGCAAAGACCCGTTGATTGCTTCTTTGGAACAACACATCAGGGATGCGCAGCCTAAGTCGATTGCGGATCGTATAAGAGAGCAGCGTGAAGCGCTGGGACCGAACGCTGGCGTGGAAGAGTACAAGAAAGCGCTTGACGCGCAGTCTGGCATGGCAAAGATGAACGCTGAATCTCAGATGCGTATGGCGCGGGCAGGCGCATTCTTCAACATGGCGATGGCTGCGGGCCAGCCGGGGCAGGCGGGTAACGGGCTTACCAAGTTCCTCAATGCTGCCGCCACTGGCGGGCTGTCTTACTCTCAGGCTGTGCCGCATATTCAACAGGGTCTCATGGCCGCGCAGCAGAAGATCGCGGAAGACAAATTCAGGCTTGCCGACGCGCAGCGCCGTGAAGATTCCGAAATGTTGCGCGATGCGTCTCGTGAGTATGGCGCGGATCAGCGCAACTACTCTGCAATGGTCGGAGACTTGGCTAAGTTCAAGGCGCAAGAGCACGCTGCGAACGTCCGTACGCTGGTGCAGGAAGCTGGGCTGAACGCTAGGTCGAAGCAATACAACGATACGATTCAGGCGCAGTACATAAAAGCTGATGCCGCTGAAAAGGGTAAATTCATTCAATACGGCATGGTCGGCGCAGATCAACGACTGGCCAACGCCAAAAAAGCATACGACAATGCACAATTGGTTGCCAAAAACAACCCAGCAATGTTGAATCAGATCGAAACGGAATATAAAGAAGCTCTGGCTTATTACAACGCGTGGAACAGTGCCGCTATGCAGCACGCGGGTATCAGTACGCCAACCCCCGGAGCGCCAACCAAAGACTACAGCGCAAACTGGAAATAAACCATGCCTAAGTCGTGGCCTGAAGTTGCGGCAAGTGCCTCTTATCAGGCGCTTAGTCCTGAAGAACAATCAGAAGCTCGTGATCAATACTTTCACGATGTGGTTGCTCCTAAGCTCAATCCAGAAGATATGTGGCCCGCATATCGTCAGTTCAGGGAAAGCACCGTACCGCAACCGGCCTCGCCTAAATCGGGTGCTGGAGCTACGTTTGCCAAACGCGCCGCACTTGGCGCGTTACCTGCTGCGGGTGGGTTTGCGGGCGCAGAACTTGCGGCGGGAGCGGCGGCTCCGTTGGCTCTTAGCGCGGCGGCAATCAACCCCCTGCTGGGTGTCGGTGTCGAAGGACTCGCTGCGTTGGCGGGTGCTATTCCGGCTGGATGGCTTGCTGGTAAAGCACAGCAGGCTGCAATTGACGCGCTACCTGAAACTGCCAAGAGACTCAAGATCGACCCGGAGACATTGCTTGCGGAAGAGAAAGCGCATCCGATTGCTGCGCGTCTCGGTGAAGCTGCCCCCAACCTAGCGTTGATTCGCCCGACTCTATCGGGTACCGCCGCGTTGCTTGGCAAGGGTACGGCAGAAGAAGTTGCTGCCGCTCGTAAGGCGGCGTTTACCGGTGCGGGCATGGGCGCTGCTGGAGATATAGTCCAACAAGGAGTTACCGGACAGCCAATTGACTGGACGGACGTTGCCGAACAAGCGCTGCTTGGCGGGCTATCCAATACTCCTACCACATTGGGCCGTGCAGTTGGGAATGCCGCGCGTCGAACTATTGGCGCGGAACCTATGTACGATCCGCGTGCGCATCAGTTTGTTCCTGAAGAACCTACTGGTGAATCCACGGCACAAGAACCTACCCCGCCCCCGCCTCCTAGCACTACGAAGGAGGAATCGCTATTCCGCGACATGGTGATGGATGTCCTTAAAAAGAGTCCCACCATCAAGCAATTCAGAGACGCCACAGGACTTGACCACAAAACGGCCAAAGCCGAAATGGAACGCCTCGTCAACGAAGGCTATCTGACCTACGACGACAAATCTGGTCGGTATTCGGTCGTTCCTGAAAATGCGCAGTATTCGTTCGTGAATGAAGGCGAACGCCCCCGTGCCGCGCTCAATGAAGTTCCGTCTGAACAAGCCGCTCCTGCGGAAGCTCCGTATGTATCGAAACGGCAGATGGAGTTGTTTGGTACGACGCCCGAACAACCTTCATTATATGTAGATGAAACAGGCACGGCATCAACTGTTCTGCCTGACCGAAATGAAATTGATGTAGCTCGTAAGGCGGCGGTTCAGCAACAACTTTCCGCATTGCCGGAAGGTTCGCAGTTCGACATTTTTGGCGGCACGTCGCGTGCGCCTGAACCGGAAGCCCCGCCGCCGGAAGCGACCCCGGAAGTATCCGATCAGCAGCGAGATTTGTTTGGCGCGACGTTGCATGTCGATCCGCAGGGCAGAGTCTATACAGGTACTACTCCTGAGAACCTAGCGCCCCCGTATCTCAATGACCCGCAAGCGGAGTTCTTCCGTCAGGAAGCATTGAAGAAACAGAAGGCTGCGCAGGACTTCATTGCCGCTAAACAGAAAGCCAAAGATGATGCCAAAGCTGCGCGTGAGGCAAAGAAAAAGAAAGCTGCCCCACCTGCCGAACCTGAAGTGATTACTCCCGCCGCCGTCACCGCACCTGCTGCGGAAGGCGAGACGTTCGATTCGGAAACGTACAATAAAGCGTTTGAAGCGATCATGGCGCAAGGCAAGGCGACGGTTCCGGTGATCCAAAAGGCCACGGGCGCTACTCGTACAAAAGCTTTGCAATTCATGGGCGATCTGCGTAATCGCGGCATTACGGACAAAGGCAACAATGTTATCGGCAAAGAAGCTGCCCCTACTGTTAAACCAGTAAAGCTCAAAGCCCCGGAACCTGTTAAGCCTACTAGCGTGGCTGATCGTTATCTTGAGCTTATGGATCGTCTGGAAGAAGGATACTTCAACAGAACCGGCCTCATTACCGATAAGACGTACGACAAAATTGGTGAGATGACCAACGGGTTCAAGTTCACAAAGAACGATGACCCCAAGATTCTTGATCAGATAGAAAAGATGCTCCCATCACGGGAGAAGATTGCTTCCACACCTCCTGTAAAACAATTGTCGGATATGATGGAACAAATCCGCGCCGAAATTGGCGGTAAGGGTGAAGCGCTTCCGGAAAAACAACGCGCGGTTGAAGAAAAATCGCCGCAAATGGAACTGGACATGCCCGCTGGTAGAATGCGTGGGTACGTCCATCCTGAAGCCGAACCACCATTGGCCGAACCGAATTACGGCTCTGCTCCGTATCAACGGTCTTTGTTTGAGCCTCAGTTCCAACAGGGAGAACCTTACAGCCGCGAAAAAACCAAAGAATGGTTGGAGGCGCAGAGTAAGAAATCCCCCGAAGAGTTGCGTGAAGAAGCAGCGCGAAGTGGCGTGCTTAATCTTGTTGGCCCCAAAGAACGACTGCGGGCCATTCAAAAACTGTTTGGTAGAAGGCCGCATCCGGATACTGAGGCTGCGCCTAGCCCTCAAGAGCGTGCCGGAAAGTTTAGAGACGCTGCCATTGAAGCGTATGAGAATGGCAAGATTTCATTCAAGACGTATGAAGAGATTAAGGATGAACTGAAGAAGCGGACGCCCGATCTTGCTCGCGTTGAAAAGCTGCTTCAGAACAAAGCCGCCGAACGAATCGCGGAACGTGAAACCAAACGTACAGAAGAAAAAATACGCAAGAAAGAGCAAAAGAAAACTCTTGATGAGCTTGAGGCTGAAGCTGACCGCTTGCTTGCTGAACACGGGGTTGATCTTAACTTCAACCCGGACGAACCGAATGAACTGTTGTTTCAACGTGGCACTACAAAAAAAGGCGCGATTGCCCATGAAGATGCGGTTGCTGCCGCCAAAGAAGCGACTAAGGGTTGGAAGAATGCGCCTGACGTGAATGTGGTGCGTAGCCGGGAGGATCTTCCCGCGCATTTACAGGACAAAGTGCCTGACAACACTCCCGGCTTCTATGATCGCGCCACTAAGACCGTGCACGTCATCAGCGAAAATGCACCGTCATTAGAAGGCGTTATAGCTACCGTATTTCATGAATCGTTGGGACACTACGGGCTAGAAAAAAAGTTTAGGGGTGATCTCGACAGCGTACTCAACAAGATGTACGAAAATCCGTCGATGCGGAAGGCTGCGGATGAGTGGCTAAAGAACAATCCCGACACCTACAAGCATCTCAATACGGATCTTCAGAAAGCACGTGCCGTAGAAGAAGTTCTTGCCGAACGGTCGGAGGGTGGTCCAACTACTGAATCCGGACTGCGCGGCGTATTCAACCGCGTCGCTGCATGGGTTAGGGATTGGATCCGTAGCGCAAAACAATTTTTTGGGTCTGATCTTAAATATTCTGACAACGACATCACTCAAATTCTTCGCCAAGCTCATGAAGGCGTACAGGGTAGCGCGACGCTCACAATTGACACCGTGTTTGATCCAGTATCTCGGACTAAGTTGAATCCGGAAGCCCAGCGTGAAGCTGATCTGCGCTTTATGCGGTCGTATGTCTCCGAAGATGACACCAAGCCTTCCGCTACGCGAGAAATGATGGAGCGCGGTCGTGAAGTATTGTCCACGGCAAGTCCCGCTCTTCGACGTGGGCTTCTGAGCGGCATGTCCGTCAATCAGATCGCCAACGAATACGAAAAGGTCGTGCCGTCATTACGCACGCGCCACGATGTGTTGAACAAGAAAGGCGCTGCGCTGCGTAAGGATCAGAAAGCTATTGCCGACAACGTAATTGCTGCGCATGAAGTATTCAAAAAGTATTCTTTGGCGCAAAAACAAAAAATGTTCGACATCATGAACCGCACGACTGTCGATCAGACCGAAGTTCTGGATGACGCGAAGCGCGGATGGGTTGCCGACAAAACAAGCCCGTTGTACAAAGAATTTAAAGCGCTTCCAGAAAATGTACAAGATGTGTATCGCAAGATGCGCGAAACGTATCACGAGCAATCCAATGCTACGTTGCAGTTCCTAAGCACCATTATGACGCCATCGCAATATCAGCGATTGGTGATGAATTGGAAGTCAAATCGTTTGCGGGTGTACCTGCCGCTGTTCCGTTCGGGCGATCATTGGGTGTCGTATACCGATAAGAGCGGTGAGTTCGTAAAGCGGTCATTTGAAACGCCCCGCGAACGTGAGTTGGCTATTGCTCAGGCAAAGCAGGAAGGCGCGAAAGACATTGAACGCTACAACAACTTGCAGCACATGATCAAAGGCGCCCCGCCCGCAGGGTTCTTCGGTGAAGTAGTTACTGCCTTGCGCAAAGCAAAGGTCAGCGATAGCGTCATTGAGAACGTGGTGGACTCGTATCTGAAACTGCTTCCGGCGAAGTCCACCCTGCAAATGACCCGCACGCGTAAGAACACGGCGGGCTATGAACAAGATGTGGTCAAGTCGTACGCGAATGTGGCGACCGCGCAGGCGTATCACATTAACAACATGAAGTACAACCATGAGCTTGAAGGCGTGATGGGCAACATCCGCAAGGAACTCATGGACGCCGCCAATCTGCATGAAACCAATTCCGACAACCCGAAAGGCTTGGATGTCGATGTGGCCAGTGCGCTCATGGACAACGTGGAGCAGTCCCATCAGGGAATGCTGAAGCCGAACTCCAATTCCGTACTGAGCGGCGTTCAGTACTTCAACTACCTACAATATCTCGCTGGGAACGTATCGACCGCGTTCGTTGCGCTGTCCCACTTGCCGACGGTCGTGTACCCCGTGCTTGGACGTATCCGTGGCTTCGACGCCGCTGCCAAGGCAATGTGGAACGCGGGTAAGTACTCAACAAACTATCATTTCAATGAAGGCAAGAATATCCCGCCTGAGATAGCCAATGTAATCAAGCGGGGCATTGACGATGGGGTATTGGGAGAACGTCGCGCAGAGGATATTGCGGAGTTCAAAACGTCCGGTACGACTCGGTACGTTGGCATCAAGGCGCGGGCCGATGCCATCTTCAACAAGATGCTGGGTACGGCAGACAAGGCGAACCGCGATACCACGCTGCTGGCAGCGTATGAGCTGCACAAAGATGCGCTTTCTGGGAAGCTGTCGGGCGAAGCGCTTCAAGAAGAAGCGTACAAACGCGCCAAGCAGGAAGTCTACAACACGCTTGGATCGGCGTATTCGTCTGCCGGTGCCAACATGATGCAGCACCCGATTGCCAAGTTGTTCCTCACGTTCAAACAGTTTGCTCTGAACCGTGAGTATATGTTGTACAAGTCGTTCAAGGATCTTACAAAGGGAGAGTCTCCCGAAGTCAGAAAGGCTGCGCTCATGCAGACTCTCGGATTCTTTGCGATGGGGGGATTGTTCGCTGGCGTGCAGGGGATGCCGCTGGTTGGCTGGGGGGAACTCTTTGCCAAGTTAGCGAATGATGTGGCGGGTGGAGATGATACGTTTGACCCGGAGGAAATGGTCAAGCAGTCGGTAGGTACGCTGGCCTATAAAGGTCCGATCAATTACTTCTTGAATCTCAATGTCGCTGACCGTACTGGTTGGGACAATATGATTTGGAGAGATGACGAGAAGCGACGTAACGATGTGGGGTTCTTGGGGTTTGCCGCTGAGAAGGCGCTCGGACCGACGTATTCGTTCGTAACGCAAAACGCGCCGAACGCGTGGCATCATTTTTCTGAAGGGCACTTTGAACGCGGTTTGGAAGATGTGATACCCAAGTTTGCCAGTAACGCCATGAAAGGCGTGCGGCTTGGGTTGGAAGGCGCAACCAACAAGGACGGAATACCGCTCAAGCATGATGTGAACGGCTACAACGCCTTCATGCAGATTCTCGGATTCGCTCCAGATGACCTTGCGGAAATGCAGCGGGAGAACATGAACCGCACGGGCATGGAAAAGAAGATTGAGAATTCCCGCAAGACGTTGCTGACCAGAGCGGCGCTGGCCCGTATGACTGGGGATGATGAAGGGTTTGACGAAACGCTGGAACGCATTGAAGAGTTCAACAGTCGGCACCCCGGTGCAGCCATCTCCGGTGCAAACCTGAGTTCCAACATTCTGAACCACTACAAGCGGTTGGCTGAGTCGGTGAATGGGATTTCGCTTCGCCCGAAACTTCGCTCTGAGATTATGAGCGCATACCCTGACGAAGAGGAATAAAAAAACCCCCGCCGAAGCGGGGGTTAATCTTCTCGGGGGGAGAAGCAGAGTGCTAGGGGAGTATAGGGTCGTCGCGCCAAACACGCAAGCCATAGACGTGGTTCTCAATCACTTGCTTGCAGACAACCCGTTCAATTTTCAAACGCTGAACTTCTTTTAGGATATAGCGTTGAACCTGTGCCCTGTTGAGGCAGGGCACAAAGAACGATGTTCCCGGTTGGAACTTCGTCCACTCAATCATCAACGTCTGTGACCCGATCTTCATCAAGGAACGCTTCTTCTTTGAAGAACCCCAACTTGGTCGTATCGAACCACAGACACGTCACTTGCGTATTGTTGTTGGCGCTGGTGCCAGAGAAGATACGCCGCCGCTTCGTGACTTCGTTACCTTCGTGAACAACAAGCGCGTTGCTCTTGCGATATGGAGTAAGGCTCTCCTCAAAGTTCATGTGGTTCTTGTTGCACTCCGCCCGATACGCATTTGCGGATATATACAACATCTTTGTGTCTGGCTCATAGCGCGTCGTCAGCGCCCCGCGAGGTTCACGAATCGGACCCGGATCCAGCCCTCGGGTAGACTTCTTCCCGTTGATGACCAATATCTCGGCGTAATGCCGTTGAAGGAACAACCCCAAGAACTCGTCAGCGTCGAACATGTACTGACGCGCCGTCTCACGCGACTTCTGAATGAGTTGAAGTCCATAGTCAAACACCGGCTTGATGGGGATGTCGTGCAGGTTGAGCTGCTTGGCTACTGCGCCACCCGTTATGGCAAGGCTGGTCTGTAGCGCCCAATACCGTTCTGAGTTGCGCACGTCACCCTGCCTGTCAACAAGGGTCCGTACCTCGTTGAGCTTGGCTTCGACCATCCTAGACTGCCCGACAAGAGCCTGTGCGAATGGCTGAATGGCGTGCCCGTAGTGATGCACCAGCGGCTCAAAGTGGTTGCGAGACCACGTGGCGTCTTCCACGGTCGGGTCAGGAAAAGTGATCTCCATGACTCGCTTCATCTCACCATCCGGCATCGTCTTTAGGGATGTCAGCATATCGACAACGGATCGGTTGGACGATGAGATCATGCCCGTCTGGAACGTCGTGCTGTTCACGCGCTCGGCGTTTGAGTGCTGCTTCATTCGGTTCTTGCCACGACCGGACGTAACGTCATATACCTGTTGTGACATAATGTCCGGAGGCATATTAGTAATCTCGTCCATAGTGACCGCAAGATTCCTCATTACGCCCAACCGCTGCATCCGCACGTTGTACGTATCCTTGGGGCTGAGCAAGAGCTGCTTGGGATGACCGTAGATGCTGTTGATGGCTTGCAGGACGGTCGTCTTGCCGGTACCTGATTGACGCCCTACTAGGTTCAGCAGGAAGCCATCCAGCGCGGTATATCGCAGCAGCAGAGTACCGAACCCCATGAAGAACGCAAACGCCCGATACTCCAGCCCCGGTGTTGCGTAGTAGTTGATGATGTCCTTCCAGACATGGAAGCTCCCCTTGGCCGTAAAGTACGGCATGATCGCAATCGTGGCCTCGGTCGGCGGGTTGTGCGCAATCTCCGTAGCACGGATCTCCCGGTCGCCAATGACGATTGCCGACTCATCATCAAGCCACCCAAACTGCCGGTGGGCTTTGTCCGCTTTCATCTCCACTTGTAGTGTCTCCACCCATTTGGTTACGTAGGACATCAAAAGATCCTGCCGCTTGTTGAGCGCGGTGATCCCGTTGAATGCCATAGCCCCAACGAACTTGTCTTTCGCTATGAGCGTCGTCAGCGGCATGATGAAATCCACCACACCGTCTCTTGGTTTGTGTACACGAATGAGTATGGTTTCACCTACCTCGGGGTCCAACATCCGTTTCACAACGTAAAAGTCGTGTTGGTAAACAAGGTCAATACGTTCTTCTTCGACGCCTTCTTCGTTTTTGATCCGGTTGCGGACGTACACACCGCCCGTCTTACCGCGAACGTAAGGTGCCGGGAACTTCGGAATTACGTATTCTTTTTCTTGCTGCGTGATTTCGTCTTTTTCAACGACTTTGTTTTCTTCTTCCGTAGCTTCAACAAGCTCAACCCCAAGCTGGATCGGAGACGTAAGTTTGTGAGGGCACCCTTCACAACCGCTAGGATTGAGTTTCTTGAACGTCTCGCACGTGTACGGGCCTTTGGTCGCTGCCGCTTTGCGTTCGGTTTCTTCCGGGTCATAGTCCGGGTGCTTGTTGGAGATGACGTGGATGGCGCGGTTTCGGTCGATGCACCGCTCTGCGATGCTGAGACCTGCTCTCCATAAAGGCTCCTCAATTTGTTCTTGATTCTCGAAAATATGTAAAAGTTGTCCACAGCCATTACCCTCAACTGATTTGACCAGAATGGAACGAAAGCGAGATTGCTTGTTACCCATCAGCGAAAGTGTGACCGCATCCAACGGAAGTCGGGGCGCGTTCTCTTTCGTAGCAAGAAAGCTCTTTGGCAGTACTTGATCTACATCATCTACGCTCCACAGATCGCCTACGGTCAGTACTTCAACCCGGATGGGGTTCGTAGGGTCTTTGACGTGAAGCGTTTCAGGAACTCGTAAGACTCGCGCAGCGTCGCACGTAACAGCAGCATCCACCTTGAAGTCGTGATGATTGCAAAGATCTTTGAGTGTCTCTGCTCTCGCCGCCCAATCAAGCCGGGGCAGTTCTTTATCCAAGATCCAATAGACGTGCGCACCCACACCGGACTTGACGATGGTGGGACGCGGCAAACCTGTGGTCTTGCAGAAAGCACGTAAGGCGGAAATGCCTTCGCTCAGATCGGCGTATGGCTTGTTGAAGCCACAGTCAAGGTCTATGAAAAACGAACGTAGCGATACAGCGTTCTTGATCGTGCGCCCATTGATCGTCCCCCCGAATTTGGCAACGGCGAAAAATACATTGAAGTTGTCAGCCATCAACTCGTCTGCGTATTGACTGAGCGCGTCAACACTATGGACGAACCGTTGCCTTACACCGTCTTCTTTGATACCTGTCGTGCAATAGCATTCCCCCTCCGTAAGAGGGGGAAGCACAAGCGCGAGAAAGTCATTTCTCGTAAGCATCCTAAGCTCCCGCGCTTAGTTGTTATCAGTCATCCCATGAGTCGAGGATCTTGGACAGATCGGCCTTCTCAGCGGGAGCCTCGTTCTTCTTGGAAGTACGCTTGACCGGCTCGGGCGTTGCCTCAACAGGCGCAGCTTGAACGGTTTCCTCTTCCTCGGTAACGACGGGGGCGGGATCCTTCTTGACACCATCAACCTCGGAGACGGTCATGGTGATGGCTTTCTTGGCAGCGTCCGACTCACCCTGCCGAATAACAGCAGCGTGTTCGTCGGCTTCAAGGAAGCGCAGGGGCTTGAACGTGATCGTCGGCGTAGCCTGATTGGTATCGAACCGCGCTTCGGTCACGACTGCGGTAATGGGAATACCCTTGCTGCCGATGAACTTGCCGTAGGCTTCCAACGGCCACTTGTTGTGTTCGCCTTCACCAAAGATCGACTTCGACGGAAGCGTGAGCTGGTACACGTCACCTTCGATGTCATTGGCAAGCACGACCGCCAGACGGCGGCTGTAACGGCAAGCACGGGAGTCACCCTGCCCCGAACCCTTGATGTTCTGCGGGCAATCGACGCAACGCTTGGCTTGCGGCTCGGCCACCTTCGGATCCGGAGTGATGCCATTGGCACTCCAGCAGTTGGGGCGGGTCGGCTCAGCGCCTTCGCTGTATGCGCCCGCATAGTAGGTACGCGAATTGTACGGCGCGGCATTCACGATGACGATGGGCAGAGCGCGTTCTTCATTACGCGACACTTCCTTACCGTTGATGACGCAGCGCCACACGCCACCCTTGATGCTGATGCGCTTGATGCCGCCGCCACCGCTGCCCATCAGGGACTTGGTAACGTCGTCAATCTCGCGGGTCTTCAGATAAGACGGCAGTTTGTTGCCGTCGAAAAGCGACAATTCCTTCGACATATACGCTCCTTAGCGTTTGGTAATAACGATGATCTGGTTGGTATCCATGTTCAGTCCGGGCGGGTGCAGGTCGGGATGTTCCTCCAAGAACTGGGCCATGTTGGTGTTGTTGATACGATGCTGGAGCAAGCTCAAAGCATCATGCTCCTTGATGAACTCCATGAACGATCCCCAGTCATTCGTCCAGTAGTTCTTGTTGACACGACGAGAGACCGTCCCATGCTCGGTGCGCATGGTGCTGAGTCCCTGCTCCTTGCAAATCTCCAACAACTTGTTGGATATGACATCAAGCTGTTCCTTCAACGCTTCATCTTGTTCCGCAAGCTCGCGTCGCTTCTCGCGGATCTTTACGTAAATCTTGGTCAACCTATCGACATTGACTTCTTCACTCATTGCACTCTCCGTTTGTTATGCGGCGTCTTCAGCGACGTTGTTGTACAAGTCAATCAGCTTCGTATGCACGTCGAGCTTCTGGGACAGCATCTTGTAGATATGCCGTTCCACAGGACTGCCCTGCAAGTGCACCACGGTGCATGGATGATGTTGCCCTGCGCGATGCACCCGCGCATTGGCTTGTAGGTATGTCTCTATCGACGTAATCGGCCCCCACCAGACGACCACGTTCGCAGCGTGTAGCGTTACACCATGCGCGGCAGCTTGCGGCTGCACGATCAATACCTTTGGATCCTTCTCAGTTTGGAACCGATTGAATATGTCGGTTCGCGCCCTTGGGCTTACCTCGCCACTGATGATCGCGTTGCTGATCTTTTCTGCCGTAAGCTTCTCCGCGATGATGTCGATGGCGTGTTTGAACGGCACGAACACAATGACTTTCTGGCTGGCTTCTTCGATTACCTCAAGCAGCGAGTCCATGCGGTTGCCCGCATCAAACGCCACGACCTCACCAGTATCCGCATAGACCGCGCCACATGATAGTTGCAGCAGTTTGTTGAGCAGCGCCGCCGCATTGACGGTTGTGATCTCTTCGCCCGCTGCGACCGCGACCATCTGCTTGCGGATCTGTTCGTAGAACTTTGTCTGCTGTGTGGTCAATGGCACGTCCCGCATTACATACGTCATTGGCGGCAGGTCGAGGCACTCGTCCTTGGTAAACCGGATCGCAGGTTGTAACGCGTTATGTACCACGGTGCTAGCGTTAGGTTTGGGGATCCACTTGAATGTACTGATTTTGTACATGAGTTGATCCCTGAAGTCTCCGTAAAACTTAGGTACGTTCTTCGGATTGACGATCTTCGCCAGCCCATATGCGTCGGTGGGCAACTGCGCTGCCGGGGTTCCGGTCAGCATCCAGATCCACGTGTCTGCCTTGATGATGGAGTTGAGCGCCTTCCATCTCTTCGTCTGAACATTCTTATACGCGTTGGCTTCATCGACCACGATCAGATCGAAGTTCGCTTTTGCAATTTCATCCTTGATGATGGCAAGCCCATCGAAGTTACAGATCACAAACTCTGCGTCGCTGCGCACTGCCTCAATCCGTTTCTCTTTCGAGTGGCTATGCGCAATTGCGCATGTACGGTGCATGGCGGTCTTGAACAGATCGTTGCCCCATGCGGACTGCATGATCGACAGCGGACATATAACCAATACTCTCTTTATACGTCCGATATTCATCAAGTAGTCAGCAGCCCATATCACAGATGATGTCTTGCCGGTACCCTGTTCGTTGAAACAGAACGCCCGCCTGTGCAGAGTTAAGAACGCTGCCGTCGTCTTCTGATGTTCAAACGGTGTGTACATCCCGGTCCATTCGTAGTCCGCTAGGATCGGAGACGGGACGTTCTTCATCTGTAGGTTCTTGAGGATCTGAGCTTCCTCCAGCCCCCACTTCACCAGCACATCATTCGGGCCAAGCTGCTTCGACCGTGGAATGACGGTTGTGATTCTCTGAGGGTTCTTCACCTTCAAGAGAAGAGCTTTGTTATTTATGATTTGCACATCTGCTCCAATAGACTCTGCACCAGAAGTAAGGTTTTTACTTCTGGCGGCTTGACCCCTAACGGGGGTCAGTCGGTTTACTTAATATAGATACTCTCGAAACAAAGTCAAGCGGGTTTGCGATCTTTATTTCGCTTGTACGCACGGTTCTTGTGCACTGCGACAACACGCAAGTTGCTGCGACTCGTTGACCCGCCTTTGCTAAGCGGTTGTTTGTGATCGACATCTTTGCCGTCGCCTTTGTGAGCGCGACCCGCCTTCACCATTTCCGCCCGTGCCGCATTGCGCTTGGCACGATTCTTGATTTGTTCGGGCTTGCCTTGGTAGTTGTCGTACTCTCGTCTGTAGTCACGCGCCATCTATGATCTCCCGTTATGCAAGCAGTCTTTGATCGGACACCACTTGCTACATGTAAAGTTAGGTTTTGGATTCCACACTTTCACCTTGAACGCTTTCTCAAGCAGAGCAGTTTCATTGAGCCACTTCAACCAGTATCTATGCGTGTCATGCACGTTGTAGTTGGCTTTCACCATCTCTTGTGATACGACGAACAGCAACGCGCACTTCGTCTGCTTGACATTCGGGAAGTGTTTGAACGTAGCCAACGACAACAACTCAAGCTGCTTCGTATCCGCGAACTTTGCAGACTTGCCGGTCTTGTAGTCGATGATGCGGGCGGTGTCTCCGTCAATGATTAGCAAGTCTGCGATGCCCCGCCACCAAGCATCGGGTGAGTCGAACGCGCATGGTTCCATTGAGCGAGTCAATGCCATCTTGTATTCGCAATGCTTCTCGCCGGGGTACGCAGCCAACTTGTCAAGGATAGGGCGCAGGTATTCCAACGTCGGGGGCAGGTCAATGTCGTCGCGGATGTATTCCTCCGCAGCCTTGTGCATCATCAGCCCGTACCGTATAGCGTCGGTCGGCGGTTCCTTCACATCCTGCTGAATACGTATACGGTAGTATTTGTGTGGGCACTGTTGGAACAGGCCCAAGGATGAGTATGACCATGTGTAGTTGTTCTCATCCATCAACATTCCCCGTAGTTAGCCCCCACGCCCGCTTCGCAATTCAACGGCAAGTCTTGCGCCCACGTCGGTCTCCAACGCATACATTCTTCTACGTACTTGATCGCCTCATCCGCTTCAGCTTCAGGGGCAATGCAAGCGACGGCATCGTGCACGGTCAGCACGACCTCGTATCGTTTCCCGATACGCAGCATCTGCTCGGCAATTACACAACGGGCAACTGCTTGGCAGATGTTTTCTACAACCTTGCCGCCGTATATCTTAACAGCGCCTGTCCGGGTGGTATATGTAAACTGCACACCATCAGGGCCATCATGCTTCGCCAGCCCGCTATACCGCTGCCACAGCCCGCTTGGTAGCAGGAAGCCCCGCTCCTCTGGGTCGAACTTCACAGCGTCTACGACCCCAAATTTGGCGTCGCTCTGAGACAGAATAGCCGCTAGGCATAAACCCCCCTGCCGCCAGAGTGCGGGTATTTCCGGGTATGCTTTCCGGTACACACTGATGATGCGTTTGCATTCATCCAAATCCACGTCAACGCCAAACGTCTTTAACTGTATCTGGAACTTGGCTGCGCCCATGCCGTAACCTGCGCCCAGCACGGTGGTCTTGCCGACAAAGCGTTCTTCCTTGGTGACCTGATCTTCGGGCTTGTCGTATATAGCAGAAGCCATTTTTCTATACACGTCTTCGCCACGTGCAAACGAATCAACCAAATCCTTTGCACCTGCCAGCCACGCCAACACTCGGGCTTCGATCTGACTGGAGTCACTGTCGATGATTACAAACCCCGGCGGGGGTTCGATGGCTTGCTTGAGCTTCCCGGCAAACGCCCCACGGCTCGGCAGGTTCTGGAGATTGATCTTGTCATCTCCTCCCCACCGCCCCGTATGCGCGGCGTAGTACTTGATCGGTACAGGCAGCCGCCCTCGCTTGGCTATATCTATAAACCGTTGCGTGCGTGTTTCTTCCAGCGTCGTCTTGACGCCCAGCCTTGCACTCACCAACATCTGTACACGTGGATCTGAATGTTCCAGAAGCGCCTTGAACTCATCATCGGTCTTGGCAAACGCCCATGTATCTTTTCCGGTACGGGGGCTTACCTTTCTTGGTGGCTCGACGCCCAGCTTCAGTAGCAACCCGGCGAACTGATCATTGCTCATGAGCGCATCTTTGTTTGCGCCTGTAGCTTCCATCAGCTTGCTCTTGTTGTCTTTGATGTTCTCCAGATGTGCTTCAAGCTTCGGCAGGTTCAACTGCAACGTCGGCTCTATGAACATCCTGAGAGTCTGATCTATGACTCTAAGCTCTCCAACAGGAAAATCCCTAGCAAGAATACTAAATAGACGATGAGTGAGATCCACATCGTTACGACAATACTTACCATAGGCAGAAAGATCAGCAGCGTTGAAATCAACGCGTCTCTTACCCAAAGCATTAACGACCTCATTGCCCTTCTCCCCAATGTTGTATCGTTCTGCCAACTTCTTTAGAGATCCTCCAGCATCTACCCCATTGATGGCGCGAGCCATACACAACGTGTCAAGCCATGCCTTCGGTTTGATGCCGTAACGCCACGATAAGATCGCGCCATCGAACATTGTGTTGTGGCAGAGGATGGCGTGTCCCTGCCACTCCTTGTGGCCTCTTTCCAAGACAGCCTCTATCTCAGCCGCGTCGGAGTACCACTTGCTCGGGCCGTCATCCACCTTCATGCCCATACCAATGACTTCAAAGCGTGGATCGTTGATGTACTCCTCCGTCGTCATCTTCGACAGGCTGTAGTCCTTGTCGTAATACGTTTCAAAGTCAATCGTGATGATGCTCATTCTTTTTTCTCTTGCGACCAATAGGACGGGTCTTCACATTCGTAATCCATAGGAACGTCGCGCCACTCATGTCCGTCAACTTGCTCCCAATGATCTCGCACCGTGAAAGCATAACGCAGCCACACTTGCTGTAGAATCTTCTTGCCGTCGCGCTCGACAAAACGCAACGGGATTCCCGGTGACCAATGGGGTTTCATGCTCATTCTCTTTCCCCTAATACTTCATCGCTAGGCTTAGGCCACATTACGATGTAACCGTCTTTGTTCTGAGTCCAATAAACTGGAAAGCCTTCTATGGTATTGTCCAACTTGTTGAACTCGTCTAGGTGGATACGCACCAACTCAATAGATGCACTATTAAATGAGCAAGTAATTTTCATAGCTTCTCCCCTTTATTTTTAAACTGACCTCTGACTGCTCTCCAAGGATGGGGGTGCTTATGCACCCCTTTCTTTTTAGCCTTGCGTGTTTTTAGGTGGCTTTCTTTGTCCATCAGCTTCTTCCTCCTTGACTGCTGTAAACAAAGCTATAACCCAAATGGCGATACAACACACCATCAGCACAACTGACAATGCGTGGCTCCATGACAACTTCTGCCACCAGTCCCATACTGCGTTCATTGCATCGTTCCTATTTCCAAATTAAGCCTAGTGGCCGCGATGAATATGGTAGCGACACTACGATCTCCCCAAATCTCTTGATCTTCTTCATCCATAGGAAGATCACCACGATCATTGGCAACACGCACCGCAAGCAAAGTAAGCATATTGCGAATAATGTCCTCGTCGCTCGGAAGTTTGGTGTCTTCAGTCATGGTCGGCCTCCGTTAAAATTCGTAAAACCTTCGTGGTAAATTCTTCGCGCATATATTTGGTATAAGCATCCGCGAGCATATCTTTTTCCTGTTTGGTCAACCCAATAAAATATTGGATAGCCGGATCTTTTTGATCGGCTATGTACTCATATATGGAACTGGTGAGCCATTCCCATTTGTCATCATTGAAATCTTGCGGATTCGTTCGTAATCGTTCGATTACAAGTTTTACACCACACGCCGGATATTCATCATCCTTGAACAGATCAAGTTGTACTGGAGCGTTCACGGTTCACCCCTTGTCTGAGCGTTTTCAATCATCGAAAGCGCTGCCGTTACAGTAGGCGCAACTGCGGTCCAACCGCCAGACATTCCTGTACGGTACTCCCAACGATTAACGTTGATGTACTTGGGTCTCCAACGCCACACTCGCACCGACTGCGGCATCATCTTGAAAACACTTTCTTTACCCTTGTCGGAAACACGTACCATCCACATATTAAATCTCCTCCGACTTGGTAATCTCACGATCCAAATACCACCGCGCCTTCTTGAGATCCTCAAGGTAATTGCCCTTGGACTCTGCGCGAGCGACATACTTGACGACGTTGCCTAGACGGTAATTGAGACCCCACGCTTCGATGGCTTCAATCACTTCGATGCCGCCTACGTTGTAGTGCGGAGGATGGTTGACCATATCAGGCGCGCTGATCTCAACGAACAAAGGCTCTGCGGGCTTCCAATCTTTTGGCTCTTTGCCCCACTGGCTACGCACAACATAGACAAGTTTCTTTGTGCATTTCACAGCCTTGGCAATCTCATCAACCGACTTGCCTTCGGCCAACAGCGCACGGATCTGCGCCGACTTACTCTGCTTCTTCATCACACTCTCCTGTTAGATTTCTTTGAAGTACTCGACAATTGGCCCCATGCGCGGGCCATCAACCAACACTCGCAGCCGCAAATCTGAATCGCGTTCTGCACGTTTAAACACTCCTTGTTCTACAAGTTTTTTTATACGACGCAGCATCACCGTCTTGGATAGCACCGTGTTCTTGGTGAGCGTCATGATAGTTACGTCGCCTTTGGCTTTGGCACGTTGGTACTCGCTGATGACATACAGATCAGAAAGATCGAAGCCATCGTCATTCAGTACCCGCGTGGCCTCCGCGAAGTTACTCAAGTTCATTTGATTTCCTTTAGCTTGTTTTCTAGTTCTCCCAGATTGTATTCGTTGATTACAAAACTGAGTCCACCAGTCCGTTCAATGGAGTTCAAATTCATCAATTGCAATCCTGTGGGTTTGTTAGACCCAGCCTTACATTCGATGCCTATGAACCTACCGTTAAAACACGCAACGATGTCAGGGACTCCAGAGCTACCGTAGCCATGTGTGGCGGGCATAAAGAAATAAGCGTTGTATTCCAACAATAGCTTTTTGACTTTAGCTTTTACTTTAGCTTCTGGAGTCATACCTGCCTCGTTTAGATACTACTCGTAAAGGTAGTATAGTGTATCGCAAGCACGGTATCCAACATGAGGAACAAATCGCGTGTCCATCAATTTGAGGAGCGCAATCTTTTCCTGAATATCACTTGCCAAGTCTTCCGGTTTAGCCGGTAGCTGGATGCCAGTAACGATGCCTTCTTGCCCCATGTTCGCAATCACAGCCTCGGCATCTCCAAGATAAGCGACGCGCGACGGCCACGGTTTAGTCATTCGTCCGACTCGCTCTTTGTACGCGTCCACAACTTTCTGGTCAGTCAGACTGTTGAGATACTCGGTGGCGAAATTGCCTGAGTACGACCGCTCTTTAATCAACGCTTGCAGCAACGTCTCGTTGATTGTTCCAAACGAATAGCCAGCCGCTTCGTTAAACAGCCTTTGATACTTCTCCTCTGCTTCACGGATCCAACTGCGATGCTCGCCCCGCGCAGTACGTGAGTGCGTATCGAACAAGTTCTTCCAGTCCAAAGGCTTGACGAAGTTGTTGATAAGTTCGATTGCTTTTTCTGGAGTACGTGCGAACTTGGTATTCGCACGGCTACCCCGGTTCTTGAGCTTCTCGTTGTGGATTGTCGGAGCCTCGACAACAAATACCCAATTGCCTTTATCGTTCCTCTGATACGTGAGCCTACCGCAGTAGCCCATGTGGGCATTGGGGTACCCACCTAATGCGAGCCGGTCATCCGCAAAGCGCACTTCGTAATGCGCCGTGGGTGTGATGGTGATGCCGTACTGATACCGCATCAACCGCGATGACTTGAGCAGTTTTTGGCAGATGTTGGTGATCTCTATGCCCATATCCTCGCCCAACTTCTTGGACGGATCGAACTTGATACCCATGATTGCACTCCTTAGAACATATTTAGAATTTCATCAACCCGACGCTTCGTCTCATGACGCAGCTCGGTATCCTTACGCAAGTCAGTCGCAGTCAGACCGACAAGCGCCTTCTCAACTTCACGTCGCGCAGTCTCCAACTTGGGGTCGTTGGTCACGTTCAAGCGCGTGAGGATCGAACACAACTCGGTAGTGTTGGTTACAAGCGAATCACGGAAGATCTGCTTGTCCTCACCTGCCAACTTGTTGCTCATGTGCTTGAGACATTCGTGCAGCCGCTCCCACAGATCACGATTGGCGTCCTGCAATTTGTCGTTGTAGTACTTCTCGTACTGCTCACGCAGTTCGCGCTGTGCAGCCTCGGGTGCATCCACACGGAAGTCACCGGCCATCGGCACCGGCATGAACGTGTACGCGAACCGATTCTTGTGCCTGATGACCTCAAGCTGCGGGTAGTCGTCACGGTTGAACAGGTCGCCCAACTTGAGCGCTGCCGCGCTGATGAGATTGGGATACTCGGCGTAGAACTCATCAGCCGCCGCATCGAACGCGCGTTGCCACTCGTTGAGTTTGGCCTTGTACTCAAAGAAGTTGGACATAGGCAGCAACCGCGTGCCATTGTCCGACCACGGCAGCGTGTTCTCGTAATGCCAAGCGCGAGTCGCATTGGCGATGCTATGCAGCGCGTCAAGTTTGTCCATACCCGGCAGCAACTGCTTGTGATAGTTGCCCGCGCGAGTCTTGGTGTTCTTGTTCGCGTCCACTTCCTGCGAGACCTTGCGATCCATCTTGCGAGCCAGCCAGACCGCCAGATTGAGATCAATCAACATTGCACTATTCTGAATCATGATGCACTCCTAGTTATTGATGTCCATGTAAAAACTCTTGCCATTCGCAGCCACGATGCCCTTGGTCGTGATACCCCACAACACCGGACACGGCCACCCGTTACCCCAACTCGACACATAGCCGTCGGTCAATACGATTGCACACTCGGCATTGATACGCTTCTGCTTGATGTAGTCCGGTACGCATTGCGGCTCGGTGCCACCACCGCCCGCTGGCTTGGTGCTGTGCAACAAGTTGTCGAGTTGACCGGCGTCATACGTCTCGTGACGACATATGTCCGTGTCCCAATACAACAGGTCGATGCCGTCGGGCTTGACCTGCTCGCATACCAACTTGACGAAGCCAAGCAACCGTGATGCAACCTGCTGCGTCACGGAGCCAGACATATCAATAGCGATGACCAACCGACCAACCGTGTTGCCGATCATGCTCGGCATATACACGTCCTGACTCACCCACCGTCGATGTGGCTTGCGCCACGTTGACTCGTCCTTGCCATTGCAATGACTGGTAATGAAGTCCTGCAATATCTCACGGGGGTCAACCTTGGGTTCGAGCGCCTCGTTGATCTCGCGGGGGATGTTGCCGTTCATCTTACCGGCCAACAACTTGCCCTGTCTCAACGCTTGGTCAATGTCCTTCTCAAGCGTAGCCTTCTCGGCCTCGGTCATCTCCTTGGCACTGTCCCAGTCGTGGTCATCGAAGCACTCGCCATCGCTGCCACCGTCGCCACCCTCATCGTCGTCATCCTCGTCCTCAAGCAAGCGGAACACAGTACCCGCGTCGAGTCCGCGATACTGCTCGTCAAGGCAACCGCCAGCCGGGAACTTGACATCCTTACCTTCCGGATCGGTGTCGCGAATCATCAGGTTGATAACGAAGTCGCACGCACGGTTGGCGCGTCGAGGATCTTGGTCGTACAACTTGCGCCATACGATAAGATGCCGAAACGCTTTGTGCAGGTTCTCGTGAAGAATGAGGAACCGAAGTTCCTCATCCAACAATTTGTCTACGAACACGCGCCCATACTTGGTATTGACGCCATCGGTGCAAGCCGTGGGCACGTCGTCGCACACCTCGGTCTTACCGATCATCATGATCCCAGAGTACAGACAGTACTTGGGGTTACGCATCAGCCATACGTGTGCACGCTGCACACGCTGTTCAGCACTCAACTTCATTGCACTCTCCTGTTATTAGAACAGCCACTGGTTCGCAAGCGCCCAGTCCTTGAAGTCCTTGTTCATCACGCAGAACGCTTGCTTGTTGGCCACCTTCATCACGCTGGTCGCAAACAACGCCTGCCACTCCTTGTCCATGCGCTGCGCATACCGCATCCACTTGCTGAGTGTGTCCTTATCGACACGCGTCACCGCACCGAACGTGAGGATGCACTTGGCAACCGTGTCGTCAGGCAACTTGGCATTGTCCGGGTCGGAGACGATGGCATCCCATGTCGGCAACTTGTCAGCCACCGTGAAGAACGCTTGCATATCACGCGCAGCCGACTCACCGACGGTACCGGCCAGCAATGCAATGGTCGTCGCCTCGCCCAACTCGGCACGCCGTGCAGCGATGTGGCTCGCCTTCTCCAACGAACGTCCGGTCACGAACGCGCTGCGGCCAGCATCGTGCAGGTTGTTGATGTACGGGTTCTCACGCTGCGTCGAATCGGTCGCCGCTGCAAGGCAATGCGGGAACTGCTTGACCCACGCAATGATAGTTGCCTCCAGCCCCTTGGGCATTGCGAAGTTCTCAATCCACTCGTCAGCGTCGGGCTTGCGGATGCGCACCTTGGTCGCACGGTTGAGAGCGTGCTTCTGCATCAGGTCGCCTAGACCTTCAATGCCCAGATTGCTGGTCGCAAACACGATGCTACCTTCTGGCAGGTAGTTGTCACCAAGACGCTTCTCGTACAACAACGTGAGCAACACGTTCTGCACGGGGCGGGACGCCTTGCCGATCTCGTCAAGACACACAGCGACCGGCCCACCGGCATTGAACCCGAACCGCGCATTGGGAGCGAAGCGCGTCACCTTCATACCGTTCTCTTCAACCACGAACGGCAACGCGCAGTCACCCACGTCGAGCAACGTGCAGTCGATCATCATGGGCTTGTGGGTCGGGCGCAGTCGGACGATCTCGCTCAGCATGGCGGACTTGCCAAGCCCCATCTCGCCCTCGCCAATGATGGTCACGTACTCGCCAACCGTCGCAACGGAATGGGCGAACTCTTGCAGCGAAATCTCGCTGCCGAAATTGATAGCACTCATCTTGCACTCCTATATGTTTATGGATGTTCAGACAACATTGCGCCGGATCTTGTCGTCCGGTTGGATCTCAACAATCTTCTGCGATTCACTCACAACAAGTTTCTGTATAGCCCTCTTGATTCGTTTCAGATCTTGTTTCACGTCGTAATACACAAGACGACGCGGCCAGCCGTTGAACTTGGTCTCCACCGTCTCGACAGGTCGCAGCCCCTCGTTCATACCGGCATGGGAATAACCATAGTTGCCGGGATCATTTATATACGCTAAAAGGCAAAAGGTCAACAAATAGTCATCTTCGTGCAGGTTGGTCAGCCACTCGATAGCCAACTGCCGATCACTCTGCACCGGGGCGTACCCACCATTCGCAGCCCAGAGCATGAACGCATACGGCACGGGCTTACCCGATGGGGATTTAGGTGGCATCTGATACCCGAACCGGCTAGCTCGAACTTCTGCTGGGTCTGCTTCATTCTCCACGGTCCCTAAAACTTCTTTACGTGTCTGGTGCATCAGCCAGCCGTCGCTTAGCATCACGAACGACTTCATCCAGTCGAAGAACGGTCTCATCTTGGCGTACTGCGGTGCGGTTGCCTTGCGGTCAGCCACGCTGATCTGCACCTTGTAGTCGATAGGCTCCAGCCCGCCGCCCTTAACCCGAAACCTGATGCCGTCTGCGGTCAGCGGGATCTTTGTGTAGTTGGACTGTCCCCTGCTGTACAGCCACACGCGGTTGGCTTGCTTGAACGCACCCATCTCCCACGCCACGCGATACCCGAAGCCCTTGCGCAGCGAGTCCGATATTCTCCTCGCCGTCGTGTTGGTATCCCATCCGCCAGTACCCACTATGCACGTGCCGTCCGGGTAGACCTTCACAATGTCGGTTTCGTACAGCCGCACGATGTACACGGGGTCGGTTGCTTGTTGCAGGGCTGCGTCGTATCCGGTCTTTTCGATCAGCACCCACGTCTTGCTGCGTCGTTTGCCCATTGGCCGCACGTGCGTGCCGCGCAGGGGTTCAGTCTTGTTGAATATTTCTTTGTACGCGTTGTACAGATGCAGGTCTGGAATACTCATTTCGGTTCGCCTCCTGATGGCGCGTTGATGTGGGCCTCGTCTGCTTCGTACCGGTTGATCTGCTCCATGGCTTGCTCTTCCGCATGGTCGTTGTTCATCGCCTGACACTCAAAGTCAAACTCAAAGTCTGATTCAGAAGGTTCTACTTCAATCCTGACAACGTATTTCTTCATGTCACACCTCCTCCAAAATCAGACGGGGTTGCGGCAGTTCCATCACCCAATCCCAGAACGCATCCTCCTCGTCCTCGCTCATGGCGTCGGTGACTGCCTCCGTCTCGTCATCGTTGTACAAGTTGTAACCACACTCGCTATCCCAAAAGCCCTTGAGAGTCTTACCCTTGTAAGTGAGTGTCACGTCACAGCGGGCATCCCAATCGCCGCCCATCACTGCACCGTCTTTCGTCTTGTTCTCGTTACTCATCTCAGCCTCCTAAGCCCCGTCCGGGGCGGGTTAGTTGTTTCAGCATTTCCCGGTCGGTGACCGGCATGTAATTACTCTTGTGCATCGGCACGATGGTGTGCTTGTAGGCGCGAGCGTCTCGCTCCCCACATGGTTTGCAGGTTTGGTACCCGATGTTTGCACGTGACGGTGCGATGACTTGTGCGCACCACTTGCATCGGTCCATCTCACTCCTCCTCCTCATGAGCCATTACGACGGCGGTCATTAGCAGGACCGGCAACGCGAACCAAAAGGGCGCACCGAGCGCCGAGAAATATGCCAATGCAATGAGCCAACCTTTCCAGCCTCTAAGTTTCATTGCGGATCCTTTGCGCGTGATAGTTCGCGCGGTCGGCGGGTGAGTAGTGCTACTCACTCCAAGTTATTGAAATGTAAGACAATAAAAAATGCCTGAGTAGCGTGAGTAGTTAGGCTAATCGCGCTAAGGCATTGAATGTAAAAGATAAATAGACGTTTTTCGACGATTTTGAGTAGCAACTCAAAAATATACGTTCACCCCCGCGCAGCCGCTCGTACAGACACAGAGCAACAAGTTTTTTCTGTGTTGTGAGAGGAATAGGGGGTATATATATAATTTAATTACTTATTACTTACTTACTACTGGACCCCTCACTACTTGCTTGCGGATCAATCACTTGCGAACGAAACGGAGTGAGTACCTCTGCTACTCACTCTACTCAAAATAGGTGATTGCTACTCAACGACGCATTTTGCGCGAGTATTGACGGCCGAAAGAAAAACCTGTAGGCTGCAATGCAGCCTACAGGTCAAAGTGAAGTACACGATCACGCTGCAATCATGGCCAACATAGCTTTAGCCGCAACCTTCGCAGCCTCGGTGACCTTCGGCTGGTCCTCGCCGAGCGCGTCCTTAATCGTCTCGTCGTTAGCGATCAGGCGGTCAAGGTATTTCTTGATCGACTCCGGCGTGACCTGCATCGGTGCGGACTCAGCCGTGAATTCCGCGAAGGTGATTTTCGACGCTTCATCCACGAGGAAATCCTCCGCCGTGCGGTCTTTCGACAAAGCGCCGACCCAGATGTTGCCCTGCTTTTTGTCCTGCCGCAGCGTGAACTTGCCATTGGTAAAATTCTTGTACCAAGCAGCGAGGCCCTTCACGCGCTGGCCCGAGGGTAGAGCGTTCATGAGCGATACAGCGAGAGTGTAGTCGCCGTGGTCACGCATATGGGCGAGAGTCGAGACCGCGCAGGTATGAATGTCGCTTTGCAACTTGTTGGCACGAGTCTTGATGCTCTTGATGGTCTTAACGGTATCGGCTTGTGAGAGAAGTTTAAACATGATTTGCACTCCGATTGATTGGTATAAAGATGAGTCTATGTTGACATTATGAAGGGTAGCGAGATTGCGCCCTTCTCAATATCAGCACGGGCTGATGCGCTTTTTCATGTTCCGGTCTGTATCCGGTTGCAATCCAATCCGTACACGGTGCCAGTGGTGTACGGGCGATTACGCGCCTTCGGTATTCCTAATGGCTGCTCTTGCACGTCGCCCACACTCGCCGGTACTCACGCTTGCGCGCTTTTCGGTCCACGTGGCTGCAAGGCCCTAGCCTTCAGCATCCGGCGGATCCGTCCGGGGGTTTGCACCTCTTGCGGGTGGGATCCGACTAGCGACGACGTCACGTCGTTACTTGCATCTATAAGACCATATTTGACGATGATTGTCAAAACGACCACGATCAGCCGAAACCGAGCAATTCGCCACGGTTCGCACCTTGACTCCCACTAGGAGGCCACCCCCCAAAATCACAACGGGCCCCCCGCGCGCCAGCCATGCTCAATAATCTGCACACCCGATCTGCTTCTTTAAAATCCAACCCCCCACCCACTTGTTTATAGGAACCTACCCCCTTGCTTTTTCTTTTCAGATGGGGGAGGGGGGTATATATTTTTGAAAATAGTTTTATGTTATGTTCTAAGCTTCTTTCGCCATTGCGAATGCAAAATGCCCATTGTCGCTACCCCAGAGTCCGGTATCCCCCTGCCGTTCGACACGACTCCGGAAGAGTTAACGGACTTCCGTGCCAAGGCCCACGCACTGTTTGCTACGGTGCAAGTCCTTGATGAACCAGTAGAAATTACTGATGCCGATAGACGGCAAGCACACCAAATCATGGCGGAAAAGGAGTTTCCGCCTGTCAAGACCTTGACAACCGGTGCCATCGTCACGTTGGAAGCACTATTGAATGAGTGGGACCACGAGGTGCTGGATGTGCACCGACGGCTTCGTAACTACGTTACAAACAAGCTTCTTTTGGAGAGTAACGATGAAGACCCCAAAATTCGACTCAAGGCTCTGGAGCTGCTGGGCAAGACAGCCGGTGTTAACGCATTTTCGGACCGTGTAGACATCAACATCACGCATCGTTCGGTGTCGGATATTGAGGCCGAGCTGCGTAAGACGTTGGAGATGTACACCGATTACACAATGGTCAAGGACGAAGAACTCGACACTACGGCTATAGCCGACTTCGATGTGGACGAGGAACTGGGAGAGGGAAGTACGGAAAGTACGGAAGATACGGAATCTGACGATGGATCTTGATCTCCTGCTGGAAGCGGAGAAACGCCTCCCAACTCTGCCACCGTCTGTTCAGCAGAAAGTAGGCCAGCTCATCGCAGAGGCTAGGCGGCTGGGGACTCGACAGCTCGCTAAGAACAACTTCTTGTCCTATGTCAAGTACGTCTGGCCGGGGTTTATTCATGGAAGGCACCACGAGATGATGGCTGCGGCCTTTGAGCGAGTTGCTCAAGGCAAATGCAAGCGGCTTATTATCAATATGCCGCCACGACATACCAAATCCGAGTTTGCTTCTTATCTTTTACCTAGCTGGTTTTTAGGACTTTACCCTCAAAAAAAGATCATTCAGTCCTCTCATACGGCGGAATTGGCCGTTGGTTTTGGTCGTAAGGTCCGAAATCTCGTGGACTCCGACCGTTATAAGGACATCTTCCCCGAGGTAGCCCTGCAAGCGGACAGTAAGGCGGCAGGTCGTTGGAACACCAACGCAATGGGCGAATACTTCGCTATCGGTGTGGGCGGTGCCGTAACCGGTAAGGGCGCAGACCTCCTTATTATTGACGACCCGCACTCCGAGCAGGAAGCCACGCTTGCGGAGACCAACTCCGAGATCTACGACAAGGCGTACGAGTGGTATACCTCCGGACCCCGGCAGCGTTTGCAACCGGGCGGCGCAATCGTGGTCGTCATGACCCGTTGGTCAAAGAAAGATCTTACAGGTCAAGTACTTAAGTCCGCCGCACAGCGTGGCGGTGAAGAGTGGGAGGTCATTGAGTTTCCTGCCATTCTGGAGACCAAGAACGGCGAACGGTCGCTCTGGCCCGAATTCTGGAATTTGGAAGAACTTGCTGCATTGCGGGAAGAACTGCCACTCGCCAAGTGGATGGCGCAGTACATGCAGCAGCCGACCTCAGACGTGTCGGCCATTATAAAGCGTGAGTGGTGGAAGATATGGGAACAGCCCCACCCGCCGATGTGCAACTACATCATCCAGTCTTGGGATACCGCCTTCCTCAAATCGGAACGCGCGGACTACTCAGCGTGCACGACGTGGGGGATATTTGACCATCCGGACGACCGAGGCGTGCTGCACCCGCACATTATCCTCCTGAACGCCTTCAAGGAGCGCATGGAGTTTCCGGAACTGAAGCAGACCGCTATGCAGCAGTTCAAGGAGTGGAACCCGGACAGTCTTATCGTGGAAGCCAAGGCTGCGGGTTCCCCGCTTATCTTTGAGCTTAGGGCTATGGGAATACCTGTACAGGAATTTACGCCCTCCAAAGGAAACGATAAGATTGCGCGACTTAACGCCGTGGCAGATATATTCTCGTCCGGTCGCGTATGGGTGCCCAACATGTCTTGGGCAGAGGAAGTCGTGGAAGAAGTAGCTTCTTTCCCTTCCGGAGACCATGACGACCTTGTGGACTCCACTAGTCAGGCGTTGCTTAGATTCCGTCGCGGGGGGTTCATGCGACTGGATACGGACGAGAAAGACGAACCAATGGTGTTTAGGTCTAGGCATAGAGGGTACTACTAATGGCTATCGACAAATCGCTTTACGCCGCCCCGCAGGGGTTGGGTGCCCTCAATGAAGATCCGATTTCCGTAGAGATCGAAGATCCGGAAGCAGTGCATATCTCAGGTCCGGGTTTCGAGATGCACATGGAGCATGACGGTAAGGAAGAGTTCGACGCAAATCTTGCGGAGCTTATTCCCGAAGGCCAGTTGGCCTCGCTTGCTTACGAACTCCTTGGCGATGTCGAGGAAGACATTGCTTCACGTAAAGAATGGCTGGATACCTACGTCAAAGGCTTACAGCTCTTGGGCCTTAAGTACGAAGAACGTACCGAGCCGTGGCCGGGAGCGTGCGGCGTCTACCATCCCCTCCTGATGGAAGCAGCGGTCAAGTTCCAGTCCGAGACCATCATGGAGACTTTCCCGGCAGCAGGGCCGGTGCGTACCGTGATTATTGGGAAAGAGACTCCCGATAAGCTCGCAGCCGCCAAGCGCGTCGAAACCGATATGAACTACGAAATGACGGAAGTCATGCAGGAGTATCGGCCAGAACATGAACGTGCTTTGCTGACCACCGCCCTTGCCGGTAACGCGTTCAAGAAGATCTATTTCGATCCGTCGCTTGAGCGACAAGTGGCTCCGTTTATCGCTCCCGAGGACATTATCGTTCCGTATGGCGCTGCCAATATCGAGACGGCGGAGCGCATTACGCACCGGATGCGTAAGACCAAGAACGAGCTGCGCAAGCTTCAGGTGGCAGGGTTCTACCGAGACATCGAACTTGGCGAACCGATGCGGATCATGGACGAGGTTGAGAAGCGCAAAGCGGAGCAGCAGGGTTTCAGCGCGTCGATGGACGAGCGATTCCAAATCCTTGAAATCCATTGCAATCTTGACCTCCCCGGCTATGAGGACGAGGACAAGCACGGCTACACGGGGATCAAACTGCCGTATGTTGTCACCGTTGAGAAAGGCACCGCCACGGTCCTTGCAATCCGCCGCAACTGGTTGGAAGACGACAAGCTCAAACTGCGTCGTCAGCACTTCACACATTACGGTTACATCCCCGGCTTTGGCTTTTATTACTTTGGCCTGATTCACCTTATTGGCGGGCACAGCAAGGCGGCAACTTCCCTCATCCGGCAGCTCATTGATGCCGGTACGTTGTCGAACCTCCCCGGCGGTCTCAAGTCCAAAGGTCTTCGGGTCAAGGGCGACGACACTCCGATTGCTCCGGGCGAATTTCGCGACGTTGACTTGCCTAGTGGTGCGATACGCGACAACATCCTGCCGCTTCCATACAAAGAGCCGTCGCAGGTGCTCGCGGCGCTCATGGATAAGATTGTCGAGGATGCCCGTCGGTTCGCGGGTTCGGCAGATCTCAATGCCAGCGATATGTCGGCACAGGCTCCGGTTGGCACGACGCTGGCCATTCTTGAGCGGCAGTTGAAGGTGATGGGGGCCATCCAAGCCCGCATTCACTACACGATGAAACAGGAGTTCAAGCTCCTTGCCGCCATCATCCGCGACAACACGCCTGAGAGCTACGACTATGAGCCTGAGACTGGTGACGCTGGTGCTAAGCGTTCTGACTATGACCACGTGGACGTACTACCTGTGTCAGATCCTAACGCCAGCACAATGGCCCAAAGGATTGTTCAGTATCAGGCGGTTCTACAACTGGCTCAGTCTGCTCCCCAGATTTATAACCTCCCTTTTCTCCACCGGCAGATGATCGAAACGATTGGCGTCAAGAACGCCAACAAGATCGTGCCACTGAACGACGACATGAAGCCGGTCGATCCGATCAGCGAAAACATGTTCATTCTGACGGGTAAGCCGGTCAAAGCGTTCATGTATCAGGATCACGATGCGCATATTCAGGCGCATATGGCGGCTATGCACGATCCGATGATGCAGCAGGTCATTGGGCAAAACCCGCAGGCGCAACAGATTATGGCGGCTGGCGCAGCGCATCTTATGGAGCATGTGGCGTTCAAGTACCGCAACGAGATCCAGAAGAAGCTGGGTACGCAATTGCCACCCCCGCCTGACCTTGACAACGACATGGGCTACCTGCCGCCTGAGATTGAGGTTCAGTTGTCTGCACTTGCGGCACAGGCAGCTCAGCAGCTCCTCCAAAGCAATCAACAGCAAGTTGCGCAGCAGCAGGCTCAGCAGCAAGCGCAAGACCCGCTCATCCAGATGCAGCAGCAGGAATTGCAGATCAAGCAGCAAGAAGTGCAGCTCAAGGCGCAGCAGGTGCAGGCTGAAGCGCAGATTGCGCAGGCCGAGCAGCAGCGCAAAGCCAAGAAAGACATGATGGACGCTGCGGGCAAGGCAGACGAGTTGAAACTGCGAGAGCTTGAGTTACAGCTTACTCATGAGTTGGGCGGAGCCAAACTTGGCGCGGATATTGCCCACAAGAAGCACACTCACGTCGCTGCCGTAGCCCATAAAGCCGACCAGCATGAGCTTGAGCGCTCCAAACACGAGCTGGAAGGGGCGAAATTGGGCGTCGATATGGCCCACAAAAAGGCGCTGCACAAGGCTGATGTTGCTCACAAGCTGGATGAACACGACATCCGCCGCGAAGAAGCCAAGCACATGGCTAAGGGCGGGGAGGTTGAGTCGGATGACGATGATGACGACGATGATGACACTGACGACTGAGGAGGTCGCAAATGCAAACGGATACCGCAGCGGAGTTTTTGATCAAGCGATTAGAAAGCATGATCAGTTCTCTTACTGCACAGGTACTGCGAGGGACTACGGAAGCTGAATACCGCCGAATTGTCGGGCTGGTTCAGGGGCTTACGTATGCAATTGAGTTGATCAAAGACACGGCCAACAAGGTCGCAAACGACGAGGAGTTGATTGATGAGCGACATTAACGTCGATAAGACGCTATCTGAGGCAGAACGTAAGGCAAAGCAGTTGCCAGACCCTGTTGGGTTCAAATTGCTCTGCATGGTACCCAAAGTCGAAGAAGAATTCGGCAATACGGGCCTTATCAAGCCCAGTGAGTCCGTTCGAGTCGAAGAACAGACCACAATTGTGCTTTTTGTAGCCAAAATTGGCCCTGATGCTTACAAAGATCCGGTTCGTTTTCCGTCCGGTCCGTGGTGCAAAGTGGGCGATTTTGTTGTTGTACGGGCCTATTCGGGTACCCGTATCAAGATTCATGGAACCGAATGGCGGATTATCAATGATGATTCCGTTGACGGCACTGTAGAAGATCCCCGTGGCATTGGCCGCGCAGGTTAAGGAGACTATATGAGCGAGCAAACCGAAGCGTTTAAGGTAGAAATTGAGGACGACACTCCTCCGGAGGACCGTAACAAGCCTCCAATGCCCGAAGAACTGGTCAAAGAGTTGGAAAAAGACGATTTAGACGAGTATTCGGAGAAAGTCCAGACCCGCATCAAGCAGATGAAAAAGGTTTGGCACGATGAGCGTCGGGCCAAGGAAGCCGCAGCCCGTGAAAGGGAGGAAGCTCTTCGGTTTGCTCAACAGGCTTATGAAGAAAATAAGCTGCTGAAACAACGACTTAGCACTGGCGAAAAGATTTTTGCTAAGGAAACAACCAACGCGGCGACCATTGAACTCAATGCCGCCAAAGCAGCCCTGAAAGCGGCGTACGAGTCCGGGGATGCGGGGTCCATTGCCGAAGCGCAGGAGGCTATGACTGACGCGAAGCTCAAACTTCGTGAAGTTTCTTCCTTTAGACCCTCTTTACAAGAGGAAGAAACTGGTGTACAAAACGCCCAACAGAATCAATTCCAGAACCAGTCTGTTCCTCGCCCGGACCCAAAAGCCGTGGCATGGAGAGAAAAGAATACGTGGTTCGGGAAAGACGAGGAGATGACCGCCCTCGCGTTGGGTCTGCATGAAAAGTTGGTCCGTTCAGGAGTCGATGCGTCGAGCGACGACTACTACGAACGAGTCGATAAGACGATGAGGAAACGCTTCCCAGAGTATTTTGGCGAAGTGCAAGATAACGACGAGGCTGAAAGGCCCGCACGCAGAACTAACAGCACTGTTGTCGCTCCGGCTACACGGTCAACTGCTCCCCGTCAGATTCGTATCTCGGCCTCCGAAGCCGCAATTGCAAAACGCCTCGGTCTGACACCGGAAGCTTATGCCCGTGAGAAACTGAAACTGGAGAGTAACAATGGCTGAAAATCGTCTGGCTCGTGAACTGGAAAATCGTGAAGCGTCCAAGCGTAAAATGACTTGGCGTCCGGCGTCGATCCTCCCTGATCCCAATCCCGTCCCCGGTTGGAAATTCAAGTACATCCGTACGGCGGTGATGGGTCAGAATGATCCGACCAATGTATCCACTATGTTCCGCGAAGGTTGGGAGCCTGTGAAGGCAACTGAAGTTCCGGAAATCATGCACCAGCGTGACAACAATCCCCAGAGCCGGTACCCCGACTGTGTGGAGATTGGTGGTCTTTTGCTTTGTAAAGCTCCAGAAGAGCTTGTCCAGTCTCGTCGTGAACATTTCGAGAATCTGGCCGAGCAGCAACTGAAAGCTGTCGATAACAATATGTTTTCTCAGAAGGACCGTCGGTCGAACATGGATATGTTCACCGAGAAGAAATCTCAGGTCTCTTTTGGGCGTGGCAAATAACTTTTAGGAGTCTCTAATGGCTTATCCTACTCTCTCAGCACCTTACGGGTTCAAGCCCGTAAACCTTGCTGGTGGTCGGGTCTACTCGGGTTCGACCCGTATGTTCCCGATTTCCACGGGTTACAGCAGCAATATTTTCAATGGTGACCTCGTGGGTTATGCCTCGGGTGCACTGGTTGCTCCTTCGTCCAGCTTGTATAACGGCGTTACCGCCGCCGCCACTGCCGCCGGTCTCGGTGTGTTTGTTGGCGCGGAATACACTACGTCTAGCTCGGTTGGCGTTCCGCAGGGTCCGATCTACGGCAAAAACCGTTTTCAATACTGGCCCGCTTCGACCAATGCGCAGGACGCGGTTGGTTACGTTGTTGACGACGAAAAAGCGTACTTCCGTGTCGCTGTTCTTCAGCAGGCGGCGGTTGCAAGCTCTTCGGCGTTTACCATTGCCGACATCACGACGAATACCATCGGCTACATGTCTCCGGCGTTTGTCGGTACCAACGTTGTTCCGGTTTCGGGCGCGGGCGGTTCCACGGCGACTGGTGACTCTTCGATGGGCGTTACTGGCGGTAACCCGCTGAACGGCGCGTATACGGCTGGCAACATGCGTCAGTTGGCGACGGCTCCGTTCCGTGTTATCCAGCTTGTTCCGGATACGGCGGTTACCGTTGTTACGACCACGGCTAGCACGATCTCTTCGGGCGTTGTTACTGTGTCTAGCGCAACCGGCATTCAGCCGGGAATGCAGGCGATCATCACGGGCTATACCGGCGCTCTGCCGGGACAGTTTGCGGTGGTTACCTCGGTTAACGGTACGAGCGTTACGATCAGCACCCCGGCTACTACGCTTAGCTCGGTGTCTGGTATTACGTGTTCGGCACCGTCTGGCACGACCATTGCGTTTGTCGGTTATCCGGAAGTGATTGTTGGCTGGAACTTCGGTTATCAGGCTTACAATCTCGTTACCGGTAAGTAAGGAGTAATTAAAAATGGCAATTTCACGCGCACAGCTCCTTAAGGAACTGCTCCCCGGCCTGAACGCTCTGTTCGGTCTTGAGTATGCTTCCTACGGCGAGGAGCATAAGGAACTTTTCGAGGTCGAGACTTCGGAACGTTCGTTTGAAGAAGAGACGAAGCTTTCGGGCTTCAATGCGGCTCCGGTGAAGAACGAAGGTCAGGCGATTGCGTACGACAACGCGCAGGAAGCTTGGACCGCTCGTTACAACCACGAGACCATCGCCCTCGGCTTCTCCATCACGGAAGAGGCGATTGAGGACAACCTGTATGACTCGCTGTCGAAGCGCTATACGAAGGCTCTTGCCCGCGCTATGGCGTACACGAAGCAGTACAAGGCTGCGTCGGTCATCAACAACGGCTTCAACAGCGCTTACAACGGTGGTGATGGCGTTCCGCTCTTCTCGACGGCTCATCCGCTCGTCAACGGCGGCACGAACAGCAACACGTTCTCGACCAGCCCTGACCTGAACGAAACGTCGCTTGAAGCGATCACGATTCAGATTGCCGCTTGGACGGACGAGCGTGGTCTGCTGATCGCTGCCAAGCCGCGCAAGCTGGTGGTTCCGCCGAGCCAGATGTTCGTTGCCAAGCGTCTTCTCGACACGGAACTCCGTGTTGGTACGACGGACAACGACATCAACGCGCTCAAGTCGATGGGCACGATCAGCGAGGGGTTCAAGGTCAACCACTTCCTCACTGACACCCACGGCTACTACATCCTGACGGACGTTCCGAACGGCCTGAAGATGTTCGAGCGTGTGGCCCTCCAGAACAGCATGGATGGCGACTTCGACACGGGCAACGTGCGGTACAAGAGCCGCGAGCGTTACTCGTTCGGTTGGTCGGATCCGCTCGGCGTGTTCGGCGTGGCCTAATATGGAGGGGGCTTCGGCCCCCTTCTTTCTAGGGTTTTGAGTCTTACGAACCGACCTAGCGGACGTTGCAGAGATCGTAAGGCGACGATTAACGACCCCCTGCAAGGGGTAAGGAATGTATCATGGGACTTGCTACTCATCTTGGTCCGTGGCTCCTTGGCACGGTTAAAAACTCCACCGCGACATCTACGACGGTCGCTACCACGGCTCTTGGCGTCGGTTTCGCCAACGGCTCCTATCGCAATACGGGCGCTACGACCTGTATCCAGACAGCTCCCGGCGCGGTCAACTTTTCCACGGCAGGTACGACGACGATTCTCGGTATTCCGGGCAACGTCGTTAACGCGGTTGCTACGACGGCTTCGTCTACGACGATGACCCTTGTTGGTACGACCGCTGCCGCCGCCAATATCTTCTCGGGCATGACGGTTGTTGGCCCCGGCATCGTTGGTAACACCACTGTGGCTTCGGTTTCGGGTTCGACGGTTACGCTGTCGGCGGCGACTTCGACCACCGTTACGGCGCAGGGCTTTCAGTTCTTCAACGGTCTCGTAACGAATTCCAGCCCGTTGGTTTGCCCGACCAATATGAATCCGATGATTCTTCCGGCGGGCGCGTATATCAAGGACATCATTGTTGACGTTCTTACGGCGTTCAATCCGACCGCAGCGTCTGGCGGTACTTCGTCTATCACGATTCAGCTTTTGAACTCGACGGGTACGTACGTGCTAGGCGTGGTCAATGGCGGTTCGGGTGGGGCAACTATGACGATTCCTGTTGGACGCTACAGCATTGGCACCAACGCTGCGGGTTCTGGTACGGCAAGTGACGTTCTTCCGACGGCTTCGTCGCTTATGTATCTCAACAACGTCAGCGCGGGCCAGAATACCCCGACCGACCAGATCGTTCAGGCGGTCTACGCACAGGCGGGTACGACTCTGGTAGCGGCTACGACGGGACTTGCCACGGTTTCGATTGAGTACGCGGTGCGTAACCCGGACGGTACGTCTTTCCCACAGACGCCGAATATCACGTCGAACCCGTTGCAGGTTTCGTATTAATCTTCTGAACTGAATCTCGGGAGATTGTGATGACTGATATTTATGATGCTGGTACACCGGGGTTCAACAACGGCCTGACCAATAAAGGCGGGCCGTTGGGTTGGAAAGGTCTCAATGGCGCACCGTTCGTTGTTCAGGATCCTCGGGTCCGCGACACGAACGGTCGCCAGAAGATGTCGATCCACCAGAACATTTACGACGCAGACTTTGAATACGGCACCCAGCCGTTGCGTTGGGAGCAGTTCACGTACTCGACTTCTGGTACAGCGACGATCACCCACCTTCCGGGGTTGGGTGGCGTCCAGATGCAGATATATTCCAATGGAGACGTTACTGTTCGTCAGTCGCGTCCGTATCACCGGTACCAGCCGGGAAAGTCGCTTTACGTTGCATCGAACGTTAATTTCGGTGGCCCTCTGGCGGGGCAGGTTCAACGTGTCGGTATTTTTGATGACGGCAATGGTATTTTCTTTGAGCAAGCGGGTCCGACTACGAGCAATCCTTCGGGGATGTTTGTGGTTATCCGATCTGATTCTCAAAGTGTCAACGGCGCCATGCCGGTTGATACCCGAATTTCGTATGAGAATTGGAACGGCGACCCGAGCATCAAGAGCACTATTGACTGGACAAAAATCCAGATGGTTTGGCTTGAGTTCTCGTGGTACGGCGCAGGTTGCTTGCGTTGGGGCGTGATCCTCAATGGCGAACCGTACATCCTTCATCAGTATGGATCGGGTAACGGCATCAATCAGGCGACAGGACTTCCTCAGGCTCTTCCGTGGTCGCGTACGGGTAACCTCCCGGTTCGTTATGAACAACGCAATGTAAATGTTACTGCCCAAACAGTATTTCGTCATTTCGGCGTCTCAGTGCTTGTCGAAGGCACTATCGACCGGCAGCGCGGCTTTACGTACTCCTACGGAATGAGTTTGTCTGCTCCCAGACGTAACATTCCGGCTGGCTCCGTGCGTTACCCCGTGATGTCGTTCCGCATGAGGCAGATGGGACAGTCCACTGCTATTGCAATTGCCAGATCTACCAGTACAACTACTACATATGTTACTACTGGTAGCCCATTTCAGTTCACTGGTACATCAAATATTACCGCCGGAATTACGACCTTTACTACGGTAACTAGTGGAACCGTTGCTGTAGGTCAAACGGTTTCAGGTACGGGCATTCAAACCGGTACGGTTGTCACGTCCGTCACGGGGGGTATTATCGGCGTATCTTTGCCTTTTACCGCAACTAATTCAGGCGTAACAGTTACGTTTTTGCAAAACTACGCGGGTAAAATGTTGTCTTACAGCACTTATCCGGGCGCTACTGGTTCAAGTATATTGTCTAGCGTAACCGCCGCTTCGTTGTCAGGTCTTACGGGCAGCATTGCGGCGTCGTCCAACCTTGCCACTATTTCAGGTACAGGCGGAAGCGGCGTCTACATTGGTATGACGCTCGGTACGATAACCGGCGGTACGTTTGCTTCCGCTACTAATATCATTACCGGACAGGTCAGCGGAACAACGGGCGGTGACGGCACTTATACGGTCAGTGTTCCTAACACAAGCACTTCGACCGCAGGTACGTTTACGACGGCTACGGGCGCTGAACTTACATTAACTTTTAGCGCTGCTCACAATCTTGTTGTTAATGACCTATTGACGTTGACTGGATTTTCCGCTACGACGGGCACTACCAACTTTAACGGGATTTATCCGGTTGTTTCTGTATCAGGCAATAGCGTTGTAATCAATCTTGGGTACGGTATTAACCCGACAGGAACAATTACATTAGGAACTGTAACCGTTCAATATACCGCTCGTATCAGTAGCAATACGAACAACGTCTTGACTATCCAAGACGTAGTGACGGGTAACGCGTTACCTAACGGTCCAACTAACATTGCAGGTTCTACGGTTGGTTTGATCGACCGTGGTCAGTTGCTACCGCAGTCACTTATTATTTCGTCTGATCAAGTCTGCATTGTGGAACTTATTGCGAGTACGCCAACGGCGCAGGTCGGTCTGGATGGCGCGAGCTTCCAAGCCTTGAATACACAAGGCGCGCTCTACTCATTCGCGGAACGCGACGTGTCAGCTACGGCAATGAGTGGTGGTGAAGCGGTCTATGCGTTTACGTCTCCGGCAGGTGGCTCGGGTCTACAGCAGTTGGATCTGTCCAACTTCTTCCCCCTGCTGACCAATATCAAAGGCAACATCCCTGATATTCTGACTGTAGCGATCACGGTGGCGGCGGGTGGTACAGCTCCGAACATTGGCGTGAACGTGATCTGTCAGGAGGCGATGTCGTAATGGCTAAGTCTCCTGCGTGGCAGCGTAAGGAAGGCAAGAACCCTGCTGGCGGCTTGAATGCCAAAGGCAGGGCTTCTTACAACAAAGCTCACGGCGCTCATCTCAAGGCCCCCCAGCCCGAAGGTGGTTCCAGACGCGACTCGTTCTGTGCCCGGATGAAGGGTATGAAGCGGAAGTTGACCAGCAAGAAAACGGCCAGCGACCCGGATTCGCGCATCAACAAGTCTTTGAGGGCATGGAAATGCTAGGCAAACACGAAGACGTTAAGCATTTCATTGATTGGATGTTCGCGGCTTTTACGGTGGGTGCTGTGTTCAATTGGTTACCTGCTATCGCTGCGTTGTTCTCAATCATCTGGTATGCCATCCGTATCTGGGAGTCTGAAACCGTCCGTAAGCTTACGGGAAGGGCTGTCCCCCATGAGCGCGGTAAGTAAAGACAAAAGCTGGGCGTATAAACGGAAGTATTACCTCAAGAACAAACATTTTCTTCACGCAAAAAACTCTGAGCGCGTCCGCAAGGCTAGACTGGAGTTGATTAGTGAATTTGGTGGTCGATGTACTTACTGTGGTGAAAGAGATCCGGTTGTACTAGACTTTGATCATATTGATGACGGTGGAACAAAACACAGGAAGCAACATAACGGCACGATTTGGTTGGTCAAAAAATACCCCAAGTTGTATCAGCTTTTATGTAAGAACTGTAATTGGCGAAAAGAGTATTGGAGACGGATGAATGCCAAGTTCAAGCGCAAAGCAGCATCGACTGATGGCGGCGGTGGCACACAACCCCGGCTTTGCGAAGAAAGTGGGCATTCCACAAAGGGTCGGTCAGCACTTCAGCGACGCCGACAAGGGCAAAAAATTCAATCAAGGCGGCGAAATGAAACACGCAAATGAACTCCACGGCAAGGCCAAGGAAACGAAGGCGATTGCCAAGGAAGAAATGAAAGCCCTGAAGCGTGGTCACGCGCCGAAGGCCATTATGGAACATGAAAAGTCGGAGCATAAGGCTATGGGCTACAAGCGCGGCGGCAGTGTCGAGACCCCGAAGAAGGGTTTCGCTATGGGCAAAGGCATGGGGCATGGCCGTAAGGCTCCTCATAGCAGCAAGGGCGAAGAAGGCGACACCAAGCTGAAGGGTTTTGGTATGGGCAAGGGCACGGGCAAGGGTCGCTCGGTTACCCGTGCGAAGGCTCCCAAGGAAGAAACGAAGCAGAAAGGCTTCGCTATGAAGAAAGGTGGTCACGTCAAGCATATGAAAAAGGGCGGCAAGTCGCGTGGTGTTGCTCCGGCGATGCCGGGACTTCCGGGCGGTCTGGCTAGCGCTCTTGGCGGTATGGGTGGATCCCCGATGGGCGCGTCAGGCGCGTCCCCGATGCCGCAGCCGGGAATGAAGAAGGGCGGTCATGTCGCTCATCACGCCCACCATGGCCATGGCCATCAGATCCATCATCACCACCACTATGCCAAGGGTGGTAGCGTCCGTGCGGGTATTGATGAAAAGGCCGAGCGCGGCCATACTCGTGGCAAGCAGGTGAAGATGGCTTCCGGTGGTCACGTTGGCTCGCACCCGTCGCGTCGCGCCGACGGGATGGCCTCCAAGGGCCACACCCGTTGCAAAGTTGTCTAATTATTAATTTTTAGGAGATTGATTATGAAGCATGAAAAGAAGGGTCATCACGGTCACCCGAAGCATCACGAGCCGAAGCATCACCCGGAGCATATGACTCCGCATGTGCATCACCACAAGCATGGCGGACATGTGCATACCCACAAACACATCCGTGAGCATGTCCTCCATCACTTCCACGGGAAGTAAGTGATGCTTCCTTCACGGGGCATGGGCGCGATCAATCCGAACAAAGTATCTAAAAAGATACAGCGTAAGGATGCTCATGTCCCCGTGAAGGTCTATTGCGCGGGTGGTATGGCGAAGGGTGGTGGCGTCAACAAGGCGGGTAACTATACCAAGCCATCCATGCGTAAAGCTTTGTTCAACAAGATCAAAGCAAGCGCAACGCAGGGTACGAAAGCGGGGCAATGGTCTGCGCGTAAAGCGCAGTTGCTGGCGAAACAGTACAAAGCCAAAGGTGGCGGGTACCGTGATTAAAGGACCGCAGAAGTCGCTGAAAGACTGGACGCAACAGAAGTGGCGCACCAAGAGCGGGAAGCCGTCAAGCAAGACAGGTGAACGTTACTTGCCAGAAGCCGCAATCAAAGCGTTGAGTAATTCGGAATATGCGGCGACTACCGCAGCCAAGCGTAAAGGCAAGGCTTCGGGCAAGCAGTTTGTAAAACAGCCGAAAGGCATTGCCAACAAAGTCCGCAGTTATCGGTAACAGGTAATGACCACCTTACTCAGCGGCACAGACAGTTTCACTCCGAACCTCAATGACCTCGTAGAAGAGGCGTTTGAGCGTTGCGGGGCTGAACTTCGTTCTGGTTACGATCTGCGGACCGCGACGCGCAGCATCAATCTCATGATGTCCGAATGGGCCAATCGTGGGATCAACCTGTGGACGCTGGATACGGGGCAGATCCCGTTGGTCTACAACACGGCTACTTACAACCTGCCAATCGACACGGTAGATCTGCTGGATCATGTGATCCGTACCGGCTCTGGGACAACGCAGATCGACATCAACATCACGCGTATTTCCAGTTCGACCTACCTGATGATCCCAAACAAGACGGCCAATGGGCGTCCAATTCAGGTCTGGATCAATCGGTTGTCGGGCGCTACAAATGCCGATGGTACGGTAGCTTATCCAACTATCACGGTTTGGCCGACTCCGGATAACTCTACAACGTATACGTTCTATTACACACGGCTACGTCGTTTGCAGGATGCTGGAACTGGCGTCAATGGTCAGGATATTCCGTTCCGGTTCTACAACGTTTTTGTGGCTGGGCTTGCTTATTACTTGTCATTGAAGCTCCCCGGTTCAGAATCTCGTACTCCGATGCTCAAAGCTATGTACGACGAAGAATGGCAACGGGCGGCAGACGAAGATCGTGAAAAAGCTGCGGTTCGATTTGTTCCACGTGAAACGTTCTTGCGGTGACGTATGCCTAGCCGGTTTTCATCTGGCAAACATGCAATCGCAGAATGCGACCGATGCGGGTTCCGCTATAAGCTGACAGACCTCAAGAACTTGGTCATCAAGACCAAAAACGTGTCGATCAAGGTCTGTCCAACGTGCTGGGAACCTGACCAACCGCAATTGCAACTCGGCCTGTATCCGGTCAATGACCCGCAAGCCGTGCGAGAACCACGTCCCGACATCAGCTACTACGAACCCGGAAACGACGGTGCGGGTGGCAGTCGAGTTTATCAGTGGGGGTGGAATCCTGTAGGGTACAATACGTCGTTCCTACCTGAGACCACGAACAACCTTAAAACCGCTTGCGCCGTCAATGGCGTGTCTATAGTTTAGGAGCAAGGCAATGAAGAAGCATGGTAGTCACGGCCCCAAGAATATCGAAGGCGTGACCGGTGAAGCGATGAAGAAGTACGGTCGGAATCTTGCCCGCGCCATGAATCAGGCCAAGGGCAAAGGTCTCCACAAGCACAGTGGAAGGGGTCGGTAATGAGCAACAAATGGCAGGACTTCAAGTTCTTCGACTGGGACGAAGAGCCGATTGGCAAGTACAAGCAGCCGATGCCAAACCCTCGTACGGGCCGCGCAGGGCAGCAGGGCTATCCGGTCGATGAAGAAGACATGACCGGCACCAAGACCTATGGTCGGTGGATCCGCCCGCTGAACGGCGACAAGAAGGGGCGCATGGAGATCCGTGGCTGCAAGAATACGCAGCGTGGTAAGCGGTTCTATGATGAAGATCAGAACCGTGCCGCTCCGCGTACCAAGGGTCGTAAGCAGGTTTCCAGCGGGGAATAAGCCGTGAATTACACGCAGCTTGTACAGGCGATTCAGGATTATACGAACAACTCGGAAACGACGTTCGTAAACAATATTCCTATTTTCGTCCAACTTGCCGAAGAGCGTGTATATAACTCGGTCCAGATTCCGGCGATCCGCAAGAACCAGATCGGTAACCTGAATGCGGGCAACAAGTACCTTGCTCTACCAACCGATTGGTTGGCGACTTTCTCGTTGACGGTTATCAACCCTGCGACCGGCGCACAGACGTTCTTGCTCGACAAGGACGTGAACTTCATCCGTGAGTCGTACCCCCTGCCGACTATTACGGGGACTCCGGCTTACTATGCTCAGTTCGACGTAAGCACTTTAATTCTCGGACCCACTCCGGATCAGTCTTATTCGGTCGAATTGCACTACTACTATTACCCAACGTCCATCGTGACAGCAGGTACGAGTTGGCTAGGTACCAACTTTGAAGAAGTGCTTTTCTACGGGTCTTTGCGTGAAGCATATTTGTTTATGAAGGGTGAACAAGATCTTGTCAAGTATTGCGAGGACAAGTATGCCGAAGGCATGGCTCTTCTGAAGCAGCTTGGCGATGGTAAGAACCGTCGAGACGCCTACCGCAACGGACAAGTCCGCGTTCCTGTAACCTGAGGCCACCATGACCCAGCAGATTATCAATGTCGGCGCGTATCCTAACGACGGTGCCGGTGACCCGATACGTACTTCGTTTCAGAAAACGAACGCCAACTTTACGGAGTTGTACACGGGCGCGGGCGTCTATTACCCGCAGACAACGCAGGAAGCCTCTGTCGGTGTCGTGCCTACCAACTTCAATTATCCGGTTGGTAACGTGCTGCGTTATGGCGCAGATCCGACGCATAACCAAGAATGTACCGCAGCGTTCCAAGCCGCTGTCAACGTATGTAATTTGGCACAAGTCCCCATTCTTGTGCCTAGCGGGTACTACTACGTCAAAGGCCCAGTAATCGTTTCTGGTAGTTATTTCAACATCCAAGGACAAGACCCCCAAAGCACTATTATTGCTGGGGTGCCTCCGGCTAGCCAAGTTTTGCCGGACTTATCAAATTATTTCGGCAGTTACGTTTGTCATTACAACGTACCGTCTACCGATCTGTCTTATCCCACAGCGAATTATACGGGGCCAATGTCAGGCTCCGCGTTTTATTTTACTTCGCTTATTTACTCATCCGTTTTTGAAAATATCGAATTCAACGGTTACAAGTTTGCGTTGGCATTTCTTGAAACTCATGCTGCGCCCACGTTTACGAATTTGTTCGCTGGGTTCGTAAATGCGCTGGTGTTTTGTTACAAGGGGTCTCAGCTTTATACGTACGTTAACTGTTCTACTCGTGGCGGACCGGTTCATATCTCGTCGGCAACTTGCTTCCCAGACGGATCACCTTATGCCGGACAAGACGGGTATTACACCGACGGGTTCTCTTACACGTCTACAAACTCTCAGAGTTCTGCTGGCGGACAAGATCTAACATGGGCGGACAACACGCATTTCGCAAACCCATACTTCGATACATGGTTCATCAATTCTATTTTGAGACCTACGGTACCCAGCACTAGCGCGGGTACTACGGATTACGTTTATCCGTTCGACGTAAGCAACGTGGTTTGCAAACCTAGTGGTTGGGCGATTTGCTATATACCGTTCAGGAACCCCCGCGACGCCTACACGTATACCATCGTCAATCCCAATTTGGCTGCTGCCGGAACCTACGGCATGGGCTGCGTTAATACTTCCATAATTGGAATGGTAATTAATGGGTATCAATGGGAAGCTGTTAACGTTATCTTTTTGCAGCAGCATTTTATTTTCGGCTCCATCAACGCGCTTTACATACAGAACGTCAACACGACCACAAACGTCCTTGCTCAAGTTCCGTTTTACACATTGACTGGGCAGGGGTATTCCTCTGGCCGTACGGCGATTGACAACACCAATACAACGTTCATCAATTGCAAAATTACTCCCCCGACGTATAACGGCACGACGCTGCCGATCACGACAGGATTTGCATCCAATTCAAATGCGGTCCCCGGTAGCGTTGCCGGTCAAGTTATTCTGTTAGGTCAGAACACGGCGAATAGTTCTACTGGCTACGACAGCCGCGCGGATGGCGATATTGTCGTTACGTTGGGGCCGCAAAATGGCGGACTCGTATCCAACGACACTACGCCCGTAGATGCGTGGAATTTTAGCTGCACTTTGCCCATCAAGATGCCGGATGGGTATTTCCACCGTAGATTGAGTATGCAGGGTAACGGAACTCTTACGTCCGGTATCTTGAACGTCAACGTGCTGAATCTGGCTACCGGCGAAACTGACTACGGTCAGTTTTATATGCAGTTCGGTAACAATCCTTTCTCGTTGACGACTTCCGCTGCTACCAATAATGGCGATCAGTACATCTACGTTACGTCTGCGCCGCCAATCACTGTTTCCCCGTTCTCTCAGTTTACGCTGAACGGAACGACGGTTACGATCAATAGTTATGATTCCAACAATAAGCGGCTTGTTGTTCAAGGTGTCGTCAGCGGGTTGTCGGCTACGGCGGCTTCGGGTTCTACGATTTCGTGGACTATTTTCTCCAAGACGCTAACGCCGTTTTCCAGAAATTACCTTACACTTAACCAAGCTTCTGCGTCGGGCTACGAATTAATATCTAACATCTCGTCGTATACGCAGACGATGGCAACGACGGACCAAGCGGTCTATCTGTCGTGTACGTTTACCAATACGAAGATGCCGCCGTCGTCCAAGTACAGCACGACTGTTCCGACGGGCGGGCCGTGGGCTGCGGGAACAATTGTTTACAACTCCTCACCTGCTTCAAACGGCTATGCCGGATGGATCTGCACGGCGACGGGCGGCTACCCCAACAATCCCGGTAGCCCCGCTGTCTGGCAAACGTTCGGTGCAGTCGGTGGCTCTAGCGGTGGTAGCAGCACAAACCTGCAAGCCTTCACCACTCCATATAATGGCTCTCCTTCTACTATTGGTATATGGAACAAGCCCGCTGGGGCTAAATTGGTTCGCATCATAGCGATGGGCGGCGGTGGCGGTGGCGGTAGTGGCGCTTTGTGTGCTGTCAGCGGGTCTTGTAGCGGCGGCGCAGGCGGAGGGGGCGGCGCTTATTACGACGCAACTTTTGATGCAACTCAACTACCTTTAACGCTTAATGTTTATGTTGGCGCTGGTGGATTAGGAGGCGGCTTCGTCTCAAACAGCGTTGGAGCGGGCAACCCCGGTTTAGCAGGGGGCGAGACATACGTTGTAGATAGCACGTCACTCCAATGGGTGTACGTATGGGGCGGTGCTGGCGGTGCTGGTGGATCCGCTGACGGATCTGTGGTTCTGGGCGGCGGCGGCGCGGGTATCTGGGGCTTTGGTTCCGGGTCTACCGGCGGCACTTATGGCGGCGGTAACGGTATCGGAGACTCGACCTCTACCATCGTATATCCGGCTATACCTTTCGCGGGCGCTGGCGGTCTTGGAACCAGCAGCGCCAACGGCCCTCCTTCTCACCCTGCGGGTAGCGCTATGTACGGCGGCGGAGGAGGCGGTGCTGGCGGATGCATTAAGGCGGGTGCTGTAACTAGTGCTGGTAATGGCGGTTGGGCCTATGGGGACAATGTTGGTAGCTCGGCAGGTGCGAGTGGCACGCCCCCCGGACCCGGAAGTACGGGATACACGTTCAATTACATGGGCGGCTCTGGCGGCTCTGGCGGCGGGTCGACTGTGGGCGTGACGTATAGCGGTGCAAAGGGCGGCGACGCCAATGGTGGTGTGATAGGACAAAACTACGGCGCGGGCGGCGGCGGTGGCGGCGCAGCGATTTGGAGAACGGTTGAGACTTCTGGCAAGGGTGGCGCGGGTGCGCCCGGATTCGTGCTATTTATCACGACGTTCTAAGCTGACGGGAGTAATTTGTGAGCATCATCCAAGGCCAGTGCGGTAGCTTCAAGACGGAACTTCTTGAAGGATTTCATGCGTTTAACTCGGCCTACCGCACTGCCGATACGTTCATGATGGCGCTATACACGTCAGCCGCTTCGCTGGACCCCAATACGACGACTGTCTATACGACTGTGGGCGAGACCTCCGGCCCCGGATACACGGCAGGGGGCATCATCCTGACCCCCCTCTCCCCGGCCAACTCTGGGACGACAGCGTATTTATCCTTCAACAATGCCGTCTGGACGAACGCCTCATTTACGGCCAACGGTGCCTTGATATACAATAGTACGCAGGGTAACCGCGCTGTGGCTATTCTGGCGTTTGGGAACAACAAAACGCCCAACAACACGGTCTTTACCGTGCAATTTCCGGCTAATGGCCCGACCACTTCCGTGCTTACGTTTACCTGATAGGGTTGCCCAATGCCTGTTACCGTATATCACTCGTTGACTGCAACGACCCCGGATAACACGGCATACGAAATCAAGCCGTCGAACTGGAACAGCAAGCATGTCGCCTCTGTCAGTATGGTGGGCAGCGAGGTCGTTGGGGCGTTCTCCAACGGCGGCAACGTCTCATTCGGACTCAACTCCAACGGCTACATCACGGCCACGGTCAGTGGTAGTCAGTCCATCCAGACCCAAAACAGCGTTCTGGTGCAGAGTAGCTCCGGCAATATTGTTTTCGGTAGCAGTGGCAGCGCTAACGTATTTTTTGGTGGCATCAACGGCACGATAACGGCCAGCTTCTCCCAGTCGGTACAGCCCGCAGTAAGCACGTTGCAGCTTCAGGGCAGCACCGGAACCGTTGTCTTCTCCAACAGCAACAACGTCTCGTTTGGCGGAACGAACTCGGTCATCACGGCAAGCGTTGCGCCGCCGATCACATTCAGCGCGTCCGGTACGCAGGGTACGTCGAGCGGCACCAACCAGATCCTTCTGGCTGCGGGCAACAACATTACGTTCTCGGGCACGACCAACGCCTCTGGCAACATGACGATTGCCATCCATGCGACGACGGGTGGCGGTGCAGGCGGCGGCGTCGGGGCTATCGGTGTCAACGGGTCCAATACGTTTTCGACGGGTACGGTTCAGTTTCAGAACTCAAACAACGTCACGTTTGGCACGACGACCAACACGCTGGGCAATCAGGTCATTACGGCAAGTGCCAGCCAATCGGTACAGTCGATCTCGGTCACGGGTAACCTCAGTTATTCGCTGAATAGCAATACCATCAATCTGGGCGTTCCGTATCAGACGTTGGGTATCAGCGGTACCAACTCCAGCGGTATCAACTTCACGAATAGCGCCCCGCCTCAGTTTGTGTTGGCGGGTGGTAACAACGTCACATTGTCCGGGTCTACAAATAGCCTTGGCATGACGGTGACCGTATCCGGTCCTACCGTGGGTGGCTTGCAGTCGTTCTACGCGGCGGGATCCAACGGCACGTACGCGTTCAGCACGTTGATCCATACCAACTCAAATAACATCTCGTTCTACACGACCACGACGGGCGGCTCTAGCGCGATTGCCGCAAGTTATGCGTTCAACGTCTCTGCGGGCACGACGAGCAGCAATGTCAATGCCTTGAACTTCACCAGCAGCGGTGCGGGCAATATCGCGTTCGGTATGTCCTCAAATTCGCTGACGGCAAGTTACTCGCAGACCAACCAGAGCGTCGGTCTTTACGCTGCGGGCAACACTATAGGTTCCAGCAGCAGCACGTATGATGCAAGGTCGTTGTCTGTCAGTGGTGCAGGTATCGTTAGCGTAGGCGCAAGCGCAGGGTCTGGGATTGTCATCTCGGCTACCCAGAGCAATCAGGTTTTTAGCGCATTTAACGGTTCAAGCACGTTTCAGACATTATATTTTGCTTCGGCGCTTGTGAATGGACTCCAGTTCAGCAACAGTAACGGTACTATCGTTGCGAGCTATACCGTTCCGTCCACAACGGGGCTGATCAGCGGTATCAACGTGACCGCTCAAGGGTCCACGACCAATGCCAGCGCCATCTCATTTGCCAACAGCAACAACGTCACGTTTGGGCTTTCGGGCGGTACGGTTACGGCGTCTGCGTCGTTCTCCAGCGCGGGTGGCGGCGCTTTCCCCGGTGTGTCGAACCTTGGCAACACGGCGGGTACGACGGGCTTTGCAACTGCGGGTAACTTTGTACTGGTCGGAACCAACGGCATCAGCCTATCGCAATCTTTGGCGACCAACAGTTCGGGCGGTACGCTGACGATCAATGCCCCGGCCTCGTCGCTAATTGCCGGATCGGGCGCGGTCACCGTTGCAACGACGGGAAGCACGGTCAACATCGGTGCTATTCCGCATTCCGGTGGCATGTCCAATTTGGGCAATACGTCAGGCGTTTCGGGCATGGCCACGAACCAGCTTGTGCTGGTGGGCGGTAACAACATCACGTTGTCCGGATCAACGAACGGCGGTAGCGCAACGGTTTCAATTATCGGTTCTGTCAGCACCGTGAGTGGCGTTGCCAACACGTTGAATTTCTGGGAACCCGCTCCTATGGCTGTAACCGCTACGGGTACACTTAGCCAAAACGTGCCTTACGTAGCACCGCTGTATCCGCCTAACAACGTGTCTTTCTCAAGCGTACAGTTCGTTACCTACATCAATCCGATCATCACTAGAGCCTCGGCGTGGTCCGTTGGTACGACGTTGAACTATGGTTTGTATCAGCAAGATATCGGGACGAATTCATCTCAGTTTACGCTGATGTCTTCGTCATCAATGTTGTTCAGCCAAAGCGGTTCGGGCGCTACCACAGGTGGCGCAACAATCAATACTTATGGGTATACGTTGGCTCAAGGCACCAATAGCACGGCGAGCAGCTTTCAATTTGCTGCCGCCGTTTCAGGACTCTCTGGTGCCAAGATCCTCAACCTGCCATTTACAGGGTCTATGGCTGCAAACGGTACGTATTTCCTTGGCGTACAGATGAGTTCTGTTACTAGTGGCGTGACAGCTAACTTGGTCGGCTCTATGCTGTTCGTGCAGCCGTTCTCGCAGTCTGCTTCGGCTCTTGGGGTCATAGCGCCTAATTACATTTCTTCTTCCTCGGCAAACAATAGGCTTAAACAACTGGGATTCAACCTCGCTACTTCTACCGCTCTTCCGGGCACTGTGGCGTACACCGCCATTCAGCAAAATGCCGCTTCTGGCAACAAACATTACGTCATCTTTGGAGTAACTCCTTGAAACCTCAGATCGTCACAACACACGATTCTGGTTATCACAACGTCGATCTTCCCAAGTCTTCTCTTCGCGTATTGGAAGGCGGGTCTTGGAAGAAGCAGCGCGTCATCGTCATCGTTCCTTCCGCAGCCACGATTCCTACGAAGGTGGCTTTCGCGCATTGGTCTCTCGTGTTCCCTCCCAATCAAGCCGTGCATCGCATGTTGGCGCTCGGTCAGGAAGTTGGCGAGGCGTATAGCAATTGCATCTCAGAGATCCTTGCTCACCCCGATCTCAGTCAGTGGGAATACATCCTCACGATTGAGTCGGACAACTGCCCGCCTAGCGACGGGCTGATCAAGTTGATTGGCCAGATGGAAAAGCACCCCGAATACTCCTGCATTGGCGGGCTGTACTGGTGCAAGGGGCCAGAAGGCTGTGCCCACATCTGGGGTGATCCGAACGATGCTCAGTTGAACTTCCGTCCGCAGGTTCCCCGCGCAGGAGAACTTGTCGAGTGCTGCGGCACCAGCATGGGGTTCAATTTGTGGCGTATGTCGATGTTCAAAGATGAGCGTTTGAGGAAGCCTTGGTTCAAGACCATCAACGGGCAGGACGGTCAGGGCGTAGGTACACAAGACCTATACTTCTGGGCGGATGCTCGCAAATATGGCTATCGCTGTGCTGTCGATTGCAGTGTCCTCGTTGGGCACTACGACTACGATGGCAAGTTTGGCCCCCCGGATACCATGTGGTAATCCGCAACTTTAAAGGACAGTCATGAAGCTTGATATTGGTTGTGGTAAGAACAAACAAGCCGGTTTCCACGGTGTGGATTCCATTGAGTTTGAAGGCGTCGATACGGTTCTTGACGTGCGCCAGACTCCGTGGCCTTGGGAAGACGGTACGATTGAGGAAGTGCATTCCAGCCACTTCGTTGAACACCTTACGAACCCGGAGCGCGTTGCGTTCTGGAATGAACTGTATCGTGTCATGAAGACGGGCGCACAGGCTCGGATCATTACGCCGCACTGGTCGAACGCCTGTGCTTATGGCGATCCGACGCATCAATGGCCCCCCATGAGCGAGTGGGCAGTGTACTACCTCAATAAGACTTGGCGGGATGCCAATGCACCTCACGCGCCGCTGACTTGCGACTTTGATTTCGTGGTGGGCGGTAGCTGGGACTCGTGGCTTGAGACTCGGAGCATGGACACGCGTGTGTTCTCCATGAGCCGATACATCAATTCTTATCGTGATCTGATCATTACTTTGACGAAGAAGTGACGTGACTTGGACGCCCATAACTACGACCGAAACTCCCAACTGGACGTCGATTTCCGTACCGGCTCCTGCGGGGGGCGCGTTTCAGTTCGGGGCGTTCCAACCATCTCCGGCGTTTGAAACGGGTTTGGGGGCTACATGGGCTGCGGTAACTACAGTCGTGCCCCCGAGCCT